>Ga0114947_10000608_pt1 | contig 12456 bp, 31 predicted proteins | sample CR02metaG_FD_99656 | JGI IMG/M metagenome (GOLD analysis project Ga0114947, IMG submission 99656) | Deep subsurface microbial communities from Mariana Trench to uncover new lineages of life (NeLLi) - CR02 metaG | ecosystem: Environmental > Aquatic > Marine > Ocean trench > Sediment ...
AACTTGAAATAGGATTAGGTGAAGATTACATAGAACAAGGTGCAACTTGTGATGATACAGAAGAAGGATCACTTCCAGTAACAATTGGTGGAGATTTTATTGATAATACTACACCAGCATTTTTGACAGTGACATACGATTGTGTAGATACACATTCTGTTTTTCCTACAATAGTTACATCTGGACTTTCTACTGATCGTTTTGGAGTTTCAGGAACTAAGTTTGAAACTATACCAATAGAAGATCAATCTGCTGGACAGATAACCAGACTTGTAGTTGTAGGTGGTGGATTTGGTCAAGGTGCTGGTGCTGGTGGTGCAGTTGGTGGTCTTATTGGTGGTTTTGGAGATGGTGTTCTACCACTAACAGAAGCAGAACAACAAGCAATTGATGTAGCATTTGATCAAGCAGTACAAGATGCAATTGATGCAGTTGGACTAACTGAAGGAAATATTGTTGAAACAATAATCCAGACATTCTTTGAATTTATTGTAGTTGATACAGTTCATGAAGATATTCCATTGAATAGTTTTCTGGATTCTGAAAGGCTTGGAGTAAGATGGAGTACAGGAGATGACATTGTGATTGCTTCTGCAACACCATCAGCCTCACCATTCATATTTACATTTGAACAGTTTCCAGCAATTAAACAAGGTTCTGGTGCATTTGTAAGTACCAGTTTTCTTACCTACAATGTAGTTGTTCCAACAGTTGAATGTACAATTCAGGTTACATCAGATTGTGTTCAAAAAGTAAGATATGAGATTCCAGTTACAGTAAACGCCATAATTAACGGAACCAACGTTGCTGATACAGGAACAATCACAATTGATCTAACAGAAGAACCAATCGATCCAATTTTATTGATTATATTAGCTACATTTTCAATTCCTATCATTGGTGTAATAGTCCAAAGAATTAGAGGTAGGAGTGTTGTAGAACCGATCCAGACAACGATTAGAAGGACAGTCGGATAAAAAACTCAAGGCTTATTTATTCCAGATTTTTACAGAGATTAAATGGTTAGAGGCAAAAAAGAAGCAGAGCAATTAAGGACAGTTCTTCCATTAGGTGCTGTAACATTATTTACCCTATTTCTGTTTTTCTGGATCGCACCAATTGACCAGTTAAATGCTCTCAGAGGAGTTGATTTCACATCAATAGTATTCGTATTTTGGCTGGCTTTTGTTGGTCTTGTTTTGATAACTTTGGGTGTTCTAGCCTTGCCTGAAATGGAAAATTTACCAGCCCGAATCGCTGGAATCTTCTTTATTGCCTTTGGTCTAATTGCATTAATCTTTGCAATATTGATAATGATAGATGGAAATATCAGTGTGATAAGTACTGATCAAAACCTTAGATTCATCACAGCATTACTATTCGGTGTTACAGCAATCACACTACTTGCCGATTTGGTTCCAAGAATTATTACTGGCAAGGGAATAATTGAAGTAGCAAACAAAGCCTAGTATGTCATTTGTAGTACCAGAAACAGTCAGAAAATCCTATCCAATTTTAATTGAAGGAATGTTTATTGTTATAATTGGATTGGTAGTAGTTGCAAACACAACAATCACTGACATAAAGTTTCATGATAACTACGTGTTACCAGCAATAGAAACTTGTTTTCCAGAAAATCAAGAGGCATTTTGTACAAACATTAGAACAAGAATGGGAATACCAATGGATGCACAAAATGCAATTGGTACTGCATATTGGAAAGAATTAGCAAGACAAGCATTGTTCATTGGATTTATTTTATTTAGCATTAGACTTGGAATTGGATTCTTTTTACAAGTTCAAGGAATAAGAAGAGTTAGAGCAACAACATTTTTGATGGCATTTTTTTGGGGATTGGCTGGTTCAGTTTTCTTCTTATTTGGCTTTGTAGATACGATGTATTTTTTAGCACAAGGTATGGATGCACCAGAACAGCTTGCTTGGTTAAATAATGCTGGAATTTTTTCAGAAACAAAAACGTTTACAGGAGATCCAACTATTGTTGAAAAGGAAGATTTGTATCTCACCAATATTTTAGGGATTGTGATAATTGTAGTTTTTCTGTTAGTTCTAATGTGTGTTTTTTCACGCAACGGATTAAAAAATAGGGCGATCGCTTGAGTCAAATCTTAAATAGACACTCAATGGTGGTGAAATGAATTGGTCAAACTGACAGGAAGAGATGTGAGTTTTTGGCAAAGAGTCTTTATCTTTACATTTGCTATAGTCATACTGGTTTTCTTCATTTCAGTACCGATTTTTGAATTGCCTTTTATAGATCCTTCAGGTGTAAGTACTGAAACAACGATAAAAAGGTCATTAATTGAACACATTATGATAACACACTTTGGATAATCAACTCTCCATGATCAAAATGTTGACTAAATGGAATTTTATAGTGCAAAATCGAGGCTAATTTGGGGATTTCAACTGACTTTAGAATGTCGAGGTCTATGTTTAACAAAATACAAATTTGATCGTCAGGGTGGCAATTCGCAATTGTATTTACAAGGCGCAAAAAGATGCCAATCTTGCAATGGGCGATATATCAAATGGGAAGGAATCTTTTGTCCATGTTGCAATTGTCGGCTAAGACTCAAACCAAGAAAATCAAAGTTGAAAGAAAAAGTTTTGATTGAACAATGTATCATTAGATTATAGAAACACTTTTGAATAGAATAAATTTGCGATCTATTGGTGCAACAGACTCTACAAGATGTAATGCAATTCAAATTCATGATTATCCCATCTGTTGCACCATTTTTTTATAAATTCTTAAATACACTACATGGATAGATACACTTAATGGAAATCCCAAAAGATGTAGCAGAGAAATATGGTAAGACAGGAGATCTAGTTTACAAAAGAGGTCACAAGGATGGCAAGTTAGAAGGTGCAAAAGTAGCAAAGTCTGCATTTGCAACTGAAACTAATTCAATTGTAAATTCGATTCTCAAGGCAAAAGACAAAGAAGGTTACAAAGCACCTGATTATACAAAACTAGCAAATTTGTGTCAAATGACTTTCAAGATAGGTGGTACAGTTCCAGACAGAAATAAGATCAAAAATATTGTTTCAACTGCATTAAAAGTCATTGAATCAATGCCACTACCAGCAAAGAAACAAAAAACTGAATCACCACCAACACCTAAAACTTCTTAGGTGTTGGTAGGACATTTTTTACCATGATGCTACAAAGATCTGTAAATGAATCGAGAAAGAACTTGGAGTTCTACATACTTTATTATACTTACCATAATCTCAACATCCCATTTGATTGCAAGACAATCTGTTTTGCAATAAATGGTCTTGGATACCAGAAAAATTATGTTGCTATGACTTTATCAAAATTAAAGAGAATGAGATACATTTCTGAACCAAGATTAGGGATTTATGTCATGAATCGAGAAAGTTTTGAGATTATTCAAACCACAAATCCAGAGTTTGCAAAAGAAATAAAATCTAAGTTAGTGTATGATAAGACTGTAAGTTGTCAAAAATCTTCCTATTAGGCATATTTGCAGTAATAATGGCAGTGGTTTTGCTAGTGTATTTTGATTCTAAAGGCGAGTTGAATACTACTGCTGTAGAGCAAACATTCACAAAATTACAACAAGAGATCACTAAATTTGCTGATGGTTCTTCGATAACATATCTGATTCCTGAACAACCAGAATCAGAAAAAATAAGACCAGATGAAAAAGTTGTTAAAAAAGCAGAAGATGAAAAAGCAACCAGTGTTGATAAAGCAGTTGAAAAGGCATTGACACCTGTACAAAACATACCTCAATATTTAAAAAACGATAAAAGAGGAGTGGTGGTTTCTGGTTACATTCTTCTAAAGAATGACGTTAGTGGAAATAACATAAAACCTTACACATTCAACGTCTATGTGAGCATAACTTGTGATGACGATCTGAACATAGTTGATGGATTTAATTTTTGCTCAACAAATAGTATTTTTGGCAGAGTTGTAACAACCGATGGTGGAACAGATCAAGATGGAAACGATCTTGGTGGATTTTTTGAATATGTATATCATCCGACTTTGCAAACTTCGTCAGCCTTCTATGATGTAAAAATTTTAGTAACAAAGAATCAACCACAGGTTGACGGAACGTATAAAGATTATGAAAAAAGTTACAAGATTCAGGTGCTTTGATGTCTGAACTTCATGGAATCCCAAGACAGTATGGAATCATAGTAATCATTTTTGGCATGATTTTCTTCTTTCCATTATTAGGATTTACAGTAGAATTGATTCGTGACCTGTATAGTCAGACTGGATGGGGTATTCTGATGTTTGGTTTAACAATGATTGCAATGACAGCTTCTATTCTAATGATTGGTTTTGGAACCAACATGGTTTGGTATCATGATAAAAAAATTGATGATACAACAGTTGATGATACAACAATTGATGAAAGGACTAATAAAAGTAAGTTTAAACCAATTGAAGAGTTTGAGGAAAAATGAGTTTCGACCAGATGGTTAAGACAAGTAAAATGTCAATCAAAAGATGTCCTAAATGTCTTGGAAGATTGATCAAGTTTGGTGGCTATGAATATCAAGACCAAAGAGGACAGAGTTTTTCATTCATTATAGGTAGAGTATGTAAAAGATGCAGTATTCTATACATTGATCCAAGATTCAAGAACTTTGAACTGATTTTTCATAAAATTGGTGGTAACAATGAGAAGCTTGAGAAGAAAGATTTGTGATAAATGTGGGCATGAACTTGATTCAGCGAATCACTTTTTAGAGTGTATTCAGCCTAAAGGAACGTGGAAAAGTTCATCGGAAAGATCAAAGAAACCATCGGAGTTTGATTGATGATGAAGAACATGAGGCAATTAAAGAATCTACAAGATCAATCAGAAATATCATTTGACAAGCACACCAAAAACATCAAACTTTGTTGTCATATCTTTTTTGAATATGTAAATTCAAAACTTCGTGCTACTATTCCAGATTATCAAAATGCAAACATTCATGACTCTAAAAATGGAATATTGAAATGTCCTGAGTGTATCGTTAAGGAGTTGTTATAATATAATGGATTATTTAACTTGTAAAAATTGTTTTCCTGAGATTGATTATAAATGCTCAGAACATAGAGAACCAAATCAATGTGTAGGTTGTAATAGAACTGATCAAAAACTATTTGCTTGTGCCTTTGGAATACTTTGTAAAAACTGTATGCGAGAGAATGGAATGATATTTTGTTGAGTCAATTAGAAAAATCCGATGAACAACTATTAACAGAAAAAAGAGCATTAGGTTCATTAATCTCATTGGCAAGAGGACATCCACAGTATTTCCATCTCTATAAAATGGAAAAAGATTATGAAGAAATAACAAATGAAATTCAACGAAGAAGAGATAATAGAATATGATTAATTTTTTAATTAATGAAATTGTTTTATTGATCCATAGAATTAGAAAACATCACCTTGTTGAAAGACATGGATTTCCAATGTATTCAATCTACTGTCAGGAGTGCGATAAAGACATTGTTACAATTTGTTAATTGGGGTAAGAACATAATTGACAAAAGTTTTAGGTTATGGATGGAATACTGAAAAATGTCATTGTGGCAGAAAAAAAGAATTAAATCAATTAGTTTGTAATAGGTGTCATAAAAAATATGGAAGATGTTAAAATGAAGTTTGAAGATTATATCAAAGAACGAAAAAGGATATTTGCAATTCAACCAAGAAACAAAGAAACTTTCAATCTTTTATGGGGTTCAAATTCTCTTGGTGGTGAAACTGGTGAATTTCAAAATTTAGTGAAAAAGGTTTATCGAGATTATGATCAAACAATAAACAATCAGATGAAAGAAAAATTAATTTCTGAACTAGGTGATGTTTTCTGGTACTGGCTTTTTGTTTGTGATATTCTAAATTTTGATCCAAATAATGTCATTGAATTTAACATAATAAAATTGAAAAAAAGGTACAACATAGAATGATTTGCAAGGGAATCTGCATAGAATACAAAGTAACAAGATTGTTACGAGTTGGGCATTATGAAGTAGGACACAAACGTTGTCATATCTGTGAGATGTTTATCAAATGGGAAGGTGGTTGGTGTCCTTGCTGTGGATCCAAATTAAGAGAAAGACCAAGAAATTCAAAATACAGAATCAAATTTCTTGAAAAGAGATTACAGGAAAAAAATTGATTTTCAAAGCAACAATTAAACCTGATTTTTTTGATTGTGCAGTTATTTCAACAAATGCATCATTAAAAAAAATAGTTTTAGAGTTTATGTCAAAAGACTGTACAATTACATCAATCTCAGAGAAAAAAGTAATTGGTTCAAAAAACAAGGTCACTTTCTTCTATGTTATTATGTTCACTTCAACAGAACACTATGGTATTCTCAAAGTACTGAATGAGTTCAAAGAAAGGGTAACATTTCTTGATATAGAGGAATTAAAATGACCAAATGCATTATTACAACCTGTACAAATGAAGGAACTAAGACAATAACTGATGCAAAAAATTATCCTGAAGAATACAATGGAAAATTACTTTGTGATGATTGTTTTGAACTTAGAAAATATATGGGAGATGATGAAAGCGAATGAAAATAAAATGCATTACTTGCAATACAACATTCCAGTCAGGATCTAAAGAGGCAAGAAAACACATTAAACATGATTGGGATTTTGATCCTGAAGTGGACATAAATGAAATCTAAAGTAAAGAAAAAAATTTGTAGATATGGTCATGAAATTTTCATAATAAACTGTAAGTACCATCACAAATGGACAGGAGATTGGAAGTAAATGGCTAGATGTACCTGTTACTATGAAGTTGGTTCTGATACTATAAGACGAGATACCAATCCAAAATGTGAGGTTCATGGAGAAAAATGAAAGTTTTTTGTAAGAAATGTAAAGTGTTTTTTAATTCGGAAAATTATAAAAATCATTTATCACATGATTGGGATTGGAATAAAAAATGAGTTGGAAAAAGAAAACAGAAGAAGCCTTTACACGAAAAGCATTTACATTTGAAGAGTTCAGAGATGAGGTTATAACACCAGAATGTATGTATGGTGAAGATCCTGATGAAGTTGCAGAAGCATCAATAGTCTTGTATATTCAGGAAGGTTACATTGAAAAAACACATGTTGGTGGTAAAACTTGGTACATAAGAACTGGAAAGGAATTACCACCAAAAGAATTACCACCAAAAGAGGATAAAAAAAGTTGATAAGCAATTTATCAAAACTGGTTGAAATTGCTTTAGAGAAAAAATTAGACTTTGGAATGACAGATAAACAAGAGATCTTTACTATGATAGTTGAAGAATTGAATGTTCCTAAACCAACTGTAAGAAGGATTGCAAGAGATTTGAGAAACAAGTATGTTAACAGAATTAAAATTTTACAGAGTGAGGTGAGATAAATCCAACATTATGACCAAGTTTCATTGTCGAAAAGGATGTAGGTTTCATACTAACACTCAACTGTTAATGATTAAACACTCGATTATTGAACACAATGCCAAGTTTTCAAGGGAATATGTCATAAACGTTCATGCTAATAACAATAAATTAAAAGAAGAAATTTTGAAACTTGTAGATAAATCAAGATAGAAAATGTTACATCAAGATTATGCATCAAGAGAAACTTTTGTGCGCAAACTTTTGAAAATTAAAATGAAATTCGTGTGGCGTGGGCGATTTTTTTTCAAAAACATTACTCATAACTCGTTTTGAAATTTTTCTAAGTCAACAGCGTTACGCTTGAAAACATTTTATGCAAGTTTTACAAAATAATATTATGGTAACAAAATCAATCCACAAAGATTACCCTCTGTGGTGGAAGGTGATGTGAAATGAATAGAGATGACTTAAAGGAATTTGAAAAAGAAAACTTGGATGCTATGGAAAAACTCTTTGCAGAAAAAGAATCAATAGATGAACAAGACCAAAACAGATACAGATACTATCAGGATGCTTACAATAATGAGTATAGATGGACTACTCATAAACAAGATGATGATAAATTCCATGCCACATTCTTGAAATATTCCCATCATAAAGGTTGGGGAAAACTAAAAGTAAAGAAAGTAAGATTGTTTGTAAAGAGAAGTTCAGCGAAAAGATGGTGTTTGAAACGGATGCTGAAAGCAAAAGAACATCAAGTCGAGGTTATCAAAAGACGTTTTGAAAGGAAACAAGCAAGACTTGATGCCAAACCAAAACTCACACCAACACAAAAAGCAATCAAGATTGCTGAGAGTAAAATCCAGCATTATACGAACTTGCAAATGAAATGTGATAAGAAAATAAGATCACTTCATACAAGAAACAAGACCTATCACAAAAGAATCAACTATCACAAAAAACGAATTGAAAAACTCGAACTTCAAGACCAGAATTTAGAGCGAACCTCAGAAATTCGACTCTAACCAATAATTTTTTTTACTTGTTTGTTCTAATCTAATTGAGTCAGAAAGGGATTGGTTTTGTTACCAAACGATCATTTCTGCAAGAATTTCTGACTCGCATGTGAGAGGAATCTCTTGGTAATGGACTACATCCCCATTACCAAGAATCTTCTTTTATGATAAGATGTTATTAGGTAGAGATTTCTTGATTTAATGATGGAAGAGAGAGGAGTTTGGCACATCACAGATAAAGATGGAAATATTATCGCTATGACAACCTATAGAAAATTTGCTCACTTACTTTGTGAAGCACTTGATCTATTTGATAAACAAAAAAACGTAAACGTGGTGAAGAATTAATGAAATTAACTGAGAATTGTAAAGGATGTTTTGAAATGAGATTATTAGGAATGAAATTTCCTTGTCAAAAGTGTTGGAGAAAAATTGAATTATAAATTAATCATGATCATAGTTGGGATAAATATACTATTAACTTGGTTCATTGGATCTACTGTTTATGCTGTTGCATCAGAAGATGATTTTTACATTGGTATTTTGCCGATAGTTGATACAGACTATACAAGAGAAATCATGTACATTGGTTCATTTGGTTGTGTTGAAGGTGAATTAGTAGGTTTACAATATTTTATGGGTGATGACCAGACATCTGAAAAAGAAACTGTATTTCTATCGAAAGTTGTAAAAGAACCAAGACCAGATGTTAATTCTATTTCAAGATTACATGATTTTTGTGCAAAACAGATTGATACAAACGTGGTAGAGAATTAATTGATTACACAAGCACAAGCATTGGTTGTAGTTTTCATAAAAGAAAATCCATATTGTGATATTGAAGATATTATGGAAGGAATAGGAATACCAAAAAACGTTGTTAGTAGAATGTTACATTCACTTGATGATGATGAAGTTATTAAGTTTACTCACGATCCAAATTCTTTTGGTTCACATAATTCTAAAGGTGGTACAAGTTATGGTATTAGTGGCTGGATAATTATACAACATTTAGACGAAAAGATGATGGAGAAATGAAACCATTTCTAAGTAATTGTGCATTTTGTGGTGAACCAGTAATCAGGGATGGAACTGGTTGTCATTGTGATTGTCATGATAAATCATTCAAGAAATATTTGAAGGATAGCAGAACATTTGTCAATAAAGGTGAAACAAAATAAGGAGTGATATTTAACATTGAAACCTTACCTTAATGAAAAATACGATGTAATTATTATGAAACCTTTGTCTTGGTGGTTGTTATCTAAACAAGCAAAGTATAATGAAATTCATTATTTTCTAAGAGATGATAAAATATGAGTAGTTATTCTAGGCTAAATCCAAAATTAAAACCATGTCCATGCTCTAATCATAATAAAGGAAAGGCTAAACGATGTCCAAATAGTATTGTTATTGGTGCTATACTTTGTAGTTATTGTATTGATAATTGCCCACAAAATCAAACTAAAGAGAGTGATATGAAATATGAATAATTATTTAATAGATGGTTTAGCATCTGTTTTTGACTCAAGATTATTCAAACCATTTTTAATCTATGGTTTTATTATAGCACTTTCATTCGTTCTCCCTGAAAAATATATTTTCACAGATGAATCATTCATAGAACTTCAACAAGTTTTGCTATATGGTGCATCATTTTTCTTATTTGGTTGGTTAGTTGGTAGTTATGGCAGGAGAGGAAATTAAGTATGAATAGTTATTTAACTTGTGATAAAAATTGTGATTGCCACAAAGGCGTTCCATTTAATGAGTGTGAATGTATTTGTCCTGAATGGTGTGGGGATGAAATATAATGGATTATTTAATAAAAAGTAAAGATTGTGCTTGTTCAATGAGAGATGGATTGTATTTTCCTTGTCTAGAACATGAAAGAATGTTACCTAATAAAATTAGAGAATTTATGCGAGAAAACGGAAGGAGTTTCTTTTCAGATTGAGTGAAGATGGAGAATCAGCACATATCTATAATTTCAAAAACAAAGGAACCTGTGCAATGTGCAAATATGTTGATATGGTGTTTGATCATGGTGGAGAAAAATTAGTAAAAGACAGATATGGTTTCAGTTACAAAGAACATTTTCATGGTGCAATTGGATGTTACTTACAGTACCTATACTATTCACAATGTTATGATAGTGATTTGATTGAAGAACCTGATATAACAGAACTGGCAAAAATTGCAAAGAATGATTTCAGATTATTAGCAGATTTTACTGGTGATACCTTCTTTCTTAAAGAGGCTGATAGAGCTGATTGATTGGAAATCTGCTTACAATGGTAGATGGAAAGATGGAAAAAATCGTGCTGAAAAAATAATTGGCTTGTTATCTGATGAATTATACAATATCAAACCTTATGGTTTTTTGACTAATTCAATTGAATATTCAAAAGAATATCCGACTGAAAACGGAATCCCTGATTATGAAGTAACGATTCTTAGAAACAATTTCAGATTTCTACTTGAAACCACTGGTACAAAAAGTTACAGAGAAAATATTGATGTGTGGGTAAGAAATGACAAATTTGAATTTGCAGAAAGACATCAAGAAATTGAATGTTGGGTTGGACATATTATTGAAGATGAAAATTTGATTCGATTTTTTAAACTACAGACAAAAGAAGATTTCAATTTGGAGAACAAGATCATTAGAGGATTGGAAGAAAGATTTAGAATAATACCTTCATCAAGCAAAAAATTACTTGATTCAAATGAGTTTCTTACTCATCTGGAATTTTTATCATGTCTTTGATTGATTGGGAAAATATCATGTGTCCTGTTTGTCACGAGAAGAGAAAAAACACCAAGAAAAACAAGATTGTTTATGAACCACTATTATCAGACAAGAAAAAAGGCAAGATGACTTTTCTCTGTTCCAACCATAAACACTTCATTATGTTTGTAACTCAGGTACATACTGTTAAAAATGTAGTTGTTGCAGTAAGACAGTTTGTTTTTCAAGATAGGATAACAAGTACATGAGCATGAGAACACATCATCCAAATTATGAAATTGAAAATTATTGTGTAAGGTGTGACACCAAATATCCAAAGACAATTACATGGTGTACCAATTGTGGTACGAAGGTTAGAACTGTACCACACGCTGGTATAAGGAAAGCAAAGTATCTTAAGAAAAAACCAAGAATGTAATTCAACCGACAGGTATATCATTAGATTTTTTCTATTCTATATTGCTGATTAAATTAATGTGGTGGTTCAGCACAGGCGAGTTACATTTCTCTTCTATCATTAGCCACTACACTAAAATCATAAAGAGGTTTTTTTGCAGTACACTTAACTTCAGTCATGGCATCAAAAAGAATTGTTTGATTAGGGTAGGTTGTTGGGTGAGATTTGCCATTTCAGACATCACTTCCATGAGTTTTGTGCCTGACAGTACCCCACCTGTCTTACCCTGTGAAAAACTCAGGCATGATTATTTTCCTTGACAATCTAAACATACAATTCTAAAATCTTTTGTATCATATTCTTCATTCTTGTCAAACTCAAACTGATCATGAGATTCCTTAGTTTCAAACTCAGTTTTACCAATTAACTTACCACAATAGTCACAAACAATGTTTTCTGTTTCGTAAACCATTTCAAAGACCATTTAATTTTCTAACTTCCCGAATGAAAACAGGATTATCATTGCAAACTTCTTCGTGGTTCCAGCATCTTTTTCTATACTGGAATCTTTTCTTGCACCAATGACAAAAACAAAACTTTGGTTTATTGTGTTGACAGAGTGGTAGTTTCATTCTGCACCAACAATTTTCGTTTTACCAATTCATTTATGAAATCATGATTAAGATCAAATGCTTTTCCTTCCCATGCACAGATTCCAAACCATGTATTATTGTAAATCATCAATCCATGTCCACAATGAGAACAACCTCTTCTGATAATTACACCATTATCTGTTTTCAAGACAATTATTTTTCTACCACCATCTAGTTGTACTTTTATGGTTTTCATAACCATTTTCTTATTTTTTTAGATTTGAAAACAACTACA
>Ga0114947_10000610_pt1 | contig 12452 bp, 18 predicted proteins | sample CR02metaG_FD_99656 | JGI IMG/M metagenome (GOLD analysis project Ga0114947, IMG submission 99656) | Deep subsurface microbial communities from Mariana Trench to uncover new lineages of life (NeLLi) - CR02 metaG | ecosystem: Environmental > Aquatic > Marine > Ocean trench > Sediment ...
CCTTGGATCTGCCGGGCACCCACCGCAAGTGGGTCCGGCTCTCGTAACGCGACCCGCCAGGGTTCTTCAGCGACCTGCTAGAAGACCTTGATCGGCGGGATGTACTTCTCGGGATCCGCCCGGAGGTCGGCGAGGATGTTGTTCAGCTCGACCACCATCCGGAGCAACTCCTCGTAGAGCCCTTCATCCACGAGCAGCTGTCCGATCGAGCCTTCCCCGGCCCGCAGGCCGGCCAGCAGCGAGTCGGAGCGGCTCGCCATGTTGGCCAGCGACTCGTAAAGAGAATCCGATGCGAGCAGCCGTCCGAGCGTGCCTTCTCCCCGCGCCAGCCTCGCCGTCACGGAATCGAGAGAGGTCACGGTGCCGAGCAGCCGGTCGTATAGCTCCTCATCCCTGATCATGCGGCCGAGGGCTCCCTCTCCCGTGTTTACCGATGAGAGGAAGTGCGAGAGCTCGTCGCCTAGCTCCACCAGCTGATCATACAGGGCTCGGTTCACGATGAGCTGTCCCATGGTGCCCTCCCCGCTCAGCAGGTCGCGGGTGAGCTCGTCCAATGAGCGTACGAGCTGCGTGAGGCTGACGACGGCGTCCGACGCCTCGTTCAGCAGCTCCGCATAGCCGAGCGCCTCCGCGGCGATGAGCGTGTCCCCCGGCTGGAGGATGGGGGCGTCTGGACTGCCGGGCTCGATGTCGATGATGCGGTCGCCTAGCAGGCCCTGCGTGCGAATGCGCGCCCGGGAGTCGGTCCGGATCTGGTTCCGCACCTCCCTGTTGACCGCGAGCCACACCGCAACGCCCTCGCCCGTCGCCGGGCGGCTCTCGGGGTCGATGAACGCGATCCGTGAGACCTGACCCACGGGCTGGCCTGCCACCTGTACCGCTGCGCCGGGCACGAGGCCAGCGGCCGACCGCATCAGCGTCACGAGCTGATACCTGTCGCCGAAGACACTTCCCGTCTTGCCGATGAAGAAGACCCCTGTGGCAAGCATGGCGAGTGCGACGGTCAACAGCGCGCCGACCTTGACCTCTTCCCAGGTGATCGGCCTGGATCTCCTCATCTGACCTCCCGCCGTCGCGCCAGGTGCGGCAGCCTACTCAAGGTACTCGCGTATGTACGGATTCTCCGCCGCGAGCATCTGCTGTGGTGTCCCCATGAAGATGATATCACCTGCCTGGAGTAGCGCCACGCGGTTCGCGATCCGGCATGCCGACTGCATGTCGTGCGTGACCACTATCGAGCTCACTCCGAGGCCCTGGCGCAGCTTGACGATGAGGGTGTCGATCTTTCTCGTCGTGATCGGATCCAGGCCGCTCGTGGGCTCGTCGAAGAGAAGGATCTCCGGCTGATGGACGATCGCCCGCGCGATCGCCACCCTCTTCTTCATCCCACCGCTCAGCTCCGAAGGAAGCATCTCACCCACACGTTCGAAGTCCAGGTCCACGAAAGCGAGCGCCTCCCGCACCCGCTCACGGATGGTCTCGAGCGGCAGGTCGGTGTGCTCGAAGAGCGCAAAGGCGACGTTATCGAAGATCGGCAGGGAGTCGAAGAGCGCCGATCCCTGAAAGACCATCCCCATTCGCTGACGGACCTGGAAGATCTCCGAGCGACCGGCCGAGCACAGGTCGTGTCCGAGCACGGTAACGCTTCCGGAGTCCATCGACTCGAGACACAGGATCAGCTTCAGTATCGTGCTCTTTCCGACGCCGGAGCCGCCGAGCACGCACAGCGTCTCGCCCCGGTGCACCGAGAAGGTGATGCCGTTCAAGACGACGTGAGCACCGTACGCCAGGCGAACATCGCGCAGCTCGATGACAGCCTTCATTCGACGAGCAGAGCGATCAACAGCTGGGTCAGAAGGTAATCCGTCGTCAGTATCAGGATCGAAGACGTCACCACCGCGTGCGTGGCGGCGCGGCCCACACCCTCCGTTCCTCCTCTCGCGTTCAGCCCGTAGTAGCACGATGTGAGCGCCATGATCCCCCCGAATACGAACGGCTTCACGAGACCCTGGACGAGGTCGATCGGAATGAATCTGAAGATGAAGCCGGTATCCGCGAGGGCCTGATAGACGGAGCGCATGTACAGCGTCGCGGTCAGGTCCAGCTTGACCACCGCGATCAGGAGCCCACCAAGCACGGCGATGACGTCCGTGACCACGGTGAGCATCGGGAGCACGATGAGAGCGGCAAGGAAGCGCGGCGCAACCAGCTTGCGTACCGGATCGACCCCCAGCGTCTCGAGCGCGTCGATCTGCTCGGTAATCCGCATCGCGCCGAGCTGCGCAGCCATTCCGGAGCCCGCACGGCCGGTGACCATGAGCGCTGTCAGAACGGGTCCGAGCTCTCGTACGATACTTGCCCCGACCAGTCGGCCGATATAGATGGTGGCGCCGAACTGCCGCATCTCCACCGAGGATTGGAGTGCCAGGACCATGCCCGTAAAGAGGCCCGTCAGCGCGACGATGCCGATGGACCCAACCCCGATCGTATCCATTTGCTGCGTGAGATCTCTCCCATAGAACGGCCGACTCACCGAGGATACCAGGACTCGACCGAGCAGATCGAAGTACTTTTGCACCCGATAGGCCGCGGACTTGAGGGCCCGGTCCAGCAGGCGCAACGGAGAGAGATCTGAGGCAGGCATGCGCTTTGACCGCAGTGAGGGTCACCACTATGTTCGCGCCGCCGTCGATGGGCGACTCCCGTCGGCGCCTGCGCGTCACGGCAGACCCCGGTCGGTGGGGTGCAAGGCCGCCGGAGGTTAGAACCGGTGCCGACCGGACGCAAGCCGAGTTGCCGTTGGTCGGTCTTGGTTCGTCCACGTCCGACCACACCCCCATCGCGGGCGCGCTCATCGAGATGGAGGTCAGAGGCCGGATGAAGGCAGTTTATTCGAAGCAAGCGCCGGCGGCGCTCGGTCCCTACTCCCAGGCCATCGAAGCTGACGGAGTGGTTTACTCCTCCGGGCAGGTCGGGCTGGATCCTGAGACGGGAGAGCTCGTCGCAGGCGTCGAGGCACAGGCGCACCAGGTCATGCACAACCTGAAGGCCGTGCTTTCGGCGGCCGGTCTCGATCTGGCGCACGTTGCCAAGACGACGATCTATCTGGCGGACATGGCGGACTTCGCCACCGTCAACGCGATCTATGCGGAGTACTTCGCCGAGCCGTACCCGGCTCGATCCACCGTACAGGCGGCGAGGCTCCCCAAGGACGCTCTGATCGAGGTGGACGTTGTGGCGTTGCGGCCGTGAACCTCGTGTGCGCTTCGGGGGCGGATGGAGGACTGGTGTCCCCTGCGGTCTTCAAAACCGTCACGACGGCCGTGCAGGCCGTTGGCTGGGTTCGATTCCCAGACGCTCCCGCCAACCTCCCGGCGCTCGGCCGGCTCCTACGGCCGACGCTTGCTGGCATGACCCTCATCCTCCTGGTCTGCGGCGTTGCCCTTGCACAGGGAGAGGAGGGAGAGTCGGTCGAGCCAGAGCGCGCCGAGGACGTGAGCCGGGCTGAGCCGACGAAGGAGTTCGTCAGTCCGGCGGGCGCGATGCTTCGTTCGGTGATCATTCCCGGCTGGGGCCAGGTGGCGGCCCGGCAGCCGGCCCGAGGCGCCATCTACTTCACCGTGTGGTCCGCCGGCTTGTACATGATCGTCAAGACGAACTCAGAAGTCTCTTCGGCCGACCGAGGTGGAGATGAGGATCTCGCGGACTCCAAGAAGGGCACCCGGGAAGACTGGATCGTCTTGACGGGCCTTTGGGCGCTGTTCAGCGGTGTGGATGCTTGGGTGTCAGCACAGTTCGCCGGGTTCGAAGGTGAGGTGCGTCCTCCTTCGGATGGCTCGCCCGGCGTCGAGTTCAGCTATCCCCTGAACATCTTCTGACGCATGAGCGACGCGCCGATCGGCATCTTCGACTCGGGCGTCGGTGGTCTTACCGTCGAGCGCGCTATTCGGCGGCGCCTCCCTGCCGAGTCGACCGTCTACCTCGGGGACACGGCTCGCGTGCCCTACGGCCCGAAGTCACCGGAGACGGTGCGCCGCTACGCCAGAGAAGCGGCAGCGTTCCTGCTTTCCTGCGACGTCAAGCTCATCGTGATCGCTTGCAATACGGCCACGGCCAGGGCGGCGGACGACGTGGCCGCCAGGGTCGCGACGCCGGTCGTGGGGGTGATCGAGCCGGGGTCGAGGGAGGCAGTCCGTCGTTCTCGGACCGGCCGCATCGGCGTGATCGGAACGCGGGGCACGATCGAGAGCGGCTGCTACGAGCGGCTCATCAAAGAGCTTTGGCCGGAGGCGGTGGTGGTGGCGACGCCGTGCCCGCTGTTCGTGTCCCTGGTCGAGGAGGGCTGGCTCGACGGCGAGGTCGCGAGGCTTACGGCTCGGCGGTACCTCGAGCCACTTCTGGAGCGCGACATAGACACCCTCGTGCTCGGCTGCACGCACTATCCGCTTCTCGCGCCGATGCTCAGCGAGGTTGCGAGGGGCGTGGAGCTCATCGATTCGGCGGAAGCGACCGCGGCGGCCGTCGATGGCAGGCTGGGCGAGCTCGGGCTCCGGTCGACCACGGAGGCGCCCGCGGCGCGCTACTACGTGACCGAGGACACCGAGCGCTTTCGTGAAGTCGCGGAGCTGTTCCTCGGCAAGCGTGTGGGGAGCCTCGAGAGGGTCAGCCTCAGCTCCAGTGCCTGAGCTCGATCGCGTTGTCGCTCAGAACCCCGAAGCTCCGGTGGTGGATCCAGTCTCCGGCGTTCAGGTAGTAGCGGCCCGGTTGGACCTCGAGGAGCTCCGGCCGGTGCGCGTGACCGAAGATCACCAGGTCCAGCTCCGGCCGGCGGGCGAGGAGCGCGCGTGCGTGCGCCGACAGACGGTCGGCCCGCTCGCGATCGTGCTCGGGGCCCGCACGTCGCCGGGCGGGCGTGCCGCTGACGCGGCGGGCGAGCGGGAAGAAGAGATCGGGAGGCACGAGGCGGAAGAGGGCGCGGAACGCCGCGCTACGGGTCGCGCGCTTGAGAATCCGGTAGCCCAGATCGCGCCCGAGAAGGCCGTCGCCGTGTGCCACGTAGGCCCGACGGGTGGCGATGGCGATCTCCACCGGCCCGTCGAGCAGCTCGATGCCGATCTCGTCGGCCAGAAAGCTCCCCACCCATGCGTCGTGGTTGCCGACGACGAGCCGCACCCGCACACCGGCGTCGACCAGTTCCGAGAGACGGCGCAGAACCCGGAAGCATCGCCTCGGGACGACGTTGTGGTACTCGAACCAGAAATCGAACAGGTCGCCGTTGATCAGCAGCTCGTGAGCCGTTCCCGCCAGGGACTCCAGGAACGAAACGAAAGCCCTCTCCGTGTCGGGCGGAACCTCGCCGAGGTGAACGTCGGAGATGACGATGGAAGTCCGGTCGGCCATGCCCGAAGATAGGCTGCCCCCAGCTGGGCGCGAAACGAACGAAGACGGCGTCGGAGCAGCGCGCGTGGCAGGCCCGCTCGTCCACTCCGTCGAGGTGACGGTCCGATACGCCGAGACGGAGCAGATGGGATGCGCGCACCATGGGGTCTATGTGGTCTGGTGCGAGTTGGGGCGTAGGTCGATGATGCGCGAGCACGGCGTGTCCTACGCCGATCTGGAGCAGCGCGGAGTGTATCTGCCGGTGACCCGCCTGGACGTCGAGTACCGGTCCCCGGCGCGTTACGAGGAGCCAGTGCGCATCGACACGCGGATCCCCGAGGTGAGAAGCCGGACAGTCAGATTCGACTACGATCTGTTTGGTTCCGGAGACCGACTGCTCGCACGGGCGAGCACCGAGCTTGCCTGCGTCGACGCGGAGGGCCGGATGCGGCGCCTCCCTGAGGACGTTCGCGCCGCTCTTATGGCAGCCTCGCGTTGAGCGTCTGCCGGCGCCTCTGGATCGGCGGAGTGCTTCTCTCGCTGCTGGGATGCGCGAAGCAGCTGGAGACGGGCCCGCCGATCGACAACCCGGAAGCCCTGGCGGCTCGACTGCGCGCCTCGACCGGGCCCACCGCCCCGTACCGCCTCCGCTTCGCGTGGCGCTATGCCGACGAGAAGGGACGGCTCGATGGGGAGGGTGTGGTTCGATACAACCCCAGCGACTCCCTGCGGCTGGACCTCTTCGCGCCGGGTGACGCGTCCATGTCGGTGGCGCTCACGCCGAGCGGCCTCTCCTCGCTCGGGCAGATCGAGAGCGTGCGGCTCCCCGGCCCGGTCTTCCTGTACGGGATGGCGGGGATCTTCCGTCCGGGGCAGGGCCCGCCCAGCAGCGGGTATCGGACGGCCGAATCCGAGGTGCTCGTCTTCGGGGAGGAGAACTCGGCGCTGTATGTGTACGTCGATGGCTCCCGCATCGTCCGCATCGAGGAGCGACGGGGTCGGCGGGTTCAGAGGCGGATCGAGGTGACCTGGGACGAGGTGGGGGAGTGGCCGCGGAGCGCCGCGTACCGTGATTTTGTAGAATCACGACGGGTTCGCTGGGACCTTACCGAAGCTACGGAGTTGGGAACGGGCAATGCCAAGGAGATCTACGACCTTCCGCATAGCATGTAGCCTGACCGTAGCAATCGCCACGGGGGGCTGCTACGGCTTCTCGGGTGGCGGGGGGCTTCCCCCGAACATGAATACGGCGTTCGTCCCGCCGGTCGAGAACCAGACCACTCGCTTCACGCTGACCGAGCGGCTCACCCAGTCGCTGCTCGATGCCGTTGGCGGCAAGCTGGGGCTGCAGCTGGCTCCGGAGAACGAGGCCGATCTGATCGTGACGGCCAGCATCACCCGCTACACGGACGTGGCGCTGAACTTTGCCAGCCGAGACCAGGAGTCGGCCCTGGTATTCCAGCGAAGGGTCACGATCACGGCGAACGTCCAGATCTTGGATGTGGAGCGGAACGAGATCTTCTGGAGCTCGAGCTCCGTGACGGGGGTGGGCGAATACCAACCCGAGAGCGAGCCGGAAGAGGTCGGTGAGGAGATCGCGATCGAGAACCTGGTCCAGAAGATCGTGGATGGGGCTCAGTCGGATTGGTAGACCCATCGGCGCCCGCGAGCCCCGGCCCCTGGATGGGGCCGGAAGGCTGGGCTGCCTGATGGCGATCGCGGCGCTGGCGTTGGTCACGTACGTGGGGATCCCCACGCTGCGCCTCGAGATGCGGTATCGGACCGCCCGGGAAGCCATTCAGGATGAAGTTGCGCAGATCACGGCCGGACGCGCCGCGGACGTGGAGGAGCAGATCGTTTCCACCGTGAGGGAGCTGAATCTGCCGCGGAGGGCCGAGCACGTGCAGGTGCGCTTCGCGTCGGGCAGTGTGCGTCGGTTCCGGATCAGCGTGCGTTACGCCGACACGGTGCATGTCTTCGGCTGGGTCTGGGTGTGGCAGCGAACCATCGAGGCGGAAACGCCATGAGCCGAGCTCGCCGGGCCGCTGATCGGGGCCGAAGCACCACGGCTAAGGTCGGTCGGCTCGCCGCCCTCCTTGCTGGGGTGTGGATCGTCTTCGGCTCGGCCGCCTGGGAGCTTCCGGGTCGTCTGCTGGGTGAGCCGTCCACGGCGCCGGCCGCCACCGTCGGCTTGCCGGGCACCGCGCAGGCGGTCGGCGAACCGACCGAAGGCCTGGCGGACGGGCACGAGGGCCTGGCGGACGGGCACGAAGGCCCGGAGATCTCCCACGTCTTCCTCGTCCTCATCGCGATCCTCCTCGTAGGGAAGCTGTTCGGTGAGGCGGCCGAGCGCATGGGGCAGCCGGCCGTGCTGGGTGAGCTCCTGGCCGGGGTCATCCTCGGCGGCAGCATGCTCGGGATCATTCCCGGCCAGGACACACCTATCGGTGAGGTGATCCATGTACTCGCCGAGATCGGCGTTTCCATCCTCCTGTTCGAGATCGGGCTGGAGACCGATCTGAAGGAGATGCTCCGGGTCGGCAAGGAGGCGGCCGCCGTGGCGCTCGTGGGAGTTGTCCTGCCGTTCGGCCTCGGCTTCGGCTACTGGTATATGGCGAACCCGGCGATAGGCGCTCACCCGACTGGCATCGACTTCTGGATTGTCGCGATCTTCGTCGGGGCCACCCTGACGGCGACATCTGTGGGAATCACCGCGCGGGTGCTGTCCGATTTGGGCAAGATGCACACGTCGGAGGCACGCATCATCATCGGAGCCGCCGTCATGGACGACGTGCTGGGGATCGTCATCCTGGCCGTCGTGGCGGGGCTGGCCAGCGGCGCGGCGGTGGGTGCCCTGGCGATCAGCCGGATCTTCGTGTTCGCGATCGGCTTCCTGGTATTGGCGGTGGTGATAGGGAGCCGGGCGGCCCCCTATCTCTTCAACGTCGTCGACCGTATGCGCGTGCGCGGCGTCCTGCTCGTTACCGCCTTCAGCTTCGCGCTCCTGTTGGCCGCCCTGGCGGACCTCGCCGGGTCGGCGATGATCATCGGAGCGTTTGCGGCCGGGATCGTCCTGTCCTCGACCAACCAGTTCGACGCGGTGGTCGAACGGATCGAGCCGGTGGCAGACGTCTTCACGCCGATCTTCTTCGTGGTCGTTGGGGCCCCGGTAAACGTCCGGCTCTTCATCCCGGGGAGCGAGGATTTCAGCGGCATCGTGCTCACGGTCGGCCTTATCCTCACGGTCATCGCCGTGGTCGGGAAGGTGGTGGCGGGCTTCGCCGTTCGGAAGCCGGGAATCAACCGCCTTGCGATCGGCGTCGGCATGGTGCCCCGTGGTGAGGTCGGCCTGATCTTCGCAGCCATAGGGCTTCGGGAGGGAATCCTCTCGAACGCCGTCTACAGCGCCCTTCTCATCATGGTCATTCTCTCGACCTTTATGGTGCCGCCGTTTCTGAAGCCGCTCCTGCAGCGGGGGGACGTGATCGAGCCGGAGGAGGTTGCTCTCGACGATACTGGCGCAGGGCCGCCGGACTCCGCCGCGCGTTTGGGTTGATGCGAGAGACACTCGTCATCGGCTCCCGGAGATCACCGCTCGCGCGGGCGCAGGCCGAACGCGTGGCCCAGCTCGTTCGGTCGGCGTGGCCCGCGCTCGAGGTGGAGACCACCTGGATGGACAGCGAGGGCGACCGGAGAAGAGACGAGCGGCTGCCGGAGATCGGCGGAAAGGGGGTGTTCACGGCGGAGCTCGAGGGGGCGCTGCTGGAGGCCGACATCGATGTGGCAGTGCACTCGCTCAAGGATCTTCCGACCTCGCTTCCGGATGGGCTCGACCTTCTTGCCGTCCCGGAGCGCGAGGATCCTCGGGATGTCCTGGTGACGCCGAGCTGCGTCTTGCTCGACCAGCTGAAGGTGGGGGCCCGGGTCGGCACCTCGTCCCTTCGCCGGAGGGCGCAGCTGCTGAGTGTGCGGCCGGATTGCCGGCCGCTCGATGTTCGCGGGAACGTGGAGACGCGGCTCGCCAAGCTCGAGGCCGGAGAGTACGATGCGTTGCTCTTGGCCGCAGCCGGACTGAAGCGGCTCGGCCGGCTCCAGCCGGGGATGTGCTTCCTGGATCCTCCGCGCTGGCTGCCGGCACCCGGTCAGGGGGCACTGGGCCTGGAGGGCCGAAGCGACGACGAGCGTGTCCGGGGTCTCCTGGACGCGATCGACGACGCGGAGGCGCGGTCGGCGACGGAGTGTGAGCGCGCCCTCCTGGCGGCTCTCGGCGGCGGCTGCCAGATCCCCTTCGGCGCGCTGGCCATACGGGACAGCGAGAGCCTGACGCTTCACGCCGCGGTGTTCTCGGAGGATGGCGACACGGCCGTTCGTGTCTCCACGAAGGGAGATCTTCGGGATGCGATCGGCTTGGGGCGGCTGGTTGCCGAGGAGCTCCGCTGCCGTGGCGCCGATAGGTTGCTGAGTGGGTAGGCTGCCTCAGCAGGTTGCTGAAGCAACCGGTCAGGGGCGCCGGCCGAGAAAGCGCTGAAGGTTGGCCAAGTAGTAGGCGAGGGCCGCGGCCATGAGCGCGAAAAAGGCCGCGAGCGCCAGGCTGACGCCGGTGCCTTCCCGAACAAACAGCGCTCCCTGCCAGGCCGCGAACAGGGCGCAGAAAGTGATCGCCGTGGCGATGAGCAGCTTGTGGAATCCGATGAGGGACATTGTGTTCAGTAAGTTACTTTGGACTCGGGAGCATGTACACGGGCCTCCCGTGTCGTCCAAACACTCGCCGGAGCGCCAGGCGAAGTTTCGGCAGGCGGCCTTCGTGTACCTCCATGTAGGCCTCCTCTACGAGGCTGCGGTGTGGAGTCTCGGCCGGGCCGGGATGCTCCCTGAGGCGCGCGGCCCGATGTGGGTGTGGCTTGTCGCAGGTGCCCTGATCCTGAGCCTCGTTTTCTGGGGATTGTGGAGCTGGCAGAACGTCTGGTTCGCGCGAGCGATATGGGCGTTGCACTCGCTCAGGCTCCCCCCGATTCTGAACGCCGCGTTCATCAAGGAGCCGGGCGTGCTCCCGGCCTCCTTCTACGTAACCGCGCTCGTCGTCATCCTCATCAACCTGTGGATGCTGGCCCGCGCGGCGTGGGATCTCTAGTGACGTGTCAGGCGGCGTTGTGAGGCCGGGCCGGTGAGACGCATCCGCACGTATGCCGATCTCCAGGGTCCGGATCGATCCGGGCTCGGCCGACAGGTGGAGGCCCAAAACGAGCGCGTGGCGCGCCGCCTGGAGGGGATCCGAACGGTCCTCGCCGTGACGAGCGGCAAGGGAGGGGTGGGGAAGAGCCTGGTGGCCGCGACGCTCGCTTCGGCGCTGGTCCGGAGAGGGCTCAGTGGAGGACTGCTGGACGCCGACCTGAACGGCCCCAGCGCCCCGGCTTTCCTGGGACTCTCGCGGCCCACGCTCGAAGTGACGGATGACGGTGTCGTGCCGCCGAGCGACGCACTAGGCCTGCGCGTGATGTCCACGGACCTGCTCATGGACGAACGAGCGCCGCTGCGCTGGCGGGAACCCCGCACGGGCGGCCACCTGTGGAGGAGCCTGCTCGAGCGAGGCGTGTTCCGGGAGTTCCTCTCGGACGTCGTGTGGGGTCGGCTGGACGTGCTGGTGGTGGATCTGCCCCCGGGGCCGCACCGTCTGGCGGAGCTGAACGAGCTGGCGCCGGACCGTACGCGCGTTCTGGGGGTCACGATCCCGAGCTCCGCGTCTCGCACGGCGGTGGAGCGCTCGCTCCGCCTGGCCGTGGAGGGTGGCCTGGTGCTGCTGGGTCTGGTCGAGAACATGGCGGGCTACGTGTGTCCGGCATGTGGGGAAGTGGGTCCGCTGCATCCGGGTGAGGCGGGAGAGTCCATCGCCCGGGCGCTGGGCACCCCGCTCCTCGGCCGGGTTCCGTTCGACGCCGAGGCGGCGGCGTGTGCCGAGCGCGGCGACATGGAAGGGCTCCTCTCCAGCGGGGCCGGCCGGGAGATCGGACGCCTGGCGGGGGTGGTGGCTGAAAGGCTCGGCTTGTGAAATTCCTGTGCATCGAGTGCGACGAACAGATGCAGTTCGGGGAGCGGCAGCTTCCCGGGGACGGTACCCTCGCAGCGGTCTTCGGCTGCCCGGAGTGCGGTCGCGAGATGGCCATGCTGACCAACCCGATGGAGACGCAGCTGGTCTCCTCGCTCGGCATCAAGATCGGGGGACGGGAGGTGCCGGAGCAGCCCTTCGAGCTCGTGAGGGGCTCGCTCGAGGGCGGGCGCGAGGGCGCGTTCGCGGACGCCTCGGCCCCCGGGTCCGTGAGATGGAGCGACGCGGCCGTGGAGCGCTTGGGCGTGGTTCCCTCCTTCGTCCGCGGAATGGTGAAGAGGATCTACACGGACTACGCGAGGGAGCGGGCAATCCGCGAGATCACACCAGAAATCATGGACCGGGCCCGCACGGACCTGGGCCTGGAAGGCATGTAGACGTGGCGCTGGACACCGACTCGGCCGGCTCACCCGTGACCGGAGCGAGCGAGGAACGGCGATCGGTCGGGGATCTGCTGATCTGCATCGACCGCGCGATCTGCGTGGGTTTTGAGGACTGCATCACGGCGGCGCCCGCGGCGTTCCGGCTGGACGCGGAGGGGATCGCGACGTTCGCGGAGCCGGAGGGGATCGAGCGGGACCGCTTGCTGGCCGCGTGCGCCGCATGCCCGGTGGACGCGCTCCGCGTGCTGGACGATGCAGGCCGTCAGATCCTGCCCTGATCGTCTTTTGACTTCCCTGGAAGCGCTGGCTATATAGTCGGCACCTCCAACGGCCGGGCAGCGAGATCTCGCTGGCTGCAACGGCATCCGCCGCCACCTTCGAAGGATGGAGGGCCGATTGTATCGAGAGCTTCTCGTTCCGGTTGACAACTCCCATCACTCCACGTGGGCCGTTGAGCGGGCGATCGAGATGTGTCACGCCTCCGAAGGTCACATCACCGCCAACCACGTGTACGCCGCCCGGCTCCACGACGTGCGCTTTCGGCAGCTGGAAACGGGACTTCCGGCTCAGTTCCAGACGGCCAAGGA
>Ga0114947_10000611_pt1 | contig 12445 bp, 7 predicted proteins | sample CR02metaG_FD_99656 | JGI IMG/M metagenome (GOLD analysis project Ga0114947, IMG submission 99656) | Deep subsurface microbial communities from Mariana Trench to uncover new lineages of life (NeLLi) - CR02 metaG | ecosystem: Environmental > Aquatic > Marine > Ocean trench > Sediment ...
CTACACCATCGATCCGAGGGTTAAGGGATCAGTCACGATCTACAGTGCCAATCCCATAAAAAAAGAGGATCTTCTTCCAGTTTTTCATCAAGTCCTGCGCATGAACAATGCTGTGGCAGTGAAAGCCGGAGACCTTTATCGGATCGTCCCTATCAAGGAGGGGAAAGGATTGGCCCGTCCTGTGAGACATGCAGAAGAGGACAGTTACGCCTTACAGGTGGTCCCTGTGCGTTTTTTCTCAGTAGGAGAGCTAAAACAGCTCCTCACCCCTTTTGTGGCTCCGGGAGGAGAGATCTTGGATTATCCCCGGGGTAATTTCCTTATCATTGTGGACCTACCCTCGAATATCCGGCGCCTTCTGGAGATTAAAGAATTGATCGATGTCAACGTCTTTACCGGCGTGCGCATGGAAATCTACCAGCCTAAGATCACTACTGCCGAGGAACTGGCAGAAGAGATGACAAAGATCATGCAGGCCTATGCTTCTTCGGCAATACAGGAAGAGGGATTTGCCGCGCGATTTATACCTATTCCAAGAATCAATCGGCTTTTGGTTATAAGCCACAGCGAGGCGGCTTGGACTTATGTTAAGCGGTGGCTGGAACGCATCGATGTTGCGGCAGAGGGGCCGGGTAGGAGGATCTTTATCTATCCGGTGGAGAATGGCAAGGCCGCAGATCTGGCCGACATACTCACCCAGATTTATGGTGCCACTGGGGTTGTACCCAGAAGGGCGGCTTCGCCCACACTTAGAGAGCTTCATCAGGCTCAGCCCCGCGGATCGGGTCCATCGACAGCCCCCGGGAGCTTAACACCGATCCCGGGTCTTCCGGGCTTATCCCCCACCACTCAGGGTACTTCGCCCGGGCTTTATGCCGTAGCTCCAGCTCCCGCCCGCCCGCCCGCGCCGGCGCGTCGGCCACCGGCCCGTCCTGCTCGACCCCCTGTCCCACCTGCAAAGGCTGAGGAAGGGATACGAATCGTGGCCGATCCCGCGACCAACTCCCTGGTTGTATTCGCCACGGCCCAGGAATTCCAGAACATCAGGGAGGTGCTGAAACAGCTGGACCTGGTCCCCCGCCAGGTTCTCCTGGAGGTTCTGGTGGCGGAGGTAACGCTTACCGATGATCTCGCCTTTGGCATTGAGTATGCGATCCGGAGGAAAGGAAGCGCAGCTGCAGTGAATTCTTCGCTCGAGAGCAAAGGGGCTTTGCTGGGTACCCTACCTTCTACCTTTCCCACGGGTCTTACTTCAATCATTACCTCTGGCCGGGACTTCCGCGCCATCATCAATGCCCTGATGCAGGATTCCAGAGTCAAGGTGCTGTCGCATCCTGTTATCCTTGCCGTAGACAACAAACCTGCACGTATCCAGGTTGGCAGTGAAGAACCCATAGCGACGGGTACCATAACTGCTGCGGTAGGTCAGGTTTCTTCGAGTACGACGATCCAGTATCGGAATCTCGGTAGGATCCTGACCATTATTCCCCAAGTTAACTCTAAAGGTCTGGTACATCTTCAGGTCAAGATAGAAGTCAGTGAGAGAGGCTCACTGGTTAGAATCGGACAGGATGACTTTGCTTCCTTTACCACCCGGGATGCAGAAACCACTGCTGTGGTTCAGGACGGAGATACCCTCGCCATTGGCGGTATCATTACCGAGAGGATGGAGCGACGCCGTTCAGGGATCCCTTACCTCATGGATATCCCTGTGCTCGGTCGATTCTTTGGCGTGACCACAGATGATATTGATCGGACCGAGCTCGTGATCCTGATTACCCCGCATGTGATCCGTAGCCGAGAAGAGGGTAAGAGCGTGACTGAGGAGTTTATGGACAAAGTCTCCTCGGTTAAACGGGAACTGGAGGGGATAAGGAGGGAGAAAGAAAAAGAAGAATTTAATTTCGAAGAGCCTGCCCCACTCGCACCTCAGGAGAAATCAAGAAAAACCCCGGAAGAGAGCTCTTATGATGTACCCAGGAAGGCACCTAGAATGTCGACACGGCCAATCAAGGAGATCAAATTTTCCTCGCAGGTAAACGGAGGGACATCCCTTTCAGGTCAAGAGTTGGTTGAGGAGATGACGGAAACTGAGGATACGGCCATGGAGGAACCGGAATTGGTGGAGATAGAGTTTGGTGAAATCTGGAGGTGGATCGTAAAGATCCTTACCTTGGGATTGTTGGGTGGGGAAGAAGAGGTCCTTTCCTCGAAGGATAGGTCTGTGGTGTTAGTTGGGGAGAAGGGCCAGGAGGACCTTAAAGGAAGAGTCTTAGGGGCTAAAAAAGTGGAAAGGGCAGCTCCCCGAAAGCCGGCTTGGGAATTCAAGCCGGCAGAGAAGACAGCAAAGTCGGCGGTCACAGAGAGGAAGCCTCTCGCATCAGACAGGGTGGTTGTCCCCCCACGGAAAATGGGGAGGGGTAGCCTGGAAAAGGCCGAACTTCCGCCTGAGAACAACAAGGGTACGCCGACCCAAGTGGTCCAGGAGGCATGGGTCGAGTCCGGGAAAGAAACGCGAGAGGCCGTATGGACCGTTCAGGTTAAGGCCTTTTCCCGTGAGAGCAATGCGCAGAGCTTGACCAAAGAACTCCAGGATAAGGGATATGCTGCGTACATGGTTGTGGCAAGAGTAAACGGCCGCAGATGGTATCGTGTTCGTGTAGGACGCCTGGCCGGCCTGGAAGAGGCAAAGACGCTCCAAGGGACTTTAAAAATAAAGGAGAGATATACTCAGGCGTATCTTACAGGCCTTTAATCAACAAACCGCATCCGTAACTGTATGAGGAGTCTTCCGCCTAATTTCTACATTAAAGGCGGCCTCATTCGGAAGTGACCTACCTGAACTGCGTGACCGTATCCACCAGCGCCGGTTTTCCTTCCTTTTTGATGAACTCGATGGCCCGCCTCAATGCGGGACCGACATCGTCACCGTTCAATATCGGTCCTTCACCGAAGCAACCAAAGGAGCGGGCCATGCTGGCAAAGTCCGGTGACGGGTTATTGATCTCCATACCCACGTATGCCAGCCTCTCGTCAGTTCCCCTCTGTTTTGCCATGCGGATCTGGTGCTCCCAGTCATTGTAGTACGCCCGATTGTTATACATGACGACCAACATGGGGATCTTATCGTGGACTCCGATCCATAATGTGCCAGGATCGAACATCAGGTCGCCGTCGGGCTGGATATCTACCACCAGCCTCCCGGTACCCCTGTGAGCGAGGGCTACACCTGTGGATATGCCGATCTGTGTCGAGGTCCCGAGGGCTTTCCCCGGATGGCGATGGGGCTTGTCAAAGTTCCAAAGCCTTCGGCTCCAGTCTTCCAGGGTGTTGGCCGTGAGTACCCAGTCTTCATCTTTGACGACTTGCCAGATTTCATGGGCCAGGCGGGGAAGGGACATAGGCTCCCCTTTCCACTGTCTTTTCACCTCCTCTTGCCACTTTGCGCGCAGCTGCTCGTGGGCCAGTTTATGCCTGCCAAAACGCTTGCGGATCTCTTCCCTCTTCTTGCCGTTTTTACCCAGAATTTCTTCGCAATAGGAGGTAAGCTGAGGGATTGCTACCAGGGTATCGGCGACAACGTGAAGGTCCACCTCTTGGAGTTGCATGTAGTCCTGGGACCATTTGCTGATGTTGAGATCTCCCAAACCAATGTCGATGAGCTTACAGCCCTTTGTGGTGATGTACGTGGTCTGACGAGTGGTCCGATCAAGCCTGACCAAAGGGCCATAGAGGTCCCGGACGTCAAGAGACAGGATCAGGTCAGCCTTCTCGATCATGTCCGATCCAGTGAGATTGAGAGGATGGTTGGTGGGAAAATTCAAGCGCCGGTTAAAGTCCATGACCGGGATCGATAGCAGCTCTGCGAGCTTGATCAGGTTGTAGAACGATTCCGGGTTGCGCCCCGAATAGTCCGTAAGGATGAGCGGATTAATAGCCCCCACCAACATCTCTGCAGCTTTTCCAAGCGCCTTCAGATTTCCTTGAATTGGATCCGACGGCTGAAGCCGGCTCACGTTGGGGAGGGGGATTTCCCGGGTCAGCTTGTCCTCCTGGATTGCCGCATCCCAGCAGAGGTAGACCGGACCTTTAGGCTCGGTCATCATCACCCGGTGGGCGCGGGCGAAAGATTCCGGAATGCTGGCTGCGTTATAGGGCTGGTCATCCCATTTCACATAATCTCTAATGGCGTTTCCCTGAACGTTGGCCGTGTGGATCCAGTCAATTTGGGGACGTCTGCGGGTTGTGTCCATGGGCCCCGTTGCACCCATGATCATGACCGGGACACGGTCCAGATAGGCGTAGAAAATCGCCAGGCAGCAGTGCAGTAACCCGACCACGTCGTGAACGATTGCCACCATCGGCTTACCTGAAGCCTTGGCGTAGCCATGGGCAATTTGTACGGCTACCTCCTCGTGGCAGCAGGTGATCATCGGCATCTCATTTTTTCCATAATTGACCAAGGAGTCATGCAGACCACGAAACGTGGCTCCTGGATTCAAACTTGTATACGGGATCTTGTATGCGCGCATCATATCAATGATAACGTCTGATCCATATTTCTCGTAAGCCATCTATTTCCTCCTGATGATAGTTTTGGTGAGCGGTATTTCTCTCCGAATTGCGCCAAAGCTTAATCTGTTTTCATCCTTCAGACAATAGGGCTTACTCATTTTTGCCGGACTTACAGGGTTTGTTACATATACACTCCAAGGGGCGTGGCGGACTTATTTGCTATTGCAAATATCCCTTTGAATTGTCACTGGCCATCCAACGTTATACAAATTAATGCATGTTGGCATATCTTTTGCTTCTCTAAAAATGCCCTAGATGACTGACAAAGGTTACAGTCTTTTCGAACGAGGACTGGCAGGTCGTCCTTGGGAGGATTCTTTGGTTCTCGATGGACTTATAACACTGAGGTGATAGGTTGATAAACAAATCGACAATGACCACACAGGGCTGGTTATCTCCAAGAGAAATTCTTCAGACCCTTTCAGAAAACATCGAGAAGGTAATTAAGGGACAATCGGCGGCGATCCGTAAACTCCTAGCCGCCTTTGCCAGCGGAGGCCATGTTCTCCTAGAGGACTATCCGGGGACCGGTAAAACCACTTTGGCCAAGGCCCTTGCCCGATCCATCGGAGCCCAATTCAAGCGAATTCAGTTCACGCCGGATCTCTTGCCCTCGGACATCCTGGGTGTTTCGATCTTTGACCAGAGAGATCAGACCTTCCACTTTCATGAGGGCCCGATCTTTACAAATATTCTATTGGCCGATGAGATCAATCGAGCCTCGCCCAGGACTCAATCAGCCCTTCTCGAGGCCATGGGAGAGGGCCAAGTCAGCATCGATGGTAAGCGCTATCGTCTGAATGACCCCTTTTTCGTCATCGCCACTCAGAATCCCGTCGAATTCCATGGAACCTATCCTCTGCCGGAGTCCCAGATGGACCGTTTTGCACTCCAGTTGAGCCTCGGGTACGTAGCTCCTGGTGAGGAGGCAGCCATCCTCTCTGCCCAAGAGAAAAGTCATCCGATCGATGGGATTGCAGCGTGTATATCGATGGACGATTCCCTTACCCTCATGCAGAGGGCAAAAGAGGTCCGAATCAGCGGCGAGTTGAAACGATACATCGTCGATCTGGTCGGGCAAACTCGACTGGCTCAGGGAGTTCAGCTAGGGGCCAGCCCGCGCGCTTCACTGTCCCTGATGAAAGTCGCGCAGGCCCTCGCCCTTTTGGATGGCCAGCCGTTTGTCACCCCTGAACACATTCATGAAATCGCAGTCCCGGTCATTGCCCACCGGATGGCGATTGACGCTCAGGCGAGATTTTCTGGTCTGACGGCTCAGGGGATTGTCGAGGAAATTCTGAAGACAGTTCCAGTGCCAGCGTAACCGTTGCCCACTTATGTTCCGGCGGTTTCTCTACCTCACTTTCCGATTTGCTTATTCGAGCGAACATTGGATACGACGCCGATTTACGAAGGCAGGTTTGTTAGCCCTGGTTGTGCTCATGGCTTCTGGAGCGGTGGGGTTGGACACTAATCGAACCCTGGCCTATCAGGTATTTACCTTCCTGCTGTCTCTTCTTTTCATTTCCATCACGTGGAGTCTCTTCTTCCGCTCTCGCCTTGCAGTTCGCCGGGTTCTGCCGAGGTTCGGAACCGCCGGCCAGACTCTTTCGTATCGCATCATCATTCAAAATCAGACCAACAGGTCACAAAATGGACTGGTTCTTCTAGAGAATCTGGTCGATCCTCGACCTTCGTTTCAAGAATTTATACAATCCCGAGAACCCGGTGAGGAGAGTCGCAATTGGTTCGACCGGACCGTAGGGTATCCTCGATGGCTGTGGCTGGTCTCCAAAAACCGTGGCGCAGTGGTGGAGGAGCAATTACTGTCAGCCCTCTCACCCAATGAGGAGGGCGAGCTACGGTCAGAACTCCTACCTTTGCGCAGGGGACATTTGAGATTTACCGGTGTCACTGTCGCCCGGCCGGACCCATTTGGAGTGTTCAAGGCCTTCATTACTATACCCGCTGAGCAGTCCGTCCTTGTGCTTCCCAAAATATACACCTTACCCGGCATTAAGCTCCCAGGGACTCGGAAGTATCAACAGGGAGGGGTAGCATTGGCATCCTCGATAGGTGAGGCAGAGGAGTTCGTGTCTTTGAGGGATTATCGGCCAGGCGACCCCTTGCGTCGCATTCACTGGAAAAGCTGGGCCAGGATGGGCAAGCCGGTCGTCAAAGAATATCAGGACGAGTTCTTTGTCCGGCATGCCTTGGTGCTAGATACATTTCTAGACACCGATTATAGCGAGGTCTTTGAAGAGGCTGTATCGGTCGCCGCCTCGTTTTCCTGTTCCATCCAGACCCAGGAGTCTTTGCTCGACCTTATGTTCGTGGGGACGGAGGCCTATTGTTTCACGGCTGGAAGAGGGCTTGGTCATACAGATAAGATGCTCGAAATTCTGGCGTGCGTTCGAGCATGCAAGAATAAGCCATTCCACATGTTACACCACCTGGTGATCGAGCGTTACTCCTCACTCAGTGGCTGTATATGTGTCCTGCAATCATGGGATGAAGAAAGGCAAAGATTCATCAGCCATCTCGACTCACTGGGAATACCTACGCTGGTCCTCGTTATCATGGACAGCAAGACTTTACACAGGTTGGCACCGGATCCCGTGAGTACTAGCCGTGAGGGATTCCATCGCCTCGAAGTCGGCAAGATTGCTGAGGGGTTGGCGAAGTTATGACAACACCACCAGGTCTCCTTGGCGCGGCGTTACTTTTGTGGGGTTGGCAGACAGGCCTATTTTTTGTCGCCGCCATTATCGCCGTTGTTCTTGAATGTTCCCGCGTTGTCGTCCGGCGCTGGGATCTTGATCACTTTGATTTCAACCGCGTCTCGGATCTCTGCATCCTTGGCATCTTGGGGATGGCAGGCTATCTATCCGCCAGTAGTGGGACTGCTCACCCTCCTGGGGCACCACTAGTCATCATGGTCCTTTTCACGTGGCTCCCATTAACCTTTGCCCCTCTAGTTCTCTCTCAGGCGTATAGTGCTCGGAACAAGGTCGATCTGAGTACGCTATTCCTGCTCCTCCGGAGAAGGGCAGCGGTAGACGAGAACAAGGCGCGCAAAACGATCAATCTCGCCTATCCGTATTTTTCACTCTGCCTGATCTCTGCCAGTGCTGCGAATGTAAGGAGCCCCTGGTTTTATCTGGGGCTATGTGGGCTCTTGGCATGGGCCCTGTGGTTTGTGAGGTCGAAGAACTTCTCGATTCCTTTGTGGGTGTCCCTGTTGCTTTGCGTCGGTTTTTTGGGGTACGGCGGACACATCACGCTCCACCTCCTGCAGAAGGTCGCCGAAGAGAGATTCATCGAGTGGTTTTCAAATTCGCAAAACGATCCGGATCCCTATCGAAACATTACAGCTATTGGCGATCTGGGAAGGATCAAACTCTCCGGTCGCATTATGCTGAGAGTGGAGCCGGGCGAGCAGAGAAAATCTCCGATTCTTTTGCGCAACGCAACCTATAACATTTACAGTTCATCGATCTGGTTTGCCACGAACTCGACCTTTGATCCCATTCGACCCGAACCTGATGGAACAACTTGGAGGCTTCAGCCGTGGACTGAACCAAATATGGACCTGACCATTTCCGCTTATCTTAAACGCAGGAAAGGTATTCTGGCATTACCGAACGGTGCATTCGCAATAAAGCGTTTACATGTCTTAAGAATGCAACGAAATCGCTTGGGGACGGTGAAGGTAGATAAGGGGCCTGGACTGGTTAAGTACCGTGTGATATCTGGCACGGGCGCCTCTTTGGATAGTCCGCCAGATTCGGCCGATCTGAAGATTCCACCCCGAGAAGCACGCGTCATCTCCCGGATGGCCACAAGGCTGGAGCTAGCATCTCAATCCCCACGAGAGACTCTCAAGTCACTGGCAGACTTTTTCCGGAACAATTTTCAATACTCGACCTTTCTTGGCACGAGGACGACCAGCTCTACACCCATGGAAGATTTTTTTCTCCGTTCCCGCTCCGGGCACTGTGAATATTTTGCCACGGCAACGGTAATGCTCCTCAGGGCGGCCGGTATTCCGGCTCGCTATGCCACCGGCTACTCGGTCCAGGAATTCAGTCGGCTCGAGAACAGATATGTCGTTCGCGGAAGACACGCCCATGCCTGGGCGCTGGTGTATGTTGATGGGGCTTGGGAGGATTTTGATACCACCCCGGCCGCGTGGTTCAGTGCCGACGGAACCACAGCTTCGTTGTGGGAACCGGTTTTCGACCTCTGGTCCTGGGGTGTGTTTCTTTTTTCAAAGTGGAGGTGGAGAGAACGGGAGGGTGGGGTTGGAAGGCATGGTGTCTGGCTTCTGATCCCGTTTGTTCTCCTCTTGGTGTGGAGATTATATTTCAAGAACCGACTTGTTCAAGTCGGGGCAGGGCAATGCAAACAGACCGATGCAGTCCGCTCACGTCCTGGCGAAGATTCTGAATTTTATGTGATGGAGAAAAGGTTGAACGAATTAGGGTTTACTCGGCACCCCTGGGAGCCGCTTTCAGGTTGGATTCAACGGATCAATGCTGAGCAGGAAAAATTTCTTTCAACCGTATCTTTGCCCGCTATTGTTTCCCTCCACTACCGCTATCGCTTCGACCCTCACGGGATCAGCACGACTGAAAGAGCAGCGCTCAAATCGAATGTCCTGTCCTGGCTGGAGCAACACAAAACCAGACACTGAGAACCTTCGACTGCTGTCACCTCCATTGTCATAGGTATTTTAACCCCGATCCGAAAAAATAATCGAGGCATTTCTGGTGTTGAGCGGCTTAGGACACCGGTTATCGGCATTTTGATCGTCGGTCTACAACACCACTAAAGGTGGGTTGCTGATTCATGCTTGAAACAGGTATTTGTCGCGGTCTGATGCTCACCTGTCTGCGTGCCCCGCACAGGTAGATCAGGGAATATTTCTTCCCTTCGAGAACCTCAGGGCCGTGAGCTTGTCGAACCGGTGACTGATTAATTTCGAATCGGGGCTAACAGGAACTATTTTTTCCCCTTCTTTGTCTCCTCCCAGCCCCTCATCCTCTCCTTGATCGTTTTCTCGTAGCCGAAATCGGAGGGATCATAGTACTTCCTCCCCTTGAGTTCCTCGGGCAGGTGCTCTTGGTCAGCGATGTGACCAGGGAAATTATGGGCGTACCGGTACCCCTTTCCGTAGCCCAGCTCTTCCATCAGGGCGGTGGGTGCATTGCGCAGGTGTAAGGGTACAGGTAAGGCCCCCGTCGCTTTGACGTCCTTGGCTGCCTTGAGCATGGCCCTGTAGGAGGCGTTGGATTTAGGTGCCGTCGCAAGATAGGTGACTGCCTGGGAAAGGGGTATTCTTCCTTCGGGCAGGCCAACGAAATGGAAAGCGTCTTTGGCTGCAACCGCTACCTGGAGTGCCCTAGGATCCGCATTTCCGACATCCTCCGACGCAAAGATGATCATTCGGCGTGCGATAAAGAGCGGATCTTCGCCCGATTCCAGCATCCGGATAAGCCAGTAAAGGGCGGCGTCGGGATCGCTTCCCCTCATGCTTTTAATGAAAGCCGATATGATGTTGTAATGATCCTCGCCGGATTTATCGTAAAGTAACGGCCTTTTTTGTAATGCCTCTTGGAGGGACGAGAGATCGATCTCTGTTTTACCCCCTTGCCGGTGGATCATAGTCGCTGCGGTCTCCAGGGCATTCAAGGCAGTCCGGGCATCTCCCTGGGATTCTTGAACCAAGAAGCTGCGCCCTTCGAGAGTGATCTCTAATCCCAAGGTGCCCAGTCCTCGCTCTTGGTCATGTAAGGCCCGGTCGATGATCAGAACGATCTCTTCCGGTGAGAGGGGATAGAGGACCAATACTTGGCAGCGTGACAGCAGAGGGGAAATCACTTCGAAGGAAGGGTTTTCCGTAGTGGCACCGACGAGGGTGAGATCGCCATGTTCGACGTAAGGGAGAAAGGTATCTTGCTGTGTCTTGTTGAAATGATGGATTTCATCCACCAGGAGGGCCATGGGGATGGACAGGCGATGGAGGCGCTTCGCCTCTTCAAGAATGTTTTTAAGCTCCTTGACCCCAGAGGTGACGGCCGAGAATTGAACGCAGCGGACCCCGCAGGATGTTGCCAGGAGCCGTGCCAGAGTGGTTTTCCCGCACCCTGGTGGTCCCCAGAGGATAAGAGAGTGGAGGCGACCTGCTTGAGTTATCTCCCGAAGCAATTTTCCAGGGTCGAGTAAGTGCCGTTGGCCCACAAATTCGTCCAAGGTCAGGGGCCGCATTCTCTCGGCTAAGGGGATAGAAGGTGGTCTCTCTTTTGGTGGAGAGGAGTCGAATAGCTCCATACAAAAACGCTATCACAATTCGGCCATGGGCGCGTGGACACAGGTCCTAAGAATGAAACTGATGGGTGTCTGCTCTTGGTGGGATATTATGGTTGAGTCACTGAGGGACCTGGGCTTCAACCCTAGCCGTGGTCTAGGACCGATAACGGTCATCATCGAAAAGACGCGCTCGTTTTCCTGAAAGGTTCCTCAGGTAATAAAGCTTGGCCCGGCGGACCTTTCCGCTAGAGACAACCTGAATTTTTTCGACGTGCGGTGAGTAAAGGGGAAAGATCCGTTCCACCGCAATTCCATAAGAGATCTTTCTTACCGTGAAGGTGACTCGATTTCCCTTCCCCGAGATTCCGATGATGACTCCCTCGAAAACCTGCGTTCTCTCCTTTTCTCCCTCAACTATTTTAACGTGTACGCGGACGGTTTGGCCTGGCCTAACAGACGGTACGTCTCTCATTTGTTCGGCTTCGATCTGATCTACTACGTCCATTGCCTTCTCCCTTCTACTATCCATTTCCCAATAGCTCGTGCAGCATAACAGCTGCTGCCGAGCGAACTGATAGATGATTGTAGCTGTCTGATCCCTCGATTGCCTGTAAGATATAGTCTGACTGGGTCAGGAACGATTCTGTCAGGCCCCAGCCTGTGCCCAAGAGAAGCAAGAAAGGGCCCAAACTCTCTTGTAGCATTTGTCGCATCGTAGCGAAAGAGGTCTTCTGTACGCCGCGGATATCCCGGGCAGTAGTGGCCACGAGACAGGGTCGGCTTCCGCATTCCTGCTCCAGCTCCATAATGGCGTCGTCCAGCGTGTCTTTTAAACGAACCAGGGCAAGGGCCTCTTTTCTGGTCTCGTTATACGAGCTTCCGTATCCATGCTCCCAGTGGTCAACAATCTTGGCTGCTAGTTTTTGCAGTGCCTTAACGGGGTTAATGACGTAAAATCTCCTTACGCCGTAAGTGCGTGCAGAGCGGGCAATGTCGTGGATGTCCATGTTCGTGATCGCCGAGGTGACGACGCAGCCGTTTTTATCATAAACCGGATAGTGAAGAAGCGCCAAATAGAGATGGGTCAGTGGCTGCGCATGACGCTGCCTTTCCTCAGGGGTGAGTGGTGCCTTCCTGAATAAGTCGGGGCGCTTCCTCCGCGTCAGGTTAAGGCTCATCTCTCGGCGCCAATGTTTTATCCGATCGTGATCCCCTGAGAGGAGGATCTCAGGCACTTTAAGTCCTCTGAATTCTTCTGGACGGGTATATTGTGGGTATTCCAGAAGTCCGTTATTGAACGACTCTTCCTGCGCCGACCTTATATTGCCCAAAACACCGGGGATAAACCGGGCCACTGTATCGATGACGACCATGGCTGGAATCTCTCCTCCGCTCAGGGTGTAATCCCCGATGGACAACTCGTCGTCGACAGAGGTTTTGACCCTTTCATCGATCCCTTCATAGCGGCCACAGATTAAAACCAACTCTTTCTCTCGCGCAAGCTGATGGGCCTCCTTATTATTGAAGGTCCTTCCCTGTGGGGTTAGCAGAATGACAC
>Ga0114947_10000613_pt1 | contig 12432 bp, 9 predicted proteins | sample CR02metaG_FD_99656 | JGI IMG/M metagenome (GOLD analysis project Ga0114947, IMG submission 99656) | Deep subsurface microbial communities from Mariana Trench to uncover new lineages of life (NeLLi) - CR02 metaG | ecosystem: Environmental > Aquatic > Marine > Ocean trench > Sediment ...
ACCAGCAAGGGCAGCACGCCGGTGGCGATGGGGTCGAGCGTGCCGAGGTGGCCGATGGAACGGATGCGCAGCAGGCGGCGCACCTGCACCACCACGTCGTGCGAGGTCATCCCCGCAGATTTGTTGATGACCAGAGCCCCGTCCATCAGTGCTCGGAATCCGACCGGACTTGGCGCAGCAGCTCGTCAATGCGGGCGCCCTGCTCGGCCGAGCGGTCGAGCTCAAAGCTGAGCTCGGGCGTGCGGCGCAGGCTCAAGCGGTGCGCCAACTCGCGCCGAATGTAGGCGCGCGCGGCCTGAAATCCGTCCATGGTTTCTTGCTGCTTCTCGGTGTTGCCCAGCACGCTGACGTACACGCGCGCCTCCCGCAAGTCGGGCGTAACACGCACGGAGGTGATGGTGGCAAAACCGATGCGCGGATCCTTCAGCCCGCTCACCAGCATGGCGCTGATTTCCGCACGAATCCGCCCCCCCACGCGTTCGGGGCGGCGTCCAGGAACAGTCACAGGCGGGTCTCTCCGGAAAACTACAAGTATTCGATCTGCGAATCCACCAAGTCGCCCTTCAGGATTTTCTCTGACTCGTGGACGACGGTCTCCAGCACTTGCGCCAGGTGGGAGTTGTCGTTGCTGATCGAAACCACCCCCACGGTGGCGCGCTGCCACAACTCTTGATGGTCCAACTCGGCCACCGCCACGTTGAAGCGAGCGCGCAGGCGCTCCTTCAACTTCCGCACCACCTGCCGCTTGTCTTTCAACGACTGCGCGTAGGGGAGATGAATTTCCAGCCGAACCAGCCCCACAACCATAGGCGTTGATTATTGATGCGCGCCCGAATCCGGGCCGGCGCCTCAGGCTTGCCTGCTGCGACCCACAGCCTCTTGCGGAGCGCCCGCGAGCGCCGCCACCACTTTTTCGATCGCGAAGACTTCCAGGATATCGCCCACCTTGACGTCAGAGAAATTGCTGACGGTGGCGCCGCACTCATAGCCGGCCTGCACTTCCTTGGCATCGTCCTTGAAGCGGCGCAAGGAGCTGACTTTGCTCTGGTAGATGACGACGTTGTCGCGCAAGACGCGCACGTCGGCGTCGCGCATGATTTTCCCTTCCAGCACGTAGCAGCCGGCCACCATGCCTACGCGCGGAATGCGGAAGGTCTCCCGCACCTCCACCCGGCCCAGGATGGTTTCCTTGATCGTGGGCTCCAACAAACCGGTGGCGGCGAGGCGAATCTCGTCCAAGATTTCGTAAATCACATTGTGCAACCGGATATCCACCGATTCCTGCTGCGCCATGGCGGTCGCCTTGCGCTCGGGGCGAACATTGAAACCAATCACAACGGCGTTGGAAGCGGAGGCGAGCAGCACGTCGGTTTCGCTGATGCCGCCCACGCCGCTGTGCACGATCTTGATTCTGACCTGCTCAGAACTCAGCCGCTCCAGTTGCTCGCACAAGGCTTCCACCGAACCGTGCACGTCGGCCTTCAGAATCAAAGGCAATTCCTTGACCGTGCCGGCTTCCAGTTGCTCGTGCAGGTGGTCGAGGGTCATGCGGGCGCTGGCAGCCAGGGCCGCTTCCCGCATCTTCTGCTCGCGGAAGGAAGCCACCTGCTTGGCCTTGACCTCGTCGGCCACCACCTGGAATTGATCCCCGGCTTCCGGCAACGCGTTCAGGCCCAGAACTTCCACCGGCGTGGCCGGGGCCGCCTCCTTTATCGGGTGGCCGTGATCGTCAAACATGGCCCGAACCTTGCCAAACACGGAGCCGACAATAAAGGGGTCGCCGCTGCGCAGGGTTCCATCCTGCACCAGCACGGTGGCCACCGGCCCCCGCCCCCGGTCAAGCCTGGCTTCCAACACCACCCCCCGAGCCGGGAGAGTGGGTGTGGCGCGCAACTCTTGCAGGTCGGAAACCAGCAGAACCATTTCCAGGAACTGCTTCAGGTTGGTCTTCTCTTTAGCCGACACTTCTACCATTACTGTCTCGCCACCCCAGTCTTCCGGCATCAAGCCGCGGTCGGCGAGCTGCTTCTTCACGCGCTCGGGCATGGCGTCGGGCTTGTCAATCTTGTTGACCGCCACCAGGATGGGGACCTTGGCGGCGCGGGCGTGGTCAATGGCTTCCAGGGTCTGGGGCATCACGCCGTCATCGGCCGCCACCACCAGCACCACTACGTCGGTCACCTTGGCGCCGCGGGCGCGCATGCGGGTGAAGGCGGCGTGGCCGGGCGTGTCAATGAAAACAATCCTGCGCCCATCCACGTTTACCTGAGAGGCGCCGATGTGCTGGGTGATGCCGCCGGCTTCGCCGGCGAGCGTATCGGTTTCGCGGATGGCATCCAGTAGCGAGGTTTTTCCGTGGTCCACGTGACCCATCACGGTGATCACCGGCGCGCGGGGAACCTTCTCGCCGCCCGTCTCCTGCTGCACCACCTCTCCTGCGGCTTGCTCTTCGAAGCTAATCACTTTGGCGGTGGCATTGAACTTCTGCGCCACCTCGACCGCCAAGCCAGAGTCGAGCGACTGGTTGATGGTGACCAGCATGCCGCGGTCCAGCATGACCTTGATCACATCCTTGGCGCGCACCTCCAGCTTCTCCGCCAACTCCTTGACAGTGACACCTTCGGTGATGGTGATCTCAATGGGCTCCCGGCGAACCAGAGGAGCTTCCCGCAGTGTGGCCGGCTTGCGCTCGCGGCGCACAGGTTTCGCGTGGGCGCGCACTGGATGCAGAAACCGGCGCTCACCTTCATCGAACCGTTTTTCCAAGTGCGGCCGACCTACCGGACGGGCGTGCGCAGGCGGTTTGCGTTGGTAAATGGGTTTGCCGGGGACGGGCGCGGATGGACCTTCCGGTGGAGCAGCGGGAGCAGGCCTGCCAGGCGCCACTGCAGCGGGCGCCGCAGCAGGCCGGGCGACAACGCGCCTCGCTACCTCTGGGGCCACGGGCTGCGTGCCCGCCGGCGCGCCGCCGGGAGCAGTGGGACGGAGAGGCTGGGCGGCAGTGCGGGCCGGAGGCAGCACAGCCACACCCGGGGCCGCCCGGGCCGCGGCGGCAGCCTTTTCGGCAGCAGCCCGCTGGGCAACGGCACGCTCAGCAGCAGCCTTTTCTGCGGCGGCTTTCTCAACGGCAGCGCGCTCGGCCGCAGCTTTGGCCTCCTCCTCGCGCCGCGCGGCTTCTTCCTCGGCCGCTTGCTGGGCGCGAAAATGGGCTCGCACCTTGTCGGCGATTTCGTCTTCGATCGAACTGGAGTGGGACTTCTTTTCGGTGACGCCAGCCTCGGGCAGGTAGTCGAGTATCAGCCTGCTCTTGATTTCGAGCTCTCGCCCCAGTTCGTTGATGCGAACCTGTCCCATTTGGAATCGCGGGGCTAATCCGCCCGCTTGCTCTCCGATTCTGTGGTTTCGGCTGCCAGCTCTTTTTCCGCCCCGCCCTCTTCCGCCGCTTTGGAGCCTTCCTCGCCCGACCCGGCGGTGACCGCCTCAGCCACCTCTTCCTCGGGCGGGGCCTCCTGTGCGGGAGCAGGGGCGTCGGCCAAAACAGCGGCAGCGGGCCGCTCACTCTCCTCCGCCGTCTTCGGCTCCGCCGGCACTTCAGCGGCAGACGCTTCGGGGGTGTCCGCCTCCGCCACGTCCGGCTCGAAGTGTTGTTTCACGGCGTCGGCAATCTTCTGCACCATCTTCTCGCCCACACCGGGGATTTCCATGAGTTGCTCGGGCGTCATGGCCGCCAACTCTTCGATGGAGGAGATGCCGTGCTCGCCCAGTTTTTCCATGGTTTTCTTACCCAACCCTTTCAAGTTCTCCACCGGGGTGCGCGCGGTGGACGACATCAAGCTGGCCATCTGGGCTTCGATTTCCTGCCGCTTCTCTTCCTCGCTCTTGATGTCAATGCGCCGGTCGAGGAGCCTGGAGGCCAAGCGCACGTTTTGCCCCTTCTTGCCGATGGCGAGCGAAAGCTGGCTGTCTTCCACCACCACTTCCAATTGGCGCTCGTCGCCCTCGACCAGAGTGACGCGCGAGACCTTGGCGGGGCTGAGCGAATTGGTGGCAAACTGCACCGGGTCTTCGTTCCATTGGATGATGTCAATCTTTTCCCCGCGCAGTTCGCGGATGATGGACTGAACCCGCATACCCTTCATGCCGACACAGGCACCGACAGGATCTACGTCTCGATCCCTCGACTGCACGGCGATCTTGGTGCGCTCCCCGGCTTCGCGGGCAATGGCCTTGATCTGCACCGTGCCGTCGTAAATCTCCGGCACTTCCATTTCGAACAAACGCTGCACCAGCGCCGGATCCGCGCGCGACACCATGACTTGGAGCCCCTTGGCAGTCTTGTCCACCTCACGGATCACCACCCGCAGGCGGTCGCCCGTGTGGTAGGTCTCCAGCCGGGACTGCTCACGCCGAGGCATGCGGGCCTCGTGGCGACCAATCTCCACGATCACTTCGGGGCCCTCAACGCGAGTGACCATGCAATGCAACAATTCCCCCGCGCGCCCGTCGTACTCCGCGAACACGATGTCCCGCTCCGCCTCGCGCACTTTTTGAAAGATGACCTGCTTGGCGGTCTGTGCGGCGATGCGACCCAGCACGTCGGTGGGTTTGGGGATGTACACTTCTCCGCCCACTTCGACTTTGGGATCCAGCCCGCGCGCCTCTTCCAAGCCCATCTCCAGCACCGGGTCGGCGACCTGCTCCACCACCTTCCGAACCGCATAGACGATGATGTGTCCGGTTTCCTGCTCGAATCGCGAGCGCAACTCTTCCTCGGTGCGATAGTACTTACGAGCTGCCACCACCATGGCATCTTCCAGGGCGGAGACAATGATTTCGGGCTCGATGCCCTTCTCCCGGCTCAACTGATCGATTGTTTGCGCCAACAGACTCATCGCCATCGTTAGCCACCCTAGAACTCAACCACCAAATTCACCGCTGCAATCTGATCGTAGGGAATCCGCACTGCCTGCTCCCCCACCACAAAGTCAACCATCCCGTCGGCCAACTCTCCCAGACAGGCCTCAAACCGCTTGCTGCCGATTTCAGGAGAACGCTGGCGCAACCGCACCTTCACGCGCCGCCCGCGGAAGCGCGCGTAATCGTCCGGGCTGTAGAGCTTGCGATCCAGCCCCGGCGACGCCACTTCCAGGACGTACGATCCGGGGATGAAGTCTTCCACATCCAGGATCGCCCCCAATTGCTCGCTCACGGCTTGGCAGTCCGCGTGCGTAATGCCGCCTTCGCTCTGGGGTCGGCCCAGGAAGACGCGCAACACCCCCCGCCTCTCCGTTCCCGCCCATTCGACAGCCACCAACTCCAACCCTTCGGAGTCAGTGACCCGCTTGGCGATGTTGCGGATGCGCTCTACGTCCATCACCGGCAACAAAAAAGTGGGCTCGCGCCCACTGGCTATCCGTCAAACTGGTCGAGCAAACCTAATTATAACAGTTTGCTTTCAAGGAGGGCAAGCAGAAAAGGGGGTACCCCTCCCTTGGGGTGGCAGGGAGCGCAACCCCCTGAGGCTGCCGGGCCGGACGGGCTTGCTAGTTCGAGCTGGACGGTTCGGAACTGGCCGCCTGCACCGGGTAGGTCTGGTCGTAGAGCCGAATCACTTCGTTGGTGATGTCCACTCCGGGAGCGACATAGACAGCCGGCCCACCGGGGACCAAATTCAGCACCACGCTCAGGCCGTTCTGCTGGGCATACTCGTTGATGACCCGCTGCAACTTCTGGCCTATGGCACCGATGTAGTCGCTTTGAGCCTGCTGGATTTCCTCTTGCAGGTCCTCCTGCAAGCGCTGGCCCTGCTTGCGCTTTCGCTCAATCTGGCGGACCAATTGGTTTCGGGCCTCGACGCTCAAGGTGCGGCTTTGTGTTTCCAATTGCCTCTCCAGATCCTGGACTTCTTGGCGCAACTGCTCCAGTTCGTTCTGCCGGGGGTCAAACCGGGCCCGCAGTTCTTCGGACACTTTTCGCCCCTCCTGGGTGCTATTCATCGCCAACTGGATGTTAATCGCGCCGATCCTGGCTCCGGTGGTGGCAACGACCGGCGCCGGCTTAGCTTGGGCTTCGGGCACCTTCTCGAAGGTCTGGGCGGCCAACGCACCGGCGCAGAATACCAAGAAGGTCAGCGGAAGAATCAGTCTCATAACTCGCATTAAGTCTTACTCCTTTTCTAATCTAGGATGTCCCTCAAAACAGTTGATTATATGTTTGACGCCGAAACTTGGTCAACGGTTTTCCGGCGGGCTAAAAAGTGCGGCTGATGGTGAAGCGGAAGGTCTTCAGGGGCTCGTTGAAGAAGAGGCGGCGCTCCGAGGTGAGGAGCAACAACTGGGGCTGATTCAGGAGTTGCTGCTCCAGGACGCCCGGAGGCAAGGGGAACCCTTCAATGGATCGGATGACACCGGCGGGCTGCACAATGGTTGTATTGAGCCGGCTGAGGTTATAGGCCCAGTAGAGGCGGAAGGGCGCTTGGACGATGGGCAAATTGATGACGATCTCCACCCCGGTGGAGACCCGCACCTTGCCGTTGGTGCCGGGAATCAGCTTGAGGTTCTCGCTCAGATCCGCGGTGGGGAAAAGAGTCTTCAACTCCGCCAGCCTCTGGTCGGTGAGGCGCAACTGTCCGCGGCGGAGAATCGTGCTGATGCCAGCGTCGAGAAATAGAGACAACGTGAGCGGTCCGGCGAGGGGAATGCGATACTCAGAGTTCGTGATCACCTGCGTATCCCCGCCCGGGAACGAAATGGACTGGCTCAGGAGCTCTACTGCACCCGACTGCAGCGTGGGGTTGCCGTTGGCATCAAGCCGAGTCGGATCAAAAAAGAAAATGGGAATCGTGCTCCGAGCAGGAGCCAAAGCCAAGGGACTGACGGCGCGGATGTTAAACCCGCGAATGGTATCCTCTCCCCCCACATAGAAGCGACTGAACGGCGATGGTACTTGGCCTCCGTACCCGGTGACAAAAGCTCCAATCACCCGGAACGCCAGCGTGTTCCGTCGGCGGTTGATGGGCCGAAAATGCTTAAACTCAATGGTCGGGCGATAGGTTTTCTGGTTTCCTCCCAAGACACCGCCCTCGAGGGCATTGGAAATGAAGAAACTGGTTCCACCGGTGGGATAGATCGGGTGGTTGACGGTATTGTAAAAGTACGTGCCGGTGATGCGGCTGGACTGAATACCCTCCAAGGAGTTCGGCCCGGCAAGGGTACGGCGGAAAGCCAGCCCCTCAAAAAGGTTGGTACAACCCTCGGAGATGCAAGTGATATCGCTGGTGCTGAAAGAGTAGGTCAGACCCACCCGCGCGAAGCGGAACTTCCGCAAGGGATAGCTGGCGAAGGCTGTGAAGCCGATGGAATTCTGATTGTAGTTCACCAGCCGGCTCTGCAAGGCGTCGCTGATGTTGAGAGCGCGCCCGGTTATGATCGCGTTTTGCCGAGCCTGATCGAACTTGAAACGGTTGAGGAAGACCGTGAAGCCGCTCTGAATGGACTTGTCAAACAGGTAGGGCTCGGTGAACCCGATCCTGAAGACACGCTGGCGGTCGCCCCACTGGGTGTCCACGCTCAGGGTCTCACCCAGGCCGAGGAAATTGTTGGTGGTGTAGTTCAGACCAAGGAAGCTGCCCAGCACGCCGCTGGACCCGCCGGTGAACCCGATGCTGTTCTTACCCTTCTCTTTGACCTTCAAAGCTAGATCGACCGTGTTGTTTTGGGCGTTTTGCTGGACATCGGCGTTTTCAGGATCGAGCCGCTCGAAAAAGTTCAACTGGTTCAAGCGCAGGATGCTGAGCTCCCACAGGCGGGAGTTGAACATCATGCCTTCATCCAGCAGCAACTCCCGGCGGATGACCTTGTCGCGGGTTTTGGTATTGCCGAGGAACTCGATGCGGTGCACGAAAAACTGCTTGTTGGGTTCGAAGTCAAGGGTGATATCGATGACGCGGGCTTGGTCGTCAATATCGGTCTCGGGGACGACGGTGGCGTTGATGAAGCCGAACTCGCTATAGAGTTTGCCGTAGTTCTCCAGGGCTTTGCGGATCAGGGTGACATCGAAGATGTCACTCTGTTTGAGCGGGAAAGTGTTTTTCAGAAACTCAGGAGTGAAAAAGAGATCTTTTTCTTCCCCGGTTGAGCTGCGAACTTCCAGCTTCCCCATCCGGTAGCGGGTGCCCTCGTCAATTCGGATGCGCAGGTTCACCGCTTTGCCCGGCTTGAAGAAGAAAGGCATCGTCAGACGCAGCGGGAGGAAGGGTTTGGTATCCCGGTTGCGAGTTTCCGGCTGGTGAATCACGGCCCGGAAGTAGCCCTGCTCCTGATAGAGCTCGCGCAGCCGCTCCAAATCTTCCTGCACCTTATTGCCGTTGTAGGTTTTGGACATGAAGTACAGGAAGGGGGGAATACCCATGGGGCGCGAATGCTTCATGGTCCGCACCAGCGTGCGGTCGGAGAAACGCCGGTTGCCCTCAAATGAAATCTCTCCGACTTTGACCTTCGGGCCTTCCTCTACCACGAAGATCAGGACCACCGCATTGGGCGGGACGCGGCGGGTCACGTGGGCCACTTTGGCAAACATGCGGCCGCGCTGGGCCAACATCTGGGTCAGCACCACTTCCGCCCGGCGCACCCGCGTGGGGTCGTACTGCATTTCCACTGAAAGGCCGACCCGGCTCAGCCGAAACCCCTCCAGGATGTCGGACTGCTGGAGCGACTTCACACCGTCATAGTCAATGCGCCGAATGAGGGGGCGCTCCTGGACGATGAAGTAAAGGATCTTGTCGGTCGAGTTGTCTTCGCCGTCGTCGACCTCCAGCCGCACGGTTTCAAAGAAGTTCGTGTTCCAGACGGCGCGGAAGTCGCGGCGGAGGACATTCGGGTTGTAGCGATCGCCTTTCTTGCTGATGATGCGGGCGTTCATGGTGTCGCGCGGGATGCGCCGCAGGCCTTCCCAGCGGATGTCTTCAATCCGCGGCCCCTGGGCAACAGCGGGCACAGCCAGCAGCCACACACTCGCCAGACATACCAATAGGGAAAGCGGAAGGGCGCCACGCATGGCAGACAAAATTGCGTACGGGTGCACTAGCCCTCGCATAACTCCTGACTTAGGTTAGAAAGAATGAACCCACAAAAGGTTGCAGGACAGTGATAAATATTACCGTCCTCGGACTTACCCCCAACGTCGGTTCAGTTCAGCGCCGGCGTCGGCTCCCGCACGGGGCGGAAACCCAGCTTGCCACTCTCCACAATCACTTCCAGGGTGGTCGGCGGCTGGACTTGGCCGGTAATCAGACCCTCGGAAAGCGGATCTTCAATGTACTTCTGCAAGGCGCGCCGCAGCGGCCGAGCGCCATAGGTACGGTCGGTGCAAGTTTTCTGCAACACCCATTGCCGGGCTTCCGGGCTCATCTGCAACGTGATGTTGCGTTGGGCGACGTGCTGGTTGATTTGCTCCACCAGCAAGTCAATGATCTTCAGCAAGTCGTCGTCGGTCAGGGCGTTGAAGATAATGATCTCATCCAGGCGATTGAGGAACTCGGGGTTGAAGACCCGTTTGACTTCGCCCAGGATCATATTTTCGGTCTTCTGCTGGTCGGCCTCCTCGCCGGGAGCGCTGAAGCCCATCGAGGCCCGTTTTTGCAGGTAGCGGGCGCCGATGTTGGACGTCATGATGAGGATGGCATTCTTGAAATCGACGGTGTTGCCCAGGCCGTCGGTCAACTGGCCGTCTTCGAAGACCTGCAAGAGAATGTTGAAGATGTCGGGGTGGGCCTTCTCGATCTCGTCCAGCAAGATGACGGAGTAGGGGGAACGGCGCACCCGCTCAGTCAACTGCCCGCCTTCTTCGTACCCCACGTAGCCTGGGGGCGAGCCAATGAGCTTCGAGACCGCGTGCTTCTCCATGTATTCCGACATGTCGAAGCGAACCAGCGCCTTGTCACTGCCGAAGAGGAATTGCGCCAGCGCCCGCGCCGCTTCGGTCTTCCCGACGCCCGTGGGCCCCAGGAAGAGGAAGGAACCCACCGGCCGGCCGGGGGCCTTGAGGCCGGCGCGGCTGCGGCGGATGGCACGCGCCAACGCCTCGATGGACTGTTCCTGGCTGACGACGCGCTTGTGCAGCTCTTCCTCGATGCGCATCAGCTTCTCCATCTCCTCTTCTTTGAGGGAGGAGATGGGGATGCCGGTCCAGCGCACCACCACGTCTTCAATGTCTTCGCGGGTCACGACCCCGCTGACGGCATCATCCAGATTGAGCTTCTCGCGCAGTTGGCGGAGCTTCTCCCGCTCCTTCCGTTCTTCGTCCGAGTAGAAGCGCGCCTTCTCAAACTCATGGTTGGCGATGGCGGTTTCCATCCGATGGGTGATGAACTTGATGCGCTTTTGGATTTCGGTAACCTCTTCCGGCAGGGAACTCTGGCGCAGCTTCACGCGGGCGCCGGCCTCGTCCACCAAATCAATGGCCTTGTCGGGCAGATAGCGGTCAGAGATGTAGCGGGACGAGTGCCAGACGGCGTAGTCGATGCCTTCGTCGGTGTAGGTGACAGCGTGGAACTTTTCGTAGCGCTCCTTGACGCCCTGGAGGATTTGGATGGCTTCCTCCTCGCTGGGCGCCGAGACCTTGACCGTCTGGAAGCGGCGCTCCAGGGAGCGGTCGCGCTCGATGGACTTGCGGTACTCCGCCGGGGTGGTGGAACCGATGCACTGGATCTCACCGCGGCTGAGGGCGGGCTTGAGGATGTTGGCAGCGTCCAGCGACCCTTCTGCAGAGCCCGCGCCCACCAGGGTGTGCAGCTCATCGATGAAAATGATGGCGTTCTGCGCCTCCATCAACTCCTTCATGATGGTCTTCAGGCGCTCCTCGAACTGGCCGCGGTATTTGGTGCCGGCGACGATCAAGGAAAGGTCGAGTTGCAGGATGCGCTTGTCGGCCAGCGGCGGCGGCACCTCGCCGTTGGCGATGCGTTGCGCCAGCCCTTCGACAATGGCGGTCTTGCCCACACCGGGCTCGCCGATCAAGACAGGGTTGTTCTTGGTGCGGCGGCAGAGAATCTGGATCATGCGCTCGAGCTCGTTCTCGCGGCCCACCAAGGGGTCGAGTTGGTTGTCGAGAGCGGACTGAGTCAGGTCGCGGCTGAACTCCGAAAGCAGAGAGGTTTCCTTGGAGCGTGCCGGGGTCATTTTCTCCCCCTGGGAGCGGGCCAGCTCCTCCCGCACGGTCGAGAGGCGCAAACCGCGTTCCCGCAGGATTTCAGCCGCGAAGCACTTCTCCTCCGAGAGCAAACCCAGGAAAAGGTGCTCGGTGCCGATGTGCTTATGCGCCATGCGTTCGGCTTGGTCCATGGCGTGGCGCAAAACTCGCTTGACTTCTTCGCTGAAGGGGAGCTCCACGGAAGTGGAGACCCGTTCGCGGATGGTGGTCCGTCGCTCAATCTCCTTCCGGATGGAGTCAATCGACCCGTGGGAGCGCAGGAAACGGTTGGTAAGCGCCTTGTCTTCGCGCAGCAAACCGAGCAAGAGGTGTTCGGTTTCAATGTAGGGACTGCCATACTGGCTGGCCTCGTAGCGGGCGAAGAAGATCACCCGGCGAGCTTTCTCCGTATAGCGCTCGAACATCTCCCTTTACTCCATCCCCATGCCGCTAAACCAGCACCGGAGCCAGTCGACCTTTTTCCAAGCGCACAACCCGGTCACACTGCTCCGCCAACTTCAGGTTATGCGTTGCTATCAATGAAGTCAAGCCGTGAGTGCGGTGCAACCGCTGCAATAAAGCAAAGATTTTGTCGCCGGTGGCTTCGTCCAGGTTGCCGGTAAGCTCGTCGGCGAAAAGCAGCGCGGGCTGCGTCACCAGGGCGCGCGCCAGCGCCACTCGCTGCTGCTCGCCGCCCGAAAGTTCGCCCGCCAAGTGGTCGGCGCGGTCACTCAAACCCACTTCGGCCAACCAATGCTCGGCGGCGCTCCCGGCCGCCTCGCGCCGGGTTCCACGCAGCAACAGCGGCAGCGCCACATTTTCGCGGGCGGTAAAGTCAGGCAGCAGATTGGCCAATTGCCACACAAACCCAATCTGCCGGTTGCGGTAGTCAGCCAGGGCGTCGGGAGAAAAGCGCCCGAGCGAGGCGCCCCCGTAGTGCACGTCGCCGCCGCTGGGCCGGTCGAGTGCGGCCAGCAGGTAGAGCAGGGTGCTCTTCCCTACGCCGGATTCTCCGATGACGGCCACCATTTCTCCCCGCATCAGTTCCAGCTCCAATCCTTCCAGCACCGTCAGCTCGCCGGCAGCGGCGGGAAAAACCTTGCGCAGCTTGTGCGCCGCCAGCAATGCTTCGCCCTTCATAAGATGCTCCAAGCGCCACTCAGGGTGTTCGCCATTTGCCCTACTCGTACCGCAGCACTTCCACCGGCAACACGCGCGCGGCCCGGCGCGCCGGGTAGAGCGCAG
>Ga0114947_10000617_pt1 | contig 12400 bp, 11 predicted proteins | sample CR02metaG_FD_99656 | JGI IMG/M metagenome (GOLD analysis project Ga0114947, IMG submission 99656) | Deep subsurface microbial communities from Mariana Trench to uncover new lineages of life (NeLLi) - CR02 metaG | ecosystem: Environmental > Aquatic > Marine > Ocean trench > Sediment ...
AAGCATCAAAGGAATGGGATGCGATGGTGTTGGCATTCCATCTTAGTGCGAGCGCATGTTAAGCCATGCAAAAAATGAAGTCAAACCTTATGTTAGATTCTTCCCTATCAAATTTAGAAAAGAACGACTTCAATAATGTGTTTCGCGCCAAGACTCCAAGACCGGAAAGAGTTTTAACCGCAGATTTTCGCCGAAAAACATTTCTTTAACTAAGCACTAACCGCAGATTCACGCCGATTAACGCAGATACTTAGCAGCAAAGAGCATAGCGTCCGCTTTTAAGCCATCAGCTCTCAGCCGCCAGGCCTCAGCTCCAGACTCATTACTGCTAACTGCACACTGTCTTTCCGCTCTTTTCTCGGGCTGACAACTGATAGCTGACTGCTGATACCTAAATTCGCTCAGTCCTCAGTACTCGTTACTCGTCACTAATTTAGTCGCCTTGCGCCGTGCGCTTAGCGCATTGCCTTCTGCATCAATCTGTGTCCCTCGGCGTAAATCTGCGGTTAATACCTTTTGACACTTTGCGCTTGGCGCTTTGCTGACTTCTGCTTGCTGTTGTCTGATTTTTGCCAACTGCTTTCTTGTATTTGCTTTCTTGCTGCCTCGTGCCCGCTGCCAGCTGGTTTCGCTTTGTGCTTTGCGCCTTAGGTCAGTTTCCCGCGGGTTGTTCCACTGCACCCCATTACTTCGCCCCCAGGTAAGCCACTGCGTCGACCTCCACCAAGCAACCAGGGTGGAGGTCCTCGACGCCAATGGTCAGACCGGTGGGCATGCACTGGTTGGTAAACTGGGTGCTGAAAAACTTACGGTAGGTGGACATACACAAGGAACGGTCCTGGCCCTTCAGTAAGTAGACTGTGATTTTGACCACATTCGCCAAGCCCCCGCCAGCGGCTTCCACGATGTCCTTGATGTGCGTCAGGCATTCGTTGGTTTGCACCGCCAGGTCATTCGCGCCGATGGTTTGCTGGTCAAGGCCTATGGAGTCCTGTCCTGCGATGAACAGCCAGTCGCCCACACGCACCGATTGAGAAAAGATGCCTGGAGTCAAACGAACTTTATCGCTGGAGACGTATTTCTTCCCTTTGTGGCTCGTGGCAATGAAGATGGAACGCTGCAGAATGTTCTTTCCCAGGGAGCTGACGCCGATGCGCGTCTGGGCGGGAAACTCTTCGGGCTTGAAGACGCCTCCCAGTCGCTTGCGTCGGGTGTCGCGATGGGCGTCTTTGCTCTTCGGATCCGCCATACGGGAAAGGAAGTTGTAGTTACGAAAAACATCGCTAAGCGAGAGACCTTCACTCCTTAGAATCACAACGGTGCGGTCCAGGATGGTGTTCACTTGCTGAGACATAGCCTCATAGGGGTCTGCGCTGACGGCGCGCTGCTCCCTTCCATCAACACCCGAGAGAAAGTAAAGATCACCTGAGCGCACCCCGTGGCTGCGAACCCCAGGAGCAAGCGGCATTTCCGCCACACTGAGCTGCCCGCGATGCGGAGAGACCGATGCGATTGCGTCCATCCGCAGGCTACATCCGGCCTCGAGTTTCACACCCCCCAGCACAGTAACCGCAGGGTAAGCGCGACTCGGGTCGGGGAAATGCTCGTGCAAAACCCGGAGCACCGCGTCACAGTCGTCGTAATGGGTAAGCAAAACCCATAGAGAAACCAGATTCTCCAAGCGCTGTTCCACTTCCTCGAGGGCGGTGCTAAGGTTGTCCAGCGCCCGGCGCGCCTGGCTCGTAGCGTCCGTGCCACCGTGAACCTGGCCCGTCGCATCTCTGGCATCCGTGGCCACAAAGGTCAATTCCCCTGCCCTGATTCCCGGCGGGAAGAGTGAGCCCTCGTCGAAAAGCTTCGATGAGGAAATTCTGTATATGGTGTCAGATCGTTCGACCTGTGCCATCAATCCTGTCTCAAGACTAACTGGAGTTAAACTCCGGCATGACATGGCGGGTAAAGAGTTCTATCGAAAGCAGAGTTTCAGTGAGGGAGAGATCGCCGAATGCGAATTGCCCCACCAGGTAGGTCGACCCTGATTCCGCTAGCTGTGACTGCAAAAAGGCACTGACGGATTTTGCCATGCCGGCATATCCGAGGCCGGTCTCCATGACTGAGTCGAAATCGGGCGGCCGCGGGTGCCTCGGACGACCCCCTCGAGCGTTATACAAATGGTTAAAACTCCGGTGCCATTTCAGGTAAGCCCGGCGCGCGATGCTGAGCGCCTCGTTATCGCTCTCGGCCACGACAATAAAGCGGCCAATTCCCATCTTCGGCATGCCCTGGGTCCTCCCATGAGTCTCCTGCCAGACTTCGCGATACCGATCAGTGAACAATCGTGTTTCATGGGCCCCGTCCAGGCTCATGATATGGAGACCACTGCGAGCGGCGCGCTCGGCGCTCTCAAGTGAGTGGACTCCATACCAGATGGGTGGATGCGGTTTTTGCAACGGTTCGAGTTCCATCGGAACATTATCGTAGGAGAAGAACTCGCCCTTGAAATTGAGCACTTTTTCCGCCAGGCCACGGAGAATCAGTTCCATGGACTCTTCATAAATTCGCTGCGAGTCCGCAGGATTCTGACCGTAGAGTCCAAGCTCGATGGGTGAAGCGCCTCGGCCGAAGCCCATCTCGAGCCGGCCACCACTGATCTGATCCAACATGCAGATTTCCTCGATCAACCGTATCGGATGATAGAATGGCAGCGCATAAACCATAGGGCCAAAGCGTAGCCGCCGTGTACGCTGTGCGACGGCGGCAAGGAACAAGCTCGGAGACGGTGCCATGCCGAGGGGGGTCGAGTGGTGCTCGGCCACATGGTATGAGTAGAACCCCCCGCGATCATAGGCCTCGATGACCTTGAGGCGTTCCTCGTAGTACTCTTTCAACGGCAAATCACTGCGGTCTAGATGATCAAATACACCGAATTCCATTCTTTCTCCCGGATCCTTCTACTCATTGGAGGATGCTATATGATTTGAGGGGTTTTTTACAAGGATGAACGAGAAAATGATACTTATACCCCGCCACGTCATACCTGGAACTGTCAGGACCCGCCTGATAATAGGCAGGACGTCCCTGACAAATTCAGATCGAAAGGAGAGCCCAGATGCGTTACGAGTTGTATTACTGGCCCGGCATACAGGGCCGCGGAGAGTTTGTTCGTCTTCCCCTTGAAGATGCAGGCGCAGACTATGTGGACGTCGCCCGTGACCCGAGGCGCGGCGTTGCCACACTGGGACGCTTTATGGAAACCCGGTCCGAGGCGCATCCGCCTTTTGCTCCGCCTTTCTTAAAGGCAGGCAAGCTAGTGATCGGGCAAACGACGAACATCCTGCTGTTTCTCGGACCCCATCTGGGCCTCGTACCGAAAAGCGAAGCCAACCGGCTCTGGGCCCACCAATTACAGCTCACCATCGCCGATTGGGTCCTCGAGGCCCATAACACCCATCATCCTATCGCGGGGAGCCTCTACTACGAGGATCAGAAGGCGGAGGCGAGCCGATGCACCGCACTCTTTAGGGCCGAGCGGTTGCCGAAGTATCTTGACTACTTCGAGGGGGTGCTAAAAGGGAACCCGAAGGGGAATCCCTTTCTTCTGAGCAAAGGGGTGTCCTACGTCGACTTATCGTTATTCCAGATGATGGCAGGGCTGCGCTATTCGTTTCCGCGAGTGATGGAGAGGCTGGAACCGAGTTATCCGAGATTGGTGGCGCTGCACGACCGCGTATCGGCTCGTCCCCGGATGGCGACCTATTTATCCTCGGAGCGGCGCGTGCCGTTCAATGAACACGGCATGTTTCGACACTATCCTGAGCTCGATGTGTAGACCTCGCCTCTTTCTTTCGGCCCATTTGCTTTGCGCTAAGCGCTATGCGCTTTGCCTGGTTGTTCTTTGCTGTTCCCTGCCTCCTGGTTACTATTAGTTCCTATCCTCTATCCTCACTAGCTGATAGCTGAAAGCTGACGACTGACAGTTATCTTCCTTCTTTGCTATTTGCCCTTTACGTCCTGCGTTTTGCAATGTGTACTTCCCGTGTCGCGAAGTCATACACCTTGTTGACATATTTCAAAGTGATACGCTAATGTGCCAAACGATGCTGGAGGTGCCAAGCATGAATAGCGGATTTATCGGGCTCAGTGGGTAACAACAGTTCCGTCACGCCGGTATTAGGCAGATTGGAATTCCCGAAGGAGGAAGTATGGCTGACTATAAGGAGATCCTTTACGAAAAGCGGCGTAAGGGTGCTCTTATCACCCTGAATCGTCCGCAGACCATGAACGCCTTAAACCAAAGCTTGCTCAAGGAGATGCACCAGGCCCTAGATGAAGCGGAGGCTGACCCAGAGGTGCGGGCCATTGTCCTTACTGGGGCCGGCCGAGCTTTTTCATCAGGTATGGAACAAGGAGGGCCCCGCACTGGTCGGCGGGCAGCTCGGAGCTGGCCATCCGGCATTCCTAGCGGATTGAGCGCCGCGGAGTACCTGGACGCATGGCGTGGGGATAGTCTCAATCTTTCACGTCTCTGGGGGCTGGGTAAGCCAGTGATAGGCGCGATCAACGGCTGGGCGATGGGGGCTGGCTCCTGGCTGGCCATTGGCACCCATATTACCATCGCCTCAGAAAATGCGGTCTTCTCCCAGCCGGAGGTTCGTCATGGCTCTAATACGAGCTTCCTGTGGACCTTGCTTGGAGGCTTTAAAAATTCGCTACGCTACGGGCTTGTGGGCGACCACATTGACGCGCAGGAGGCGCTTCGGATCGGCTTGGTGAACAGCGTCGTGCCGGCAGACGACCTCTTGGAGGAGTGTTTCCGGCTGGTGGAAAGAATCGCTCTCGTTGCGCCGGAGACGGTTAAGATCAATCTTCATATCACGACCTTGGGGTTGGAGATGATGGGGCTTCGGGACGCTCTAATGCTCGAGCACGAGCTCTCGGTTCCGGCCCACGTGATGCTTCGGGAGGAATACCGCAGACCCATGGACGAAGCTCGAGCCAACCTGGGCACGAAGGGTTATCTGAAGCTTCGGGACGGTCCCTTCGAGCCTGAACCTTTCGGGCCGCGATCCAAACCGCGCGAAGGGCGATAGGAGGGTTTGCAATGGCAAGCTATGAGAATATTCTTTACGAGAAACGAGGCCCCGGGGCCCTGATAACGCTCAACCGGCCGCAGGTTCTGAACGCCATAAACCATGGGCTTTGCAATGATTTGGACAATGCCTTGAGAGACGCAGAACAGGATCCCGAAGTTCGGGCTGTGGTTCTTACCGGCGCGGGTGACGCGTTTTCGTCGGGCGAAGACATTAACGAAGAGGACAGGCGGGAGACCGAGTGGCCCTCCGGCATTCCGCAGGGATCTTCTCTTGTCTACGTCTACGATAACATGCGCGACCAGGATCGACGCGCTTTCTTGGGAAGGCAGCTCTACCTGTGGCAGTATCCAAAGCCTCTCATCGCAGCGGTGAGCGGTTGGTGTCTTGGGGCTGGGTGTTCGCTAGCCCTCACATGTCACCTCACGATCGCCGCCGAGGATGCCGTGTTCGGTCAGCCACAGGTCCGTCATGGCGCCGGCACTGATTTCATCTGGGCCCTGTTGGCCGGTTTCAAGAACACTCTTCGCTACTCCCTCACCGGCGACCATATCGATGCTAAAGAAGCGCTCCGCATCGGGCTCCTCAACAAGGTCGTTCCGAAGGGAAAACTCCTCGATGAGTGCTTTGCTTTGGTGGAGCGAATCGCCCTCGTCGCTCCGGAGACGATTAAAATCAATCTTCACATCTCCAGGCTAGGAATCGAGATGAGGGGTCTTGTCAAGGCGTGGACGCTGAATGCGGAGTTCTCAGCCATGGCGCGATTGTCCAAACGAGAGGAGTTCCAGGGACGAGTCGAGGAGGCGAAATTGAAGGGTGGTGTGCCCGCTTTCTTCAAAACGAGAGACCAACCCTTTCAGCCCGAGCCTTTCGGGCCGAGATCGCGCAGATAAGACTGCGCGATTGAGGGCAAATCGGTTACTCCAGTGACGGAGGATCGTCACCCCTGTCAATTAGGAGGTCCCCTTGGAGCAGGTGCCAACAGGAAGCAAAGAAACCCTGTGGAGGGATTTAACCCCTCTCATGCAGCCAAAGACGGTTGCCGTTGTTGGGGCATCTCAGCGAGCAGATGGCCGTCCGCCACGGGGCAACAGGGTGATCCGTAACCTGATGAACCTCGGTTTTCCCGGGGAAATCTTTCCCATCAATCCAAAATACAGCGAGGTCTTGGGGCACCGCTGCTATCCTGAGCTTGCAGCGGTACCAAAGCCCATTGACTGCGTCTTATTGGCCATACCGGCGCGAAACGTCAATGCCGTGCTGAGGTCGGCGGTGGCCCTGGGTGTTCCTAGCGCGGTTATCCTCTCCAGTGGATTTGCTGAGGCGGGCCCGGAAGGGAAAGAGCGTCAGGATGAACTCGAGTTGCTTTCCCGTGAGCACGGTCTGCGTATCTGCGGCCCCAATTGTTACGGAATATTTAATGTTCTGGACAAGACTCCCATGCTCAGCTCACCCGTCCAATCCGGAACCCCCGCTGGCGACGTAGCCATCATCTCCCAAAGCGGAAGTATCACCATTTCCCTCGCGACCGCACTGATCGACAACCACGGCGTGGGTATCAGCTGCCTGGTCTCCTGCGGGAACCAGGCCGGCGTCACCGTCGAAGACTACATGAACTATTTCGTTGAGGATGATCGGACTCGGGTAATCGCAGCCTTTGTAGAGGGATTCAGGCAGCCCAGGAAATTGTTGCTCGTGGCCGAGAAGGCACTGTCTCGCAACAAGCCAATCATCGTCATGAAAGTCGGTAAATCTGAGATCTCCCGCCGGGCGACGCTGGCTCATTCGGGTTCCTTGGCAGGTACGGCGGAGGTGGTAGAGGCTGCTTTGCGCCAGGCCGGCATCGTACAGGTCCATACGCTTAACGAAATGGTTGAAAATGTCGCCTTGTTTTCATGCCAGCCGTTCATGGATCGCTTCCGTGGAGCCAGACGGATCGGGATTATAAGTGGATCAGGCGGGGAATGTGGTATTGCTGCCGACATTATCGCTGAACTGGGGTTTGAAATACCCGATTTTACGGACGCCACGAAATCCCGCCTTGCAGAGATCATGCCGGATTTCGGCACACCACAGAATCCACTGGATGGGACAGGTACCATTCATGAGAACGAAAAAATCTTCCCGGACATTCTTGGGACACTCATCCAAGAGCCGAATATAGACTTCGTGGCAATCAGAATTAACGCCAGCAATTCCAGGTCAGATGCCCATCCAAGGTTTGCGAGGGAAATCGCAAGAATGGCTTCGCAGACGATAGGCCAATTGCAACCTTCAGTTCCATCGTAGGCGGACAGATCGATCATGAAATCATTCAAACCCTGCGCTCGGCAGGAGTGCCATTTTTAGAAGGCACGGAGTTCGCCATGAAGGCCTTTCACAACCTGGTAAGTTACCAAGAACGCATTGGGACTGTGCAACGGGGAAGTGATGGTGAAGTCCATGAGCCAGAATCGTCCAGAGGCATCGAACTCCGAACAGGGATTGTGCCGACGCAAACCGCCTTCCGTCTGATAGAGGGGTTTGGCATCCCGGCACCCCCAACCATCCTCGTGCAAACAGCAGATGACGCAACGGCGGCGGCCAAGGAGATGGGCTTTCCGGTAGCGCTCAAGGTGGAATCGCCCTCCATCCAACACAAAAGCGAAGTCGGTGGAGTCGTTCTTGGACTTGGCACACCCAGCGCCGTTCGTGATGCCTTTCACGACATTCAGCGAAAAGTGATAGCCCAGAATCCTGGAGTTAAAATATCCGGCACTTTAGTGCAGAAGATGGCCGATGAAGGGCTAGAGATGATCTTGGGAATCAAACAGGATCCCCTGTTCGGTCCTGTCATCATTTGCGGCCTCGGTGGTATCTTCGTTGAGGTCCTTAAAGATATTTCTATCGGGATCCCTCCAGTTTCTCAGGAACAGGCCCGCAAGATTGTCACCCGTCTTCGGGGTTGGCCCATCCTGGCCGGTGCCCGAGGGCGTCCGCCTGCTGATATCGACGCCCTTTCCGGGGTTATTGTCGGGATGTCCAAACTGGCATTAGCCGTTGGCAACAGGTTGGTTGCCTTGGATATTAATCCTTTGATTGTGTACCCGCAGGGAAAAGGAGTTCTCGCCGCGGATGTGCTAGTGCACGTCCAATGAGTTAAACGAGAGGGTGAGACTCCGGCAGCCACGCTTCATCAACTCAATTGAACCACTACCCTGCCCCGAATACCACCTTTGAGAATCGCATCTATTTTCTCGTTGAGCTCCGGCAACGAGCTTTCGGATATCAACCCGTTCGAGAAATCCACTTTCCATTCTTGTGCAAGCCTCTGCCAGATCTGCATCCTCGTCTCCGTAGGGCAAGCCACCGAGTCGATACCCAAAAGACTCACCCCTCTTAAAATAAACGGAAATACACCGACGGCTAGCTCAGGGGACATAGCGTTGCCACAGCAGGTTACCAGCCCATGATACTTGGCCGACTTGATGGCGGTGGCAAGGATGTTACCGCCGACAATATCCACAACACCGGCCCAACGTCCCTTCAGGAGCGGACGTCCTGAGGTGTCGTTGACCTCCTCTCTCGAGATGACTTCCTTGGCCCCGAGTTTTGAGAGGAAGTCCTTTTCCCCCATCTTGCCAGTGGCCGCCACCACCTGAAACCCGAGTTTTGCCAGGATAGCGACAGCGATACTCCCAACTCCGCCCGTTGCGCCTGTAACAAGTACCTCTCCTGAGTCTTGCCTTAACCCGAACTGCTGGAGTTTCACTACGGAAAGCGCTGCCGTGAAGCCCGCCGTGCCATAGGCCATGCTATCTCTCAAGTTAAGACCCGGCGGAAGCTTGACTGCCCACCCGGCCGGCACACGAATATATTGACCAAAGCCACCCGAGGTATTCATGCCAAGATCGTAACCGGTCACGATAACCTGATCACCTGCAGTGAACTTCGAATCAGCGCTTTCAGCCACCACCCCGGCAGCGTCAACTCCTGGAGTATGGGGATAGCTGCGTGTCACACCCTTATTGCCAGTTGCAGACAACGCGTCTTTATAATTCAACGAAGAATACTTGACTTCGATTAGCAGGTCATTGGCGGGCAGATCGGACAGGCTCTTTTCCTTTATCTCCCTAATAAATTTCCCGTCGGCCGTTTCTGAAACGACCATGGCTTTAAAAGTTTTGGGTAAGGCCATGGAATATCCTCCTTGGTCATCGTAATACGCCTTACACGTGCAAGTACCGAATCCAAAGGTCACCTGTCAAGGCTGCGTCAACCTTGCGAGTGAGAAGAAAGGGCAACTCAGGCATTGTCTTCCAAGATCGAACCCCCCTCTTGTCCGCGATGCGCATTCATCCACGGGCTTTCTCTCATGGTGTTCTGCTATTTGATGAGCAAGCAGTCCGCACCCTGCAGGTTTCCCACAGCAGGACGTTTTTGCCAAAAATTACCTTTGGATCGCATGTTTTTCGGCCCTTTTGCAGGAGGAATCCCTTTATTATCAGATAGTTACAAATTGGCACTCCCCTTGCAGTAAAACTGTCTTATGAGGGAATTCTTGTCCATGGTCCAGTCGATAGGGGTGTCCTTCGGCGCTACCCTTGAGCAGTTTCGAGACCCCTGGTTGGTTTCATGCGCCCTCGTCTTGATTGTCGTGGCCCTGGGTTATTTGATAAGCCCCAGTGTCCGCCTCACGATAGAAAACACACTCTCCATGAAGAGGCCGACGGGCTGCAAACGATTGTTCGGCGCGCTCCTGATATTACTCCCCGGTATGTTTATTCTGGCAGCCACCTACTTCACCCAATTAACGCAGGCCGTTGAGCAGAGGTGGCCAGGCTTGGCACGTCAGTATATCTCCACAAGCAAGACCCAAAATAGGGAACTCGTTGCTCACACGACGACGACAAGCGAGGCCAGGAATAAAACTCCGGTAGAATCGGTCGGTGCCCAAGAGCCCACGCGAAACATAGATACGACTCCGGTAGAGTCCTTCAGTACCCAAGAACCTACCCCCAACAGGACTTGGCCTTCACTAGAACCATATAGTGATCCGGATCTTGAGCTCAAGCAGAAGCAGGCTGCTAGAAGAAAGTTGATAGAAAGGAGACTACGGGAACAAGAACGCAGGAGAAAACGGAACGCGAATATTTGGCTGACCAAGGAAGGGCAGGTCGCCGCGGTCTCCGAAGCCCTTTTAGACGCGGCGGTGAAATATCTAGCGGATAAGAATATGGACGCCTTCCACCAATTAGAGGCGACACAACGTGTCCTCTTTTTGAAGGAAGGGGAAAGAGTCTCCATCGTGAAATATGATTACACGAGTGGCAAGGTTCGGATCAGATTGCTGAACTCAAACATGGAATTGTGGACCTTCAGAAAATCACTAACAAAGGGATAGGTGCCTTAAACTGACTCCATCGGGTGAGTTGCAATATTGCAAAAAGGGAGAATTCAAATGAGCTTATCAGCGAAGGTTGAACGATTAGCCCGCATGGTGCCTGGTGTGAGCGGCTACCAGGACAAAGAAAGTTCGCGTGATACCGACAAGAACATACGCCTGCGGGTAGCAACCGAACTCGAGCAGCTCAAGCGAGACCTGGAGGATGATAAAAGACAGCTTATGGGCAAAAAGGATCTCTCCCTCCTGCCGGCGCTGGATCGGGTGGCATCTCAGTTGGACAAGCTAGCAAACACCGTCAAGTATGCATCCCGAGGCTACTCGGGGATGTTCGATAGCAACAGACTCGACGTTAAAAAACTGGAGCAGCTCTGCACCTTTGATCTGCAGCTTATGGATGAGATGGCAACGCTCAAGACACAAGCAGAACACGCACATGATTCACATGGAGATGAAACCGCATTGAAACAAGCCATCGAAGATTTGTCCCGTGCTTTGGACGGATTTGAAAAGACATTCTCAACACGCCAAGACGTTCTAATGGCGAGATAAGGTGGAGGCATGGCACAATTCATGGAAGTTATTGAATGGTTTGACAACGCTGGAACCGAGATCGTTCATCGATACCCAGAAGAGGGGTCCGGGGAAATCAAATTCGGTGCCCAGCTTATCGTTCGGGAAAATCAGGCCGCCATATTTTTCCGCGATGGTAAGGGACTCGATATACTTGGTCCGGGCCGTCATACCCTCTCAACTCTAAACCTCCCGGTACTGACAAAGGTATTGTCGTTGCCCTGGGGATTCACAAGCCCCTTCAGGGCGGAGGTTTATTTTGTCAACCTGAAGGTTTTCACGAACATGCGCTGGGGGACAAAGGACCCGGTGGCTTTCAGGGACAGTCAGCTCGGGCTTATACGCCTCCGGGCCTTTGGAACCTTTACCCTACAGGCCACACAACCACTCCTATTTGTTAACACGCTGGTGGGGACTCAAGGTTCCTACGATACCGCCCATATCGAGGATTACCTGCGGGAGGTCATTGTCTCGAGGTTGAACGATTTCCTAGGCGAACACGTGGACAGCATCCTTGATCTTCCCAGGTACTACGATGAGATGGCCGTGGCGGTCAAAACTCGATTAACGGAAGATTTCCGAAAATATGGGATTGAACTCGTGGATTTATACATCAACCGGATCACACCCCCCGAGGAGGTGCAGAAGATGATCGATGCGCGCTCCTCCATGGCGGCCGTAGGGGACATGGACAAGTTCTTGAAGTTCAAGGCGGCCAAGGCCATGGGCGATGCGGCCACATCAGGAGGCGGCATCTTTGGCGACGGAGGCGCCTCCAACGGGATGGGGGTCGGCATCGGGGCCGGCATGGGCATGATGATTCCCGGCATGATCTATCAAACCATGGGAGCCGCTGAAAAAGGAACGGCCAAGGAGGTTGAAAAAGAGACCGTCAACTGTCCCGATTGTCACGGGGCCGTGTCCACGGACAGCCGTTTCTGTGCCCACTGCGGGCATCAGATGGTGGTGATCAAGAAATGCCCACGCTGCGATAAAAACGTAACCACCAGTGCCAACTTCTGTCCTTCCTGTGGCTTGGACCTCAAGGCAGAACTCCACTGCGCCGAATGCCAGACGAAACTCCCTCCCGGCACCAAGTTTTGTTTCAATTGCGGGACATCGGTGAACGTGGAGTAAATACGAAACCAGCTGGCAGTGGGCAGCAAGCGGCTAATCGTAGAGCGTAAAGCGTCAAAAGCTATTAACCGCAGATTTACGCAAATGGTCACCTAGGGAACTGCGCTAAGCGCATGGCGCAAGGCGCTTAATTAGTGACGAGTAACAAGTGCTGAGGACTGAGCGAATTTAGCTATCAGCAGTCAGCTATCAGTTGTCAGCCCGAGAAAAGGAGCAG
>Ga0114947_10000618_pt1 | contig 12391 bp, 15 predicted proteins | sample CR02metaG_FD_99656 | JGI IMG/M metagenome (GOLD analysis project Ga0114947, IMG submission 99656) | Deep subsurface microbial communities from Mariana Trench to uncover new lineages of life (NeLLi) - CR02 metaG | ecosystem: Environmental > Aquatic > Marine > Ocean trench > Sediment ...
AACCGCGGGCACGCACACGCGGGCGCGCCCCCGCACCTGCTCATGGCCGCGAACCGCTAGGCGCTGTCCCGCTCCTTGTTGGCAACCTTTCCATCGACCACATTGTCCGCGGGCTCCTGCTCGACCTGGACGGATTCCTCGGTGGTCTCCTCTTTCCCGCTGTCTTTCCCGCTGTCTTTCACGGCGCCGCGAAAGCTCTTGATGGCCGATCCCAGATCACCGCCCAGATTGCGCAGCTTCTTGGTGCCGAACAGAAGCAGCACGATCACCAGCACAATCAGCAGTTGCCATAAACTCGGGCCCATAGCTCCTCTCTCCCCATGGCTTCGCCGTGTGGCGAAAACGAACACTTTAGCGGAATTCGAGGTCCGCCACTACGACCCTCCGTGAACAATCGCAAACGATGGCCGGGGCAAATCACCAGGGAAGCTCATTCCCCGGCACCGCGGCCGGCCTTCTCCTCGATACCGGAGATGCCGAAGCGGCGGTCCAGCTCCGCGAGCACGTCCCGGGGGTGCAGGCCGCGAGCCGCCAGCATGACCAGGCAATGAAACCAGAGATCCGCGGTCTCGTGCACAAGGGCGCCGGGGTCGCCCTCCCTGGCGGCGACGATGACCTCGGCGGCCTCCTCGTGGACTTTCTCCAGCACCGCATCCAGGCCGGCCGCATAGAGGCCGGCCACGTAGGAGCTGTCCGGAGACGCGGATTTTCGCGCCTCCAGAACCTCGGCGAGCCTGTCCAGTGTATCGCTCATGGTGTCTGACCCCTGGTGCGCGGCCGAGGCCCGGGCGACATCCCGGCGCCGGAGCCTTCAGTCCGCCTTGTAGATATCTTCAGGAGCTTTGAGCACCGGGTCGACGTCTTCCCAACGCCCATCCCGAAGCTTCTTGTAAAAGCAACGTCTGCGCCCGGTGTGACAAGCGATACCGCCCCGCTGATCGACCTTGAGCAACACCGCATCCGCGTCGCAGTCGAGCCGAATTTCGGTGATCCGCTGCACGTGCCCGGACTGTTCACCCTTCTTCCACAGGCGCCCGCGGGAGCGCGACCAGTACACCGCTTCGCCCTCATCCAGCGTGCGTGCCAGCGATTCGCGGCTCATCCAAGCAAGCATCAGCACGTCACCGCTATCAGCGTCCTGAGCGATCGCCGGGACCAGCCCGTCTGAATTCCAACGGATTTCCTCGAGCCACCGGGCCATGCCGGCTCCTCCTGGTAACCAATGCGTCGATGATACACCCATCGGCCCCCGTTCTTGACCCGGCGGGGTCTGGCCGTGACACTAAAGCCCTGAGCTTGCCCACTTAGCTATTGAGGAATGTCCTCAATAGGCCCCAACAGGTGTCCCGATGACCATTCGAACAGTATGCGTGCTCGGAGGAACCGGGTTCGTCGGACGCCATCTCTGTTGCGAGCTCAGTCGCCGCAAGCTGCAGATACGGGTGCTCACGCGCCGGCGTGAAAGAAATCGGGATCTGATCGTCATTCCGGACCTCGAGCTGATGGAGACCGATGTGCACTCGGTCGCCGCCCTGAGCGTGCAGATGAAGGGTTGCGACGCCGTCGTGAACCTCATAGGGATCTTGAATGAACGGCGCGGGCCGGGGCAGGACTTCGCCAGCGTGCATGGCGAGTTGCCCGCCAAGATCGCGGAAGCTTGCCGCTACAATCGCATTGGCCGCCTGCTGCACATGAGCGCGCTCGGCGCCACTGGCGACGCACCGAGCAAGTACCTCCAGTACAAGGCCGAGGGCGAGAACGCCGTGCACCGCTGGGCCGACCAGGGTCTGAATGTCACGAGCTTCCGGCCGTCGGTGCTGTTCGGCAGCGACGATGATTTCTTCAATCGGTTCGCCACTCTTCTGGCCATGAGCCCCATCGTGTTTCCCCTGGCTTGTCCGAACGCGCGCATGTCGCCGGCGTACGTGGAAGACGTCGCCAAAGTTTTTGCCGACAGCCTCGAGCGCAAGAGCACATACGGCCAACGCTACGATCTCTGCGGTCCAAAGCAGTACACGTTGCGGGAGCTGGTGGAGTATACGGCGCGCGAAACCGGCATCGGGGCGCGCATACTGCCCCTCGGCGATACGCTTTCGAAGCTCCAGGCGCGGGTTCTCGAATGGGTCCCCGGCAAACCTTTCAGTCGCGATAACTATCTGTCATTGCAGGTGAACGCGGCTTGTGAGAACGACGGCTTTGCACAGTTCGGGATCCGTCCGACGAGCATCGAGTGCGTCGTGCCGTCGTACATCGGGCAGCAAGGCAAGATGGACGTCTACCGTGAGTTCCGCCGGGCCGCCGGACGCTGACACACGGTGCGAACTATCGCTTAGACGACGAAACCGAGTAGCACGACGCCCAATACGAGCCGATAAACCACGAAGGGAAACAGCCCCACGCGTTCCACCAGCTTGAGAAAGAAATGGATGGTAGCGTAGGCGCAGGCGAAGGAAATTACCGTTCCTGCGAACATCGCTTCCCAGGCCACCGGCGTCTGACTGGACCACGCCTCCAGCGCCTCGAGCAGGCCTGCCAGGGCCACCACGGGTATCGACAGAAGAAAAGAAAATCTCGCGGCAGTTTCACGCTTGAGGCCCAGGGCGAGCCCGGCGGTGATGGTAACGCCTGCCCGCGAGGTCCCCGGTATCAGCGCCAGGGCCTGGGCGGCACCGATGATGAGCACGTCTCGCCAGCCGATATCCACTTCACCGCGCACGCCGCGATTGCGACCATCGCTCCACCACAACAGCAGCGCGAAAAAGATCGTTGCAGCGGCGATGACCGAAGCGCTGCGCAAGCTCACGGTCCCGATGGCGGTCAGAGCCAACCCGCAAAGACCAACGGGCACGCTACCGACCACCAGGTACCACACCCAGATGCTGTCGCCGACCCGGTGACGCACCGCCAGCGAATGCAGCCAGTCGCTGCCCATGCGCGACAGATCGCGGCGAAAATAGACCAGCACGGCCAGCAGCGTGCCCACGTGCACGGCGACGTCGAAGGCCAGGCCCTGGTCGGGCCAGTCCACCAGCAGGGGCAGGAGTATCAGATGGGCGGAGCTGGAGATCGGCAGGAACTCGGTAAACCCCTGGAGCACCGCCAGAATCACGACCTGAACCCAGTCCACCAGCAGCCTAGCTCCCCGTCTTAGACGTTAAAGGGGGCCGCGCAGATCGCGACCGGAAAATCCCACCAGAGATCCATCGTAGTTGCGCGCAAGCGCCAACACCTTGACCGCTTCTCCCATTTGGCCGGGCAAGGTAAGCCGCTTGATTTGAGCGGTCAACTCGGCGTGCTGACGACTGGCCGGATCGACGCCGCGACAGGCCTCGAGCAACCCGGTCGCAAGTAGAAACTCCGCCTGGGTGGTGTACGCCGCCACTTCGAGCCCGGCGCCGAGTGCCGCCTCCGCGATGGCGGTGAAATCCACATGCACGGAGATGTCCTGGAGCCCGGTGAGTATCAGCGGATCATCGTGGGCCTGGTGCCGATGGAAACAGCGCAACGTGCCACTCGAACGCTGCGGATGGTAGTACTCGGCGCGGCCATATCCATAGTCGAACAACAGCGCCACGCCACGGTTTAAGCTGACACCGAGGCTGCCGATAAAGCGTTGCCGGGCCGGCGCGCATTCCGACAGGTAGCCTTCCGGTAGCGGATGATCGAGCGTGCAGAGAATGCTCTGGACATGCTTCCCCAGCGTGCTCCCCGAGCAGTCGACCTCGACCCACCGAAAGCCGCCATCAGCCCAAGCGACCCGGCATTCACCAAGCTGTGCCCCGTGCACGCGAAATCGATGCGCCGGCATCGCGTCGAGGACTTCGTTGGCAAGCACCACGCCGCAAAAATCCCGTGGCAATTCGTCCTGCCAACTGACCCGCCCCGCCAGATCCCCCAGGCGCGATCCGAGTCGTGTGCGTTGCCGTTCGCGTAGAGCGGGACTGCGCTCGATGACAAAATAGCTTCGCGGCAGGCATCTTGCCTCGGCCAGACTCTCCAGCAGATCGGCCGCGAGAGCACCTGACCCGGCGCCCACCTCGCAAACGTCACCGCCGCCGAGCTGGCTCAGCACTTCCCCCACCTGCACGGCCACGCATCGGGCAAACAACGGCGACGATTCCGGCGCGGTGATGAAATCACCGCTACTGCCGAACTGGTCGGCGCCGGCATGATAGTAGCCGAGCTCCGGCGCAAACAACGCGAGGTCCATGTACTCGGCAAAGCTGATGGCGCCGCCCGCCTGCTCGATGGCCGCGCGTATCAGGGCCACGAGTCTCGGATTCCCGCCGGTCACCTGGGCGTGCGCGCTCACAATGTCATCGCCGTTCACAGCATTTAACCGTCCACACGATCTACAATCTCCCCGTGTCCGCGCCGACCCGTCGAGAAAAGCCCATGCACAACGAGCCTGACCCCCTGCAATCGAAAGTCGCTCTCATCACCGGAAGCGCGCGACGAATCGGCGCGGAGATCGCGCGTTGCCTGCACAGGTCAGGAATGAACATCGCTTTGCACTGCCGGACGTCCCTGGACGACGCCAGACACTTGCGCGACGAGCTCAACGCCACGCGCCCCGCGAGCGTGCAGCTCTTCGAGGCGGATCTCCGCGACAGCTTGGCAATAAAGGAGATGGTCGCTTCGGTCACAGATACGTTCATGCGCATGGATGTGCTCGTCAACAACGCTTCCGCGTTTTCCGCCACGCCTCTTGGTGCGATCGATGACGGCGCATACAACGAGCTGCTGGACACCAATCTCAAGGCACCGCTGTTTCTCGCCCAGGCGGTAGCGCCGCAACTGAAATTAACAAAAGGCTGTATCATCAACATAGCGGACATATATGGGCTGAAACCGCTGGCCGCTCACGTCGTCTACTGCGCGTCGAAAGCCGGACTCATCATGATGACGCGATCCCTGGCGCTCGAGCTTGCTCCGGATGTCAGGGTCAACGCTGTCGCCCCTGGCGCCATCCTGTGGCCGGAGACGGACTGCGACGACAGCGAACGGGCAGCCGTGCTCGCGGGTACACCCATGGGCCGCGCCGGTGAACCCGCCGACATCGCGCAGACCGTTCTTTTCCTGGTCCGCGAGGCCCACTATGTCACGGGCCAGGTCATCAAAGTCGATGGTGGGCGGGCGATTGGCTGAAGCAGGGCACCGGGCGCTGGTCGACCCTGGTCACCGGGAACGCCGCTCGACGTCCGCCACGTGCATGCCGAAACCGTCGCCGCGACGATCTTGGAAGTAAAGGCGCAGCGCCCGCTCGATGGATGGAAAGGCGATTTCCTCCCAGGGGATCTCATGCTCATGGAAAAGCCGCACTTCGAGACTCTCCGCGCCGGCGGAAAAATCGAGATCCAAGAGCCGCGCGAGAAAAATTACGTACACCTGATTGAGTGCGGGAATGTTCAGGTAAGCAAACAGCTTGCCCATCTCGACTCTGGCATTAGCCTCCTCGAGCGTCTCCCTGGCCGCCGCCTGATCGGTGGATTCGCCGTTCTCCATGAATCCGGCGGGCAGCGTCCAAAGACCACTGCGAGGCTCGATGGCGCGGCGGCAGAGCAACAGCTGCTCGTGCCACTGGGGAATGCAGCCGGCGACGATCTTCGGATTGCTGTAGAAAATCGTACCGCAGCTATCGCACACATGGCGTAACCGGTCGTCACCGGGCGGGATACGGCTGGTCACCGGGGAACCGCACTGGCTGCAGAAGTTCATACGTCAAGACCGGGCTTCGGTGCCGCTATGGATGTTCACCTTGCGCAGTTCGCCGGCGTCGCCTTCCAGGCGCGCCCACATGGCCGCCAGGGTCTCGCCACTCACCGGGTGCCTGCGCTCTCCGGCGATTTCCGCCAACGGACACAGGACGAAAGCCTGGGAGCCGATCTCTTCGCGCGGCAGCACGATGTTCTGGTCGCGCATAACACGGTCGCCGGCCAGCAGAAGGTCCAGATCCATGGTTCGCGGACCGAGCTGATTTCCATCCCGCGCACGGCCGCAGCGACGCTCGATCTCATGCAGAGCCGTGACGATCCGGCGCGGCTCCGCGTCCGTCTCGAATGCGACCACCAGATTGAAAAAGGGATCGCCCTCGAACCCCACCGACGCGCTTTCGTATACGCTCGAAAGTTGCAACTCGCCGAAATGTGCGCGCAACAATTTGAGTGCAAGAGCAATGTGACGTTCGCGGTCGACGTTGCTGCCGACGCTGACGAAAATCCTTGCCATCAGGGTTGCTGCCCACGCTCGATGATGACGCCGACATCGCGCGCACCCCGAAGCGCGCCCTGCTTGTTGACGCGCAGCTTCACCCACGGCACTTGAAATTCCTCCAACACGACCGCTGCACACCGCTCGGCGAGCGTCTCCACCAGCTGATACTCGCTGCTGCCGACGAACTCGATCAGGCGTTTGGCGACGGATTTGTAATTCAACGTATCTTCGACGTCGTCGTTTTGCGCCGCCTTGCGGCAATCACCCGCCATTTCGATATCGAGCACCACCGTTTGCTTGATCTTACGTTCCCAGTCGTAAATGCCGATGACAGTTTCAATACGCAGATCATGTATATAGATGATATCCACTGGCCATTGCTCGCTCTTGGAACGTCCGTTGAGTCGTGTGTTTTCTTGTGCGGGGACAGGAATTATTAACCATAATCCCAGGTGGATGGGCAAATTGGCCCGCTTCAATCCACTGGGCCCGGGTTTGAAGCCCTGATAGGCGGCGCTCGACGCGTATGGACATGATTCTCGGCATCGTTCTGGTTGTACTCGGCTACCTGTGCGGCTCGCTCGCCTCGGCGGTCATCGTCTGCCGGGTCATGAAACTACCCGATCCCCGCAAGCAGGGCTCGGGTAACCCGGGTGCCACCAACGTTCTGCGCTTGGGCGGCAAAAAAGCGGCGGCGCTGACCCTGGCCGGGGACGCGCTCAAGGGCGCCGTTCCGGTGCTGCTCGCCCATCTGCTCACCGATTCGCCCACGGTACTCGCCAGCACCGCGGTGGCCGCCATCATCGGTCACATGTACCCGGTTTTCTTTCATTTCAAGGGCGGCAAGGGCGTGGCCACCACCTTCGGCGCCGTGGCCGCGCTCGTTTTCCCGGTGGCGCTGTTCATGGGCGCCGTGTGGGTGCTGACCGCCATGGCCACGCGCTATGCGTCTCTCGCCTCCCTGGCCGGGGCAGTGGCGGCGCCGCTTTTTGCCCTGGTCTTCATCCAGCAGCCCGCCACTATCGTGGCGCTGGTCGTCATCGCCGCCCTGCTGGTTTATCGCCACCGCGAGAACATTCAACGATTGCGCGACGGCACCGAGAGCGAGATCAACCTTTGAGCCCGGCGCCAGGCGGTTCCAGGGACTCCAGAGGCCAGCGCGCCTGCGCGCCGAAAGCCAGGGGCTCGTCGGCACCGGCCAGCAACCGCTGGCATCCTGCGTAAGCCACCATGGCGCCATTATCGGTGCAGAACGCAAAGCGCGGATAATGCACTGAAATCGACAGCTGGTCCGCCAGCGCGCCGATGGATCGCCGCAGCCGGCGATTGGCGCTGACGCCGCCGGACACCACCAGGCGCTGGAGCCCGGTGTGGGTGAGAGCCCGCCGGCACTTGATGACGAGAGTGTCCACCACTGCTTCCTCGAAGGCCCTGGCGACAGCCGCCAGGGTCTCAGGATCCCCGGGCGAGTCGGCGATGGTATTCATGGCGAAAGTCTTGAGGCCGCTGAAGCTAAAATCCAGACCCGGGCGGTCGGTCATGGGCCGGGGAAAGCGGAATCTGTCGGCATCGCCGCCCTCTGCCAGGGCCGCCAGCTCCGGGCCGCCGGGATAGGGAAGGCCCAGAAGGCTGGCGGTCTTGTCGAAGGCTTCGCCGACGGCGTCATCCAGGGACTCGCCCAGCATCCGGTATTCCCCCACCCCGGCCACCGCCACCAGCTGCGTATGCCCCCCGGAGACCAACAGCGCCAGAAAGGGGAACTCCGGCCCGTCCGGCTCCAGCATCGGCGCCAGCAAGTGCCCTTCCATGTGATTCACGGCCACCGACGGCACCCGCCAGGCAAAAGCCAGACTGCGGCCCACGGCTGCGCCCACCAGCAACGCGCCCACCAGCCCCGGCCCGGCAGTGTAGGCGATGCCGTCGATACCGCCACGCTGCCCCCGGCCGTCGCCCTGCAGCAATTCCTCGAGTAACGGAACCAGCTTCCTCACGTGGTCCCTGGAGGCGAGCTCCGGGACCACGCCGCCGTACTCGGCGTGCATGGCCGCCTGACTGTAAAGTAAGTGCGCGAGCAGACCGGCCTCGCTGTCGTACACGGCGACTCCGGTCTCATCACAGGACGTCTCGATTCCCAGTACTCGCACCGGCGCCTCCGGACCGGACCCATGCCGATAGACACATCGGCCCATCGGGCTTTGCTTGCCCGGCCAGTCCCAATTACACTATGGGGTTCACTGCCCCGGCGAGTGTAACCTAACCCGCCGCCAGGATACCGCGAGGAATATCAATGCCGTCCGTCCGAGTACGCGAGAACGAACCGTTCGACGTTGCCATGCGCCGATTCAAGCGCGCCTGCGAAAAAGCCGGAACCCTCACCGAGATCCGCCGCCGCGAGTACTACGAGAAGCCCACCTCGGTGCGCAAGCGCAAGGCGGCGGCCGCCGTCAAGCGCCATCTCAAGAAGCTCGCCCGCGAGAACATCAAACGCCGTCGCCTTTATTGACAGCCGAATTAGGGCCGGCGCCCTCCCCCCGCTACCCCGACCACCCGCGGGCGCCCCGCCAGCCATGACTTCCCAGCTGAAACAACGCATCCTGGACGATGTCACCGCGACCATGCGCGCCAAGGACAAGCCGCGCCTGGGCACCCTGCGTCTGGTCACCGCTGCCATCAAGCAGGTCGAGGTCGACTCGCGCTCCAGTCTCGATGACCCGGGCGTGCTGGCGGTGCTGGAGAAAATGCTCAAACAGCGCCGGGACTCGCTTCAGCAGTACTCCGATGCCGGCCGCCAGGATCTGGCGGACCAGGAGAGCTACGAAATCGCCATCATCGAGACCTACATGCCCGAGGCCCTGCCGGCGGTCGAGCTGGAGGCCCTCATCGATGCCGCCATCGCCGAGATGAACGCCGACTCCATGCGCGACATGGGCAAAGTCATGGGCCTGTTGAAGTCCCGGGTCCAGGGCCGCGCCGACCTGGGTGCCGTCAGCGCCACGGTCAAGCAGAAGCTCTCGGGCCTCTAGGGTAGACTCACCGCACAACCACGGCCGCAACGGCCGTGTTTGAGGGCGGAGGCAGAAGTGGCCGGGCGCATTCCCCGTCAATTCATCGACGATTTACTCGCGCGCGTCGACATCGTGGACGTGGTCGACGAGTACGTGCCGCTCAAGAAGGGTGGCAAGGACCACAAGGCCTGCTGCCCCTTCCACAACGAGAAGACACCGTCGTTCACTGTCAGCGCCGACAAGCAGTTTTACCACTGCTTCGGCTGCGGCGCCCACGGCTCCGCCATCGGCTTCCTGATGGACTACGCCCACATGGACTTCGTAGAAGCCGTGGAGGACCTGGCCAGCCGCGCCGGCCTGGAAGTCCCCCGGGAGGCCGGCAGCGAACAGCGCAGCGAGAGTCTGCAGCCCGTCTACGACATGATGGCGAAAGCGAACGCTTACTTTCAGCAACAGCTCCGCCAGCATGCCGAGGCCCCGCGGGCGGTGGAATATCTCCGTAGCCGTGGTCTCTCGGGTGAGATCGCGGCCGCCTTCGGCCTGGGATTCGCCCCGCCGGGCTGGGACAACCTGCTCAGCGCCATCGGCCCCAGCGACGCCGATCGGGCCCTGATGTCCCGGGCCGGCCTGCTGGTGGACAAAGACGGCGGCGGATTCTACGACCGCTTCCGCGGCCGCATCACCTTTCCGATCCTCGATCGCCGCGGCCGCACCGTGGGCTTCGGCGCCCGGGTGCTGGGCGACGAAACGCCCAAGTACCTGAACTCGCCGGAGACCGCCGTATACCATAAGGGGCGCGAGCTCTACGGCCTGTATCAGGCCCGCAAAGCGGCTGGCCGGCCGGAGCGGCTAATCATCGTCGAAGGTTACATGGACGTCGTGGCGCTCGCCCAGCACGGCATACGCAACGCGGTCGCAACCCTGGGCACCGCCGCCACCGAGGCCCACCTGGAGCAGCTGTTTCGGACCAGCCAGGACATCGTGTTCTGCTTCGACGGCGACGACGCCGGGCGCCGCGCCGCCTGGCGGGCCCTGGAGACCACGCTGCCCGCCATGCACGACGGCAGGCAAGCCTTTTTCATGTTCCTGCCGGAAGGCCAGGATCCGGACAGCATGGTGCGAGCCCGGGGCGCGGCCGCCTTCGAATCCGCGCTTATCGCGGCGCACAGCCTTGGCACTTTTCTGTTCGATCACCTGGCGGCTCGCGTGGATCTCGACACCATCGACGGTCGCTCGCGGCTGACGGCGCTGGCACGACCGTTGCTGGCAAAGTTACCTGCCGGAAGCTTCCGCGAGCTGTCGGAAAACCGCCTGGCCGAGCTCACGGGACTGGCCCAAAAGAATTCGTCTACACTGATAACGGGGAGGGGAAGTGCGGCAGTATCGAGACCGCCCGGTCCCCTGAGCAAGCACAAACGACAACCGCCATCTCTGGTGCGAAAGGTGATTACCTGGCTCCTTCACTACCCATCATTGGGCAGGGGAGGCATGGCCACCGGCCACCTGCGCTCTCTGGAGCTCCCCGGCGTACCGTTGCTGCTGGAGCTCATTGAAACTCTCGATGACAGTCCCAATCTGACAACAGGTGCGCTGTTGGAGCGCTTCCGTGACCACGAGTCCGGGCGCCACCTGGCGAAGCTGGCTGCGGAAGAGGTCGCTGCTCTTAACCAGGGCCTCGAACAGGAGTTCAAGGAAGCCCTGGAAAAGCTCCAGCGACTGGCCGAGGATCAGCGTTTCGCCGCGCTCGCCCGCAAGGAGCGGCAGGGGCAACTGAGCGACGGCGAAAAGCGGGAATTTGCCCGCCTGTCAGGAGGTGCGTCGCACCAGAAAAATGAAGGGAATGCGGCTTCGGAGCCCCGGTAGGGGAGAGCAACATTTGATATAATTAGACGTTACGGCCCGCATTTCCGCACCACAGTGTGGCAGACGAGAATAATGGATCTGAATCAACAACAATCACAGCTTAAGCTATTGATCGCAAAGGGAAAGGATCAGGGTTACCTGACCTACCACGAGGTCAACGATCACCTGCCGGAAGGTATCGTCGACCCGGAGCAGATCGAAGATATCATCAGCATGATCAACGACATGGGGATCGCCGTTCACGAGGTGGCCCCCGACGCCGATACCTTGCTGATGATGGAGACCGCGGTCAACGCCGACGTGGATGACACCGAGGAGGCTGCGGTCGCGCTCGCGACCCTCGACGCCGAGTTCGGGCGCACCACCGATCCCGTGCGCATGTACATGCGCGAAATGGGCACGGTGGACCTGCTGACCCGCGAGGGTGAGATCAAAATTGCCAAGCGCATTGAGAAGGGTCTCAACCAGGCGCTGGGTGCGCTCGCCCTCTATCCACCGACTATCGAGTTGCTGGTGGCCGAATACGAGCGCCACGAGAACGGCGAGGTCAAACTCACCGACATCTTTTCGGCCTTCATCGACCCGAATCAGAGCGACGAGCCTGCGACACCTGGCCCGGCACCGGGCGCCAAGCCCCTGACCGGCAAGGACGCCAAAAACGCCAGCGAGAAGCAGAAAGAGGAAGACGAGCTGGAAGCGCTCATCGATCTGGGCCCCGACCCGGACGAGGCGAAAGCGCATTTCAGGAAGCTCAAGCGCGCCCTCGGACGCCTCACCCGGGCGACGGCCAAACACGGCTCGCCTTCCAAGCAGGCGGTCAAGATTCGTGATGAATGCTCGGCGATGTTTTTCGAGCTCAAGCTAATGCCGAAGCTCGTGGGCCGGCTCACCAATAAGCTGCGCGGTGTCATCCGGCGCGTGCGAAACCACGAACGCCAGATCATGGCCATGTGCGTACGCGAGGCAAAAATGCCGCGCAAGGATTTCGTCGCGAGCTTCATCGCCAACGAAACCAACACAAACTGGCTACGCTCGCACCTGCGCGCCAAAAACAAGTACGCCGCGGCCCTGAAACCGCTGGCGAAGGACATCAAGCGCCTGCAGGCAAAGCTCGTCGTCATCGAGGAAGAGAGCGGGCTCACCATCGGCGAGATCAAGGACATTAATCGACGTATGTCCATCGGCGAAGCCAAGGCACGCCGGGCGAAAAAGGAAATGGTGGAAGCCAACCTGCGTCTGGTGATTTCCATCGCCAAGAAATACACGAACCGCGGCCTGCAGTTTCTGGATCTCATCCAGGAAGGCAACAT
>Ga0114947_10000619_pt1 | contig 12368 bp, 12 predicted proteins | sample CR02metaG_FD_99656 | JGI IMG/M metagenome (GOLD analysis project Ga0114947, IMG submission 99656) | Deep subsurface microbial communities from Mariana Trench to uncover new lineages of life (NeLLi) - CR02 metaG | ecosystem: Environmental > Aquatic > Marine > Ocean trench > Sediment ...
GGCCGTACGCCACGGGGCCTTTGGGAATGGCGGGCGGACCGGATCATGGCGCGGATCTCGCCGTGGCGCACCGGCGGGCTCACCTTCGATCTCGCCGGCAGCCACAAGCTCCGTTTCCGCATCGGGCGCCAGCCGCTGGATCTCGATATCACGGTGGCGCGAGCTCCCGGTGAGTTCACCGAGGCCAGGGACGGCGCCCCGCGCATCTTCAAGGTGAACACGGCCAAGCTGGTGATCCGCGAGGCGGTCACCGGCCAGCGCATCGACGCGGATTCCGTGTCGGTGCAATTGTTCGGCTATGCGCGAGCGAAAACCGCAATTTCGGAAACCTCGGCCGGTTTGTTGCTCGAACTCAACGGTGTCACCCTGCCCAAGGCGGCGGACAAGCTGCTGGGCCGCAAGCTCGAGCGTTTTTCCGCCGAGATTCAAGTGATGGGAGACTTGCCGCTGCCCTTGGAAAGGCCCCGGCTCACGCGCTGGCGCGATGGGGGCGGCATTCTCGAGATCAAGAACCTGGACCTCGCCTGGGGGCCGGCCAAGTTGTCGGGCAGCGGCACCATGGGCCTGGACGAGGCGCTTCAGCCCGAGGCTTCGCTGGTGGCGCGGATCACCGGCCATGGCAAGACCGTCGATGCGTTGGTCGCCGCCGGGGTGGTCCGGGAAAGCGTGGCCCGCGGGGTGAAACTGGTTCTCGACATGATGGCGCGCCGGGTGGGCCCGGGTGCCGAAGCGGTGATCCGCCTGCCTTTGTCAATCCAGAACCGGGTGATCTACGTGGGGCCGGCGCGGCTCGCGCGGCTGCCGCAGATCCGCTGGTAGGCCCCGGGGCCTCAGGCCTGCCCGGCCTCGACGATGGAGCGGCGGATGGCCCGGGTGCGCTTAAAAATTTCCTCCAGCGCCGCGCCGTCCCCGTAACGGATCGCGCGCTGCAGCGTCGTCAGGTCGGCGTCGAAACGGCCCAGCATTTCCAGCACCGCGTCCTTGTTGGCCAGGAACACGTCGCGCCACATGACCGGGTCCGACGCGGCGATGCGGGTGAAATCACGGAATCCCCCGGCGGCGAATTTGATGACCTCGCGCTGGAGATGATTTTCCAGATCCGTCGCCGTGCCAACGATGGTATAGGCGATCAGATGGGGCAGATGGGAGGTGATCGCCAGCACCATGTCATGATGGTGCGGATCCATGCGATCGACCTCGCTGCCCACCGCGCGCCACAGCGAGCAGACCCTTGTCACGGCCTCCTCGTCGGTCCCCGGCGGCGGGGTGATGATGCACCAGCGCCCCTCGAACAGTTCGGCAAAGCCCGCCTCGGGGCCGGATTCCTCGGTCCCCGCCACCGGATGGGCGGGCACGAAATGGACGCCGTCCGGAATATGCGGCCCGACCGCGTCCACCACCGCGCCCTTGACAGATCCCACATCGGTGACGATGGCCCCCGCGTCCAGCGCCGGCGCGATCTCCTGGGCGATCGCCCCGGTCACCCCCACGGGCACGGCGATGACCACGAGATCGGCGCCCTTGACCGCGGCCGCGGCGGTAACCGCGGCCCGGTCGATGAAGCCGAGGCCGAGCGCCAGCTCCCGGGTCTCCTTGCTCCGGGCATGGCCGACGATCTCGCCGGCCAGCCCATGGCGCTTGATGGCGCGCGCCAGCGACGAGCCGATGAGGCCGAGCCCGATCAACGCGACCCGGTTGAAGAATACCTTTTGCTGACCTTCAGCCATCGGCCGCTCCCTCCAAAGCCATGAATTCCGCCAGCGCCGCGGCCACCGCATCGATCTCCGGGGTGAGACCGATAGTGATGCGCAAGCTGTCGGGCAAGCCATAGGCGGCCAAGCGGCGAATGATGATGCCGCGGGATCTGAGGTGATCGTCGGCGGCCTGGGCCTGTGCCGTGCCGCCGGGAAAGCGGGCCAGCACAAAATTTCCGGCGCTGGGCGGGACCAAAATGCCCGCTTCGGTCAGGGATTGGATGAGCCGGCCGCGCTCGCGCGTGTTGTGCGCAAGGGCGGCATCGGCATGGTCGCGGTCCGCCAAGGCCGCGATCCCCGCCGCCTGGGCGGCCCCCGATACGTTGAATGGCATCCTCAACCGGTTGACCACGTCGATCACATGGGCGGGCCCATAGGCCCAACCGAGCCTCAGATTGCCGAGCCCGAAGATCTTCGAAAAGGTCCGGGTCATGATGGTGTTCTCGGTCTCATCGACCAGCGTGGCGCCGGCCTGGTAATCCTCCTCGGTCACGAATTCGGCATAGGCCGAGTCGATCACCAGCATGACGCCTTCGGACAAGCCCGCGCGCAGGCGGCGCAGTTGGTCGCCGGAAAGGTAGCTGCCGGTGGGGTTGTTGGGATTGGCGAGATAGACCAGCCGGGTGCGCGCTCCCGCCCGGGCGATGAACCCATCGACATCGGCCCTCAGGTCGATTTCGGGCACCTTCACCGGTTCCGCCCCGACCGCCCGGGCGACGATGGGGAAGATCAGGAAGCCGTGCTCGGAATAAAGCACGTCGTCCCCCTCCCCGGCATAGGCGCGCGCCAGCAGCGCCAGAATCTCATCGGAGCCGGCGCCGCAGACAATGCGCGCGGGATCGAGCCCGAATCGCCCACCGATGGCGTCGCGCAAGGCGGTGCAGGCACCGTCGGGATAACGGTCAAGGTGATCGGAAGCCGCCTCGAAGGCGGCGACGGCCTTGGGCGACGGGCCAAGAGCGCCTTCATTGGACGAGAGCTTGATGACCCCGCCCCGTCCTTCCAACTCCGATTCCCCACCCTGATAGGGCTCGATGCCCAGCACCCCGGGCCGGGGCCGAATGGGTCGGGGACCGGTCATGAGCCCTCCCCCGGCGGCGGCCCGCCCGATTCCGGCCCGGCCCCTAAGCGAGGCGGCACCGCGAAGGCGCCGATCACCGCGATGCGCGGGGCGGCTTCGCCCAGCGTCACGGCCAGGGACGCCAGGGCGGGGCTCTCGGGCGCAAGGAAGCCGTCGACTTCGGCGAGATACCCGACCGGGTGGTCGTGTTCCCCGACGCTGTGGGACCAGGTTGATCGAACGGTGAGTTCGGCCGCATCAAACCCGTCGCGGACGCGGGACCTGCCCAGGCCCTTTTCGATCTCAAGCGCCACCAGGGAGCGGTCGTCGCCCGAGGGCTCGGGGGTCATCATGGCGAGGGCGAGCCCCTCGGTGCAGCCGTCGGCCGGCGCTAGCCCCTCGGCGGCCGGCAACCGGGCGACCACCCGCGGGACGCCTTCGGCCATCAGCGGCGGCCACCACGGGGGTGCCTCCTCGCTCGTGGGGTAGGGCACGATTCCGACGCTCACGGTGCCGTCCGCCACGGCTGCGACAACCTGGGCGGGGCCCGCCATGGGTTTGATCGGGGTCGCCGCGCCATAGTGGTCGCGGGCCAGCGCCCAACACGATGGGCCGGTAGCGGGCATGGAAGCGGCGACGGAAAAGACGCCCTGCTGGCGCACCGCGGCGGAAACGATTTCGCGGAAGATGCGGACCATTGCGGCGCCGTCCAGGTCCCCGTCGGCCCGCGCCAGCAGCCGGCGGAGGATTTCCGCCTCGCGGCCCGGGCGCATAACGGGGCTGCCGTCGGCTCCCTTGAGCGAGCCGATGGCAGCCACCAGCCGGGCGCGGCGCGCGAGCACATCCACCAGCGCGTCGTCCAGCCGGTCGATTTCGCCCCTTAGTCCCGTCAGGGTGGGTTCTGGGTCTGTCATTTCACACCCTGCCCATTACACCGGACCCATCAGACTGGGCCCAAAAGCGGAACCCCGCCGTAAAACTTACGGCGGGGACCTAAATTCAGGTCGCTAGTCTTAATGGCAAGGGACTGTAAAATCAAAGAAAACGTTGACAGTTCTGGCGATCCTCCCTAGCAATCCCATCCCTTGAGACGATAGGGTCAAGCGGTCATGGGCCCCAGGACAGGGGCGGCCGGTGCGGATGGCATGGCAAACGATACGGGACCACAGGGAACGGGCGGCGTTACGATCGACCCCCACACATTGCCCGGTGAATTCGTCACCTTGGCGGTGGAGGCGCCGCTCGACCTCGATTCCGGCGCCCGGCTGGGGCCCATCAACGTCGCCTATACCACCCACGGCACGCTCAACGCCGACAAGTCCAACGCGATCCTGATCTGTCACGCACTGACCGGCGACCAGTTCGTTTGCGGCACCCATCCGATCACCAAACGGCCCGGCTGGTGGGACACCACGGTGGGGCCGGGCAAGCCGCTCGATCCGGATCGCTATTTCCTGATCTGCCCCAATCTCCTCGGTGGCTGCATGGGGACCACCGGGCCCAGCGAGACCAATCCGGCAACCGGGAAACCCTGGGGTCTCGATTTCCCGGTGATCACCATCGGCGACATGGTGAACGTCCAGAAGCTGCTGGTGGATCATCTCGGCATCGGCCAGCTGTTTTCGGTCGTCGGCGGCTCCATGGGCGGCATGCAGGTGCTCGATTGGGCCGCCCGTTTCCCCGAGCGGGTCTTTTCGGTGATGCCCATCGCCACCGCGCTGCGCACCTCCGCCCAGAACATCGCCCATCACGAGGTCGGCCGGCAGGCGGTGATGGCCGATCCCGACTGGTGCGGCGGCCGCTACCAGGAAGAGGGCAAGCGGCCCCATCGCGGCCTCGCGGTCGCGCGCATGGGGGCGCATATCACCTATCTTTCGGAAACCGCCCTGACCCGCAGGTTCGGGCGCAGCCTCCAGGCGCGGGACCGGGTCACCTACGGGTTCGAGGCCGATTTTCAGGTGGAAAGCTACCTGCGCCACCAAGGCATCACCTTCGTCGACCGGTTCGACGCCAATTCGTACCTCTACATCACCCGGGCGATGGATTACTTCGACATGGTGGAGGAACACGGCGGCGTCGCCACCGACATCTTCGCCGGCACCAATGTACGCTTCGGCGTCATCAGCTTCACCAGCGATTGGATGTTCCCCACCGCCGAGAACCGCGAGATCGTCAAGGCGCTCAACGGAGTCGGCGCCAATGTCAGCTTCGTCGAGATCGAAACCGACCACGGCCACGATTCCTTCCTGATGGATGTCGCCGACTACCACCGGGTGATCCGCGGCTTCCTGGAGGGGGCGGCGGAACTGCGGGGGGAGGCCGGACCATGAGCACGGAATACGGCAATGACACCCCTGGCGGCCCGGGCGGGGGAGCGGGCTTTAAAAAACGCATCCGCGTCGATCAACAGTTGATCGCCGACCTGGTGCCGGCCGGCGCGCGGGTTCTCGATGTCGGCTGCGGCGACGGTGCGCTGCTTTACCATCTCAGCCATTTCAAGGGGGCCGACGCGCGCGGCATCGAGATCAACCGCGCCCGGGTGGCCGCCTGCCTCAACCAGGGGCTCTCGGTGATCCAGGGCGACGCCGAGGTCGAGCTCAGGGATTATCCCACCGGCTCGTTCGACTGCGTGGTGCTGAGCCAAACCATCCAGGCGGTGGGCGACCCCAAGGGCACCCTGGAAACCCTGCTCAGGATCGGCAATCGCGCGGTGGTGTCGATCACCAATGGGGGCTATTGGCGCAACCGCGTGCGATTCGCCCTTGGCGGGCGGGTGCCTTTCCCGGATGACCCCGGCGAAAGCTGGTACGACACCGCCAATATCCATCCCTGCACCATCCGCGATTTTGTCGGCCTCGCCGATGAAATGGGCATCAAAATCGAGAAATGTTTCGCCGTCAGGGCATCGGGCGCCACCCGGGAGGTCTATCCCTGGTCCGCCGCCGCCAACCTGTTCGCGGTCCAGGCCGTGTTCGTGCTGGGCTGGCGCTCAGCGCCCAGTGAGGCGGGGTAGTCCCATATCCGCCGGCACCTGGACGGTCCGCCGGCGCGCCCGCGCGGTGACCAGGCCGGCCGCGTATATCTGCTTTCCCGCCTCCATCAGCACCACCCCCGCGAAACGCGGAAACCAGCGGCTGCCGGCTTTTTCCCAGGCGGGCGCGGCGCCCAGCACCATGCGCGAGCGCGCCGGCGGCATGAACAAGGCGCCGGCCTCCACCGTCGGCGTGAACAGGCAATCGCGCAACAGCCGGGAAAGCTGCCCCGGGGTGAAGGGATGGCCATGGCCGAAGGGGGTCCGCTCAAGCCGCGCCCAGATGCCGTGGCGGTTGGGCACCACCGCCAGCATGCGCCCGGAATCGCTCAACACCCGCCAGACCTCGCGCAGCATGGGGCGCAGCTGCTCGGAACTCTCGACGCCGTGAACTAAAAGGATCCGGTCCACGGAATTATCGGCAAAGGGCAGTTCCGCCTCGTCCACCAGCACGGTCCTGTTGGGCCCGCCCCGGGGCCAGTGGATGACGCCCTGGCCCGCCGGCATGGCGGCGATCACCCGCTCGGAATCGTCGAGTAACGGCCGCAGATAGGGCGGCCCATAGCCCAGCCCCAGCACCCGGCGGCGGGCCAGATCGGGCCAGATCTCGCGAATCCGGCGGCGCACCACGCGGCCCGCCACCTGGCCCAGGCTGGTGGCGTAGAAATCCCTGAGATCGACCACGTCCATCCACATGGCGCGAAGCCTAACATACTAGAGCATTTTCCGGCCAAATTGACCCATTTGACCGGGATGATTTTACCCCAAGGCTAGGCGCGCATCGCATGGCGATGCGGGGCATCGGCGAAGATGTGCAACAATGCCTTGGGGTAAAAGCACCCGGCCTACGGTGGGGCTCATCGGCCCCCAGGGTGCGTTGCGGCCCTCGCCCGATACACCGCATCGCGCTTCAGCCCGCGCCTGCCCTGGAAACCGATGAGCACCCATCAAATTGATTCAATCTGGCCGGAAAGTGCTCTAGGGACCCGGGCGGGGCCCGGGCGGTCCCATTGGCGGAAGCGGACCGGAAATGATACCCTCGGGGCACCCCGGCACAACCGATATTCTGGGTGCGCCGCGGCACGATCGATATTTTGGGTGCGCCCCGGCACAACCGATATTCTGGGGCGCCCAGGGAGAGCCGCCTATGAAACTCTACTATTCGCCGACCTCGCCCTATGTCCGAATGGTGCGCGTCGCCGCCCTGGAAAAGGGGGTGGACGGCCGCATGGAGCTGATCGACGCCCGGGGCGAGGGCAACGACACCGAGGACAAGAACCCGCTCAACAAGGTGCCCACCATGATCACCGACGACGGCGAGACCTTGATCGAATCGAGGCTGATCTGCCGCTACCTCGATACCCTTGGCGCGGGGCCGGAACTCTACCCCCGGGACCCCGACGCCAGGCGCCGCGTGGCGCAGTTTGAGGCCTTGATCCACGGCGTGATGGATGCCGCCGTACTCAGGCGCATGGAGACCCGGCGCGAAGACGGCACGCAATCGGAATGGTGGGACCAGCGCCAAAAGCGCAAGATCGCCCTCGGCCTCGACCGGCTCGAGGACGATGTCGAAGCCATCACCGGGACACCGACCATCGCCCCCATCACCCTCGGCTGCGCGCTTTCCTTCCTCGACCGCATCCTGCCCGATACCGATTGGCGCGCCGATCACCCCCGGCTCGCCGCCTGGTACCAATCGTTCAAGGACACGCCCAACATGGCCGCCACCGCGCCCGGCGACTGAGGGCGGCCGAGCGCGGCCCGGCGATGAGGCCGCGCCCCGCCCCTTGCCGCGCCGTGACAAGGGGCTTGCGCGTAGGCGCCAAATCCGCTGCAATGGCGGCACTTGGGCGGCATCGGGAGAAGCGCCGCCGGCAGAGAGCACAAGGCAAGCACATGACCGAATTTGGGGAGGTCGGGAGGCCTTCGGTCATCATTCACCAATATGCCAACCGGCGTCTTTATGACGCCAGCGGATCGCGCTACGTAACGTTGGACGATGTCGCGCGCATGGTGGGCGAGGGCGCGCGCGTCCGCGTGCTTGCCGCGGGCTCGGGGGCCGATGTCACCCGCCGGGTGCTGGCCAAGATCTTCTTCCAAGGTGAAGGCGGCGACGGACTTCTCGACGAGGTCGTTCTCACCCGCCTGATCCGACTCCGCAATCATCCCCAACGGGGCGTCTTGTCCCGGCATATCACCCAAGCGCTCGAATCATTCCCGCGGCCGAAGACCACCGGCGGCGAGGTGCTGCCGTTCGCGGGCGGTTCCGGCCCGGACCCGGCCCACACCCGGATCGACGCGCTTCAGGCGCGGCTCAAACGGCTGATCGGGGAGGCCGACCGCACCCGCAAATAGGGTGGTCACGGGGTCGCGGCGATCGCTTCCCCGACCATGGCGACCAGGCGGTCGATTTCGTCTTCGGAGATGATCAAGGGCGGCGAAAGGGCGATGATCTCGCCCGCCTGGCGCGTCAGCGCCCCGATCTCCAGGCATTTGGTGAAGACATCGTAGGCCCTGGCGCCCGGCTTGCCGTCGCGGCTGGTGAACTCGATCCCGGCGACGATGCCGATATTGCGCACGTCGATGACGTTGGCCGCCCCGTCCAGGCGGTGGACGGCATCCTCCCAATAGGCCTCGAGGCTTGCCGCGCGGGCGAAGAGGCCGTCGTTGTCATAAATGTCGAGGGTCGCCAGCGCCGCCGCGCAGGCCATGGGATGCCCGGAATAGGTATAGCCGTGGAACAACTCGACCGTTGCCTCGGGCGCCTTCATGAAGGCGTCGTGCACGCCCTCGCGGACCAATACCGCGCCCATGGGAATGACGGCATTGGTCAGTCCCTTGGCGATGGTCATGAGGTCGGGAAGGACGCCGAACCGCTCTGCGGCGAAGGCGGCACCGAGCCGGCCGAAGCCGGTGATGACCTCGTCGAAGATTAAAAGGATGCCATGGGCATGGCAGATCTCGGCCAAGCGTTCGAGATAGCCCTTGGGTGGCACCAGGACGCCGGTGGACCCGGCCATGGGCTCGACGATCACGGCGGCGATGGTGGACGCGTCGTGGAGCGCGATCAGGCGGACTAGATCATCGGCGAGATGGGCGCCCCACTGGGGCTGGCCGCGGGAAAAGGCGTTGTGTTCGAGGTCGTGGGTATGAGGCAGGTGATCGACACCGGCTAAGCCCGCGCCGAACTGCCTGCGGTTGTTGCCGATGCCGCCCACCGACATGCCGCCGAAATTGACACCGTGATAACCGCGTTCCCGGCCGATCAGCCGGGTCCGGCCGGACTCGCCACGGACATGGTGGTAGGCGATGGCGATCTTGAGCGCCGTTTCCACCGCCTCGGACCCGGAATTCACGTAGAAAACATGGTCGAGATCGCCCGGCGCCATTGCGGCGAGACGGCGGGCCAGTTCGAACGCCTTGGGGTGCCCTATCTGGAAGGCGGTGGCGTAGTCCAGCTCGGCCGCCTGGGCGGCGACGGCGGCGGTGATTTCATCGCGGCAATGGCCGGCATTGACGCACCACAGGCCGGCGGTACCGTCGAGAATCTCGCGCCCGTCGGCCATGAAATAATGCATGCCCTTGGCCTTGACGAACAGCCGCGGCGCGTTCTTGAACTGGCGGTTGGCGGTAAACGGCATCCAATAGGCATCAAGGTCGTTGGCAATCTGGATCGCCGGATCGCGGCTCAAATTTTCATCCTCTCCTGGCGCCGTTTCACGGTGGATGCGGTGCATCCGGATGGCGAGCTTAGAGCACTCCACCCCGCACTCCCAGCGGCAATGCCCCAAAGAATATAAAGTTAATATTTATGGTTAATTCTTTACTTCCACCAAAGGTATATGAAAAATATGCGGTTTCATTAATTTATTAGTTTAAATTTTATTAAAAATTCTTTTTCTTCTACTTGACATCCCTATAAGTAAAATTTTAAATAAATTCGGTATAACATGACCAAACTTCGGGCAGGGATGCGCGCGTGAATTATCTAGGAATTGTTTCCTACTCCGGCATGGCCGTCGGGCGCGGCGGTGGCGTCGATGGCACCACCATGGTGCTGGCGCCGGCCGGCAAAGCGGCGCGCGTCGGTGAAGTGCAGGCCGAGCACCGGCGCCACATCTTAAACGTCCCCCTGCGGGACGGCCGCCCCACCGGCGGCGTGGACACCCCTCTCCCGGTCCTCATCGATATTCCGGCGCGGCGGACCCGCGCCGAGCCCCATCAGGGGACGGTCCTCGCCTTTCTCGCCCAGCATATCGCCCAGGAAGTCGCGCCCGAGGTGGCGGGGCTCGACCGCCATGCCTCCGCCGCCCGGGCCTATATGGGCGCCCGCGACTTCAACGCCGAGATGCTGCCCCAGGGCGCCGGGCTCGATATCAGGATCTGACCCCGGACCGGTCAAACGGTTCAATTTGACCCCATAATGCTCTAGGATTATTGCCCCTGACGGGGCCGGCCGGCGCACCGTCTCAACCATATGGGCCGATGTCCGGATCGAAACCGCGGGTTCTTTTTCTGGTCACCGAGGACTGGTATTTCTGCTCCCACAGGCTGGGGCTCGCGCGCGCGCTGGCGGCGGCGGGGTGCGAGGTGGGCGTCGCCTGCCGCGTCACCGGCCATGGCGCGGCCATCGGCCGCGAGGGGTTTCGTCTGTTCCCCATCAAGATGTCGCGCAGTTCCATCAATCCCTTTCATCTTACCGCAAGCGTTGCCCGGATCGCCCGCGTCTATGGCGCCTTTCGCCCCGACATCGTCCACCATGTCGCCCTCAAGCCGGCGCTGCTCGGCGGCCTCGCCGCGCGCATCGCCGGAATCGACAAAATCATCAACGCCGTCGCCGGCCTGGGATATGTTTTCTCCTCGTCGTCGCTGCGCGCGCGCCTGCTGCGGCCCGCCATGCGCGGCTGTTTACGGCTTCTGCTCGATGGCCCGGAGGTGCGCGTCATCGTGCAAAATCCGGAAGACGGTGCCGCGCTCTCAGGCCCGGGCATGGTCGCCGCCTCTCGCCTGCGGCTGATCCCGGGCGCCGGCGTCGACCTCACCCGGTTCCGGCCCGCCCCGGAACCGCTCGGTCCGCCGCGGGCGACCCTGGTGGCGCGGATGATCGTCGAAAAGGGCATCCATGAATTGGTCGAGGCGGCGCGCGGGCTGGCCGCACGGGGCATCGATATGCGCATCACCCTGGCCGGCGAGAGCGACGCGGAAAACCCCTCCGCCATCCCCCAGCGCACCCTCCGACAATGGTCCGAGGCGGGCATTGTCGAGGTTCTCGGCCACGTCGAAGACATCCCCGCCCTCTGGGCGGAAAGCCATATGGCGGTGCTGCCGTCTTACTACGCAGAGGGGGTGCCGCTGTCGCTGATCGAGGCGGCGGCTTGCGCGCGGCCCATGATCGCCGCCGACGGGCCGGGCCTGCGCGATATCGTGCGCCACGGCGAAACCGGCCTCCTGGTGCCGCCCAGGAACGCGAGCGCCCTGGCCGACGCCATCGCGCTCCTTGCGGCGGACCCGGAGCTCCGCCGCCGCATGGGGGCCCAGGCCAGGCGCCTCGCCGTTGAGAAGTTCGGCAGTGACGCCATCATCGCCCAAACCCTGGAGGTCTATGGCGAGATCCTGGGAGACGCCTGGCCCAAGGCCTGAGGGCGCGGCGTGTAAGGGCGGCCGTCCAAGGCATTTGCCTTTGCCCTAAAAATCCCCACACTGGGGACCCCGCCGCCGCCGCGACGGGGGCGGGCGCCCTAACCGAACAGGCCGGACCGATGGAATTCAAGACCCGAAAGGTCGTCACGCCAAAGGACCTCAACCCCCACGGCACGCTGTTCGGCGGGCGGGCGCTGGAATGGATCGACGAGGAGGCCTTCATCTTCGCCTCGTGCCAGCTGGGGTCCACTTCCCTGGTGACCAAGCTGATGTCGACGGTGAATTTCGTATCCTCGGCGCGGCTCGGCGATATCGTCGAAATCGGCTGCGAGGCGCTGAAATTCGGCACCACCTCGATCTCGGTCAAATGTCAGGTGCGGCGCATGGATACCGGCGACTTGATCACCGCCGTGGGCGAGATCGTCTTCGTCAACGTCGGTGATGACGGGCGCCCCGTGGCCCATGGCGTAACGCCCGAGACGGCGGGCCGCGGCGGCGCGGGCGGCGGCTGAACCGGGATCAGATCTCGCGGGCGGCGCGATGAATTTCAGGGTGCCGGGTCATCCACGCCGCCATGGCGACCATGGCGAGGCTGGCGATCACCCCCATGACGTAGAAGCTTGCCTCGATACCGATCACCTCGGCGATGCCGCCCATGGCCACCGGGGCGCCGATGGCGGTGATGCGGTTGGCGGTCGAGCGCAAGCCGATGGCGCGGCCCTGGGCGTCGGTGCCCGCGGTATTCAGCATCAGCGATATTACCAGGGGCTGGTGCACGCCGCTGATCAGGGAACGCAGGGCCAGCACCATGGCGAAGGCCACGAAGGTCCCCAACAGCGGCGTGATGCAGATCAGGACGATGGCCGCCCAGACCACCACCCAC
>Ga0114947_10000623_pt1 | contig 12330 bp, 9 predicted proteins | sample CR02metaG_FD_99656 | JGI IMG/M metagenome (GOLD analysis project Ga0114947, IMG submission 99656) | Deep subsurface microbial communities from Mariana Trench to uncover new lineages of life (NeLLi) - CR02 metaG | ecosystem: Environmental > Aquatic > Marine > Ocean trench > Sediment ...
CAATCCACGCTGGCCGCCCTCAAACAGAGTCTGAGCCAAATTCGATCTGATGTGATTATCTATCTGATTGGATTCGTCAGGTTTAGTCGCGCCGAAGTTGATTGGGTCCATGCGCTTCAGGCCCGCCGACAGATCCGACTGATGCTTCACGGCCAAGCTGGTGGCCACCACTATCACCCGGATGCAGCCATCACACAGCTTCTGAAACAACTCGGGCAAACGGAAACGCCAGCGGCGGCCAGGTCAGCCTACGGCACCTTTCTGGACAACGTTTATAACGTAGATAGTGCGACAATGTTAGAACGTGCTCGCGCTCAGGCGTGCGCGCAACCGGTCAGCCCCGCCAACGGTCGATTAATTGTATGTGAAGCGGGCAACTTCGAGGAAGAGGCCCGTACCGTCGATCTACAAGTGCGACGTTGGCGATTACAACGTTTAAAGCATATCGGAGTAGTGACCAATGCCCGCAAGCTTGCGCGGCGGGTGCGAGCACTCCTAGAGCGCGCCAACCTCTTTTAAATGATGCTGCCGGACGGGCGCTCTCCACCACAAGCGCGGCCACCGCATTGGTCCGGTGGCTGGACTGTATAGAACAAAACTTCGCTCATACTCTGCTTTTCGATCTACTACGGTCGCCGTTTGTCTCTCTGGGCTTACCGTGAGACAAACTTGAGCAGGCAGTCGTAGCGTTCGAGCAAAGCATAGTTCTACGCCACAACCTTGCATTTGATCTAACTAGATACCGGCATGCGCTGCACCGCGATCGACAGCTGATTGACGAACGCTATGGTCAGGGCACCGCGACAATCATCGGTGATTTGCTGGAAGGTTTAGAAAACGCGGCACGGCCCCTGAAGGCGACACTCGGTGAGCATCGGCGATCAGCTGGCGACTATATGGCCGCGCTAGAGAAGAGCCTGCAAGTACTCAGCATCGCTATGCGCTATGGCCAAGACGAGGCCGGGATACAGTTACTGCGCGAACTCGACGATATGCGTAACGCACTTCGGGGACGTCGTTTGCGCTTAGGATGATCAGAGTTTCGCGACTGGCTTAGACGCAACTTGGAGCGTTGTAACTTTCAGCCACCCATGAAGGGTGGCGATGTCGAACTAATGGGGTTTACCGAAAGCCGGCTGTACCGCTTCGACGGCGTAATCATCGCTGGTGCCCTACGCGACAATCTTCCTGGACAGGCCGATCACAGAATGTTCTTCAACGAAGGTGTCCGTACACAACTCGGGCTGCCAAGCCTTACCCATCGTCGTGATGCTCTGTTTCACGACTTCCGTCGCTCACTCGAGTCGGCCACGCACGTGACCATCACCTTTCGACAAGAAGACCAAGGTGAAACCGCGATCGCCAGCCCCTGGGTAGAACGTCTGCGCGCCTTCCACTACATTGCTTACGGTAACAGGTTGGAAGATGAGAAATTCGCGCAGCTCGTGAGTTCCGATCTCACCCATATCGTATGTACCGATAAAACTGAGATGCCGCAGCCGCAAGGCCATCCCTCGGCCATCCTACCGAAAGAACTCGTCTCGAATTCCCTTTCAGCCAGTACTCATCAACGCATGATTGATTGCCCGTACCAGTTCTTCGCTATCGATGGGCTTTCCCTAGATCGGACCAATGATGTACGTGAAGAGTTGGAGAAACGGGATTACGGTGTTCGTGTGCATCGTATCTTGCAAGCGTTTCATCTTGGGGCACCAAGATTACCAGGTCCTTTCAAAAAGCAGCTGGACCCTAACACCAGAACGGAAGCTAAAGAACTGCTACTAGAAATCACTCGCGCGGCGTTCGCCGACGATATCAACGCCAACGTCTTTGCGCGTGGTTGGCTATTGCGATGGCAAGCAACCATCGATCCTTATCTCGATTGGCAACTACACCGTGAGCAGCAGTGGCGCCCATTCGCCAGCGAAACCACTCAGTACCGCAAACAATCGGATGGTACGACCGATGTAATGCTAAAGGCACGCATCGATCGACTCGATCAGAGCGATCAAGGGCAAGCGGTTGTTGGCTATAAGACCGATCGAGTCCGCGATATGGTGACCGTGATCAGTGGTGAAAATATTCAGTTACCGTTCTATGCCCTAACCCTGGAGCATGCAGTCACACAAGCGCTTTTTCTAGAACTCAGCCCTACCAAGGTCTTGGACCGCGTGCGCATAGACAGCGCTGATCTAGACTTGGTCATCACACAAGTAAAAAATCGGCTGCTGGCACTGCAAGCGGCGCTTGAAAAGACAGCCGCCCTGCCGGCATGGGGTGATGACCAGATTTGTGCTTATTGCGATGTTCAGGGTCTATGCTGGAAAGAGATGTGGCTCGAAACTAACGAGGAACTGTTCGCGCCTTGACCACCCTCAAAAAAAGGGCGATCTGGCGATCGCCCATGTGGGTTTCACGAATTGTCCGCTATCCTCGGCCCGGCGTCCCGGTAAGAGAGGCACAGGCAATCGTGTAAGGCACTACACCGTGATGCCGGTGAGTTAAAGCTATATCTATAACAAGCGTCCTTGTTACTCATCACTCTATTGAACGCATCAGAAAAGTCAAGAACCACGCGCTGTCGATATCGGCATTTACAATAAGAAATGATTATATATCAATTTGTTATGGAACAAATCAGATTTTCAAAATTATGAATCATTTGCGCTTACTCCGCGCCGCCAACAACGGACAGCTCCCCCAGTATGCTCAAGTCAGCTACCGACCCTAATACCAATGTCGCCATGCGCGCGGCCGCCGGCACCGGGAAAACCTGGCTGCTCACGAGCCGGTTAGTCAGCCTACTACTCAGGGGGGGCGCCGCCAGGGCCAATACTGGCCATTACTTTCACCCGTAAAGCGGCGGCGGAGATATATCGTCGTTTGAGCAAGCGCCTTCTCGCCATGGCGTCGGCCGAAGGGCAACTAGTAGATCTCGGTATCACTCCGACGAAAGCGCTGCTTAGCGAGGCACGCGACCTTTTCGAAAGGCTGTTATCCACCGAACACGAACTACGTACAACTACGTTCCACGCTTTCTGTCAGGAGATCCTAAGACGATTCCCACTTGAAGCCGAGGTATTGCCGAGCTTTGAACTACTCGAATCAACAGCTGAACTCGAGCAAGCCGCGTGGCAGGCGTTGGAACAAGAAGCCACACGCGACCCAAGCCGTCCGCTTGCACTGGCGATAGATACGCTACTACAAGTCGGCGGTGGTGCTATTTAGCGCGCGTCGAGCGCTACAAGCATTTCTTGGGCACCGCAACGACTGGTGGGCTTATACCGAGAGTGAAGCTGACCCACTGGCATTTGCGGAGCGGCAGCTACGCACCCTGCTTGAAAACGACGATGAAAAAGACCCTCCCTTCTAGACAAGCGCTGATGCCGTAATTGTGCCGAAGCTTCAACGTTACGTTGAATTGCTGTCCCGTCACCCGACCGCTACCAATCTTGATCGAGCCACACAACTCGAGAGCGCATTAAATCAGCAAGCGCTCACGGCAGATGATCAAGTAAAGATCGAGGGTGTATTCCTGACCGCTTCGGCACAGATTCGTAAGGTGTCACGCAGCCAGCGACTTGAAGCCAACCTTGGTAAAGGAGATTGCAAGGAGTTTCTCGCCCTGCACACCACGATCGGTAAGCATTTGAAACAATTTCGCGAACACCGCCTAAGACGACAAACATTTGCTATCAGTATGGCATGGTACCGCTGTGGTCAGTGTCTGCTTCATCATTTTCAGCGTTTAAAGTCGCAACAAGGTTTCCTAGATTTCAACGACCTGGAATGGCAAACCTACCGCTTGCTTAACCGTAGTCAACATGTCGAATGGATACAATACAAGCTAGATCAACGTATCGATCACCTTCTGGTCGATGAATTGCAGGACACTAATCCCACGCAATGGCGATTGTTATTGCCGCTACTGAAGGAGATGGCTGCCGGCAATACACAGCGACGACGAAGCGTATTTATTGTTGGAGATGAAAAACAGTCCATCTATGGGTTTCGCAGAGCCGACCCGGGTCTTTTTAACACGGCGCAAGAATGGCTGACAAATCACGTGGGCGCGACTGTACTAACTCAAGACAAATCCCGGCGACCGTCTAGTGCCATTGTACAGTTTGTCAATCTTGTCTTCGGTAATGAGCACAAAAGGGCAGAGACGAGTAGTGGTTCAGACCACTATGGAAACGAGTTTGAGCTGCGAAACTTTCGCGATCATAGCACTTACCATGAGCAACGCTGGGGAAGGGTCGAGTTACTGCCGCTTATACGTTGGGCGCAACCTTCATGCGTCGAAGTACCAACACAACTTCGCACCCCCCTGCGTCAGCCACGCACAGTAAAGGAGGATGAACGATATCGAGAAGAAGGCCGCCTTGTCGCCAACAAAATATCAGCACTGATCGGACAGACGATAGATGATGATGGCGTGCGTCCATTGGACTATGACGACATCATGATCCTGTTGCGAGATCGAACCCACGCAGCAGCTCTATGAGTCAGCCCTTCGCCGCGCCGGTATCCCTTATGTCGGTGCCGGACGCGGAACATTCGTTGCATGCTTAGAGATTCAGGATCTTATGCATCTGCTTCGATGTCTGGTCGTACCCTATGACAATCTGGCCTTGGCTTCTGCCCTGCGTTCGCCGGTGTTTGCTTGCAGCAACGAGCACCTGACCCTACTCGCAGGCAGCGGCCACCCAAACCACTGGCGCGAGCGCCTCGCCAAACTCGCAACAACACTACCGGAGCATCACCCATTGGCACGCGCCCATCACCTGATCGAGCGCTGGAGCCGAGTGGCTGACACCATTCCGTTACATGATCTGTTGGACAGAATCTATAGCGAGGGTAATGTCATTACGCGCTACGTAAGTAGCTCACCGTCGCATTTACAGATTCGTGTCCAATCCAACCTACGCCGATTCCTGCAGCTGGCCTTAGAAGTGGATCATGGCCGATATCCCAGCCTGTCTCGGTTCCTGAATCGTGTCCCCCTGCTTGCGGATGAGGATCGTTACGCACTAGCAGACCTAACGAGCAGCAATCGTAGTCACGTCCACATCATGACAATCCACGCCGTCAAGGGTCTGGAAAAGCCGGTGGTGTTTCTTGTCGATGCCATGCGTAACTATCGCGGCCGAAATGCCGGACTGCAAACACTCATTGACTGGCCAGTCGAATCGGCGCGGCCCAGACACCTCCATCTAATCGGCAAGAATGAAGACCTAGACAGCACAAGTCGTCAGATATTGGATCGAACAAGTGCGGCTGCCCAGCGCAAAGAAACGAACCTACTCTATGTCGCCCTTACGCGAGCCAAGCACGCGCTTTTTATCTCTGCGTGTGAACCTGGTCGCAGGACATCGCGTGGTTGGTACCACTATATCGAGAAGCGCATCAAGCTAATGATGGCCGACAACAATCGAGCATTATCTGGACTCGATATCAGACTAACTGCCGATCATGCCGGAGGTGGTGTCGTCATTGAACAGGGTGTGGCGCCTGCGGCCCTTGATCGACTCGATCTGCCGGGCGAACCGGCTGACGAAGTCATCGATCCGGCGCTTGCGAAACCCCTCAAGCACGATCAAGGCTCCGCTTTGATTAGTCCCAGTACCGTCGGCAAGCTTCAAAATACCGATATCGCAGAGCCTGCGGGTCCTGTCGGCCCAGCGCACGTACGCGGTATCGTTATCCATCGTATGCTTCGGTTGCTCACCAGCAACATCGATCGAACCTCCGTCGAGGAACATCTACACTTCGAATTTCAAGACACGTTATCGAAATTATCGTTTGGTACCTACTGGCGGGAAGCATGCGCAATTATCGGCCATCCGGAATTCAAACCCTTTTTCGATCCTCGTGAGTATGAGGAGGCCAGAAACGAAATGCCCATACTCTTTCGACACAAGGGTAAGAATGTATACAGTGCCGTCGATCGGTTAGTCATTCGCAAAAACGAAATCTGTATTTTGGACTACAAAACACACGATGTTCGATACGAGGAAGCAGTTGCCACTGCCGACACCTTCTACGGCCAGATGCATCTGTACGCCACTGGTATCCGAAAACTGTGGCCAACACACAAGTTACTAGTATTGCTGTTGTTTACTGCATTACCGACGATCGTCGACATCAGTACCGCAATCGAGAGCGAGAAAGACTGTACGACAGCATTAAGCGATACGCCACCATAGAGTTTCAATATGTCGGGGTTGGAACCTAGCGAGCGATTACGACCTTGTTTCGCCCGGTCTGTTTTGCGCGGTAGAGAGCGGCGTCCGCCTGTTCCAGCAGTGCGCTAGCAGGGTCGCTACCCAACTCACCGGAGCGGCGGTCAAGTACTGTTAGCCCAGCAGAAAGCGTCACCGTAAGGCGATCCTTAGTACCAGTGGTGAAGGACGCGCACTCGACGATATGACGTAGGCGTTCGGCAATGGCACTACCTTGTTTTTCAGAAGTCTCGGGCAACAGCAACACAAACTCCTCACCGCCATACCGTGCCAGCACGTCGCTGGCACGAAGATCCTTGCCAAGCAAATTCGCCACTTGCCGCAACACCCGGTCCCCCACCTGGTGACCAAAGGTGTCATTGACCTGTTTGAAGTGATCGATATCCACCAGCATACAAATCAGTGAGCCGCCCCGCCGGCTCCAACGCGTGAGTTCTTCGTGTAGCCGTCTGTCGAAAAATCGCCGATTGGCAATGCTGGTCAGGGGATCGGTGAGTCCATCTGCCTTCAAACGTTCTCGATTAACCACATTATCGATACACATAGCGCTTACTGCCGCCAAATGTTCCAAAAAATCAGTAGCGGCATTCTGTTGGTAGTGCGTGGGATGACGACTGGCCTGATTGAGTGAGCCAATGAGCTTGCCGCGCAAAACCAGTGGCATTAGCGCCATCGAAGCCAATTGATCTTTGTAAGATGGGAACAACACCGACTGCAGGTTAGCGTTGCACGGCCCTAAATTTGGTCTCGGCAAATCCGAAAACAATGACTCCAGCGAATCGCGGCTTATGGTGACAAACTCGCTGTCGTCCAAACGTGGTTCAGTCTCTTGGGCAAGTAGCCGCGCCAACGCATAGTCCGGGTCCAGACAGGCGATGCTGGCGCAGCTAACGTTCGGAAAGGTATCGCGGATACCGCCGATGAGTAACTTGATCAGTTCGCGCAGAGAAGGCGCCCCAATGATGTCGACTTCGATGTGCCTAAAGCCCAGCCAAATGCGCTCATTGTCGCGAATCTGGGCCTGTATTTGGGCCAGATCTTCGCTGTTGTCTGTAGGCCAAGAATCTCGTGTCACCAATCGGGGGTCCTCGGGCTAGCACCACGACGACTTCAGCCAGCAACTCGTTACTACACGACGCCTGGGTGCCATTTTCCGACGGCATCCACCACCTGGGCACACCAACATAACGTCCTACCTGGCTGTGGTCAATCCAAGGGAGTGTCGCTAAGTATTTGAGGAGAGGCTACTTTGTAGCGACCTGACTTGGTGACAGGCGCGGGCCATCGGCCACGGATTTGAGTGACAATGCGCGGCACCCCCCGAGGCAGACCCGTCAAAACCCCGGCGCGAGCAGCGCGTCACCATGCTAGATAGCCACCCCACCCTTTCTGTCCTTTAGAATCATCTGCATGACGTTCAAGATGTTATGAGCCTACCCGACTTTTGACCATGGCCGATACGCCAACCTAGCGCCGCATCGGTTAGTGGAGTTTTCGGCACATTAAATGCACGAAATGTTCTGGCTGGGATTTCGTAGGTGCAAAAGGATGAAGTTTACCGACAACAAGGACACGTTGACGCTGGCTGAAACAGTCAAGCGTGCGTTTTCGACACTGACCGCTCACAGTCGCCGTGGGATCTATTTGCTGGCCACCGGCTTTCTTGCCCTCATCATTGTGGCCGCTGTTCCCACTACTGAGCCCCTAGACCCTCCTCCCTCGCCCCCAGGCTATGCACATAGCACGGCCAAAGGTGACCTACGCGCGTTGCGAAACGCAATTTGGGATGCAGAGGATGCCCTCGAGCGGCTCCTGCCTATCGCCAACACCGACAGCCAAGAGACCTCCCATCACCGAATCCATCAGGCCCGACTCCGAGTCGGCAAATTGCAAGAGTACGACTGGATCAGAACCAACCCGGATAGCCTAGAGACCGTCCGCGCGCTATCGGCCGATCTCGAGAGTTTGATGATGCGGACAGAAGCGGCAGTTCGATCGCCACGGTTCAACCACCCGCCCGCAGGGCTCATCTCGCGGTGGCGTTCCTCGACTCAAGCACGGCGTGCGACACAGGTTCAGCCAGCAACTTATCATCGTATGATTGCACTGTATGGATCCTCTCCCGAACACAACCAACTAAAGTTGTTGCGTGACGCAGTGCAACCGCTATTTGTTAAAATCTGGCGACGCCTACGAGTACTCGAAAATGATTTCGATGTGTTGGCACCCGAGGACACCGCCACCGTACAAAGTGCTAACAAATACGGTCGCTCGGGGAATCTTTGGAGTCTCGTGCTGTTCGGTTTAATTGCGACTGGCGTCGGATTTGTGCTGTCTGAGTATAGCGGCCGTCGTCCACTGGCGGGTGACGTACCAAATGTTACTCCCACCATCTCGGGTTACAGTCTAGACAGTCAATCCCCAGGATGCGTTCAAGAAACTGAAAATCCAATAACAGCGCTGCGAGAGCGACATACACGACAGCATCGACTCGAATTGATCCTAGATCATGCGCCACAGGCCATCATCACGTTTAATGCCACAGGGGTTATCGATAGTACCAACCAAGCAACAGTGAAGTTATTCGGCTATCGAAAAGATAAAATGGTGGGCGAGCGTGTTAGTTTGTTGATCGTACCGCCAAACACATGGAACGGCAAGAAAGACTATTTGTCCTATTTCCTTAATACCGAGTTGGAGCGTTTTATCTCGGCAGAAGGTGAAGTAGTCGGACGCCGCAACGAAGGTGCCACCTTTCCCATGGCTATCAGGTTAAGTGCGCCAACCTTAGACGGTGAACCGCTGTATACAGCGCTGTTATCCGACATTAGCGAGCACAAGGCTATGCTCGACAACCTTACCGCAATGGCCGAACACGATGGTCTTACCGGTCTCTATAACCGCACATACTTTCAACAAGAACTAGACCGTGTGGTGGATCGTGCCAGACGGACGGGTCGGCGCTATAGCTTATTGTATATCGATCTCGATAACTTCAAGTTCATCAATGACACACTCGGACACGCTGTCGGGGATCGTCTTCTAGGCGAGATCTCCAAAGAGTTGCTCAAACGTGCTCGCAAGAGTGACTTGGTTGCCCGTTTTGGTGGCGATGAGTTCACCGTACTTCTTTACGATATTGACCCAAAGTTGAGTGTTGAGGTCGCCGAGTCGTTTCACAAAAAAGTGTCAGATTACGTCTTTGTACACGGTGGTGAGGCAATTCAGGTGAGCTGCTCAATTGGAGCTGCCGTTATTGGCGCCGAGAGTACAAGCGCCGAGGAAGCACTATCGAGGGCCGACCTGTCATGTCACCTGGCGAAACGCAGTGGTCGTAATCGCATTCACCTATTCAACCCAGCCGATCATGCCGATGTCGCTACGATGACTGCCGACATGGGCTGGTCAAGACGTATTAAACATGCCATCGACAATGGGCGATTCGCACTCGCCTGCCAACCCATCGTATCTACGCAGGACCGCACGCTCGAATCATTTGAGGTCTTAATTCGCATGTTAGATGAAGATGAAAGTCTGATCATGCCCGAGGGCTTTTTGGCTACAGCAGAGCGGTTTGGGCTCGCAAACGACATCGATAGATGGGTCATCGTCCACAGCATAGATAACCTGATAGAGCAGCGACGTACGGCTCCGAACACACGTTACTCCATCAATCTCTCAGCCCAGACGCTGTCTGATCCTTCTATTTGTGACTTCATCGTCGAGAAGCTCGAAACCAGTGGCCTCCACCCCACCGCACTAACTTTTGAAATTACGGAAACGGCGGCCATCGCAAATATGTACGTGGCGACTAAGCTCCTATCCCGATTGCAACGAATCGGCTGCAAGATCGCACTGGATGACTTCGGTTCGGGCATGCCATCGTTTGCGTATCTCAAGAACCTACCGGTGGACATCGTCAAGATCGATGGGCATTTCGTAAAACAACTCGCCGAGAGTCCGGTCGATCAGACAATAGTTAAGGGCATGAATGAAATCGTTCATGCCTTGGGGAAAAAAACGGTTGCGGAGTTTGTAGAAAACGAAGAGAGTTTTCGTCTTTTGGCTGCCTACGGCGTCGATTACGCCCAGGGCTATTACCTTGGGCGACCGGAACTTAAGGGTTGATGTACAACAGCAACACGGCCTAGAGCGCGAGCTACTGATCACCAACCAACGCTATTCCTTCTTATTGCTGGTCTCCTTGCGTTGCACCTGGACTGATTTAGGGGCGTCTACACCCAAGCGCACTTCGTCGCCTTTATCGCAAGAACAATTACTTCGATATCGTCACTAATACACAACGTCTCGCCCAGACGCCTTACCAAGATCTGCATCATACCGCCTCTCCCACTTCGTGACTCACACAAAAAATGTTACGGCCCATAAAGCATACAAGCCGCTCTATTCGTTCGGGCGCGTCAACCTCCACCGTAACTCCCCACCCATGCTGTGCTAGGGCATCCGTCAGAGACAGACCCCTGGCGGTCCGCAAAGCTAGAACATTCAATAAAATAAACTATACTTTTTGTGTGGTTCAGAAATTTTCCCAGGGAATGGGGCGTGAGTTGCCATAGCCGCATCAGCGCTTTCCCTATACGGACGCGTGAGCGCCACGCCAAGGACGTCGCGCGCCGCCCCCCCGCCCGCACTCAATTCCTACTCGATAAGGACAGACAAGGGACGAATCCTTGCCAAGAGGGGTGATACGGTTATGAAAAAGAAAGTTGATGTCGATGATCTGAAACGGGGCATGTATGTCTGCAAGCTGGACCGCCCATGGCGCGATTCTCCCTTTCTCTTTCAAGGCTTTGAAATCACGGACGATGAGCAGTTGGCCCAGCTAAAGCAGCACTGTAAGTACGTCTATATAGATGCCGATTATCGGACGGGGACGGCCCCGCAGGTACTTACCCCGCCGCTTGCGCGCACGCCCAGAGTCGAGCCGGCGGAAACAGATCAAAAACCGGTCCTCCGCATTATCGCCGAAGACGCCACTGCGCCTCGCCCCCGAGGGGCCTACCGCGATGAGACAACCATCGACCAGGAGGCCGAGGCGATCCGGGAAACGTACGAGCAGGCCACCACGCTGATTTACACCATTATGGAAGACGTCCATCTGGGCAAGAGCATCGATACTGCTGGCGCAAAGGAGGCAGTAGGGCACATGGCAAGAAGCGTGCTTCGGAATCCCGATGCGCTCGTGTGTTTCGCGCAACTGAAGAAAAGGGACGACTACACGGCCCTTCATTGTCTGCGAGTCTCCATCCTAGCGCTCGCTTTCGGTCGCCACCTTGGGCTCGATGAAGAAGGCCTTAATCTCCTCGGGATAGGAGCGCTATTGCACGATATCGGAAAGATGCGCGTCCCGGACACCATCTTGAACAAACCCGGCAAGCTCACAGACCGCGAGTATGAGATTATGAAAAGCCATGTCCCATTGGGTGTGCAGATCCTGGAACGAACGAAGACCATACCGGCGAAAGCCCTTGAGGTGGCCCGCTTACATCATGAGCGCTACGGCGGAACGGGCTATATGGAGAACCTTAAGGGCGACCAGATCACCGAGTTCGGTTTAATAAGCGCGATCGTTGACGTCTATGATGCCCTCACCAGTGACCGCGTCTACAAAGACGGCATCGCATCACTGGATGCGCTGAAGAAAATGTATGAATGGCGTGGACGGGACTTTCATCCGGCGCTGATGGAGCAGTTCATCCAGTGTATCGGCATCTTTCCGATCGGCAGTGTCGTTGTGCTCAACACCAACGAAGTCGGCGTAGTAAGAACGCTGAACCGCGAGCAGCGCCTCAAACCTCAAGTGGTGCTGGTCATGAAGCCCGACAAGACGCACCACCCCGCCCTGCGGGCAGTGGATCTTGCCCGCGAGACCACGCCGACTGGCAAGCCATACGAGATAACAGAAGTCGTATCGCCGGCCATGTTCAATATCCAGCCGGCGGACTACCTGCCGGTGAGGGCGGTGGCTTAACAACACGTCCCGCCGGCCGTTTGTTCTTTGACAAATACCGATCCCGCTTGTGGTATGCAATGGTTACTTGTTTACCCGCGACTGTCGAAGCTA
>Ga0114947_10000636_pt1 | contig 12251 bp, 11 predicted proteins | sample CR02metaG_FD_99656 | JGI IMG/M metagenome (GOLD analysis project Ga0114947, IMG submission 99656) | Deep subsurface microbial communities from Mariana Trench to uncover new lineages of life (NeLLi) - CR02 metaG | ecosystem: Environmental > Aquatic > Marine > Ocean trench > Sediment ...
CAGCCGACCGGTTACCGGCGTAGTCCAGCTGCCCTCGATACAGCTAACGTTGGGCAGGCTCGCCTGGCGAACATTTTCCCTGGCGATCGCCAAGGCCTCAGCGCTGACGTCGGTGGCTGTGATGTTGCACAGTGGACGTTCGCCGGCTATTGCAACGGCTATCGCGCCACAGCCAGTTCCCAGGTCCAGAATCTGCCATTCAGCCTCGCGAGGAATTTCGTGTAACGCCAGACTAACGAGGAGTTCGGTTTCGGGCCGCGGCACCAAAGTGGCCGGACTCACGAGCAGCTCGTGCGACCAGAATTCTTTTGTTCCCGAGATGTAGGCCATCGGTACACCCTCCAGCCGACGCTGCAACAACGCCTCGAAGCGATCCAGGGCATGCGTGTCAAGTTCGTCTTCCGGATGGGCGAAGAGGTAGCTGCGTGGCATGTCGATTGACTGGCACAGCAAAATCTCGGCATCGAGTCGCGCCGATTCACTGCTAGGCGACAGGCGTTCAACCGCGCCCACGATGGCAGCATCCAGTCTCATGACGGTGTACACTCGCCGAAAAATTCTAATGTAACTGATGCGCCCATGAACGTGTATTCCAACATCCTCGACATGGTCGGCAAAACGCCGATGCTGGAAGTCACTCACATTGACACCGGGCTCTGCCGGCTGTTCCTCAAGCTCGAACTCATGAATCCTGGCGGCTCTATCAAGGACCGCATCGGCATCTCCATGATCGAACAAGCCGAGAAGCGCGGCGACATCAAGCCTGGCGATACGCTGGTCGAGGCGACGGCCGGCAATACCGGGCTCGGTCTTGCACTGGTTGCCGCACAGAAGGGCTACCATTTGATACTCGTGCTACCCGACAAGATGAGCCAGGAAAAGATATTCAATCTGCGCGCAATGGGCGCGGAGGTGGTGCTGACTCGTTCGGATGTGAGCCGCGGACATCCGGAGTACTACCAGGACCTGGGCAGGCGAATTGCGGAAGAGCAGGGTGCCTACTTTATCAATCAGTTCGGCAATGCCGACAATCCGCTCGCGCATGAAACAACGACGGCGCCTGAGATCATCAAGCAGATGGACGGCAATCTCGACGCGATTGTCTTGGGCGTTGGCTCGAGTGGAACCGTCAGTGGCATCGGAAAATACCTTAAAGAGCATGCGCCGGACGTGGACATGATACTCGCCGACCCGGTTGGCTCGGTTTTGGCGGATTACATCAACAAAGGCGAACTGGGCAAGAGTGAAGGCTGGCTGGTTGAGGGCATCGGCGAAGACTTCATTCCGGATATTGCCAACTTCGACAAGGTGGTCAAGGCGTATTCGATTAGTGACGCGGAGTCGTTCGCCGCGGCGCGTGAACTGTTGAAAATGGAAGGCGTTCTTGCGGGTTCGTCTTCAGGCACCTGTCTGGCGGCGGCCCTGAAATATTGCCGTGAGCAGACCGAAGCGAAAACGGTCGTTACGTTTGCCGCCGATACGGGCAACAAGTACCTGTCCAAGCTCTTCAATGATTTCTGGATGGAAGATCAGGGGTTCATCGAGCGTGAAAAGTTCGGTGACCTGCGCGATCTCGTCGGCCGGCCACACGGTGAGCGCGCGACCATAACCGTTGGACCGACCGATGTATTAACAACCGCACACAATCGTTTGCGCAATGCGGGTTTCTCGCAATTGCCCGTCATGGACGAAGGCGAACTGGTCGGCGTCGTTACAGAGGATGCGATCATTCAGCATGTGTACGGAAAACCCGAACTCATGACGGCACCGGTGCAGGACGCGATGGAATCCGCATTTATCAAGCTGAACCGGACGGAAAGCGTCAATAATCTGGTCGCGATGCTGCGCGTGCAGCCTTACGCGGCCATCATGGACGGCGCGGAGTTCTTGGGTCTGATCACACGATCCGACGTACTGAATTACCTGCGCCGACAGATCTGAGGTCCTTGTAAATGGCATCGCCGCTGAACGACCCGAAGCTGGAGGCTTTGCTGGACCGTTTGCATGCCAGGAGCGACGCGCAAATCGATGAGACGGATTCGTATTACGCGCGACGAGAGCAAGATGGATCGCTCGACCCTGAAAACGATTGCGATGACGATATGCATCGCTTTCTCGCGGACAAGATGGTTGCGCTCGACCGCGACAAGGCAGAATTCTGCTACCAACTCTGCCGCGCCCTGCAAGCGACGCGTGTCGTTGAGGCAGGTACCTCGTTCGGGATATCAACGCTGTATCTGGCAGCCGCGGTGCGCGATAACCAAGTCGAACACGGGGTCGTTATTGGCACAGAGTACGAGCCTGGCAAGGTGAAAATTGCCCGTGAGAATTTTAGGGAAGCGGGCCTAAGCGAATTTATCGATCTTCGCGAAGGCGATCTTCGGCAGACACTCGAGGACGTCGGTGGTCCCGTGGATTTCATGCTGGTCGACATCTGGGATGTGGCACTGCCTGCGCTCGAGCGGGTTTCCTCGAGCCTGCGGCCCGGAGCCATTGTGGTGTGCGACAACACGATCTCGGCCGCCGAGGAGTATCGCGACTACTTTGAGTTTGTGAATGATCCGTGCAATCGGTTTCGCACCATGACGGTCCCGTTCCAGGGCGGCTTCGAACTCACCGTGCGCATCTGATCCACGCTTCCAGGCGTATCCCGCCCATCTACTCCAGGCTGCCGAGTGCAACCCTGATGGCCTCCCCACTGACGCCACTGGATTCCTCGGACGCAAGGAATGCGATCATCTCAGCCACTTCCTGTGGCGTGACAACGCGGCCCTGCGGATACGATGTCGCTCGCTCCTCCCAGACCTGATCGGTCGTAATATCTCGATCCTTCGCCTCTTGGCGGGCCGAACGTTCGGCCATCTCAGTCCGAACCCAGCCGGGTAAAACAGCGTTGGATGTAATGCCGTAAGATCCGCCGTCCTCCGCGACCGAGCGCATTAATCCCAGCAGCCCGTGTTTGGAGCTGTTGTATGCACTTCCTGCGTGTTCGGCGACCAAGCCGGCCGTAGAACTCGTAAAAACAATACGCCCGAACTGGCGTTCGACCATCTCCGGCAATACAAGCCTCGAGAGATGGAACGGACCGTCAAGATTGATCCGCATCGTCTCACTCCAGACGTCTGGCTGCTGTTCCCAGACGACGCGCTCGTGCGCTGAGCCGATACCGTGGTTGCATACGAGGATTTCGATCGGCCCCAGTCGTTGCTGAGTCTCCGCAACCGCTTGCGCACAGCCCTCCGGAGTGCCGAGATCTGCCACCGAATACTCGAGCCCGACATCTTCCAGATCCTGCTGGCTGCGGGCAACGCACATCACTTTGGCGCCACGTGACGCCAGGAGCTCTGCAGTTGCACGCCCTATTCCGCGTCCGCCGCCTGTAATCAGAGCGACGCGCCCTTCGACTCCAGCCATGCTGCACATACTCCTTGCTGAATTTCGGGCCCAGTATATAGACATGCAGCTGAACGAACGACCACGGATGACGTTGGAGTCTGAAACACGAGCAAAGAGACTTAACGCGTGTGTTGTCGATCGGTGCAGACCGCCCCAATAGCGACTAATGAGCTATTATTACGATGCATGATCGCTAGTAACGCACAGCCGACAGCCGCCGAGGTTTAGATAGACTCCAGCACCGGCCCAGGGACATCCCCAAAAGGATCGGCGCACGCGTACAGATGTATCACTCGCCCAGGGACGCTAGCTGATCGGCCTGGTACTCGTTAATCAACGGTTCGATGATTTGCTCGAGCGCACCTTCAATAATCTCGTCGAGCTTGTAGAGCGTCAGGTTGATGCGATGGTCCGTGACGCGACCTTGGGGGTAGTTGTAGGTCCGGATGCGTTCACTGCGATCGCCTGATCCCACCAGCAATTTACGTTTCTCGGCGTGCTCGGCTTCCTGTTTGGCAATCTGGGTGTCCAACAGGCGCGCCTGCAGCAACGACATCGCACGAGCGCGATTCTTGTGTTGTGAACGATCGTCCTGGCACTCGACAACAATGCCAGTCGGCAGGTGCGTCAAGCGTACGGCAGAGTCGGTCTTATTGACGTGTTGGCCACCGGCGCCGGATGCGCGGTATGTGTCGACACGCAGGTCGGCAGCGTTGATCTCGATCTCTTCGATCTCGTCCGGTTCCGGCAGAACCGCGACGGTGCAGGCCGATGTGTGAATTCTGCCCTGCGATTCGGTTGCCGGTACTCGCTGGACGCGATGCACGCCAGATTCGAACTTCAATTTGGCAAATATGCTGTTGCCGGTGATGCGACTGATAATTTCTTTGTAGCCACCATGTTCCCCTTCACGCGCCGAGATGATCTCGATTTTCCAGCCCGCCGCCTCGGCGTATCGGGAATACATACGAAATAGATCGCCGGAAAAAATCGCCGCCTCATCTCCGCCTGTGCCAGCCCGAATTTCCAGGTAAACGTTGGCATCGTCGTATGGATCCGGCGGGATCAACGACTTCTGCAGCTGCAGCAAGAGTACCTCCTGATGTGCAGTCAGTCCCTCCAGTTCCTCGCGTCCCATCTCACGCACTTCGGCATCGGCATCAGCGGCCATTTCTTCGGCCGCGGCGATGTCATCAGCGAGTTTCTCATATTCCCTGAATAGCCCGATCACAGGTTCAACGCGTGCATATTCCTTCGACAGGTCCCGAAACTGGTTCTGATCATTGATCACATCCGGATCGGCGAGGAGCCCGGCGATCTCCTCATAGCGATCACTGACCGATTCCAGCTTGAAGCGTATCGATTCTTTCACGGCTTAGGCCTGTTCGTCCTTGTCGAGATCAAATAGTGTACGCGCCGCGTCGATCAGGTCCTCGTTGGATTCCTCGCCAGCTTTGCGCAATGCAACGCTGGGGCTGTGCAGCAATTTCTTCATCAGCGCAGAGGTTGCGTAGTCAATGGTGTCATCCACCGACTCACCGCGACTGATACGTCGCTTCGCCGTTGCATTGACTTCATTGCGTATTAATTCACTTTGTTCACGCAATGCGGCAATGACTGGTACGGCTTGCTTGGAGCGTTCAATGGTCAGGTAGCGGTGAATCTCGTCGTCCAGAAGTTTGTCGGCCTCTGCAGCGGCTGCCTCCCGCTGGCCCTGTCCTTCCTGAATCACCCGGTCCAGATCGTCGATGGTGTACAGGTATACGTCCTCGAGATCGCCAACGCCGTCTTCAATGTCCCTGGGGACCGCGAGATCGATGGCGAAAACAGGCTTGCGCTTGCGCGCTTTGATGGCTGCCTGCATGTGCTCCAGCAAAATGACCGGTTCGGAACTGGCCGTGGAGCTGATCAATATATCGGCTTCGGGCAGCGTTCCTTCGATCTCGGAAAGCGGTAGCGCGAAACCGCCAAAACGGCCGGCCAGTTCGCGCGCTTTTTCAACGTCGCGATTCGCAACAAACAGGCGCCCGATGTCGCGGCTCGACAAGTGCTTCGCCAGCAGTTCGACCGTCGCACCGGCACCGACAAGCAGCGCCGTATGATTCGTGAAACCGGCAAAGAACTGGTTCGCGAGGCTGACGGCAGCCGACGCGACCGAAACCGGGCTCGCGCCTATTTCGGTGTCCGTTCGTATCTTCTTGGCGACCGCAAACGTGTGCTGCATCAGGCGGCTTAACTGTCGCCCCAGGGTTCCGGCTTCCTGTGCGCAGCGAAATGCATCCTTCAACTGCCCCAGGATCTGGGGTTCGCCGAGGATCATTGAGTCCAGACCACAGGCGACGCGGAAGATGTGGCGGATCGCTGCATCGTCGTCGAGCGTGAACAGCGTATCGCCGAACGATGGGTCAAGATTTCGATCGTCGTGCAGCCATTCGCGTAGTCGGCCCCGACCGGCGTCGTCGGTAATGACGTAAAACTCGGTACGGTTGCAGGTCGATAGCAGGACCGCCTCAGCGACGCCCGGAAGCTGCGTCATACTGGCGAGCGCACGCGAAACGTCATCTCCCGAGAAGACGACTTGCTCGCGAATTTCGACAGGTGCCGTGTTATGGTTCAGCCCGAGTATTTGCAGCGGCATAACGTCTAGTGGCGGCGCCGATACGGCACCGAAGGATTACGGAGTGCGTATCATAAGCGAACTGAACCGCCAGTTCCTTGTCTCTGTAATAAACGGACGAAATATTTATGCAAGAGAACTGCCGCTGGCGATCAGCAAGAACGCTGATTTCGCTACTCGCCCTGACAACAACCTTTAGTATTGCACCCGCCCTGGCTGATGAGAACGCCTCATCCGTGGCCGGTGCACATATTCTGCAAGCCGAATTGGCGCTGCAACGTAGCGAATACCTCAAGGCCACAATTGCATACCGAAAAGCCGCTGAGTCAAGTGACAGCGTGGAGCTGGCTCGCAAGGCCACCAAGATGGGCTTCTCCTACGGCTTCAACGAAGAGGCGTTACTGGCCGGCAAACGCTGGTTAAAGCTCGACAGCGATAGCGACGAGGCACGTGCATTCCTGGGCCAGCTGTATTTTCGACTCGACGATATTCGTAATTCACGCCGCCAGTTCGAGCGGTTGATCAAGGCCGGTCCCGAAGAGCCCGGCAGACGGCTGTTATCGTTGCTCTCGTACCTGTCTGAAGAACAGATGCCGGAGCGTGCCGACAAACTCATGCGCTCCCTTGCAAAGCCGTACAGGAATTCCGCGATGGCTCACTATGCAGTGGCCGTGCTTGCGTTGCAGGCCGGGGATTCAAAATATGCGAAAAAGCGTGCATCCCGATCGATGGAACTCGATCCGAAGTTCGTTCGGCCACAGCTTTTGTACGCTCGTGCGCTGCTGTTCGAAGACGAAGCAGACAAGGCCATCGAATATCTCGCTCACATAATTGGCGACAGCCCGCATCCGGACCCGGATGCACGTATGGAACTCGCGCTAATGTATATGTTGACGGGTCGCGACGACGACGCATTGAGCCAGGTGAATCAGATACTGCTGGAACAGTCGGGACGCCTCGACGCGTTACGCCTGATGGCGATTATCAATTTCAGGCTCGAGCGCCTCGATGCCGCTTGGGACGATTTTCAGGACTTGCTGGCGACAGGGCAGTATCGGATGGATGCGCTTTATTATCTGGCGCGTATCGCGGATTATCGTGAGCAGCACGAGCGCGCGGTTCGGCTGTACCGGGAAGTTCGCTTTGGTACAAATACCGTTTTTTCACAACGACGTGCCAGCGCGCTGCTGGCGCACCAACTCGATGACGTTGATGGCGCGTTCGAGTTGCTGGACGACTTTGCGGACGCCTCGCCAAACAATGCGGTTGATGTCGTGCTGCTAAAAGCTCAGTTGCTGGTATCGCTCGAACGCTACGACGAGGGCCTGGAGTTGTACGATAAAGCGATTACGTATCGGCCCGATAACGAAAACATGGTTCTGGGCAAGTCCGATCTGTTGATCAGGGCCGACCGCCTTGATGACGCGTTAGCCGAGTATCGAAATGCGCTCAAGCGTTGGCCGGACAGCTCCCTGACACTCAACGCGCTGGGCTATACACTGGCGGATCGAACAGACCAGTTCGTTGAAGCGGAAAAGCTCATCCGCAAGGCACTGGCCATTGATCCAAAGAACCCGGCGATTATCGACAGCCTCGGCTGGATTCTTTACAAGCTTGGGCATCATGAAGAAGCGCTGCAGCAATTAAACCGGGCCTATGAGCAGCTGGACGACCACGAAGTCGCAGCCCATATCGTCGAGGTCCTGGCGGAACTTGAGCGACACGATGAAGCCCTGGAAATGCTGGAATCATCTGAAAAGAAAGACCCGGACAGCGAGTTGCTAAAAAATGTACGCGCGCGATATTTCACGGCAACACCCTGACGTCTCATTCAAGTGGCCGGCGTGGCTAGGTCTTTGCCTGGTCATCATTTCCGGCTGTGCGGCTACGCGGCCGAGCGTGGACCTGCCCGAGATGTCGACCTGGGAGCGGCGACAGGAAGTACTTGCCGGAATCGCGGATTGGGAATTCAAAGGCCGCATTGCCGTTAAGGCTGGCGACGAAGGATTCAACGGAAAATTCGACTGGACGCAAACAGGGGACAATTTCTATGCCATGGTCCGCGGACCGCTCGGTATCGGCACCGTCAAAATCGAGGGGAATGACCGAACGATAGTCCTGACGGACACAGACGGCGTCGAGACGGTTCTCGTTGATCCGGAGACCGAGCTCTTCAATCGCTACGGCTGGACGATTCCTGTTGCGAGTCTGAGATATTGGGCGTTGGGCATCCCGGATCCGTCGACACCGGCGGCAACCGAGTTCGATGAAACCGGGCGTCTGGTGCACCTCGTGCAAAGCAACTGGGTCGTCAATATATCGCGCTACCGGCGCAGCGCTGGCCAGCAACTGCCACGCACATTGACGGCGACCAATCCTAGTACCCGTGTCCGCATGGTCATCGACAAGTGGCTGTTCTTCGAGTGACAGGGGTCAGGGCCCTTTTCAATAAAAAGGGCCCTGACCCCTCGATCGTTGACAGTAACCAAGTGTGACATCACAATTGCGCCGCAACACGACATCATCTCTGTTGGGGCGTAGCCAAGTGGTAAGGCATCGGGTTTTGATCCCGTGTACCGCAGGTTCGAATCCTGCCGCCCCAGCCATCTCGCTTCGAAGGGGACATCGTGGATCTGGCAACAATGGCGGTTTTTTCGGGTAACGCTCACCCGAAGTTGGCACAGGACATCGTTCGAATTTTACGACTTCCTCTGGCACGGGCCCAGGTGGATCGTTTTTCGGACGGCGAATTCAATATCGAGATTCTCGAAAACATACGCGGCCGAGAGACCTTCATCATTCAGCCGACCTGCCCACCGGCGGCCGAAAATCTGATGGAATTGCTGGTCATGGTCGATGCAGCCAAACGGGCGTCCGCGGCGCGTATTACGGCCGTCGTCCCGTACTTCGGATTTGCTCGCCAGGATCGTCGGCCACGCTCGGCGCGTGTACCCATTACGGCCAAACTGGTCGCGAAAATGTTCGGTACGGCGGGCATTGATCGAGTGCTGACTGTCGATTTGCACGCGGATCAGATTCAGGGCTTTTTCGATATTGCCGTTGATAACGTCTACGCATCGCCGTTGCTGCTGGGCGACGTCTGGAAACACAAATACGAAAACATGGTCGTTGTATCGCCTGACGTTGGCGGCGTAGTTCGTGCTCGCGCTTTAGCGAAACGTCTCGGCGATGCCGATCTGGTCATCATCGATAAGCGTCGAGATAAAGCGAACCAGGCCGAAGTTATGAATATCATTGGTGAAGTGGACGGTAAGAACTGCGTCATGATCGATGACATGGTCGATACGGCTGGAACACTGTGTCATGCGGCTAGTGCCCTTAAAGCCCGGGGCGCAGCCTCCGTCTCTGCTTATATTACTCACCCGGTCCTTTCCGGTCCGGCCGTCACTAGAATCACGGAGTCCGACCTCGATGAGGTCGTCGTTACCGACACGATCCCGCTGAACCAGGAGGCGGAGGCCTGCCCGAAGATTCGACAGCTCTCCACCGCTGAGCTGCTCGCAGAGACGATGCGACGGATTTCGGACGACGAGTCCGTAAGTTCTCTGTACGTGGATTGACCTTCCAAAGCAAACGAGTCAGAGTCCTTTTCCTTGAAAAGGGCTCTGACCCCAGTTAAGATGCGCGCCCTTGCGTGGATTGGTCGCGATCCACGTGCATTTCAACGTTAGAGAAACTCTAGTAAATTCAATCAGATAGTGGAGAATAGTCATGAGTGACGAATTCGATCTGATTGCAGAACTCCGTGAAGACCGGGGGAAAGGTGCGAGCCGCCGCCTGCGTCGTCAGGGAAAAGTTCCTGCAATCATCTACGGTGCCGGGCGTCCGCCGCGGGCATTGTCGTTTGACCAGAACAAAGTCCTGCAGCAACTCGAGAATGAGTCGTTTTATTCGAGTGTCCTGAACATCAAGGTCCGTGACAAAAGTCAGGCTGCGATTTTGAAGGACCTGCAGCGACATCCCGCGAAAAAAATGATCATGCACATGGATTTTCAGCGCATCGTAGAGGATGTAGAGATTAAGATGAATGTTCCGTTGCACTTCACGAGCGAAGAAATTGCGCCGGGCGTGAAAACGGGCGGCGGCAAGGTATTTCACCTCATCAATGATGTCGAAGTCTCATGTCTGCCGAAATTCCTGCCGGAATACCTCGAAGTGGACATCGCCGAGTTGGAACTCGATGCGATGTTGCATCTTTCGGATATCAAGTTGCCAGAGGGTGTTGAGATTCCGCAGTTGGGGCTGGGTCCGGAGCACGATCACGCTATCGTTTCGATCCATGTAATCAAAGCGGCGCTGGTTGAAGAAGACGAAGTTGTCGACGAGGAAGGAATCGAAGAAGGCGAAGTCGAAGGCGAAGGCGAAGGCGAAGGCGAAGAGTCTACGACCGAGGCTTCGGGCGAAGAGTCCGGCGACGAGTAAGTTTAAAAGCTGCGATGAAGAAAAGACCACCAGATGGCGGTCGTTAATCAAAAGACCGCCATCTGGCGGTCTTTTTGTTTAACATTGCGCGGACCCTAACTCAGCATTTGCCATGTCGAACTCAATCCGCATAATCGCTGGTCTCGGTAACCCCGATGACAAGTACGAGCGCACGCTGCACAACGCCGGTTTCTGGTTTGTGGACGCGCTGGCGAAAAAGTGTGGCGGCAGTTTTCGCTACGAGAAAAAATTCGATGCCGACTGCTGCAAGGTCAATTTACACTCTGAGGATGTTTGGTTGGTCAAGCCGCAGAGCTACATGAATCTCAGCGGCGGGCCGATTCGACGTGTGCTCGAATACTACCGGCTAACAGTGACCGAGTTGTTGGTCGCGCATGACGAGATCGATTTGCCGCCTGGGACAACCCGTTTGAAGCAGGGCGGCGGTCACGGTGGTCACAATGGACTCCGTGACATCATTCAACACTGCAGCGCGGAGTTTGTACGCCTCAGATTGGGTGTCGGGCATCCAGGTCAAAAAAATAAAGTTACAGGGCACGTACTAAAACGCGGTTCAGCGGATATTGAGCAGGCAGTCGAGCGCAACATTAGCGAAGCGATCGATGTGATGCCGCTGTTGTTGGATGGCGACCTGGGTGCGGCTCAAAAAACACTTCATACCAAGGAGTCTGGCTAAGCAATCATGGCTATTACCTGTGGCATCGTTGGCTTGCCGAATGTAGGCAAATCGACCCTGTTCAACGCACTGACTGCGGCTGAAATCGCGGCGGAAAACTACCCGTTCTGCACCATTGAGCCGAACGTCGGCATCGTGCAGGTTCCGGAGCCGCGACTGGCGGTGCTGTCGGGCATCGTCAGTCCGCAAAAAGTCCTTCCGACAACGATGGAGTTCGTCGACATCGCTGGTCTGGTCGCGGGCGCATCGAAAGGCGAGGGCCTCGGTAATCAGTTTCTGGCGAATATTCGTGAGACTCACGCGATTGTCCACGTCGTGCGCTGCTTTCATAATGATGACGTTACGCACGTGTCTGGAACGATCGATCCACTCGACGATATCGAAACGATCAACACGGAGCTGGCGCTGGCGGATCTTGAGTCAGTCGAGAAACAGTTCGACAAGGCCTCGCGTGCGGCGAAAACTGGTCAGAAAGACGCGATAGCCCATCGCGATGCGTTGGCCGGTATCAAAGCTCATCTCGACGAGGGCCTGCCGATCCGTTCGATGGAAAAGAGTGACCTGCAGGTAAAGATTCTAAAGAGCGTGCATCTGCTGACGGCGAAGCCCGTCATGTATGTGGCGAATGTTGACGAAGACGGTTTCAAAGACAATCCGCTCCTTGATGCCGTGCGCAAATATGCGCACGAGGAGGGCGCAGAGGTGGTTGCGATCTGTGCGTCCATTGAGGCCGAGATCGTCCTGTTGGATGACGAGGACAAAGCGGAATTTCTGTCGGATCTCGGATTCGATGAGCCCGGGCTGAATCGTGTGATTCGACACGGCTATTCGTTGCTTAGTCTACAGACCTACTTCACGGCCGGGGTCAAAGAAGTACGCGCGTGGACGACCAAAATCGGTGCAACCGCGCCACAGGCTGCGGGCGAAATTCACACTGATTTCGAAAAAGGGTTTATTCGTGCCGAAGTCATAGCCTACGATGATTTTGTCGCGGGCAATGGCGAGCAGGGCGCAAAGGAAGCAGGACGGCTGCGTCTCGAGGGCAAAGATTATATTGTCCAGGAAGGTGATGTCATGCACTTCCGTTTTAACGTGTAG
>Ga0114947_10000637_pt1 | contig 12247 bp, 10 predicted proteins | sample CR02metaG_FD_99656 | JGI IMG/M metagenome (GOLD analysis project Ga0114947, IMG submission 99656) | Deep subsurface microbial communities from Mariana Trench to uncover new lineages of life (NeLLi) - CR02 metaG | ecosystem: Environmental > Aquatic > Marine > Ocean trench > Sediment ...
GTGCGGTGGCCGCGGCCATCACTGTTACATTCGATGTGTATGGTGCCTGAGGAGCCCCGGCATCGGGTTGGACGGCGGCCCGCCGCCTTGCTGCGTGACCCCGAACCCGTCAAACTTGCCCCTCTTTCGGCAAGCCGCTGATCGTTGGATCCTGAACTCAGCGCCCCAAATTATACACATAATCTGCAGGGCATACCCCAATGTCGCAGTACCCCGAAGCCCGATTTTTGACCAGCGCCAATTCGGTCGAGCAGTTCGTTCCGGATACAGGCTCCGAGGTCGCTGTCGCCGGTCGATCGAACTGTGGCAAGTCGAGCGCGATCAATGTCATCGTCAATCGGCGCCAATTTGCGAGGACGAGCAAAACGCCGGGAAGGACTCAGCTCGTGAATTTTTTCAGCCTGCGCGATGAGCAACGACTGGTCGATCTTCCCGGGTACGGATTCGCGCGCGTCGCCGAGTCGGTGCGCCGTCACTGGGGCGAGCTGTTGGCCGAATACTTCGAAGTACGCAGAAGTTTGCATGGCCTGATGCTGATCGTCGATATCCGGCGTCAACTGACCGACTTCGACCGGCAGATGGTGGCTTTTGCCGAGTCCGTTGATGTTCCCGTGCACATCCTGTTGACCAAAGCCGATAAGCTGAAGAGGGGTCAGGCGGCTACCGCGCTGCTCGAAGTGCGGCGCGAGCTCGGGAATCGCGCTACGGTGCAGCATTTCTCGGCACTGAAACGCAGAGGCGAACGTGAGGCACGTGATGTTCTGGATCGATTCCTGACAACAAGCCCGGAGCAATACAAAAGTGCCATGAAACCAGTGCCACAGAAATAGTCCAAAAAAAGGCCCCGAAGCACCGCCATTCGCCGTGCCCGGGGCAAGAAGAAGCAACCGGCTTGGGGATGCCGCGTTGCGCGCCTGCTTAGGGAGGTAAGCAGGCGAGTGACTAATGCACTCAGTAACATAGAGTCTGCAACAGCTACAAAGTTCCACGCAAGCTGTATATCTTTGAAAAATCTATAAATTTAGTTTAGACCAAGTCTGAACGCGCCTAATGGGCCTCGTCCCAGTTTGCGCCGATGCCGACCTCGACCTGCAACGGCACTGACAGGTCCGCAGCATTGCACATGAGTTCGACGACCTTGTCACGCACACGGTCGGTCTCCGACGTTGCGACTTCGAAGACGAGTTCGTCGTGTACCTGCATAATCATGCGCGCGTCGATGCGCGACGCCGTCAGCCATTCGTGTACCGCGATCATCGCGCGCTTGATGATGTCTGCTGCCGTGCCCTGCATCGGTGCATTGATGGCGCTGCGTTCAGAGTATTGGCGACGTTGCACGTTGCGTGCGTTGATGTCCGGAAGATACAGGCGGCGTCCGAATACGGTTTCGACGTAGCCCTGTTCGCTCGCCTTCTCGCGGATAAGCTCCATATAGTTTTTCACGCCCGGGTATCGATCGAAATACAGGTTGATATATTCCTGCGCTTCGCCGCGAGTGACGTCGAGTTGCCTGGCCAGTCCGAAAGCGGACATGCCGTACATCAGTCCGAAGTTGATTGCCTTGGCTGAGCGGCGCTGGTCAGACGTAACGGCATCCGGTGTGGTGCCAAATACTTCCGCCGCCGTGGCACGGTGAATATCCTGGTCGTTCGCGAATGCATTCTGCAGCCCCTCGTCGCCGGACAAGTGCGCCATGATGCGCAATTCGATCTGTGAATAATCCGCTGCCAGCAATACATACCCGTCCGGCGCAATGAACGCCTGACGTATGCGGCGTCCCTCGGGCGTCCGGATGGGAATATTTTGCAGGTTCGGATCGGTCGACGACAGGCGCCCGGTTGCGGCAACGGCCTGATGGTACGACGTGTGTACGCGTCCCGTGGTATCCGAAATTTGCAGCGGCAGCTTGTCGGTATAGGTGCTCTTCAGTTTGCTGACGCTGCGGTAATCGAGGATGACTCGCGGCAGGTCATAGTCGTGCGCAAGTTCGACGAGCACGTCTTCGGCCGTCGACGGTTGGCCTTTGGGTGTCTTGCGAATAACCGGCAGCTCGAGTTGTTCGAACAGAATCTGCTGCAGTTGTTTAGGTGAACCGACATTGAACGGCGCGCCGGCGAGCTCATGCGCCTGCGCTTCGAGGTCTTGCATCTTCCGCGCGAGATCCTTGCTTTGCGAAGCGAGCATTTTCCGATCGATGAGTACACCGGTTTCTTCCATGGCGAGCAGCACTGGCACGAGCGGCTGCTCGATGTCCTCATAAACGCCGCGAAGCTTTTCGATCTTGCCGAGTTCGGCCCACAGCTTTTCGTGCAGCTGCAACGTGATGTCGGCATCTTGTGCCGCGTAAGGAGCCGCCGTTTCGAGATCGACCTGGTTGAATGTCAGTTGCTTGGCGCCCTTGCCGGCTACGTCTTCGAAGCGAATTGTCTCGCGCCCCAGGTAGTGACGCGCTGTCGAGTCCATGTCGTGGCGAGTGGCGACGCTGTTGAGTACATAGGATTCGAGCATCGAGTCAAAGCGCATACCCGCAAGTTCGATACCGTAGCGGGCGAAGATGTGCGCGTCGTACTTGAGGTGATGGCCGACCTTTGGCCTCTCCGGGTCCTGCAAAAATCCCCGGAGTCTTGCGAGAACCTCGTCACGCGGCAACTGCTCGGGCGCACCCGGATAGTCGTGAGCAACCGGAATATAGGCCGCCTTGCCGGCCTCAACGGAGAACGACAGGCCGACGATTTCGGCCTCCATGTAGTTCAGGCTCGTCGTCTCGGTATCCACGGCAACGAGATCTGCCGCCGCGATGGTGTCGAGCCAGCGATCGAATGCCGACCACGTCAAGACTGTATCGTACTCACCCTCCACCTGCTCGTGTAACGCGGCAGCAGCACCTTCGGCATCATCAAGCTGGCGCAGCAATGTGCGTAATTCGAAGTGCCCGTAAAGTTGCCGCAAGCGGTCAACGTCGGCCTCGACCGGCTTCAGCTCGTCGAGGGTGACAGGCAGTTCGACGTTTTTGCGAATTGTCGCGAGTTCCTGCGACATGCGCAATTGGTCGATGTTGTCGCGCAGGCTTTCGCCAACTTTGCCCTTGATGTCCTCGGCATGTGCGACGATGTTGTCGGCGTTCGTGTACTCGTTCAGCCACTTCGCAGCGGTCTTCGCGCCGACACGCGGCACTCCCGGGATATTATCCGAGGCGTCGCCCACGAGTGCGAGGTAGTCAATGATCTGTTCCGGATAGACGTCAAATTTAGCCTTGACGCCATCGCGGTCGAGAACGGTTTCGGTCATTGTATTGACGAGCGTGACATGGTCGTTGACGAGCTGTGCCATGTCCTTGTCACCCGTCGAGACGAGTACGTGCAGCCCGCTTTCGGCGCCCCGTACGCACAGCGTTCCGATCACGTCGTCGGCCTCAACGCCCTCGATACGCAATAACGGAAGGCCCATTGCCCGGACCGCATCGATCAACGGCTCGACCTGTGCACGCAGCTCGTCGGGCATTGGCGGTCTGTTCGCCTTGTACTCGGCGTACAGCTCATCGCGGAATGTTTTGCCCGGCGCGTCGAAGATAACCGCAATGCGCTCGGCCGGTTGCTCGCGGACGAGCTTGTTGATCATATTGAGGACGCCGTGCAGTGCGCCCGTCGGCTCTCCCCGGGAGTTGCTGAGGCTGGGCAGGGCATGAAATGCCCGATACAGGTACGAAGAGCCGTCAATCAAGACGAGTTCGGCGTCCGTCATCAGCGGGCGCCCATCCTAGCCGGCATCGGATTCGCGGTCCTGCTCTTCTTCTGCCTCACTTTGCCCGGGCTCCGGCGGGCTGGTGCGAATCTGGCTCGGGTCGCCGGGCAGAAACAGTGGCCCGCTCTGGCCACAGCCGGCGATCAGGAAAAACAGGAGTACAGCGGCGGGTATAAGAATGCAGCGCGTCAATACGGTCGACCGGTAACCGGGATCAAACGATTATAAAGACCTGCGGCCTATTTGGAATAGCGCTCCGCGACCCGCCGATAAGCGTCGCGAAATGGAATTCCCTCCTCGCGCACAAGACGGTAGGCTTTCTCAGTGGCGAAAATTTCTTCATGGAGTTCTATGTTGCCGGGTTCGAAACACAACCCATCGAGCAGGTAGGCCATTATGTCCACGCTTTCAACGGCCAGGTCGATGGCACGAAACAACGGCGCTTTCAGACGCTGCAGATCGCGCTGATAACCCGAAGGAAGCTTCGCCGTGATCATCAGCGATTCGGTCAGGCACGCCAGCGCTGTAGCCGACGAAGACCGAATGAGTTCGAGCACGTCCGGATTGCGTTTTTGCGGCATGATCGATGATCCGGTCGTAACGTCGGCCGCAAGCGATATGTAGCCGAACTCCTGCGTGTAGAAAAGCAACAGGTCGGACGCCATGCGTCCGAGATCCTGCAGAAGCAATGTGATTTCAAAGAGGAGCCCGCTCTCTGCCTTGCCACGCGATAGTTGGACTGCGGTACTCGGGGACTGCGTCGAGGTGAAGTCGAGCTTTGCAGTCGTCATGTCCCGAGCTAGCGGCAGACCCGGAGTACCGTATCCGGCAGCGCTGCCAAGAGGATTCTTGTTGATGCGTCGGCCTGCCGCGTCGAGTCCTTCGACCGCGTCGCCAAATGCCTCGTCGAAGCCGCCGCACCAGAGCGAAACAGTCGACGGCATCGCTTGCTGCATGTGCGTATAACCCGGGAGCGCCAGTTCGCCCTGCCGTTCATCGAGCCTTGCGAGTGCAGCCCGCAGCGCCTCGACACGCCTGGAGAGGTCGGATGCTGCGTCGCGCAAATAGAGGCGCAGCGCAGCGAGAACCTGGTCGTTTCTCGATCGGCCGAGGTGCAGTCGCGCGCCGGCGTCGCCGACGCTCTCCGTGAGACGCGACTCGAGTGCCGTATGCACATCCTCGTCTTCGAGACTGATGCGCCACTCACCCGCGTCGTGTGCGGTGGCAAGGTCGGTTAGCGCCGCGCGAATCGCGGCACAATCCGATGCGTCGATCAGTCCCACCGCCGCCAGCATTTCGGCATGCGCGATCGAGGCCCGGACGTCGTATGCGACGAGACGCGCATCGAGAACGTGATCCTCACCGGCGGTGTAGTGCAACACTCGCTCGGCAAGGGGCAGGCCCTTGTCCCATAGTCGTGTCATTTCAACGGGTCTCCCTGTTCAGCCGGCGTCAGCGCGCCGGTATCGTTGACAACCAGCGTCCCCGTGCCTTCGTTCGTAAATACCTCGAGCAGGATGCTGTCGGCAACGTCATGGGAAATGACGTGCACTCGCTGCACACCGTTGGCGAGCGCCGAGTCGATGGCCGCGGCTTTTGGCAGCATGCCGTCCGCAAGTTTGCCAAGGGTCTTGAGATTTTTGAGCGCCGCACGATCGATATAGCTGATCAGCGACTGCGGGTCATCGACATCCTCGAGTATGCCGGGAGCGCGAGCGACGAGAATCAGTTTCTCCGCATTGAGTTCCGCGGCAATGGCTGCCGCCACGGTGTCGGCATTGATGTTCAACAGGTTCCCGGAGTCGTCGCATGAGAGTGGGCTGACGACCGGCATCAGGCCACTGTCGAGTTGCTTGTGCAGGATGTCCGCATCGACAGAGTCGATATCCCCCACAAAACCGAAATCGACGGGGGGGCCGCGGTCGCGGGCCACAGGCGGCCGTTTGTGTGCGCGGATCAGTCCGGCGTCGACGCCGCTTATGCCGATCGCCGGTATCTGCAGATCGCGACATGTGGCGAGAATGCGCGTATTGATCTGACCGTTGAGGACCATTGCCGCGACGGCCAGCGATGCACCATCGGTGACACGGCGCCCGTCAACGATCGTCGTATCGACGCCGAGCGCAGTCGCCAGTTCGGTCGATTGCGGGCCTCCGCCATGAATCAGCACGACGCGAATTCCGACCTGGTGAAGAATCCCGACCTGCTCCATGAGCGCAGCCGTCCGGGCCGGGTCGGCGAATACTTCGCCGCCGGCCTTGATGACGAACACTTTGCCCTTGAACAGGCGAATATAGGGCGCCGCATGCTTTAACGCCGAGACGACGATTGCCCGCTCTTTATTAACGCTCATGAACCGCTTCCGAGCATTTGATGCAACACGGCCATCTGCACGAGCATGCGGTTGCGCGCTTCGTGGATGACGACACTGCGTGGCCCGTCAAGTATTGGCTCGCTGACGACGACGCCGCGCCGCACCGGCAGGCAGTGCATGAAACGACAATCCTTCCGGGCATTGTCGAACCACGGCTCGTCGACGCACCAGCTGACGAAGTTACTGCGCAATTCCTGATCGGCGAGCTTGTCGCCGTAGTGACGTGTCGACGACCACGACTTCGCGTAAATGACGTGTGCATCCTGCATGGCCGCCACCCGATCGTCAGTTTCATTGACCGTGCCACCTGCCGCCTCGGCGGCTTGTCTGGCCTTTTGCATCAGGGGTTCCGGCAGCTCGAATCCCTCGGGGCGCAACACCGTTATGTCCATGCCGCGCCTCGCAGCTGTGTATAGCGTGGACGTGGGAACCGCCAGCGGCAGCGCCTTCGGGTGATACGCCCAGCTCAGCACGAACTTGCCGCCGTTTGCCGGAATGCCGAGGTCATCGAGTGTCTTCCAGTCGGCCAGGTTCTGGCACGGGTGATTCATCGCCGATTCCATATTGATGTACGGCGTGTCGATGAGTTCGATCAGGGAGGAAAACTCGGTATCGGCGATGTCGTCCTCGAGGTTTCTGCGTTCGGCGAACGCGCGAATACCGATGGCATCGCCGTAGGATGCGATCACGGGTACGGCTTCGCGGATGTGTTCGGCGGCTGCGCCGTCCATAACGATGCCGGGCCGGGTTTCGAGACCGTGAATCGACATGTCGGGTGAGATTACGAACGAGCCGCCGCCGAGCCGTATCATTGCCGCTTGAAACGATGCGAGTGTTCGCAGCGACGGGCTCAGGAATAGCAGCGATAGTACTTTGCCGCGCAATACCTGCGCTTCGGGTTGAACGTCGAGGCGGTTCGCAAGTTCCAGCAGCGCATGAATCTCTTCGTCTGCGAAATCTTTGAGGTCGTTGAATTTTTTCATTAACTCTTCCTGTCGAATATCAGGTGTTGCGCGGCGCCAGTGATGCAAGTGTGCGTGCCAGACGATCTACGTGCGTGGACCGCATAACGAGCGGTGCAAGAATTCGCAGGACGTTCGGGTCGGCGCTAGCTCCCGTGAGAATGTCATTGTCGAGCAACGCATCACGGACATCGATAGCCGGTCGGTCGCAGACGAGGCCGAGCAACAAGCCTTTGCCCTGTATCGAGCGGACCGGCCCGACGAGACACTGTTCGCGAATCTGCGCTTCGCGCTCACGAACGTTGCCAAGCAAGCCTTCGTCTTCGATCGTATCGATCACGGCGACAATCGCCGCCGCCGCAATCGGCCCGCCACCGAATGTAGAGCCCAGATCGCCGGTCCCGAATTGCACCGCCAACTCTTCGGTGCACAGCACCGCGCCACACGGCAGACCGCCGGCAAGCGCCTTGGCGCTGGTCAGGATATCGGGCTCGATGCCGATATCGTCCATGGCGAAAAACTGACCCGAGCGGCCCATTCCGGTTTGCACCTCGTCTGCGATCAGCAGCGCGTCAGCTCGTGCCGTGCAGTCGCGCAGGGAATGCAGGAAAGCGTGCGACAGGTCGAAGGCGCCGGCGACACCCTGTATCGGCTCGACGATGACCGCGGCGACTGTGTCGTCGATCATGCGCCGGGCGGCATCAGCGTCGTTGCGAGGTATGAAGTCAACATCGAATGGCTTGTTCGGAAAGCCGTACCAGTTGTCCGATTGCCAGGTAACGGCGCCTGCCGCAGCCGTGCGGCCGTGAAAGCCGTGCGTTACGGCAAGGACTTTCTGCCTGTCAGTCGCAATGCAGGCAATCCTGAGCGCATTCTCATTGGCCTCGGCGCCGGAGTTGACGAAGAATACACGGCCGAGATTTTCCGGCGCAACCGCAAGCAACCTCTCGGCGGCGGTGGCACGTACATCGAGCGCGACCGCGTTACTCTGAAACAGCAACGTGCCGGTTTGCCTGCTGATCGCATCCACCAGACGTCGATGGCCGTAGCCGAGCGCGGCGACAGCATGGCCGCCGTACAGATCGAGGATGCGGCGTCCGTCTTCCGTGATGAGGTTGCAACCGTCGCCACGCACCGGGACGAACGGTAACTGATCGTAAACAGGAATCATCGTCGCGGCCTCACGCTCGCGCGCGTCCGACGAAGTGAGTGCATTCGACAACACGCTCATGCCGTCAGATCCATGCCGGCGCGGCGGCGCCAAGACCCGCAGTTTCGGGCAGTCGCCACAGCCGGTTCATCCACTGAACGGCGCCGCCTGCAGCACCCTTGACGAGATTATCGAGTACTGCCGTGATGACGACGACATCGTCGCTCGTGGTGCAGCCGATCTGGCAGGTATTGCTGGCGACAACATTCTTCATCCTCGGCATGCCGTCGACGATTTCCACGAAGGGCGCTTCGTCATACGCCGCGTCGAAACAAGCCCGCAGCTCTTTCGTCGATACGGCCGAGTTCGTCTTCGCTTGCACGGTCACATGGATGCCGCGTGCAAACGGGCCCGAGTGTGGGATGAAATGCAGGCGCGCTTCATAGCCCGTTGCCGCCGCTGCGAGCCTTGTGATTTCCGGTGCGTGACGATGTTCGAGGGGCTTGTAGGCATACAGGTTATTGTGACGCTCCGGATGATGAGTGCCTGACTGCGGGCTGCGTCCCGAACCCGTGCTGCCTGTAATGGCGGTTACGAACAATTCGCTGTCCGTGAGTCCCGACTGCAGCAGCGGCACGATTGCCAGCAGGACGGCCGTTGCGAAACAACCGGGGTGGCCAATGTGTTGCGCGGTGCTGTCGGCAATGTGCTCGGGAACGCCACAGCGAAAATGGCTGAGCAGGTCCGGGGCGCCATGACTGACGCCGTAGACGGCTTCATAACTTGCCTGATCGGCGTAACGGAAATCAGCGGAGCAATCGACAACGTGCGTGTTGATATTTTTGCCGTCTGCCACTGCAAGTGCAGCGGCTATCATTGCCGCGGATGCGCCATGTGGGGCCGCCGAAAACAGCGCTAGCTTTGAGTCATCGCGAAGTAATTCGGGCCACTCGTCGGGCGCCGCGAATCGTTTACCGCTACACGTGCGCGCAAGGTGTGGAAAGACCGCCGCGATCGGTTCCGCGCTGCGGCTTTGTGACACGGCCGCGATCAGGTCAAAATTCGGATGTCCCGAAATGAGTCGCAGAAGCTCACCGCCAACGTAGCCTGTGGCGCCGAGCACGACCGCCGGAATTGTGTCGTTCATGCCGTTGCACCGTGTAGACAACTGGCGATGTGGTCGCCGAGCGCAACGCCGTTGGACAATGCGTTGATCGCCGGTAAGCCGAGCCGCTCGGCGATCTGGTCTATGCCGACCGTGTTGTCGGTAGCAGGACCGGTGACGACAGCCGGCTCGATATCAAATTGATCACGCAATATTTTTGCGCCGCCCCAGGCGGCAACAGGATCATTTGCGCACAAGATGACGGCGCTTAGCGCAGCACGGATCGTGGGATCGGACAGGATGGCTTCGACGCCGTACGCGCCGAGCAATCCGTCGCCGAGTTCCAGCACAATGACGTCGGGCCGGAGTGCAGCCAGGTGGGTCAGCAGCGAGCGCGTCAGGGCAGGCCCGTTTTCGGCCGTTGTTGTGACAACACCGAGATCCGAAAAGATCATCGTATCGGCCGCACCTGCATCCTCCATCGCAAGTATGTCGCGCCGCAGAGCCACGCCGGTTGCCTTGCAGGCTGCAACGCGCAAGCCGAGGTGACGGAGACGGCCGACGATGGCGCACGCGGCGGCTGTCTTACCCGAATCCATGCAGGTACCGGCCAGTGCGACGACGGGCACGCCGTTCATTTCGAGCGGTGCGTCATTGTCGAGTGTCTGCGCGCCAACTTTTGCGGGCACGCCGATGCGCTCGCCGAGATACGGGAAATGCAGGACCGTGCCGAGCACTTCGCAATTGAATGGCGGGCCAACGTCCGGATTGGCGGAGTCACAAACGCCCAGTACACCGCCGATGTTGAGGATCTGAATCGTGTCACCGACAGCCAGCGCCGTCGGCAGATGACCGGAATAGCCGAGCAGAGCCTTTCGGTGTCCCAGCGCGCCGACGACGATATCGCCCTGGTTCACGGTCGCCATGCGGCCCGAAGTCAGTTCGAGCTGGTTATAGCGTGTCTTGTTATTGAGGACACGCACGGCGAGGAGTACGCCTTCGGTGCACGGAATTTCCGGCGACACGCGAAGCTCATGTCCCAGGTCGCTATGTTGCGCGACCGAGGCGACCTTATCGACCAGGATGGTCTTCACGATCCGCCTCCGCTGGCCCGTGTTTGCAGTGATCCCGGCAGCGACAGAATACGTGCGTAGCCGAGCGCATCGCGAGCAGTCCACTCTCCGGCGGTCTCGCCGTAAACGCCTTTCGTTGCGGCCAGCAACGAGTAGGGAGAACTGACGCCATCGATGAACAACTGACCTGGTCGCAGCGAGAATGTCACGGTGCCCGAGACGCGTCGCTGCGAGGACTCGAGGAACGCTTCAACGTCGGCACAAACAAGATCCAGCTGCTTGCCTTCGTGGATCAGATCCCCGTAACTGGCTGCGATGGCGTCCTTGATGCGCGCCTGCTGTGCGCTGAGCACGAGCTTCTCGAGTTCACGATGAGCCGTGATCAGCGTGATGGCTGCCGGCGCCTCGAAGGCGACACGCCCCTTGGTGCCAAGCACCGTATCTCCGAGGTGGATGCCGCGACCGATGCCATAACTTCCGGCGAGGCGCTCCAGTGATTCGATCAGCGTAACAGGCGACGTCGTCTCGCCGTCCAGCGCGATCGGGATGCCGGCGACAAATTCGAGCGTATGCTGCGACGGCTCCATGGGATCCGTGAACGCATTATTCGACAGCACCCACGCATCATCGGGAATCGAGTTCTCGGAGGTCAGGGTCTCGCGCCCGCCGATCGTGATTCCCCAGAGGCCGCGATTGATTGAGTACGCAGAACCCTGTGCGGGCTGTGGCAGGTTGCGCTCTTCGAGGTAGTCGAGTTGCTCCGCACGCGCCCAGTTGTTGTCTCGCACGGGCGCGAGAATTTCGAGTCCCGGATTCAGCGTTCGCAGTGCGACTTCGAAGCGCACCTGGTCGTTGCCGGCCGCCGTGCAGCCGTGTGCAACCGTCGTCGCATGACGTTCGGCCGCAAGTGTTGCGAGTCTGGCTGCCTGTATGCCGCGTTCCGCGCCAACACACAAAGGGTAGGCGTTGCCGCGAAGCACATTGGCTGCGATCAGGTGGCGAATTACGAAATCGAAAAAGTCCTGTTTGCCCTCGATCAGGACATGCTCGACCGCACCGAGGGCGAGGGCCTGATCTTCGAGCATCGCTGCCGCCTGAGCATCGATGCCGCCGGTATCGATGGTCGCGGTGATGACATCACGCCCATAGGTTTCTCGCAGCCACGGCACGCAAAACGAGGTGTCGAGGCCACCGGAGAACGCGAGAATGATGGGTGTCAGATCCTTGCTCACAGACAGCTCCGAGCGTGGGCTATCAGCGCGTGCTTGCGCGCGCGACGGCACGCTCGATTTTCGACGTCAGGATATTCTGCTCGCTCGCGGAGTCCGTTGCGACGAAGACCGTGTCATCACCGCCGATGTTGCCGATCATCTCGGGCCAGTTGCTGCGATCGAGTGCGAGTGCGACCCGTTGAGCTGCCCCAATAGCTGTGTGAATCACGAGAAGGTGCGGGCCCGCGGGAGTGACTGCGCGCAAAAACCCGGCCACGGCCTCGACTTCCTTGCCGCTTGACTGACTGGATTGCGGCAGTTCGTAGCCATGCGCCGTTTTTATGGCTCCAATCTCTCTAAGGTCCCGGCTGATGCTCGACTGAGTCGCGGTCAGGCCGCGGACATCGAGCTCCGCGACGAGCGACTGTTGAGTCAGGATCGGACCGCGCTGCAGCAATTCACGAATGAGTTTGTGCCGGTCCGATTGTTCATTGATCGGATTTGGCATGATCGTCCTCGCATAAATATGCACATATTATTATCATAATGCGCATATTAGATCAAGCTCCGATTTGAGCTACACTCCGCGCTTTTGCGCAATCTGGAAGCAGGGCGATGTCAACACCCGAAA
>Ga0114947_10000640_pt1 | contig 12238 bp, 8 predicted proteins | sample CR02metaG_FD_99656 | JGI IMG/M metagenome (GOLD analysis project Ga0114947, IMG submission 99656) | Deep subsurface microbial communities from Mariana Trench to uncover new lineages of life (NeLLi) - CR02 metaG | ecosystem: Environmental > Aquatic > Marine > Ocean trench > Sediment ...
ATATAAAATAGTTATGTGGGATATATTAAGTGCCGATTTTGATATTCAAATATCAAAAGAAAAAAGTCTTCAGAATATGCTAAAATATATACAATCAGGTAGTATTATATTATTTCATGACAGCCTAAAAGCTCAAAAAAAACTTAAATATCTTCTTCCAAAAGTATTGGATTATATAAAAGAGAAGGGTCTTGATTGCAAGGCAATTGATTAGTTTATTGCAAACAAGGATTTAAACATATTCTTTAACCAGTCCAATAAGAGTATTGGCATCCTGTTCACCGCTTTGACGCCACTTCATTTCACCTTCTTTGTAGATCATTAAGGTTGGTAATCCTTTAACCCGAAGTGCTTCAGAAAGTTCTTTGTTTTTATCAACGTCAATTTTAATCACCCGTGCTTTGTCACCCAAAGCAGCTGCTACATCCCTCAATACAGGGTGCATCCCTTTACAGGCTTCGTCCCATTCAGCATAAAAATCCAAAAGAACTGGCACTTGGGTTTCAATTAATTCTCCAAATTTCGACATGTTTTCTAATGTATTTTGTAAATAATTGAACTACAAATATAGCATTTCCAAGCAATTACGAGATATAGGTTCGTTTTTTAAGTTTTATAACGGTTATTTCAGGCCAGATCCCTACGCGTCCGGGGTAACCAATGAACCCTAATCCTCGATTCACATTAAGGTATCTCCCGAACTCCTTATATATTCCAGCCCAATTTTCATACCTGTGTTCTATCGGACTCCACTTTATCCATCCCGGAATTTCAATTCCAAATTGCATCCCGTGTGTATGCCCACTAAGTGTAAGCTGAAAATTACGGTCATCCATCTTTATTTGTGCCTTCCAATGCGAAGGATCATGGCTCATTAATATTTTAAAATCATTAAGGGCAATCCCTTGACAGGCTTTATCTAAATCTCCTGCTTTTTTAAATCTCCCTTCTCCCCAATTTTCAACACCAATTAGAACAATTCGGTCATTATTTTTTTCTATAAAGCGATGTTCATTCAGTAACAAATCCCAACCCATATCGGCTTGTAATTCTATTAAATCTGAAAGGTTCTTATTTTTCTCTTCCTTACTTTCCCATCGTATATAATCTCCATAATCGTGATTCCCTAATATAGAAAACACTCCGTCTTTAGCTTTTAAGGTAGAAAACAATGATTTCCATTCACGCATTTCTTCAACAACATTATTTACAAGATCACCTGTAAAAAGAATGACATCGCTTTGTTGTTGATTCACCAAATTTACTGCATATGTTATCTCTTCAACATTATCGAAGCTTCCACTATGGATATCACTTATTTGAGTAATGGTATATCCATCAAAAGCGTCGGGGAGATCATCAAATTCTAATTCATACTTCAATACTTTATAATTATACCTTCCTTTAAAAATACCGTAGATTAAAGAAGTAAACGGAATAGCAGCTATCCCTAAAGCCAATGTGCTCACAAATTTTCTTCGGGAAGGCATGTAAAAATCACCCTCACTCAATAAAAATTTTGAAAACAGACCAATAAATATTCTAAGAATATCTTCTCCAAACATAAATATAATTATCAAAAGTTTTGGAAGTAATATGACAAGGAACATTCCAAAAATATAATTTCTGGGCGGTGACAACATTATCCTTGAAGAACCCACCGAATTAAATAGATAAACTAGGGAAACCAATACAAATATTGATATTCCAAAATATAAAATATAAATCCATAAGTTATTACTTAAAGTCTTTACTGCTTGAAAAGCATAAACATCTATAAGAAGATAAATAATAATAAATAGTATCCAGAAAGTCATCGATTTCATACTAAAGATTTTAAATATACTATGTTTAATAAAATCTAAGTAGAAAACACTCTTTTTTAACGTGGTTTTAATATCTTTTCCTAATTTTATATCAATATGCAAAGAATAATATTCTTCTTTTTAATTTTCCTCACATTACAAAGTTGTTCCTTTAATAATTCCTCAATCCCTGCAAAAAAAGACAAAGCTCTTATTAGTTTTGTAAACCCATTTATAGGCACAGGAGGTCATGGTCATACCTATCCGGGAGTTTCAATGCCTTTTGGAATGATGCAATTAAGCCCAGACACCCGATTAGAGGGTTGGGATGGTTGTAGTGGGTATCACTTTAGTGACGAATACATATATGGTTTTTCTCATACTCATTTAAGTGGAACGGGTATAAGTGATTATGGTGATATTCTACTCATGCCAACCGATGAAATGTTATTTAATAATGGTGCAAATGGTGAGAAAGGGTATCGTGCACATTTTTCACATGTTAATGAAACTGCTTCTCCGGGCTATTACAAAGTATGGTTAGATTCTACAAATATTTTAGTTGAATTAACTTCTACTCTTCGTGCAGGTATGCATAAATACACCTATCCTTCCTCCGAAAACCAGTTTTTAATTCTTGATTTGGAGCATAGAGATCAGTTCTTGGATATGAAAGTAAGTGAAATTTCAAAATATGAAATAAAGGGCTATCGTTATTCAAAGGCTTGGGCAGAAGAACAACGTGTTTATTTTTATATAAAATTTTCTCATCCCATGGAAATCCCAACTCATTTTCATCGAACCCCGGATCGAAGAACTAGAATGGCAGGATACCAATTTATTAATCCTAATAATGACCCCGTTTATGTTACAATAGGAATTTCGGCAGTTGATGAAAGTGGAGCTAAAAAAAATCTAGAAGAAGAAATAGGCGATAAAACTTTTGATCAACTTAAACAAGAAGCCGAAGCAACTTGGGAAAGACAACTGGAAAAAATTGTTGTCGAGAGTACAAATGAAGATTATAAGATCAACTTTTACACATCACTTTATCATAGCATGTTGGCTCCTAATTTATACCAAGATGTTGATGGACGGTACCGAGGAATGGATATGAAAATTCATCAAACAAACGATTTCGAATATTACACCGTTTTTTCACTTTGGGACACTTACCGGGCTACTCACCCTCTCTATACTATAATTGAACAAGAACGTACTAACGATTTTATCAATACTTTTCTGGCAAAATATGATGAAGGGGGAATTATGCCTATATGGGATTTGTCTGCCAACTATACGGGGTGTATGATTGGTTATCATGCCGTATCCGTAATTGCAGATGCTTATTTGAAGAACATACGTGGATATGACACTGAAAAAGCTTTTCAAGCAATGAAATTTAGTGCAATGCAAGACAAATTAGGTCTAAAATCATATAAAGAATTTGGGTTTATTTCGGTAGAAGAAGAAAGTGAATCGGTATCTAAAACATTAGAATATGCCTACGATGACTGGACCATCTCACAAATGGCTTTGGCGATGAGGAAGACCCAAGATTATAATTATTTTATAAAAAGAGCTCAGAACTATAAAAATGTTTTTGATCCTGAAACCAAGTTTATGCGAGGGCGTTTTCGAAATACCTGGTTTGCACCTTTTGATCCGTACGAGGTAAACTTTAACTATACCGAGGCTAATGCTTGGCAATACAGCTTCTATGTCCCACAAGACATTAATGGATTTATAAAACTTTTGGGGGGTAAAAAATCTTTAGAATATAAATTGGACGATCTTTTTTCTGCTACAAAAAAGACCTCGGGTCGTAGTCAGGCGGATATTTCGGGCCTTATTGGTCAATATGCTCATGGAAATGAGCCTAGTCATCATATGGCCTATCTCTATAATTTTGTGAATAAACCCAACAAAACACAAGAAATAGTACATCAAATTTTGACAGAGCTATATCATAATAAACCTGATGGAATTTCTGGAAATGAAGATTGTGGACAGATGAGTGCATGGTATGTCTTTAGCGCATTAGGATTTTATCCTGTAACCCCGGGAATAAATGAATATATTATTGGAACACCCTTGTTTGATAAAGCTACCTTCAATCTAGAAAACGGAAATCAATTTACGATTATTGCTGAAAATCTTTCCGAAGAAAACTTATACATTACTTCGGCTATTCTAAATGGCAAGCCACTAACCCGAAGCTTTCTATTTCATGAAGAAATCATGAAAGGGGGAACCTTAATTTTCAAAATGACAAACTCAACTTCGGAATGGGCTACTTCTGATGAAAATTTGCCCAAAACTGAAATCTTAGATTTACCTATTACTGCTATCCCTTTTATTGCAGAAGGGGATGTAACTTTTAAAAATGACACTCGTGTTGTTTTAAATGTAGCTTCAAAAGAGGCTGCCATTTTTTACAGTTTAAACGATTCAGAATTTAAAAAATATAATGATCCGTTCATAATTTCAGAAGAAACCCTACTAAAAACATATGCTGAAATAAAAGGCATAAAAAGTAGTTTGCTTGCTACTCACTTTTACAAACTGGATCCTAACATAGGTATCACTCTTAAAACCGAGTATGCCAATCAATATAATGCAGGGGGAAACAATGCATTGATTGATGGAGTTCGTGGCTCATTGGATTTTAGAACTGGGGCTTGGCAAGGATATCAAGACACGGATGTTATAGCTATCGTTGATTTGGGCAGTGTAAAAGCTATTAATACTGTTAGAATTAACTTCTTACAAGATCAACGGAGTTGGATTTTTTATCCTACTCAAATAGAATGCTATGTAGCAACGGGTAAAATTTTTTATAAAAACCAACCCTGGCAATATATTGAATCAGAATTATCGTCAGAAAATACAGAGATAAAAACTATTGAATTTAATATGAATGGATATAGTGCCCGGTATATAAAAATAGTAGCAAAAAATTTAGGGGATTTACCCAATTGGCACTTGGGATCTCCAATTAATGGAAAAGCCTGGATATTTGTAGATGAAATTGAAATAAAATAAAACCCTAGAACAGATGAAACGAAGAAAATTTATTCAGAATGCATCCCTAACAGGTATAGGTGTTGCTATAGGAACTTCGATAGTGGCTGGTAATTCAAAGGTCGAAAAAGAAAAGGAATTGGTGTCTTCAATTTTTAAGGTAAATACACCCATGGTATTAGCAACCTGGAATGTCCCCGAGTCTACTCAAAAAGCCTGGGAAATTCTGGAAAATGGTAAATCTGCTATTGATGCTATTGAACAAGGATGCATGGTAGAAGAAGCCAATGAAAAAGGCCAATCTGTTGGAAAAGGTGGATTACCTGATAGAGATGGTAATGTAACTCTCGATGCTTGTATTATGAATGAAGAAGGTAATTATGGAGCTGTGGTTTATATGCAAAATATAGTGCATCCTATTTCAGTGGCACGTAAAGTAATGGAAGATACTCCTCATGTTATATTAGCAGGTAAAGGTGCCGAACAATTTGCGGTATCTGTGGGGTTTGATAGGGAGAATTTACTCACTGAAGCATCAAAAAAAGCTTGGGAGGAATGGAAAATAAAATCTGATTACAAACCCATTATCAATATAGAAAACCATGACACCATTGGCATGCTTGCCATAGATAAGAATGGCGATATCTCAGGAGGTTGTACTACTAGCGGATTGGCCTATAAAATGGCTGGACGTGTAGGAGATTCACCTATCATTGGGTCTGGGCTTTTTATAGATAATGAGATAGGTGGAGCAACTGCAACTGGATTAGGAGAAGAAGTTTTAAAAACGGTTGGAAGCTTTTTAATTGTAGAACTTATGAGACAGGGGAAATCTCCACAAGAAGCTTGTGAAGAAGCAATACAGCGCATTGTAGATAAAAATTCTGATTTTAAAAATTTTCAGGTTGGCTATATTGCTCTTAATAAAAAGGGTGAAATAGGGGCCTATTCAATTCATGAACATTTTAGCTATACCCTTTATAAAGAAAATGAAAATAAAAATTACAAATCTGAATTTTACAACAAATCCTAAAAAACACCAATGGCTCAACAAAAATCCTATCGCTATGCCTTTATTGTTATCACAACACTTTTTTTTCTTTGGGGATTTATCACCGTATTAGTAGATAGTCTTATTCCCAGGTTGCGCGATGTATTTGAGTTATCATATTTTCAGGCAGGGTTGGTGCAATTCGCATTCTTTGCAGCATTTTTTATCCTCTCGATCCCTTCCGGATTTATACTGTCTAAAATAGGTTACAAAAAAGGGATTCTTTTAGGGTTAACAGCTATGTCTATAGGATGCTTGCTCTTTTATCCAGCGTCATCCTACCGTAATTTCGAAATATTTTTAATTGGATACTTTACATTGGCAGGTGGAATTACAATACTTCAAGTTGCAGCCAATCCATATGTCGCTTTACTGGGAAGTGAAAGGGGGGCTTCGAGTCGGTTGAATTTATCTCAGGCATTCAATTCATTAGGAACAGCCATTGCTCCGGTTATTGGGGCTATGTTTTTATTGAGTGACACCATAAAATCATCGGAAGAAATTTTGGTATTAAGTGATGTTGATAAAGGCACTTATTATATTTCTGAGGCAATGACTGTTCAAAAACCATTTTTATTCATTGCTGGTTTTATAGGATTGCTGGCACTTTTATTTTTATTTATAAAGCTTCCAAAACTAATAAAGGCGAGTCCTCGGGGTGGTTATGGCAGCCTGCTTAAAAATAAGATGGTCAGGTTGGGTGCCTTTGGCATCTTTGTTTATGTTGGAGCCGAAGTAGCTATAGGAAGCTATTTGGTAAACTACTTTCTCGAAATGAACTTGGCTAAAGTCATTACTGAAAACGAAACCCTGAAAAGAATAGCCGAAAGAATATTAAATTCCGATCTCGCATCTATGGACAGTAAAGCTATAGTGGGAGCATTCGTAGTCTTTTATTGGAGTGGTGCTATGGTGGGAAGATTTATAGGTGCTTATCTTACAAAAATTATGGCTCCTGCTCGGGTATTAAGCATCTTTGCAATACTAGCGGTTACTATGTTACTTATTTCTATCAATACTCATGGAATAGTAGCTATGTGGTCTATTTTAGCTGTAGGATTATTTAACTCTATTATGTTCCCAACTATATTTACATTAACATTAGAAGGCCTCGGCAATCTTAAACCACAGGCTTCAGGATTATTGTGTATGGCAATTGTGGGCGGGGCATTAATACCCCCGGCTTATGGTTTTCTAACAGATAATGTTGGTTTTAAACTTTCACTATTACTATTGGTACTTTGTTATGGGTACATCTTATATTATGGTGTTAAAAAGCATAAGAAAATAGATATAAACCCCACTAAAATTATATAGGTTTTTGCTTAAAGATTTAAATAAGTGCTAGTTATAATTCAAATTTCGTACTTTTGCACCACATAAGTAGGTTGATAACAATCGTTATTAATCAAATTTGGGGCGAAAACCCACCACATTTGTGGTGGGTTTTCTATTTTTAATCTGAAAGCACTAACTTTCCTTTAGCATCTTGTTCCTTAAATTTTTTAACCAGATCTAATGCATCGGGAATCACATCGCTACATAAAACGATTAGCGAGCCTTTTACAGCATTCCTTACAGCATATGTTATGGCTTCTTTTTCTGAAGGGATAATCGTGATTTTCTTATTTGGGTCTTTCATTTTTATACCATCATCAAGCATTTTTATAAGTTCTTCTTCTGATTTACCCCTTAATTGCTTATCCTGACGAATAATAATCTCATCGAACATTTCGGCAGCAATACTTCCCATTTCATTATTATCTTCTTTTCTTCTATCACCAATTCCTGCAATGATTCCTACTCTAATTGTTGCATCAAGATTATCTATAAATTGCTGAAGGGCTCTCATTCCAGCCGGATTATGAGCATAATCCAAAAGGATGGTAAAGTCATTAAATTTAAATAAATTTAAACGTCCCGGTGTTTGGGATGATGAAGGAATAAATGTTTCCAGGGCAGCTTTAGTATCTTCAATACTTATTCCTTGAACATTGGCTGCAATTACAGCCGGTAATATGTTTTGAATCATAAATTTGGCTTTTCCCCCATAGGTCAATGGGATATCTGCAGCTTTCATTATTCTCATCTTCCAAGTTCCCCGACAAATAGTGATGTAACCATTTTCGTAAATACCGGTAATTCCTCCTTTTCGCTGTAATGCTTTTATTCTTGGATTATTTTCATCCATAGAAAACAGGGCTACATTACAGTCTACACTTCTACGCATATCGTAAACCAAATCATCATCTGCATTTAAAATTGCATATCCATCGGGTAATACCGTTTCGGGAATAACTCCTTTTACTTTTGCTAATTGTTCAATGGTATGAATTCCTTTTAATCCCAAGTGATCGGCAGTGACATTTGTTACTATACCAACATCACATTTTTTAAATCCAAGTCCGGCACGAAGTAACCCTCCTCTGGCACATTCTAAAACTGCAAAATTTACTGTGGGATCTTTTAACACAAATTCTGTACTGGCAGGTCCTGTACAGTCACCCTTCATTAACAATCTATTTTGAATATATACACCGTCGCTTGTAGTATATCCCACACGATATCCACTCATTTTTGCTATATGAGCTAGCAAACGTGTAGTGGTGGTTTTTCCATTAGTTCCTGTAATAGAAATTATTGGAATACGCCCTGTATTACCCTTCGGAAACAATTTATCGATTACTGGAACAGCAACATTGCGTGGTAGGCCAGTCGTTGGAGCAAGATGCATCCTAAACCCCGGGCCGGCGTTTACTTCTAACACTGCTCCTCCTGTTTCGGATAGAGGTTTTGTAATATCTGTAGTCATGATATCTATTCCACAGATATCCAGGTCGATTATTTTTGAAATTCGTTCAGCCATTGAAACGTTAGCCGGATGAACAATATCAGTAACATCTTTGGCAGTTCCACCGGTACTCAAATTTGCTGTGTCTTTTAAAATGAGCCTTTCATCTTTTTCAATCACAGTATCCAAGGTATAACCCTTGGCTTTTATAATACTTTTTGTTAAATCGTTTATGGTAATTTGTGTCAATTCTTTTTCATGACCATAGCCACGTCTTGGGTCCTTATTGACCTCGTCAACTAATTCTTGAATGTTTAATTTGCCATCACCAACAATATGAGCTGGAGTTCTAACAGCGGCTGCAACAAGTAAGTTGTTAATAACTAACAATCTATAATCATCTCCAACAATATACTTTTCTATAATGATAGCTCGAGAAATCTCTTTAGCTATGTGAAAAGCCTCCAACGCTTCTTCATAGGACATAATATTAACCGTAATTCCTCTTCCGTGGTTTCCTCCGACAGGCTTTATAACCAGTGGATAGCCAACATAGTTACACGTTTCTTCTATACTACTTTCTCTCCTAATAATATCCCCACGCGGTACTTCAACTTCAGCTTGTTCCAATAAATATTTTGTGTCCTCTTTATCACAAGCTAACTCTACACCTATACTACTGGTTTCGCTTGTAACCGTAGCTTGAATACGTTTTTGATTGGCACCGTATCCCAATTGGCATAATGAGTATTTATTGAGGCGAATCCAAGGTATGCCTCTACTTACAGCTTCTTCAACTATTGAACCAGTACTGGGTCCTAATCGTTCATCTTCACGAATAACACGCATTTGTTGCAAATCATCAGCCAAATCGTAGTCTTCTTCTTTTACTAAAGCTTCACATATTTTTACTGCTATTTCTGCAGCAAAACGCCCCACCTTTTCTTCCATGTAAGCAAAAACAACACTATAAACACCCTTTTCTCCATACCCACGAGTTCTTCCGAAGCCAACATCCATACCCGCAAGTGTTTGAATTTCAAGTGCAATATGTTCAATAATGTGACCCATCCATGTGCCTTCTTTAACTCTTTGAAAAAATCCGCCTGCAGTCCCTATCGAACAACGATGTTCATACATCGTCGGAAACATCGTTTCTAATCGCTCACTAAATCCTTTAATTTTATTAGATGGTAGAGCTTCCATCTCTTCCAAATCTAACACCATTACAATTAATTTATGACGACGAACCGACCAATAATTTGGCCCACGCATGGCATTAATACTCAGTATTTTCATGTTGATTTTCTTTAAACCTTATAATGTGAAAGATTATAAATATATACATTTTTATGTAAAAAAATTAGTTTATTTTTACGCCAAAGAAAAATAATTTCTATGAATGTAAAGGGAACCCTAATTCCTATAGGTGGAAATGAAGACAAAGAACACAACTCTAAGGAAAGATATACCATAGAATATATTGAAGAAGGTATTCTTTCGAGAGTAGTAAAAGAAAGTGGAGGTGTTAAAGCAAAAATTATTGTAATTACTACGGCGTCCAGTATCCCTGTTAAAGTTGGCGAAATTTACATGAAGGCATTTACAAAATTGGGATGTAATAATGTAAATATTCTAGATATACAAAGTAAAAAAGATGCTGAAAAACCGGAATCTATTGCATTGGTCAAGACAGCTAATTGCATCATGTTTTCCGGAGGTAAACAATCAAGAATTACAGATAAAATTGGTGAAACAACCATTCATAAGATTATGATGGATCGCTACTGTAATGAAGAAGGTTTTGTGATTGCAGGAACAAGTGCAGGAGCGATGGCTATGACTAAAGAAATGATTGCTGGTGGAAGTAGTACAGAAGCTTTTTTTAAAGGTACTGTAACGATGTATAAAGGATTAGGATTTGCTCCAAATTTAATTTTCGACACCCATTTTATTAAAAGAGGACGATTTGGCAGACAAGCTGAAGCTATGGCAAAATTTCCAAACATTTTAGGAATTGGATTAGCCGAAGATACTGGACTTGTTATAAAAAAATGTGAAGAGATTGAAGTTATTGGCTCTGGAATGATTATCATCTTTGATGCAAATAACCTTAGCCATAACAACGAATCGTTATTAAAAAATGGAACACCTATGAGTATGAGTAATTTAGTGGTCCATATCCTATCTAATGGAGATCATTTTAATATTAAAACCAGAAAAGTCAAGGTGTTACCTATTGATGCCCCTTTTGTTTAGTTTCATATAAAAAGTTATTTCAACACTTTTAAGGGACTATTGTTTCTGAATCATTATTTATAAATTAAAATTATTCCTTTTCCGTTTGAAGTTTTACAAGCTCTATACATGCCTTCAGTATTAAAAACCATAGCAATATCGCCCTGAGCATTGACAGCAATTAAACCACCATCACCTCCTATTTCTAATATTCTTTTATTGATCACTTCATTTGAAGCATCGTTAAGAGACATTCCTTTATGCTCTATTAAACTTGCTACATCATAGGCCACAACACCCCGAATAAAATATTCTCCGCTTCCAGTACAAGACACAGCACATGTTTTATTATTGGCATAATTTCCAGCACCTATCATTGGCGAATCACCAACACGACCAATCTTTTTATTGGTCATGCCTCCTGTTGATGTTGCGGCTGCGATATTACCATCTTTGTCACAAGCTACTGCACCAACGGTTCCGAATTTTGAATCTTTTTTTACCGAATGATCCAACTGGAAATTATCAGTATCCTTTATCTCCCGCCACTGTTGATGACGAAATTCATCGTAAAAATAGGCGTCATCTTCAATTGTATAATCTAATTGCTTTGCAAACTGAATAGCACCTTCTCCTGCCAAAAACACATACTCACTTTTATCCATGACATCACGTGCTAAAGTAATCGGATTTTTAATCCCTGTAATTAAAGACACTGCTCCTGCGTTTAAGGTTTTTCCATCCATAATGCTCGCGTCCATTTCATGTGTTTGGGTTGCTGTGAATACACTTCCCTTTCCAGCATTAAACAAATGGGAATCTTCTAAAGCAATTACTGCTTGTTCCACGGCTTCTACAGCTGTTTTTCCTTGTTCTAAAACTTGATACCCTTTATCTAAAGCTTCTTTTAACGCTTGTTTATATTCAATTTCAAGCTGTGGGGTCATCATTCCTTTTACCAAAGTGCCTGCACCTCCATGAATGGCTATCGAAAAATTATTCATTTATAAAATTTTAAAACTGAAAATTACAAATTGCATTTCAATTCGAGAGATAAGTTTAGTAGTTTTATAAATTAATTCAATGTCTATGTCCGATAAAAAAAGACTGTTCCTTCTAGATGCATACGCTCTTATTTTTCGAGGGTATTATGCGCTAATAAAAAACCCGAGAATTAACTCTAAAGGAATGGACACCTCAGCCATTTTGGGTTTTACTAATTCTTTATTAGACGTAATAAAACGAGAAAGACCAGACCATCTTGCTGTGTGTTTTGATAAAGGAGGAAGTAAAGACAGACTTGATATATTCCCTGAATACAAAGCCAAT
>Ga0114947_10000642_pt1 | contig 12236 bp, 11 predicted proteins | sample CR02metaG_FD_99656 | JGI IMG/M metagenome (GOLD analysis project Ga0114947, IMG submission 99656) | Deep subsurface microbial communities from Mariana Trench to uncover new lineages of life (NeLLi) - CR02 metaG | ecosystem: Environmental > Aquatic > Marine > Ocean trench > Sediment ...
ATATAGAAAGCAGCTAACTTCTCCGGATTTTCTGTTCTTATGGCCAAGTGCCGAATCTGAGCCATGGTTTCCCCCTTTCGTGGAACTTTTATAAGACCCAACCTAGGCCGTTTCCCAGTAGGCAAATCCCATCCCGCAAGGCGATGCATAGACCGGGACATAATCTACTATCTTACCCGGGGTACCATCCGCAACCCCGGCCGCGGCAATCCAATTCCTTGTCTCTCCGGTACCGCCTACCGTGCCTCCAAGCGGTCTCCCATTATCGAAATGCTCAGCGAACTTTCGAGCATCACCTAGTTTGACGGCGTCCAGGGTCCCCTGATCGAATTCTTCATTCAGATAGGCATCTTTAGCCCCTGGGGTATGCCATAGTCCCCCCGAACCCAATACGGCGACGTTGAGATCTAGAGAGGACTCCTCAATCAATTCCCTTATGGCCTTTCCCAATTGATAACACCTCTTAGCCGTGGGTTGAGGTGGGTAGTAACAGTTCACAAATACCGGTATGGTCGGGATATCATAGTTGGGCGTAAGATAGTGGAGAGGACGCATAAAGGCATGCCCCATGCCCGCCTCCTTGTTCGGCAGTTCCTGTGAGAAAGCAAGATCAAACCCCCTGGTCATGAGTCCTGATAATAGCTCTTTGGCAAGTTCCGGATGACCTTTGAGTTTGACCCAGTTCTCTGGGGTTTTGGGCTTTTTCACCCGCGGCGCTCCGGGCACCGTAGGCCCTGAGCCGGAACGAGTCCTGTAACCTTCAAACTCCGCCCCCAGGTAAATTCCCAACGCTGGAAGATTACTAAAATTGAAAAGCTCATACTGGTCATCGCCAAAGATCACCAACACATCAGGCCGAGCTGCTGCCAACTTTGTCCTGAGTGTGGCGAATGCCTTCATGCATTGATCAAACTTTTTTTGGTTGATCTCTACGGAGTCGTGTGGAACATCCGCTCTCACAGGTCTCCTGTCTCTGATATCGTTCCACTGCTCAGGAGGAGTGTATAGAAACGGAGAATGGGAACAAGACAAGACCAATGATACCTTTGCCATAACACACTCCTTATTTCGTAGATTTCACCAAAGTCCCCGCTCGCGTAACAGGCGCTCCATGTTCAGCCCACGTACCAGGGCAAGCTCCTCTTCAGGCCAATCCAGTGTGTTGATAATCTCCAGGCACTCCCCCAAGTGGTTTCTGGACCAGAACGGAAAGTCTGACCCAAGGACAATGTGATCGGCTCCCACCACACTGCGCGCTAGATTAAGTGTTGGCTGTGAGTTGCAGACAGAGTCATAGTACATTCGCTGGAGATAGGCGCTCGGAGGCTCTGGGATCGTCTTCTTGACACTGCGTTTAGATTCAAAGCCGTGATCGATTCGCCCAATCAGATATAGCACTGTTCCACCTACATGGGGGGCGATAACCGTGAGTTGGGGGTGGCGTGCCACGACTCCACCAAGGACAAGTTCCATGACGGCTAGGGTATCCTCCGACGGCCAGCCGAGCATTGTCTCCATTCCCAAGTTCGCGTAGCGGCCGAGGTGCTCCATGCGGTTCGGGTGGATGAAGAATAGAGTCCTGCCCTTCGACATCTCAGCATACAAATCCTCGAGGCTCGGGTCATTGAAAGAAAGGCCAAAGTTGGTGAGTATGATGGTCCCGGCAAAACCCGGCAGGCGTGAAGCTCGATGGAGTTCTTCGATGCTACTCGACACGTCTGGCAACGGAAGCGTAGCGAAAAACCGATAGTGACCAGGATGGCGCTGGCAGGCAGCAGAGAACTCATCATTCGTTGCTTGGGTCGCAGCTACCCTTTGGGCAAGATCCGCAAAGTACTTTCCGACTGTGGCCGGGCAAGATAGGATCTGGATATCCACCTTCGCTCCATCCAACAGAACCAGCCGTTCATCCAGTGCTCCCACCATCTGCGGATCATCAAGAAAATTGGGGCGCTGAAGAAACTGTAGCGCTGCCCTGGCCTCGGGTGAGGTTCCCTGGGACACCTTTTGCATTTCCGCCACCAGTGAACGTGGTGTCGTATGGCAATGTACATCTATGGTTGGCATAACCTAACTCTTATTTTCTGAGAGAAAAGCATCTCTGCTCGCAGCTCTTGAATGAACTGAAAAATACGTGCCCCTACCTGGATTGTCAACTGGATTATAGTACGTTGAATTGCAACGCGCTATCCATGCTGCCTAGCTACTTTCCCTTCCAGTCAGGTGAGTTCTCAACCTGCTCAAACATATTTCCCAACACCTGCATGTACGTGTAATACTGAAAAGCCATCCACTTGGCCGGATTCCCCGGCAGCTTATTAAAATGTTGGTGCTCGCAACCGTTCGGCTTGACCGGCAAGACAATCAGGTCCCATTTTTCCCAATCACACCTCTCCCCGTCCACCACGGTGTACCCTTCACCCTCCAGGACAAACAACTGTATGCCCCCTTGGTGGCGGTGCTTACCGGAGTGAACTTTGATATCGTGAATGAAGCAGATCCAATCCGTCGCAGCCGTATCAAGGACCCCATGGAAGGATAGAAACATCTTGAGTAAGGCCTGTCTGTTCTGGCGCCAGGGAATATCCTTACCCCTTAACACGATCTTACCGGTCCTCGCACGCTCCCTTTCAGCTGCGCAGAGTCTCAGCGTCTCCTCATAATGTTCTCCTCGGTCCTGGTGTCCAGGTTTCCTCTCTTTGATCTTTTCTCTTTCCATCATTGTTCCTTTTTTATCCCTGAGTGTTAGGCCCGTCAGGCAATGTTCAGGGGGACTCCCTCCCACTCCATTTGCTAGCCTGCATTTTAAAGGCAACGATATTACGGTAGATCGGCTTTCGTCAAGGACAACCATGGAACGCCCGTCGTCGGTGCGGTTTCTAGAACTCCTTTAAATAAATCAAAGGCGAGCAAATGGCATATACTTTTAGAGACCCACACTCTATTGATGCTCCTTGACCCACCCCTGACCCCATGGTATTGCCAGACCGGATAAGGAGGTTCTAATGGCAGGCACACGCGACTTGCGTAAATTGGTGAGGCCCCAAGATGGGGAAGTGAGTCGGCTGATATTTTCAGATCCCGAAATATACCAGCAGGAACTCGAGCGAATCTTCTCGCGGTGTTGGCTCTATGTGGCCCACGAGTCAGAGATCCCGCATCCAGGTGATTTTGTGACCCGGACCATGGGAGAGGATCCTGTCATTGTTACCCGTGGTGAAGATCAAAAAGTGCATGTCTTGTTGAACACCTGCAGGCACCGTGGGCGAACGGTTTGTCGAGTTGATTTCGGCAATGCACCTGAATTCCGCTGCCCTTACCACGGCTGGACCTACAAAAACACCGGAGAACTGATAGGGGTACCGGCCTATAAGCAGGCTTATCCCGGAGGATTAGATCTCGGCAGGTTGGGCCTTTACGAAGCCCCTCAGGTTGACGCTTATAAGGGGCTGATCTTCGCGAGCTGGGATGTAAAAACGACTTCGCTCAGCGATTACCTAGGTGGGATGAAATGGTATCTTGACCTGTTTGTCGATCGCACGGACGGTGGCATGGAGGTAGTAGGACCTCCCCAGAGGTGGTTGGTAGATACGAATTGGAAGTTGGGATCCGGCAATTTTATTGGGGATGCATACCATGTCCATATGACCCACCAATACCGAATCGAGCTCGGAGGCACACCTGTCTCACCGCAGGGTTATCAGGTGCACACGGAAAACGGTCATGGGTTGGGCCTAACCCATCCAGCCCCTGGTACCACCAGTGAACCTTATTTTGGTTTACCAAAAGAGTTTTGGCCGCAGCTTGAGCGCCATCTCACTAAAGGGCAGCTCCAGGTATTAAAGCCCCTAAGGAACGCCCATGGCACGGTCTTTCCCAACTTGAGCTTTTTGCATCCCGCCGGAACAAGGTCTCGTGAAGAGCAGTTCACTTCCTTTTTTACTCTCCGTCAATGGCAGCCCAAAGGGCCGGATAAAATCGAGATTTGGTCATGGTGCCTTATTGAGAAAGACATGCCAGAGCGATGGCAAGAGGCCTCTAGAAGAGCCTACCTCCAGACCTTCGGTGTGGCCGGCACAACGGAGCAAGACGACACTGAAACCTGGGCGGATATCACTCAGGCAAACCGGGGACCTGTTGCACGCAGCAGTTTCTTTCATTACGGGATGGGATTGGGAACCGTTGAACCGCTGAAGGATTGGCCCGGCCCCGGCACGGCTTATCCAACCTCTTGGATAGAAGCAAACGAACGCGCAATGTTTGAACGTTGGCTGGAGCTTATGACTCAAGCATAAGGGCTATGCCACTTATCAGTTGGGATCACGGTAAGGAACTCTCTGAATGGAAGAAGCAAAGACCATAGGGCTCAACGATCCTCCCTATTCTGAAATCGTGGACTTCCTCTATAAAGAGGCTGAGCTTATGGATGAAGGTCGCCTCTCGGATTGGCTGGAACTGATGACGGAGGATTTGCTTTACCGTATGCCCATGCGAGTGAATCGAGGACGGGGAGAGCAGCCGGATTATTCCCATGAAACGGAGATTTTCTGCGATGACCTTCCTTCATTGCGGTTGCGCATTGATCGATTGTCCACCGGTTATGCCTGGGCAGAGGACCCACCCTCAAGGACCCGTCATGTGGTGTCCAACGTCCGGGTGACTGCGACCTCCAATCCCGATGAGTTCGATGTTCGAAGTTATATCTTGGTTTACCGCAACAGAGGCAACTCCCCAGAAGGAGATCTTTTCAGCGGGAAACGTCAGGACCTGCTAAGAAATGTCAACGGTCATTGGCGATTGGCCAAGAGAACGATCCTGCTCGATCAAGCCGTCATTGGATCGAGGAACCTCTCCATATTCTTTTAGCCTCCGAAAGGAGAAGACGATGCTGACAGCAAGAGACCTCAGAGGAATTTGTGTGTTGGTTCCCACGCCCTGCAAAGAGGGCTCAGACAAATGGGATGCCACTGATTCCGTCGACCTCGAAGAGACAGCGCGCATGACCGAGAGCCTCATTCAGGCCGGTATTGGTAGCCTCACGGCATGCGGTACCACCGGCGAATGCGCCGCCCTTTTGTGGGAGGAAAAAAGAGCCTTCATCGCTACGATAGTTCAGGTCAACCGAAAACGAGTTCCTGTTTTCGCAGGCGCCACTGCCCTAGGTACCAAAGAGGTCGTCAGACAGATGAAAGGCTTAAAGGACCTCGGGGCCGACGGTGCCTTCGTCGGCCTGCCCCTCTGGCAAACCCCGACCCTCGAGAACTCCGTTCAATTCTATGCCGACCTGAGCGAAGCCGTGCCAGATATGGCCATCATGATCTATTCCAACGCGCTGTTTTTTAAATGTTCCTTCCCCACAGTGTTCTGGGCTGAGGTAGCCAAAAATGCCCCAACGGTGATTACCACCAAGGTTACCTATGGAATCGGAACTCTGTTGGAAGACTTGAGGGTCGCTGGGCACCAGATTAATTTCATGCCAGGTCAAAACAATATTTTTCCAGCGTACAAGATGGCACGTACGAAGATAACAGCCTGCTGGTCCACTTCAGCAGCCATGGGGCCTGAGCCTGTGGTGGCACTGATGGAAGCCATTCAGAAGGATGATGAAAAACGGGTGGATGCCATCTGGGAGGATATGCGATCTGTACCTCCTTTCTTCCCTCCCGGGGCAGTGCCCCAGTTTGCTCAGTATAACGCCCAGGCAGAGAAATGGCGGTTCAATGCCGCTGGCTTTGTAAAATGTGGACCCTCAAGGGCACCTTATCGCGACCTCCCGGATAACTGGAAAAAACATGCAGAACTCCATGGCGAGGGTTGGGCTGAGCTGAGAAAGAAGTATATGAAGGGTTGAGCCGCCTACTACAAACCAAAGAAACGAGCAGCGTTCTCACCTAGGAGCTTCTTTTTGATCTGGTCTGGGAGATCAGTCCGATTCCGCCAACGGGAGACGTAGGTCTCCTCAGCCGAAGGGTCGCCGTGGGGAAAGTCCGATGAGCACATGAGCCCATCCTCCCCCAGATGTTTCAAAAGATAGTCGAAATCCTCATCCCCTTCGCAGTTAACAAAGACACGGCCTTCTCGAAACAATTCCTCAGCGTCGCGGTAGTACTCCCGGTCAAACCCTGTACCAAAGGTAGGGCGGCGGACCTCTCCGCTAATGACCGACAATGGCTTTGCACGGCGGCGCAATTGCTTGATCGCATAGGGAACCCACTCGGAGCCGCTCTCAAGAAAACCGAATCGAAGCTTCGGAAAACGAGTCGGCAGGCCGGCCCCCATGGTGAAGGTAAATCCCCATATAACGGGGATCGTGGCCGAGACAAAAAACGATTGCCCATCGACAAAGAGATTCGTCACCGGTGGTGATGACCACCCGAGATGAACGCATATGGGCAGATCAAGATTCTGCGCTTTTTCGTAAATGGGAAAGAACGCGGGATCAGAAAGCGTCTGCTCCCACACCATCCCCATGGTGAAGATTCCGACCGCCCCGAGATCCTTCGCCCGTCGCATCTCCCCTATCGCAGCTTCCTGGTCGCGGAAAGGAATCAACGCCACCCAGCGAACCCGCCCCTTCGATTTTAAGCATGCTCGCCCTACATAGGTGTTGTAAGCCTGGAACAGGGCCCCCTCCAGCTTGACATCTTCCGCTGTGGCAGCAAGAAACATGGTCGGGAACACCACCTGGACGTCAATACTGAACCGGTCGAGGTCCGCCAAGCGAGCATCTATATCACCCAAGGTCTGAGAGCCAATACTGACATCCATTTTTTTTGACCTCTCATCTCCAGGGAGGAAGAAAGTAGTGCGGCCTCTACCACCGATGGCAGGGCAGGTCTTACCTTCAATGATCCAGCAGCTATTGAAGTCTGCCCGTAACGTATCCGTGGGAAGGTGAACCCGGATGGGCCGACGAGGATAAAACTCCGCAGGCATATCTGCAAACATCTCCTCGGGTTCAATAACATGTCCATCTGCATCAATGATAGGCATAACCGCTTATCCCACTTCCTGTAATTTATAACCCATCACCCTTGAGGATGTCCGGGGTTAAAACGTCACTTTCGACGCCCTTACCCCTCCTTGCCTTTCCAGTCAGGAGAATTCTCCACTTGCTCAAACATTCTTCCGAGCGGCTTGTTAAACGGATCATACTGGAAGGCCATCCACTTGGCTGTCTTGCCTGGCGTTTTGTTGAAATGTTGGTGCTCACAGCCGCGTGGCTTAATCGGTAAGATGACCAGGTCCCACTTCTCCCAATCAAATTTATCACCATCCACCGTCGTAGATCCTTCACCTTCCAGAATGAACAGCTGAATACCGCCTTGGTGGCGGTGCTTGCCCGAGTGGACCTTGATATCATGGATAAAGCAGAGCCAATTCGTCGCTGCAGTATCACTGATACCGTGGGAAGATAGAAAAGTTTTTACCAAAGCCTGCCGGTTTTGGCGCCAGGGAGTATCGCGGGCCCGTATCACAATCTTTCCGGTTTTAGCACGCTCCCTTTCTGCCGCATAAATATTGAGTGTCTTATTGTAGTCCAGCCCCCGACCCTGCTGCTCAGGTTCCCTCTCGCGAAGTTTTTCCCTTTCCATCTTTCTTTCTCCCCTGTCTTGTTCGAGCACAAACGTTTACCGCAAGACTGCCTGATCTCCCAGGCCACGGTTAGTAAATATTAGTCCTTCTCGAATGAAAAGCAATAGGACAATTAGGTGTAGAAACTTGACAAGTTCATGAGCTAAATAATAACGGTAGGCTCCACTGCGCCTTGCCTGATAGAACGAGCTAGCATATACTCACTTCCGCTGATTCTTTCATTTACTTACCTGGAAAGGAACTCCGATGCCTTACAGAGATTTACGGGCTTATTTAAACAAGCTCGAGCACGAGGGAGAGATCATTCACATTCAACGTGAGGTGGATCCTGTATGGGAGGTCGCTGCGGTGATCCGGCGGGCGGGAGAAAAGGCCATATATTGTGATCGGGTAAAAGGATTCGACATCCCCATGGTTGGGAACCTGTTCGGCAGTCCGCGTAAGGTTGAGCTATGCCTGGAATTAGAACGCAACAACCTATTGCATGAGTATTGGCAGCGCTCTCGAACTGCTATCGATCCCGTGATGGTAAGCTCCGGACCCGTCCAAGAACGAGTTTATACAGGTGAGGACGTCAACCTTCACACCCTCCCAATACCCCTCGCCCACGAGTTCGACGGGGGACGTATTATCGACTCTGGCCTCGCCATAGCGCGTGACCCCGAACTGGGTTACAACCTTTCCATTCACCGCCTTCATCTCAAAGGTCCTCGGAAGACTGGTATTCTTTGCGGCAGTGCCCAACATCTTCGGCACTATATGACCCGGGCGTGGGAGCGAGGCAAACCATTGGAAATCGCCATCGCCATTGGAGCTGATCCAATTCTCTACATAGCGTCGCAATCGCGAATGGGGTACGGTATCAGCGAGTTGCAGGTAGCAGGTGGTTTACGCCAATCCCCAGTGGAGCTCGTTCAATGTAAGACAGTAGATCTCGCAGTGCCAGCTCATGCCGAGATCGTGCTCGAGGGCTTCATACCACCAGACGAGCGTGAACCCGAGGGTCCTTACGGTGAATACCATGGGTATTATGGTTCTTCGGAAGCTTCCCCAGTGATTCACTACACTGCTATGACCACGCGAAAAAACCCTATCTACCAGATGATTCTCATAGGAAAACCACCTACGGAGAATAACTACTTGACGCTGATGCCGAAGGCTTCCACGGTCTACCAAATCATCCGCGAGTGCGTGAATGAGATCCGTGACATTTATATCACACCGGGGAGCGGTGGTTCTTTTCACTGCATTGTATCCATTAAGAAGCGGTTTGAGGCCGAGCCCCGGCGTGCCATGCTAGCGGCACTAGGTAGTCGGGCGACCTTGCGCCAGGTGATCATCGTTGACGACGATATTGATATTCGTAATCCTGTGGAGGTGGAGTGGGCTGTGGCAACGCGCAGCGAGTTTCGCAAAGACACCATCATCGTAGACGACATGTACCCCGGGCTCAACCCTGCACCCATGGGCAAGGCCGGCCAGACCCTCACCACTGCTACGGGAATCGACGCAACGCTGCCGCTCGATCGGGAGTACCCCAAAGTGTGTGACGTCCATCAAGAGACTCTCAAGCGAGTGGACACAGAGTGGGATAGCTACGTATCAAGCACTGACGCTACAGCTCCCAAAGAAAAAAGAAAGTTAGCGGGGCGAAAAAGCTTGTGAATCTTAATTGCGGTTCAAGAATTAAATCATGGCGGTACCGCCGTTTACCGCGATCGTCTGTCCAGTGATAAAGTCACTCTCTGCTGAGGACAGAAATACAATGGTCCCCACCAGATCCTGAGGTGTCTCAACCCGTTTGATACAACCTGTCTGCGCCCTCTGTTTGTATCCTTCCATCCCCGCCTCGTCAACGTTGTCCAGACTCAATGTGAGTCCCGGTGCCACCGCGTTGATGCAGATATTGAAGTCGCCCACCTCCCGTGCGATACACCGGGTCAGTCCTATCACTGCTGCCTTTGAAGTCACATAGTGAGCGAATCGTGGTGTGCCGGAAAGGACAGTACCGGAACTGATGTTTACAATCTTCCCATACCTCTGCTGTTTCATTTGCGGTAAGACCGCACGACAGCAGAGGAAGGTCCCCCGTACGTTGACGGCCATCACCCGATCCCATTCCTCCACAGAAATCTCTTCAAACGGACCGCGCTTGACAGAAGGTCTCTGAAACACGGCGGCGTTGTTCACGAGCCCATCGATTCGCCCAAATTGATCCAGAGTGGCTTTCACCATCCGCTCGGTTCCTTCTAATTGAGACACATCGGTCGTTACGGGTAGGGCCTCTGCCGCACCGAGTTCCTCGGCTGTCCGCTCCGCGAGGGACCCGTCGATATCCGCCACCACCACCTTGGCCCCTTCTCGGGCCAACCCCTGGCAGTAGACCTTACCAATCCCCTGGGCACCTCCGGTTACAATGATTACGCGTCCGTCCAGTCTCGCCATGAAAATATCCTCCTCCTAAGACAAATTTCACACTTTCTTGGCATCGAGGTAATTTATCCGCCTTCGCAGAAGACCACGGATGAATGCAACGGTCGAACCCTCCGACCTTCGTCGGCCATAGCCGACTACGGTCGGCGAAGGCCGAAGCTCGGAGAGCGAAGGAGGGTGCTTTGGCGGATTCCGCCGAATAAATGAAGGATACCACAGGCGTAAGCCCGTGGAGGCTTCATTGGTTCATTCGCAGGAGATGACCCCAGCGCTCACGGACCTTTGTCTCCGCCTCCTTATCAATAGTGATGGCTGGGGCGAATGTGTCCCTTCTCTCATAGGGCCTCGTGGCATCGATGAGCATCCGAGAGGTGAAAGCAGGCTGCCCGTGGGGCACTGCGGGGTCCAGGATGCTGCTCGGCACCCGCCTCAGAATATCAACATCCACACTGGGCTCAATTCTAGTGCAGACCGCCCACATCAAATCGTCCAGGTTGGTAATGTCCACATCTTCATCCACTACGATAACGAGCTTGCTGTGCATCACGCTGTAGCAATTGCTTGCCGCCACCAACACCTGCTTCGCGTGACCTGGGTATTGTTGTTTGATGGACAACGCTACGAACATTTGAGCAGCGCCGGCCTCGTGACTCCACGCACCAAGGATACCGGGGATGCCCATGCCTTTGAGTTCTTCCTCCAAGGAAGCCGATTTCAAGATAGAGTGCACAAAAGTGCTCTCGTTGGGTGGGCGTGTGGGAGGGGAGCCCAAGACAATGGGCTGAGAGCGATAGTAAACCGCCTGCACATCCACGCACGGTTCGTCCCGCTGACCCGATCCATAATAACCCGTGAACTCCCCAAAGGGGCCCTCGGTGCGCCTTTTGTCAGGTTGAAAGTGGCCTTCTAATATAACCTCTGCCTCCGCAGGTAGGGGAAGTCCGGTCATCTCTCCGGCAAAAACTGTGATCGCCTCGCCCTTAATACCGCCGGCAAAATCATATTCGCTTCGGTTCGGTGGAACTCCCAAGGAACTGGCACTCAAAAACACGACGGGATCCTGACCCAGTACAATGGCTACGGGGCAGGGTTTACCCTCGTCAAGGTATTTTCTTCTGATAATGGAACCATGGTGGCTCGAGCCGATGTAGACGGTAACCTCATTTTTTCCCTGCAGCTGAACCCGATAGGTTCCCAAGTTGACCCACCCTGTCTCGGGGTCCTTCAAGATAACAACACAACCGGTGCCGATATAACGGCCCCCATCTTCATCATGCCAAAAGGGCGCCGGGAACAAACTCAGGTCCACCTCCCCCCCCAATCGAGTATTTTCCTTAACCGGCGCCTTCTCAACCAGTCGGGGTGGAATAGGGACAAGGCCTTTCCACTTTGCCTTCCACTTGTCCACCAGATCCCGATAACCACTGACGTCCCCCAGACGAAGCGTGTGGGCGAGTCGGCGCGTCGACCCTAGCGTATTGACCAGGACACGGTAGCCTTCTTTGTGATCCGTAATTTGATCAAAGAGGAGAGCCGGCCCCTGTCGTTGCCGCCTGGCCAATTGAGTCAATATCCCCATTTCGTGGTTCCAATGGACTCCCTTCACGTCCAGGACTTCACCCGTGTCCCGAAGTACATCTATCCATTGTCCTAAGGTATGGTATTTATTGTCCACTCAGTTTCTCCTAAACCACCCAAACTTTCGCGAATTCTATTTCACGCCTGTCAGAGTGTCAAGGATTGGAAGGCTGTAGTGCGGAAAGTCGGGGGGGAGATGTCTCTTCCATGCTCCGCTCAGCAAGCCCCCTCAGCCCACGACCGATACAAATGGAGCTGGCGTGCCTGAGCGGAAGTTTGGCTTTGCGGCGTTGGAAGCCTCTGCGAAGCTGAGGAAAAAGCCAGTCTTCGCAGCGCCACGATGGAGAAACGGGATGTGGATGGAGTCGATGCCGCCCTCCATCGCTTGCAGCCAGTTGCATTCTTGCCAGCGCCTTGAAATGAAACGATGGGACTCCGGCACAAGTGCCCAGTCCAGATCAGGCAGGCCAGGCTGCAGTTCCGAAGGTCCCATATAGGTCCAAATGATCCCGCCTCGCTCACGGCACGGATAGGCCGTCAATTTGATCTTGTGCTTGAAGTTGCTCTCAGGCGGCTCCGACGGCATATCCACGCACCGCCCATCCACATCGTATTTCCACCCGTGGTAC
>Ga0114947_10000643_pt1 | contig 12235 bp, 11 predicted proteins | sample CR02metaG_FD_99656 | JGI IMG/M metagenome (GOLD analysis project Ga0114947, IMG submission 99656) | Deep subsurface microbial communities from Mariana Trench to uncover new lineages of life (NeLLi) - CR02 metaG | ecosystem: Environmental > Aquatic > Marine > Ocean trench > Sediment ...
CATTTGCATGGTTTGCGGGAAGCCGGCTACGCGGACACAACGCCTGATTGACAATGCGCCAGCCCGCGCCTCGGACAAGATCATCGTGGTGGGAGCAAGTGAGATGTACGAAGCACGCTGCCGAGAGCATCACCAGTTGCCCGAATGAACGACTACCAGGAGTATTTGGAGGAGATCCTGATCAGCGAGCAGCAGCTGCGGGATCGCATTCGCGCGCTTGGCGAGGAGATTAGCGCCGACTATGCCGGGGAGGATCTGCTGCTGATCTGTATTCTTCGTGGTGGAGTGTTGTTTCTCACCGATCTTATGCGTGAGATCACTCTGCCGCACAGCATCGACTTTATGGCCGTCTCTTCCTACGGCGCCGGCGTTCGGCAATCCAAAGGCCTGGTGCGGATTACGCTAGATCTGACGACCTCCATCGCGGATCGCAACGTGCTCCTGGTAGAGGACATCATCGATAGCGGGAACACGATCGCTTCTGTTCTCGAGCTGCTCAACGTACGCCGGCCGAAGTCGTTGAAGGTGTGTACGCTGCTGGATAAGCCGGAGCGTAGAGAGTCCGAGGTTCCGATCGACTATCGTGGCTTCGAAATCCCTAACAAGTTCGTCTTTGGTTATGGGTTGGATCTCGATGGGTACTACCGGAATCTGCCTTTCATCGGCGTTCTTCGCCCCGATAAAGTCTCTGAGTTTGCCGACGCTAGTTGAACAGCTCCTGGAATCAGACCTGGCCGCGCTCATTCGGTCGAAATCCAACGATCAACAGGTCTGGCTGGTCGGCGGAGCGCTGCGCGACCATTTCCTCCAAATAGTCCAACCGGATCTCGATTTTGCTGTGGATGGCGATGCAATTTCCCTTGCGCGGGGACTGGCGGACGCGTTGGGCGTTCCATGCTACGTACTGGACGAGCAGCGAGATACTGCGCGAGTGATTCTTCCGGAGCAGGCTACGCTTGATTTTGCCCGCCTGAGGGCGTCGACGATTGAGGCTGACCTTAAGCTTCGAGACTTCTCAATAAATTCGATGGCGGTTGACCTTGACCACCCAGATCGCCTGATTGACCCACTCGGAGGCCTACAGGATCTCAAAGACAAAATCCTCCGGGCTAGTGCGCGCGACTCAATCAAGAAAGATGCCATTCGATCGATCAGAGCGATCCGGTTGTCCACCAGCCTTATGCTCCGGATCGAAAACCAAACAAAGGAGCAGATTCGCAGATCCGTTGACGGTTTGGCCGCAAGTGCGGCAGAACGACGGAGAGATGAGCTGTCAAAAATACTCGATTCCGATTGGGTGGCAACCGCCATGCGGCTGATGCGAAGGCTGGAGCTGTTGCCGAGCGTTTTGCCGATGCAGGCTGCGTTGAATTCCGAAGAATGGGACCGAACGCTACGGGTCGTCGACAGGCTGGCCGAATTGATGGGAGCCGTGGCAGCAGGGTTTGAACCAGACCGGGCGGGCAATCTCCCGCTCGCCGAACTTTCTTTGAAGCTCGGCCGCTACCGAACGAATCTGGGCAGTCATCTCAGCGCGAAAATGCCGGGTGGCCACCGGTCCAGCCAGATACTGTTCCTGGCAGCGTTGCACACCGAATTAGAGCATGCAAAAGGATCGGCCTACGCGAGTGCTCGCGAACTGCGCTTCAGCGAGGCTGAGGCAAGACTGGCTCGTTCGATCGCGGGATGTCGCCTTCGAGCAGCGGAATTGGAGGGTGCCGCTACAGATCTAGGCGCACATCGCTATTTCCGGGATTGCGGAGCATCTGGAATCGAGGCGGCTTTACTGTACCTGGCGATCTCTCTGTCGGAATCTCCGACTCAAGATCGGTGGGAGATGCAAGTCAATATCGCGCGAAAACTATTTGAGGCGTGGTTCGCACAACATGATCTGATCGTGGCGCCTCTCCAGCTCGTGCGGGGAAACAAGCTTGCTGCCGCACTGAATCTCCGGCCCGGCCCCATCATCGGAGAGCTGTTAGCCGCAATTGCGGAGGAACAGGTGGAAGCTCGAATAACAACCGAATCCGAAGCGCTGGAGTTTGCTCGTAATCGGATGCTCAAGCGAGGTTGATTAAGGAAAAATTTCGGTTAGCGTAGGTTCGTAGAAGCAGCGGCATTTCAAGGCATGAGAACAGCCCATTGTGGGAAGTTCCGGGACGTGCCCTTTGTTGTATTCGCCCTCCTGCCGCCGACACGCGGGGCAGGCGTCATGTGACACGATCAGTCGGATCTTACTGACTCTCGGATTACTTTCGAACTTTGACAATGCAGCTTCTTGTCGCGTTTCCACAACACGAACCCTCTCTCTGATCTTCTGATGCTCTTCGGTGCCCTTCGGGCATTATCTTACTGTAATTGACTGGATTGTTTCCAGAGGTTAGTTCGAATTGAGACAGATACTGCACATCGACCTGGATGCCTTCTTCTGCTCCGTGGAAGAGATCCGTAATCCAAACCTCAAAGGCAAGGCTTTCGTTGTAGGGGGTAGCCCTGAGGGCCGTGGGGTGGTCACCTCCGCCTCCTATCCTGCCCGCAAATTCGGCATTAGGTCCGCCATGCCCATGTCACGCGCCATCAGACTGCATCCAGATCTGATTGTTGTCGGCTCCAATCACACGAACTACTCGGAGCATTCGCGACAGGTCATGCGCTACCTGCGCGGTGCGGTCCCCGTAATGCAGCAGATCTCGATCGACGAAGGCTTTCTCGACGTCAGCGATGATCCACGGGGTGGGGAGCAAGCCGCCTCAGAGATGCAGGCTGAAATCCTGAAGCAGTTCAAGTTGCAGACTTCCTGGGGAATCGCGACCAACAAGCTTGTGGCAAAGATCGCTACTGAAGTTGGCAAACCAAAGGGGCTGGTTGTGGTTCCTGCGGGAAAGGAAGCCTCGTTCCTGGCACCGCTTCCGGTGAGCATGATGTGGGGCGTGGGGCCTAAGTCGTCCCAGCGATTTGCGAAGCAGGGTATCCGAACGATTGGCGATATCGCGGCGATGCCAGAGGCTCGCCTACAGCAGCTCTTTGGCTCACGAGGCACAGATCTTGCATCGAGGGCAAGGGGGATCGATGAGCGGCCTGTTCAGGAGCTGCATGATCGGCGTTCGGTATCTGCCGAGCGAACCTTCTCCAAAGACGTAGATTCCATGCAGGAACTGCGCCGACATCTACTTCACCTGAGTGAGCGCGTGGGAACCCGGGTAAGGAGAGCCGGAATGATGGGTTCGACGGTACGCATCAAGCTTCGATGGCCGGATTTTTCGACCTTCACACGGCAGATGCGGCTGAATCAACCCACAGACCAGGATGGAGAAATCTATGCCGCGGCACTCAAACTGTTTGCAGACAACTGGCGTCCGGGAAAGGCAGTACGGCTGCTTGGGGTTGGAATCGCAGAATTGGGGCCTCCCATGCGCCAGCTAGAGCTGTTCGATCACGGATGGGAGCAGGACCATAAATTGTTAAAGGCAGTTGACGATATCCGAGAAAAATATGGGCATCGAGCACTGATACGCGCGGGAAGTTTGAGCAACCGGTCCGGGGAGGATTCGCAGTGACGCTGCGCGGCAAGGGGTTATTCATTTGGCAGCTCTGGAAGTGCGATGGCGGCGATCCAGAGGTGATCGCGGCCAAAGCGAAGGCTGCCGGACTATCTCACGTTCTCATCAAGATCGCGGACGGAGACTATTGGAGCTATAACATCGATCCCAAAACCAAGGTCGACTACATTCCTCCGGTGCTGCAAGCCTTGAAGGAAGAAGGAATCGAGGTCTGGGGCTGGCAATATGTTCGCGGCCGCAATCCGATAGGAGAGGCGCAACTTGCCATTCAGCGGACGAAGGCGCTCGGGATGGACGGGTTCGTGATCGATGCCGAAGCCGAATATCAATCCGCAAGCAAGCGGACAGCCGCTACGCGATACATGAATGAGCTCAGGGCGGCGCTGCCCGATCTGCCGATCGCATTAAGCACCTACCGATTCCCGAAACTTCACCGCAGCTTGCCGTTCGCTGAATTTATGGCTGGATGTGACTACGCCATGCCGCAGGTCTACTATGAACAGCGGCATAACCCCGAGACTCAACTGGAAATTTGTGTCGAACAATATATGGCCCTCAATCCCGCGCGGCCAGTCATCCCCACCGCTCCAATCTATGGAAGGGGTGATTGGCGCCCGACCGCGGATGAAATTACCCGCTTCTTCGCAAAGGCCCAGGAGATGGGGCTCAGCGCAGCGAATGCCTGGAGCTGGGATGTGGGGACTCGGCCGGCCTACAATGATCTTTGGGGGGCGGTATCGGATTTTGACTGGCCCACTGACCCCCCTATTGCTGATATGCCCGAACGATTGATCGGACGGCTGAACGAGCATGATCGAGAGCTTGTGGCCGGACTGTATGCCGAAAATGCCGCGCATGTCACGGGAAAACAAACGATATTCTCGCGCCAGGCCATCGCAAACTGGTATGGAAAGTTGATACACGAGACGCTCCCCGAGGCAAAATTCGAAATTACTGGGAAGGCCGGTTCCGGGAGCACCCGGCATTACACTTGGACCGCGCAGAGCTCTCGCGGACAGGTGGTCGACGGAAACGATACACTGGGTCTGAGAGAGGGCAAGATCCAGTTCCATTTCAGCTACTTCACCGTTCGCTGACAGCACCGTAGCGAAGGACCTCGATCTAGGCCAGACCCGAATCTCAGCGCACCGAATCAATTAGCCGATCGGAGAATTCGTTCTGGGAACGATTGATTCCACCATTGCCATATTGGTGGCCGTACTAACCATATCCATGCCCATTTTTCTCTGGCTTGGGTGGCGTCGGCTGCGCAGGGCTCAAGAGGTGCCCTTTTTTGGCCTGCGCCAACAGAGAATCAGGGAAGGGTGGCGGCTCATCCTGCTTGGATTTGCTCTTGGGTTCTTCGGGTTGGTGACAAGGTTATTCGGATCACAGGCGGCAGCAGTGATCATCACGCCCATACCCTCGGATACACCAATACCATCGGAAACCCCAACGCCAACTCTGACTTTGACCCCGTCGATCACGGCAACCGCCTCCATCACTCCTACCGCGAGCGTCACCCCGACTCCATCAGTAACCGCAACCCCCGCAATTCCCGAAGGCCTGACCGTATTATTCAGAGAGACCGTTACGCCTCGTCCGGAGGCCGTGTTCAGCCCAATTGAGATGAGTCTAAGGTTGGATATTTTGAATCGAGCGATCGGCCCCGCTACAGAATTTGAGAATCCGATAGATATTCTGTATGGGGCCTTTACGTACAATTTCCTCGATGACGGAGTGCGCTGGACAGCGATTTGGTATTTGAATTCCCAAATCGTGTGCTCAGAGACAAAACCCTGGGATGGAGGAACCGGCGGCTACGGCTACACAGAATGCCGGCCCGAAAACGGCTGGCTGCCTGGCGAATATGAGGTTCAGATGTTTCTGGGTACGAATTGGATCGTATCTTCTCGATTTTCAATTGCGGATGTAGCCACGCCTTCGGCGACCCCCTGAGACCTCGGCCTTTGAGCGCCAATCAGCCAGCTCTCCTGTTCAGCGAAAAGGCAGTTTCGATGAGATCGAGCACCGCGGCGTAACCCTTCCGCATGGGCCGAATCTCGATGTATTCGCGGATGGTGTGAGCTTCTCCACCCTTGGTGATCCCCACGCAAACTGCGGGGAAGCCTCGATTGAGCGGCACGCTAGCATCCGTTGAACCGAACTCAAGGTAGGCCTCCCGTTCGCCGGTTTTCTCAAGTGAGTTGAGAGCTGCAAGAACAAGTGGGTGGTCGGCCGCCAATTCGCCACCGGGACGCGAGCCTACCTGAGTTAGCTCAATCTCTGCATCACCTACACGGACGCCTTTTACGAGTCTCCTCAAACGCTTATCCATCTTGTTCAGGGAGCTCTCCGATTCCGAGCGTATGTCGATTTCAAGTTCGGCTAAATCGGCGATGCTATTAATGGAACGTCCACCCTCGATCCGACCAATGTTCAGCGTGGTGCGTGGACTGCCGGGCAACTTCATGTCTAGAAGTTGGCCTCCAACCTCGATTAGTTTGTGTATTGCGGAAGTCCGACCGGCATGAATCCAGGAGTGACCGCCTTCGGTGCGGATCGTGATGCGATATCTACGGACCGGGAGCGCACGATGATAAATGTGCCCCAGCGCCATGCCTTCCAGGATGATATAGGCAGTGACCTTTTCTCCAAAACGAGCCACGACTTCCCGCATGCCTCGCAGGTTTCCCAGGCCCTCTTCGCCTACGTTTGCCACCAGCCACACATCGCCTGCAAGCTCGAGAGTGCGTAGATCTTCACTAAGTTCCAGCAAGGCGGCCAGGGCTACCGAATTGTCCCCGACTCCCGGACCAATCAACCGCGACCGAGTTCTTCGGTGCGTCAGATCCGTTTTTCCCACGAACACGGTGTCGAGATGAGCAGAAACGATCAGCGGAGGGGCGTTCTCGCCGGGGATTCGGGCGTACAGATTACCGACATCGTCCAGGGTCAGTTGTGTCACTCCCAATGTCTCGAACTGGGATTTGAGGAATTCTGCTCGCTCAGTTTCACCAAAGGTCGGTGCGGGAATGGATTGGATTTCGAGCGTGCGTTCGATCCAGCGGTCAAGTTTCATGGCTAGATCAAGCGTGCCATGGATCGAAGTGCCTCGAGCCTGGCTTGCGGCAGACCGGGCGCAGCACCCATCGCATACAGTGCCCCGGAGCCTTCGATCGCGAGTGAAGCAGAAACGCTGCCCCTTAGTCCGGCCTCAAGCACATCGCCGGTTTCGCTCAACCCGACCAAGAAGCCGCCACAGAAAGCATCACCAGCCCCGGTTACGTCGACCACTCGAGACGGATAGGCCGGGATATGAAAACGCTGACGATTCGGCTGATCCCAGAGAAAGATCCCTGCCCCGCCTCGTTTTATGCCAACGATTGGGCAGCCCAGCTCGGAAAGGCTCTCGGCCATCTCCCAGAGATCAGGCGGCCGAGGTTGAAAGTATGATGTTGCCTCCATTTCGCTGGGAAGAAATGCCGCCAGCCCATTGAGAAGGCCTGGCAGTTCCTTATGGAACTCCGGTTCCATATAGCGGGCCGAGGGATCAACGACTACCATGCCAACTCCCAGCTCACGCAATCGGGCGGGAACGATGCTGTGAGTAAGATAGTCTCCTGGAGCCAGATGTGCGGCAACCGCCGCCTCCACCGTATCTGGAAGATCTTTGGGTCGGAACGCAAGCGGTCCGAAGCTTTCCTTCGACCGCTGCCCCTCTGTCGAGGAGACATAATCCACAAGCGCTTTGGGAATAGGAAGCCCCGCGCGTTGGTAATGCAAATTTGGATTCGTATCAACTCGCTCCTCAAGCGAACGATAGGCATAGAAAGTTCGGGTGTCCTGCGGGCCGGGCAGCACCGTGACGCCGCTCGTATCGAACCCAGATGCCGCGATCTGCTCCAGCCAGCTCGATGGGAAATTGGAGCCCACCCGACCAAGAATGCCAACCGAATCTGACCATAGAGCTGCTCCAATGGCCGCGTAAACCGCGTTGCCACCGAGCACGCCTGATCGGGCCTGACCATCGTGGGTGATACAATAATCTTCCCGCAGCCCCCCGATGATAAGGTAGCGGACCGACATCCTCGCATTATACTGACTTGCCCACCTCACTAGCCCTTCAAGCCGCATCGGCAGCCCAATTCATCAAGGAATCCTGGCCTCTGGCCAGAGATCGCGCCTCGCAAGTCTCGAATACCAAGTTTCGCGAAATCATCTTGTGCGGCTGCGGCGACTCGCATCACGCGGCTTATGCTCTCTCGTATGCGCTGGCAGACTGGACCGGTCGGACCACGCATGGGCTGCACGCGATGGAAGCCGCGCGGTATGCGGTCCCCCGATCGATAGGCGAAGACCTCCTGCTGGTTGGAATATCTGCTTCCGGGGAAACCGCGCGAACGATCGAAGCGATTCGCCTGGCGAAGGACTTGGGGGCACAGACGTTGGCGATTACAGCGGTTTCAGAGAGCACACTTGCCGTCCTGGCCGATGATGTTTTTGCTCTGGAGCTGCCTGACCAACCTCAAGGTCCAGGACTTATCAGCTACCTTGCCGCCCTCCTGACTGGATATGCACTCGGAGCCGAGCTTGCGAATGGTCAGCTCCAGCAGCAAATCGACAGGTACCTGAATGAGATGCCGGAGGTCTTATCCGACTGGAGTGCGGGTGAGCTAGCGAAGGGACACGACGCGGCGCAAGAGACCGATCACGCGCAGCCAATCTTGTTCCTGGGTTCAGGACCGGTACGGGGAGCGGCCATGTTTGCCGCGGCGAAGGTTATTGAGGCTGCGGGCCAGTCGGCGTCGTCCCAGGACGTTGAGGAGTGGGCGCACCTCGAATATTTCAACGATCCTGCTCGGCTTCCGGTGTGGATGTTGAGCGCGGATGGTCGAGCATCGGGACGCGAGCTTGAAATCGAGCAGGCCGCAGAAACTATTGGCCGCACGTTTATCAACAGCAAGTGGAGCTATGGTTCGCAATCGCTGCGGGAGGTTCTGAGTCCGCTGGCCCTGTGGACAGGTCCGGTCGCTTACGCGGACTCGTTGATGGTTCGACTCGGTGAACGACCGTTCCGAGGCTTTTCAGGCGGCCGCGATCGCGCGGAGGGAGGCGGGATCAGCCGCATCCGCTCCAGCGAGCAGCTACCTTCTCTTAAAGATTTAAGCAACTGATAATCGCGTACCGAAAGTCTCATTGATGGGCCAATGTCGCTCATGTATAATGACCATCAACAGGCAGCGTGAACATTCCGCGCTGCCCAGTTCTTTTAGCTGGGGACCGCACTGAATGGCGATAGCGAAAATCCTACTAATTGAGAGCGGTCGTCCGAGCGCACCCTCATTCGCCTCGGCCCTCGAGAAAAAAGGGTTCGACGTCACCGTCCATCACAAAGTTGACAAAGGAATCAAAGCCGCAGCCAAAACCTCTCCGGACGTTTTGATACTGGATGCCGCATCGATGCGGACCAGCGGATCTCGAATGTCGCGAGCCGCGCGCGCGGGTCTTAACGGCATTCCCATCATCCTCATTTCACCAAGCGGGACTCTGGTTGATCCCGGAAACGGATCGAGCGTGACGCTCGTACAGCCATTCACCCCTCGCAAACTTGTAAACCGTGTGAATCGACTTCTGCCCGGAGACGAGCGCTACGTTTTGCAAGCTGGCCCGGTCAAGCTAAACCTGGCGCAGCGAAAGGTCCGGGTCAATGGCAAAGAGGCCAGGCTGACACCCAAGCAATCAAAGCTGCTTGAGCTCTTTATGCACAACCCTGGGAAGCTGCTCACTCGGAAGAAATTAATTAGAGAGGTGTGGCTTACCGATTACACGGGTGATACCCGCACACTTGACGTGCACATGAGTTGGCTGCGCCACGCGATCGAGCCAGACCCAGCCAAGCCCGAATTCCTGCACACGATTCGCGGGATGGGCTATCGGTTCGACCTTCCAAACTGAGCGAGCGCACAGCTAGGCGACCCGTACCCGTTCTGTAGCAATGCCTGTCTGACCCTCCGCATCTACCGCACGCGCAGCAACCACATAGCTACCCGCCTCCGAATACGAATGGTCGAGCCGAGTATTCATCTGCTCCTGCCGCCAGCCCCTGACGGATTGAGCTTCACTGCGGAACAGCCGCCCATCGAAGTTCCAGTCCAGTTCTAAGCTAATCAGAGCCTCCGGATCGAAATCTGCTAGCTGTGCTTCTACGTCCAGATTATTGGCCTTGATCTGGATGCTCGGATGGAGCATGTGCGGATTCTGGATAGCCTTATCGAGCCAGACGCTAAAGCCTCCCGCTTCCGGTTCCAGCAGCAGCCGCCGACGCGTGGTGTTTATTGCGATAGGTGAGATGTCGCAAGCCAACCACCCCCGGCTCAATCGACGGGCGATTGAAGCCGTTGTCCCAGACCCGCAGAAAAAATCCGCTACAAGATCACCGGCATTGCTAGAGGCCAGGATAATCCGTTCCAGCAGCGCTTCCGGCTTTTGGGTGGGGTAGCCCGTTCGCTCCCGGTGCATTCGTGCCACGACCGGAAAATACCACCAGTCTTCAGGCACTTTACCGCGCTCCAGATCGGGACGTTTCCCAAAGCCAGCCTTGGCTGAGGAGAAGGTTTTTACCGTCGAGGCGTTGTAGGGAACTCGCACATCGTCGGCGTTGAATGTGTACTCCTTGGACTTCGTATAGACATAGATCGTGTCGTGTTTTCGCTTGAATGCACTCCGTATGGGGGAGGGGCCATGATAGGTCCAGATAATCTCATTTAGCAGACGCTCGGGGCCAAATACTTCGTCTAGTAGCACGCGGGCGTAGCCCGCTGCATGCCAATCTAAATGCAAATAGAGAGTGCCGGTGTCCGACAGCAATGCGTGCATCAGTCGCAGTCGGGAGTAAAGCATGTTGAGATATTCTGCGCGATCGTTCCATTCGTCGCGAAACCCCTCGGCCGTCTTCCAGCCTTCAGGCTGGCGGGAATCTTCTCCCTGACCGGTTCGCACACGGTATGATTTTCCAGACAGAAATGGTGGGTCGGCGTAAATCAGGTCGATCTTGCCTTCGAACTCGGCTAACAGAGCGTTCATGACACCCAAATTCTCGCCCTGAATCAAGCGCTGATTGACCACTCCGGACGACGTATCGGGTAACACGACCGCACTTTGGACAAGCTCGAGCGGTGGCGGGGTGATTGCTCCTTTGCCCGGCCATTCAAGCGTTGGTTGGTCTTTGCTCACTCGTCTCCAGATCCTCGGCCAAAACGCTCCTCCAGGATCTCTGGCAAACGCGGTGGGCCGATCTCTTCCAGATCATAGCGAACGTTCTGGGAGGGCTTATTGAGATCGAGCAGCTGCCCTAGATCGATCGGTGTACCGATGACGACTATCTCAGCGTCCGATGAGTTGATGGTCTGCTCGAGTTCGTCCATCTGCTCACTGCTGTAGCCCATCGCAGGCAGGACTGCTCCGGTTGTGGGATATTTTTCATAGGTCTGCTTGATGCTGCCCTGGGCAAATGGGCGCGGATCAATAATCTCCTTCGCTCCGTAACGACGGGCCGCGATCCAACCCGCTCCAAACTCCATTTCCCCATGGGTCAAAGTGGGGCCATCTTCAATAACAATCACGCGTTTGCCTCGGATGGCTTCGGGATTGTCCACCTCTATCGGGGAAGCGGCCTCGATGACTTGTGCCTCTGGGTTCAATGTGGCAACGTTATTGCGCACCGTTACGATGTCATCTTCTTTCGCCGTGATAACTTTGTTGATAATGATCAGATCCGCCGCGCGCACGTTGGCTTCTCCCGGATGGTACTTCAGCTCATGGCCTGGTCGGTGAGGATCTACGACTACAATCGCAAGATCGCTCTTGAAGAAGGGAAGATCGTTGTTGCCTCCGTCCCACAGGACGATGTCGACCTCTTTCTCGGCCTCCCTCAGGATCGCTTCATAGTCGACGCCAGCGTACACAACCGAGCCTTGGGCCAGGTGCGGCTCATATTCCTCCCGCTCCTCGATGCTGGCATCGTATCGGTCGAGATCTTCGTAGGTGGTGAATCGCTGAACCGCCTGGGCAGCTAAATCGCCATAGGGCATGGGATGTCGGACGATTGCCAGCTTGTGGCCAAAACCGCGCAATATGGAGGCTACTTTTCTGCTGGTCTGACTCTTACCGCTCCCCGTGCGCGCGGCGCAGATTGAAACTACCGGCTTCGAGGACTCCAGTAAGGTCGATCCTAATCCCATCAGTCGAAAGTCTGCCCCTGCAACAAGCACCCGGGAGGCAACATGCATGACGTACGTGTGACGGATATCGCTGTAAGCAAATATCACCTGTGTGATCCGCTCCGACTCGATGAGGATTTCGAGCTGATCTTCGGGATAGATGGGAATGCCGTCAGGGTACAACTTGCCGGCTAGTTCCGGCGGGTACCTTCGACCATCGATGTTCGGTATTTGAGTGGCGGTGAAAGCCACTACTTCGTAAGCTGGGTTCTCTCGAAAATAAACATTGAAGTTGTGAAAGTCGCGGCCTGCAGCTCCCATGATTAAAACGCGGTCAGGGTCCATTAGGGTCTGGAACTCTTCCTCTCTGCCCCGCTACATTCGGTCTGGGGCTTCGACATCTAGCAATCGCAGGCTGTTGGCCAGTGTCTGCTTCGCGGCCGCGGTCAAGCG
>Ga0114947_10000650_pt1 | contig 12198 bp, 9 predicted proteins | sample CR02metaG_FD_99656 | JGI IMG/M metagenome (GOLD analysis project Ga0114947, IMG submission 99656) | Deep subsurface microbial communities from Mariana Trench to uncover new lineages of life (NeLLi) - CR02 metaG | ecosystem: Environmental > Aquatic > Marine > Ocean trench > Sediment ...
CCTTGGAAGCCGTTGGCAGCAGATTTACAGTCTGCCCCCGTTGTCCACTTGGGTACCTGCCCCTTGCGTGCTCTACACAGCGGTTTTTTTCTTAAGCCATCAAAAGTTAAGGGGAAAGATAAAAATAAATGGCGGGATACGATACCTGGCGAATCAAGGCACACACACTTAATTCCAGCGGCTGCTTTCGTGATCGAGGAACAGGCCTAGCCTTAACTATAAATTTATGCTTAAAAGAATCTTGAGATACGTCAATTCCCGCAAAAGGTACATTATAGAAGGTGGAAGAGAAGTCGTCAAGGCAGCGAATTGACCCAAAATCCACGATGGATTTGGTCAGCGGGAACCCAGTGGAGGAAGCCCCGTTCCTCCGGCCTCAAAAAGTTCGCCTGGCCAAGGTTCTTTCTGAAGCCGAATTGGCTACCAACGGTCTGCCTTGCCGCTGACCGGTCTGATCCTCCTGGACAGACTGCTTCCTTTTTCTATGCTTTCTCCCCTTTCATCTGACTCCCCTCCGCCCTTAGGCGCCTGGGCGGCTTTCGCGCATCAGGTTCGGGTTTCGTCAGGCAAGCCCCACAGCCATTGTTGGACTTTTAAGATTACGATCACCGCACGCGCACGCCGCACCACTTTACCCGCTACCTGATACAAACGCCAGCGAATCGTGCCCACTTGGCACCGATGCCAGGAACGGGCCAAGCACCAGAGCTTGAACGGCACAAAAATGGGAATTCATGCCGAGACGGCGGTTAAGTATGGACTCAAGCCACTTATAAGCCCATAAAAATTTAACCAAAATCGGTCCCTGCAGTTTTTTCGGCTCATTGGGATTGACAGACCAAACAGCTCTTTTTACCATCAACTCATGAACCTGAATTGCCCACAACTCTCAACATGGGCGTGGAGGAAATGGGTCATTGTTGGATTGGTAAGTTTTGTCGCAACCTTTCTGGCTCTTTTCCACCCTGTTCTTCCCTTTTCCCCAGGTCCTCCCCTCCACCTAGCACCAGAACTTGCCACAATTCAGACCCCAGCTGGGGTCACCATATTTGCTGAGATAGCGGATACACCTGACAAAAGGAGTAGGGGGCTGATGTTTCGAACTACCCTAGCCCCTGACCGGGGGATGTTATTTGTTTTTCAGGAATTGGGGCATTGGACCTTTTGGATGAAAAACACCAAAATACCCCTCGACATTATGTGGCTGGATAAAAAAGGAACGGTCTTGCACATCGAACATAATGTCCCCATCTGCCAAAGACTTGGCAACAGTTGCCCCCGGTACCGGCCCCGAGAGAAAGCTATTTCTGTCCTTGAACTCCGGGCAGGAGAGGCAAAAAAGCTAAAGCTCCACCGGGGAAGCAAGCTCACCATAGAATTCCCCTAACCACTCTGCCGAGACTCCTGCCATGCCCTGATTCGTTTTGCAGTAATTACGCCATCCACCCGCTCGATGGCCTGAAGAGTCCGATCGAGGTGAAGAGTATTAGTGACCTCAATGACAAAATCCAGGGCAGCCTTTTGATCTTCCCTGGTTCTAATCTCAGCACGGCTGATATTTGCCTGTGATCCGGAGATGGCTGAGGAGACATTGGCCAAAACGCCGGTTCGATCAATGGTCAGCACTGATACTTTCACCGAGTGCGTTCCTTTAATTCCTGAATCCCACTCCACTTCAACCAAGCGATCCTTCTCATAATCCAGAGCTTCCAGGTTGGGGCAACCAAGGGAATGAATGGTGAGACCCCGCCCCCGAGTGATATACCCCATGATTCGATCTCCAGGAACCGGATTGCAACATTTCGATAGCTGCATCAGGACATCTTTTTCCCCTCCCACCTTGACAGCTTTCACTTCTCTGCTGGCCGGTTTCCTCCTTGATAAAGGCTCGGTGGATACCCTGGCCCCACTTTCATTCTCCCCCGGGCTAGGACAGAGGAACTTGCCGACAATTTGAACAGCCGACACTCTTCCATACCCAACCATCCTGGCCAATTCATCGATCGACTCGAACCCACTTTCCTTAGCGGCTTGAAGGAGGCGAGGGGACTTCAGGGTTTGAGCAGAAGGAAGGTTGTGCCGGCGGAATTCCCTTTCCAGCAGGCGGCGGCCAAGCTCGAGCCCCCGCTTTTGTTCTTCTACTTTCAGCCAATGTTTGATTTTAGCTTTGGCACGGGAAGTACGAACAAACTTGAGCCATCCTTTATGGGGAACCTGAGAAGGGGAGGTCAGAATCTCAACCGCGTCACCACTATTGAGACGATATCGAAGTGGAACGATCTTGCCATTGACTTTTGCTCCTACACAATGATCGCCGATTTCCGTGTGAATCGAATAGGCGAAATCTACGGGGGTTGAACCCACAGGCAGTTCCTTGACCTCTCCCTTGGGGGTGAACGCGAACACCACATCATGAAAGAGATCCAGCTTGACCGAGTCCATAAATTGACGGTTGTCCGAAAGATCTTTGTGCCATTCCACAAACTGCCGCAACCAACTAAAGGTTCTTTCATCCCGTTCCGTGACCTTCCCCACCTCTTTGTACCGCCAATGTGAAGCAACACCATATTCGGCAAGACGGTGCATTTCCTCGGTTCGGATCTGGAATTCCACATGTTCCCCCTGCGGGCCAATGACTGTCGTGTGAAGGGATTGATACAGATTCGTTCGAGGGGTTGCCACATAGTCTTTGAAGCGACCAGGCACCGGTGGCCAAAGTGAGTGGACTAATCCAAGGATCGCGTAACAGGACATTTTGGAATCGGAAATTATTCGAATGGCGGCCAAATCATGAACTTCTTCAAACGAGATCGCTTGGCGCTCCATTTTCTGGAAAATGCTGTACAAATGCTTGGGACGCCCCTGGACCTCTCCAGGCAAACCGGCAGAGACCAAGGCCTCCTGAGCCATGCGGATGACCGATTGGATATACTCCTGGCGGTCCTCATCCCGCTTGGCCACATGTAACTTGAGCATCGCATAGGCGTCGGGCTTTAAATGCTCGAGACACAAATCCTCCAATTCCTGCTTCATCCAGCTCATTCCTAACCGATTCGCTAACGGTGCATAGATTTCCAGGGTTTCCTGGGCAATTTGCTTTTTCTTGTTTTCGGATAAATGTCCCAACGTCCTCATGTTGTGGAGGCGATCCGCCAATTTAATAAAGACCACGCGGATGTCATCAGCCATGGAGAGAACCATTTTTCGAAAATTCTCAGCCTGCTTTTCCTCGTATGTTCTGAACGGAATTTGTCCAATTTTGGAAACCCCTTCCACCAACCGGGCCACATCACCGCCAAATTCCTTTTCCAACTCCTCTTGAGTCGCCAACGTATCTTCGAGCGTATCGTGTAAGAGCCCCGCCACAATGGCAGTCACATCAAGCCTCAGAAAGGCCAGGATCCCAGCGACAGCCAGGGGATGCTGGAGGTAGGGTTCTCCCGATCGCCGAATCTGTCCCTCATGCGCCTTGGCGGAAAAAGCGTAGGCTCGCCGAATGAGCTCTTCATCTGCCTCCAAATGAAAACTCTGAATTTGTTGAACGAGCTGATCAATTTCGGTGACGAACGTTTGAGACATAACGGTGGCTCTATTGGCTAACCTTCAAATCTCTAATTCGCAGTTGAACCCTATCAAGGCCCCTCCAACGGTTCAGCTCAGGAATGAAGGCCAAATCGATGGGTTGGCTAGTTGACACCACGGTCTGGGCAAGGCTCCCCATTCGGAACCCAATGCTTTCAAAGGGGACGGACCCATTCTGGCGAACAACCAGCTTGAGGTGGTCATGACCCACAGTCTTTTTCTCCAGGACCCTTAGTCCTTTCACCACAAATGTCGGTTCAGGGTTACCCATGCCAAAGGGATGCAGTCGATTCAACTCGTGGAGGAGGTCGAGGTGAATATCGGTGAGGCTCACATGGGCATCCACCTCGAGCACCGGGACTCTCATTCCAGGCTTTGTCACACCGTTTACGAAACCGACAAATTTCTCCTGGAACTCAAGGAGTCGGTCCTCACGAATCGTCAGCCCAGCCGCAGCCGGATGCCCGCCAAATCCTTCTAGGAAGTCACGACATTGTTCAAGCACCTCACAAACATCGAGGCCAGGAACACTTCGAACTGATCCCCGTCCAACACCTTGGCCATCGAAGGCAATCACCACGGAAGGCCGGTGATATCGCTCTACAAGCCGAGAGGCCACAATACCCACAACACCCATGTGCCACCCCTGCGCGCCAACAACGATCGCTGATGGCTCCCCGGCCCTTTCGACGAGGTCCTTCGCCTCCTCGAAAATTCCCTGCTCGATATCTCGCCGTTGATTATTTAACAATTCCAATTCCCTGGCCAACCCAAGGGCTTCCTGTTCAGATTCAGTCGTAAGCAATCGCACCCCAGCCTTGGCATGGGCCAAGCGCCCGGCAGCATTAATAACAGGAGCAAGTCGAAATCCCACAGTGCTGGCTGTACACACACCCTCGACACCAACACATTGTTTCAAGGCCCGGATCCCACATCGGGTACCTTCGGTCATGCGGATCAGCCCATCATGAACGAGGAACCGATTTTCATCCTGGAGAGGGACCATATCCGCAATGGATGCGAGGGCCACAAAATCGCGGAAGGATTCCACCGGAACTTCACAGTCCCCAAATTTCATGGCATAGGCTTGAGCAACTTTATAGGCTAAGCCACCTGAACAGAGCCCGGGGAACGGATACTGGGAGTCAACACGTTGGGGATTGACAAGGGCCAGTGCCCCAAGGTCTCGACCTTGGATTTGATGATGATCGATAACAATAACATCCATCCCCAACCGCCCGGCCAGGTCGATTTCCGCATGGGAAGTCGTGCCACAATCAGCCGTTACCAGGACCGTCACCCCATCCGTGGCCAGCTTTCGTACCGCTCCTTCGTTGAGACCATACCCTTCTTTGTGCCGGTCTGGGATATACACCACAACGTGGGCCCCAAATTGGCGAAAAAACTTCAGGAAGAGGCTCACGGCAGAAATCCCATCCACGTCATAATCACCATAGCAACACATCCGTTCCCCTTTGAGAATGGCCCGATGAATGCGATCGACCACCCGTTCCATATCCGGAAGAAGAAACGGATCATGCCCACTCAGGTCTGATGGAGACAGCCAGCGGCGAGCCTGTTCAAGCCCGACCACCCCACGCCCAAGCAAAACCGTTGCCGTAATGGGCGAAATGGAAAGAGCCTTGCCAAGGCTTAATGCCTGATGATGGTCAATGTCCCGTAAGATCCACTGTTTCTGGAGCATGGCCCTCTTCGCCACCCTTGGCTGCCCAAATATTCATAACCTTCTGAAAAGCAAAGAAAATACTATGACCCCTCCGAATGCTTGTCAAACCAGGAGGTCACAGCCAGGAGCCCAACCCCCCTTAACATATGCATAGTCGGCCCTCAAGCCACTTCCTTACCCCTTTCCAGTCCTCCCTCCTGGGGATTCCCAATGCCAAAGACTGGATGAAGACCAGGATTCGAAGAAGCAGTCTAAAGAAAGGGAAAAAACTTTTGCGCGATGGGGGACAGGCAACGACAGAAATGCCGCGCCGGAAGAGACCTATTTCACAGAGGAAGAGGGGAACCCATAGAGGGAAAGAGCCATGGAGAGTTATTCCCCTCCCTTTTGGACATAGTTCTTCACAAATTCTTCCGCATTTTCTTCTAGTACCTCATCGATTTCATCAACCAAATTATCGATCTCTTCTTTCGTCTTCTTCCCGGCTTCAATCACCTTCGGATTGGGTTTAACCTCCTGGTCATCCCTCGCCGAGTGATCCTTCTTCGATTCGGACTTACGCTCCTGCTTCTCCATAGGTGCACCTCCTCAGGGAGTTAAATGGAAACCCGCAATCGTCTTCTGCCGCAAAGCCCACGGTGAGGTTAGAATAGTGTAGCATTTTTTTAGGCGTCAAGGGTTGGAATCCTACAACTGGACTAATCCCCCACTTCCCTTAATGAGACACAATAAGGGGGATAATTAAAAGGGCCACAATATTCATGACTTTTATCATAGGATTAATAGCGGGACCAGCCGTATCCTTAAAGGGGTCACCAACGGTGTCACCAGTGACCGCCGCCTTGTGCAGTTCTGTACCCTTTTTTCCCTGTTCTTCAATAAGTTTTTTGGCATTGTCCCAAGCCCCGCCTCCCCCCGTCATCATGATCGCCAAAAACAACCCCGTGACGATACTTCCAACCAGAACCCCACCCAAAGCGGCGGGTCCTAAGATAAATCCAACCAAAATCGGGGCGATAACCGGAATAAGTCCCGGGACGAGCATTTTTCGAAGAGCGGCTTTCGTCACGATGTCCACGCAGGTGCCATACTCCGGCTTCCCCGTTCCCTCCATGATGCCCTTGATTTCCCTAAACTGACGTCGGACTTCTTCAACCACGAGCCCGCCGGCTTGTCCAACCGCTTTCATGCACAAGGCACCAAAAATAAATGGAAGCATGCCGCCGAGGAACAATCCAACGAGAATCAGGGGATTTGAGAGATTGAAATCAATGACTTGGGATCCCCCTCTTGCGACACGGGCATATTCGGCAAACAGCACGATGGCGGCCAATCCCGCTGACCCAATGGCATAGCCCTTGGTGACAGCCTTGGTGGTATTGCCAACGGCATCCAAGGCGTCAGTGATTTTACGAATGTTGGGACCCAATTTGGACATCTCGGCAATACCGCCAGCATTGTCTGTAATAGGGCCGAACGCATCAATCGCGACGATAATGCCGGCCATCGACAGCATTGAGACAGCCGCCACCGCCACTCCATACAGCCCCCCTTGCTCAGCACCTCCGCAGAGGAAAAAGCTAGCCAAAATGCCTGAACCGATTACTACCACTGGCCAGGTGGTTGACTGCATCCCGACCGCAAGACCCGCAATTATATTGGTGGCGTGGCCTGTCTCGCTAGCTTTGACAATTTCTTGAACCGGCGAATAACGAGTTGAGGTGTAATAATCCGTGATGAAGACCAGAGCCAGCGTCACCACCAAGCCTATGAGAGCAGCAAAAAAGTAGCTCACCCCAGATACTCCTCCAATGCCATCCAACATACTCGTCGTGACAGGATAAAATGCGACCGCCGCCAGGCCACCACTGACAAACAACCCCTTGTACAAGGCGGACATGATGGCCCCATCTGGGCCGACCTTTACAAAAAGGGTCCCCAGAATAGTCGCAAAAATGGTCACTCCTCCTAACACCAGTGGGTAGAGCACCGGTTCTATTTGCCCGGGAAAGAGACTGACCGCCAAGACCATGGCCGCCACAATCGTCACCGCATAGGTCTCGAACAAGTCTGCAGCCATGCCCGCGCAGTCCCCCACGTTATCCCCTACATTATCGGCAATGACGGCGGGATTGCGGGGGTCATCCTCGGGAATTCCGGCCTCAATTTTCCCAACCAAATCTGCTCCGATGTCTGCCGCCTTCGTGAAAATGCCACCACCCACACGAGCAAAGACTGAGATCAAGCTGCCCCCGAACCCAAGACTAATGAGAGCATGAACCGCTTTCTCAGGACCTGCGATTCCCTTGGCAATGGCGTAGAAACCCGCCAACGCTACGAGCCCCAAACCAATCAGTAACAACCCCGTCACGGCACCACCCCGAAATGCCACATTGAGCGCCGGCTTCAACCCGCTTGAGGCCGCATGGGCGGTCCTCACATTAGCCCTGACGGCAATAACCATTCCCACAAAGCCGGCGGTGGCTGAGGCTACAGCTCCGACCAAAAAGCCCATCGCCGTGAGGAGATCAAAGACCAGCAAGAGAATAAAAAACATCACGATTGCCACCATCCCCACGGTCCGGTACTGGCGTTTTAAATACGCACCGGCCCCTTCTTGAATGGCTAAGGCAATTTTCTGCATGGTTTCGTTTCCGGCCTCTTGTCGAAGCACCCAAAAACCCAGGTACACCCCATAGGCAATACCCGTCACGCCAGATACCAAAGAAAACACAATGACCGCATTTTCAACATCCACAGATCGATCCTCCTAATTCAAGAACAGTCCAGTATTCCCGCTTCAACGTTGAAGGCCAATTTGGCAGGGTTGTACAGAAATCCCCACGCAACCACCTAGGGAGGTAGCGCCTATTCTACTTGACCGTGACCGTTAAACCCAGGAGTATACGGGGGAATTATGGCGGAAAAGGGGGCTATTGTATCCATAGGACTAGTGATGATCAAGAAGATGGTTCTATATTCCAAGGAATTGGCCCTGCACGTTCCACCCTACACATTCAAACTAAGCAGAAGGTCCGAAACATCTTCCCCTTTTCGGCAATCATTCATCTCCAATGTAGATCCCATTCTTCTCGCAACATTCGACAATTCCACCAACCTACTCACCACCATAACCCAAAAAATCTCGTAATGACACACCAAATAGAAGGACGGGAAACTGACACCTCTCTCCCATGGCGAATCGCCAGAACAAATCTGTCTTTTCACCGGGGTTTGGGGCTACCGCCCGTGAGGTCCGGGCATTCGATGTTGCCTGGGACCTGTATTTCTGCTACGGTGATGCCAAATTCCCTACGCACAATCACTAGCAGGTCTGTGAAATAAGGAGAGAATCTATGGCTTGGGAACCGAAAGATCCGACGGGACGAAGCGGTCAAGATCCCTTCGATGAAATCTTAAAAAAAGGTCAGGAGCTATTTCGGCGATTTATGCCCACGCGTGGAATCGGGACGATCATTGTGATCGTCCTTGGTTTGCTGGTTCTTTCCCAATCGTTCTACACCGTTCAACCAGCCGAAGTGGGACTGGTCAAGCGGTTTGGCGACGTGGTTCGTACCGAGGGTCCTGGCCTCAACTTCAAAATTCCGTTCGTGGAAACGGTCCTCACCCCCCAAGTGGAAAAACTGCATCGCGTCGAGGTTGGCTTCCGGACTGACCGGCGTGGTCGAACACGGCTTGTCCCTCAAGAAGCCCTCATGCTGACGGGAGACATGAACATTTTGTCCGTAGAATTTATCGTCCAGTACAAAATCGCCGACGCCCGGGATTACCTGTTCAATGTAGACGGTATTGAGCCAACCATTCTCAAGGCCGCAGAGGCCTCCATGCGGGAGGTCATCGGCAAAAGCGAAATCGATGCGGCCTTAACCACTGGAAAAGCCGAAATTCAAAACAGCACACAAGATCTTCTGCAGGGCATTTTGGACTCGTACGGAGGAGGAGTGAAGGTTGCCACCATCCAACTCCAGGACGTGAACCCACCTGACCAGGTCGCGGGCGCTTTCAAGGACGTGGCAAGCGCCAAAGAAGACCGCGAAAAGCTGATCAACCAGGCCCATGGCTACCGGAATGACCTCATCCCGAAAGCCAAGGGGCAAGCAGCTCAAGATGTCAATCAAGCGCAAGCGTATGCTCAGGCCCGGATCGCCAGGGCTGAAGGGGAGGCTAGCCATTTTCTCCAGACTTTAAAGGAATACAAACAAGCCAAGGACGTGATTAGCAAACGGGTCTATATCGAAACGATGGAAGAGGTGCTCGCCAACGTGACGAAAGTCATTCTTGATAAAGAGGCAGGGGCAAACGTGCTGCCGTATTTACCCCTTGACCGACTTCAAAGAGGGGGGAACACGCCATGAGTAAACGAAATTTGCTACTGGGCATTCTTGGGGTAGTTGGGGTCTTGTTCCTCATGGGGGTGTCACCATTTTTCATCGTGGACCTCACACAGACGGCCATTGTCGTCAAATTTGGAAAGCCCCAACGGACGTTAACGGAACCTGGTCTCAAGATGAAAATTCCCTTTATGGATGACGTCATATATTTCGATAAACGATTACTCGACTACGACGTTCCCGCTCGAGAGGTCATCACCAGGGACAAAAAGACCATCCTTATCGATAACTTTGCCAAATGGCGTATTGTGGATCCTTTGAAGGTCTATCAAGCCTTTGGAACCCAACGTGGGGCCCTTTTGCGATTAGACGACATCATTTATTCCGAACTTCGGGTCGAACTTGGACGCCACGATCTCGCGGATATCGTCTCCGCTAATCGTCTCCTGGTTATGTCCGAGGTGGCGAAACGGTCCAACGAGAAAGCGGGAGTCTATGGCCTGGAAGTGCTGGATGTCCGAATCAAACGGGTGGACCTCCCCGAGCAAAACGAAAAAGCCATCTTTCAGAGAATGACCGCCGAGCGTGAACGGCAAGCCAAACAGTACCGAGCCGAAGGAGCGGAGGAAGCCCAAAAAATTCGCTCTGAAGCCGAAAAAGACCGGGAGATACTTTTAGCTGAGGCCTACAAAACAGCCCAAGAAATCCGTGGAGGAGGAGATGCGAAAGCCTTCAAAGCCTATGCGACTGCTTATAAGCAAGGCCCAGAATTCTTCGCGTTTATGCGGTCCATGGAAGCGTACAAAAAGACCTTTGCGAAAGATACCACCATGATTCTCAGTCCTGATTCCGAGTTTTTGAAATATTTAAAGAAGCGGAATTGGAATTAAAGAAGCGGTAAATCTCAAGTCCTTCACTCATCCCTCCTGCCCAGTTCCGTGGGCAACAATCCGTATTTTTGCCATACCCCTCTGTCTCAACGGTGTCCCGCCCTCAAATTCCTGATCGGCTCTGAATGGAACCACCATAGGGAAGTGTCATGGAGGTGCAGGGAGTTGACCCCTCTCCCAGCGAATCATGCAGGTCTTTCACCCACCCTCCGATCTAGGAACCTGAACCACAAGAGGGGCAACACCGCGATGATGAGCCCGGAAAATCCCTCTCTCTTTTTGGTAATGATCACGCTATGGCCAACGAGGAACACCTAAATCTGCTTCTCCAAGGCCTGGAGGTATGGAACAGGTTTAGAAGGACAAGACCTGAAGTCCAGCCCGACTTACGCGAGGCAGACCTATCCGGGTACGATTTCACCAGAATCGACCTGAGCAAAGCCGACTTGGCGGGTGCCGACTTATCCGACGCCTACTTGGTCAGAGCCAACCTTGAGGAGGCGAATTTGACAGGAGCCAACCTGATGGAAGCCGACCTCATCGAAGCCAATTTGATCAAGGCGACCCTGACCAAAGCCACCTTGGTGAGAGCGGACCTCAGTAGTTCCGGTCTCATTCGTGCCCACCTGGCAGAAGCCGACCTTTCCGGAGCCAACCTCACTCGCACCTCCCTCCCGTGGGCCATTTTGAGCCAGAGTAACCTTTCAAAGGCTACCCTGCACTTGACGGACCTTCGGGAAGCGCTGCTCATCGGTGCCGATCTTTCCGAAGCCAACCTGCAGGGCGCCTCGCTGACAGGAACCAATTTGCAGGGCGCCAACCTCCGAGGCGTCAAAAATCTGGATATCGAGCGATTGGCAAAAGCAAAAACTCTCTACCAAACCCAATTGGATCCAGCCACCAAGGAACAACTGGAAAAAGGCTCTCCTCACCTTTTCACCCAACCCATCGACTAGGAGGCTGTCCCGGCCAGGGAACCAAACCGCGTCCTTTTACATCATCTCACAAGGGAAAAGGGTCGGGGCCTCAAAAAGGGGGAGGGAGTAAGAATTGCAGGAAGGATTTTCTAATGGGTCACATTTTGGCGGGAGCTCCGCCGGATGACCACCAGTCGGCCCATGAGGTCTAGCGGCGGACTGACAGGAGGAAGCACGAGGTCAATACGTGGTCCCACGCCTTGGACCAGACGAATCCCCTCTGAGGTCTCCACAAAGCCCTTCACCCGTAGGCTCCCCATCGCCCGAATCCGTTCAATAAGAGCGGAAGGTTCACCACCCTTCTCCACCACAATCTCTTCACACTCAAAGACCTCATGTTGATGGGGAGAGGACTTAGTCGCTTTACGATAAGAGGCTTTGCGGATTCCCTGCGGGTCAGGGGGAAATAACACTTCAGGATCCACGGTGGCATTCATGGATCGAATGATCGGGGTTCCGGGAGCCATTTGACCAAGGAGGGCCTCCAACCGCTCAAAGGCCTGTGATTCCACAAGGTCCACCTTATTCAAAATCAAAAGGTCGGCTGAGGACACTTGCTGCTCAAAGGTCCCGGCAAGGTCTCGCTCATCGGCAAGCTGCTCGGCGTTGACCACGACCACCGCCACGCAATCACCAACCCATTGGGAAACGGGCTCTCGCCAGAAGTTGAGGACGGTGTCAAAGGGAAGCGCGACCCCCGATGTCTCCAC
>Ga0114947_10000652_pt1 | contig 12188 bp, 13 predicted proteins | sample CR02metaG_FD_99656 | JGI IMG/M metagenome (GOLD analysis project Ga0114947, IMG submission 99656) | Deep subsurface microbial communities from Mariana Trench to uncover new lineages of life (NeLLi) - CR02 metaG | ecosystem: Environmental > Aquatic > Marine > Ocean trench > Sediment ...
AATCTCGGCCGGAAGAAACGCATGGACCAGGTGCCCTCGGCGCGATATTTCCTCAATGCGGATACACCCCTTGTCGTCGAGTATGCGCAGTGCCTCTCGGATGCTCCGCTCGGCAATGCCGAGGGCGTTGCTCAACTGCGGTAAAGCAAAAAGATCGGTATCCTTACTGGCAAACCAGGTATGTAATAGCAGGTGGTAATAGAGACTCTTCTCCCTATGGGAGAGCCCCATCTTTGGAAAGAGGTAGTCCTCCACCTCTTTCATGACCTGATCCCAATTCATTTACGAGTAACTCCACGGCATTTCGGGCACAGCCAAGATTTTGGCCCCAGAAAAACAAGCGCTTGAGCCGAATCACGTATCGGTGAGACTATGTAAGCTATTGAAATCATGGGATATTTAAAATATTTATAACTCTTGGCGGCACTCCAAACCCATATTAATAATATATCGCAAATGCTGCTAGGAAATCTACCATTTCACCCCTAGGGACCGCTCCAGGATTCTTCGCCCAATCGGAGGAATTTCTCGCAAGGAGGCTTACAGGCCCGTGCCGAATATGGTAGAGGGATCTGTGAGAAGCAGACGGTTTATCCCTTGGAAGACCCAGACTGGGTCGCGGGATAAATTTTTGCCAATAAGTTAGCAGGTAGGTATTGACAACCGTTCCATAGGGTCTGATAGGCTTGGCCAGAAAAAAAATAACAGGAAGGTAAAAAAATGGCGGCAGAACAGGCGACGGCTACAAACGAGTCCCAAAGAAAGCTCAAGATCGGCGTTGTCGGTATCGGGGTCGGTGCCTCAGAGATCCTGCCGGCAATGGAGAAGATGCCTCAGCTAGAACTGATGGCTGGGGCGGATGTGAACAATCGAGTTTTGGAAACGTTCCAAAAAAGGTATCACGCCAAAGTCTACAATAGCATTGAGAAGCTCTGCGAGGATCCCGATGTAGAGGCGGTATGGATTTCTACGCCAAACAAATTTCATGGGCCCCATACGATCATTGCCGCTGAGCACGGAAAGCACGTGGTCGTGGAAAAGCCCATGGCCATATCCATTGAAGAAGCCGAGCGGATGATTGCGGCGGTAGAGAAAAACAAGGTAAAGCTCCTCTGCGGCCATACGCAAAGCTACGGTCCCCACATCCGCACCATGCGGCGGATTATCCAGTCCGGTGAGCTGGGTAAATTATGTGCCCTCCACGTCTGGGCCTACACCGACTGGATGCTCAGGCCTAGGACGGCGGAGGAACTTGACCTCGCCCAAGGAGGAGGCATGGCTTACCGGCAGGGTCCCCACCAGATTGATTCCCTGCGCCTACTTGGAGGTGGCATGGTGAGGAGTGTGCGGGGTACCACTGGACAGTGGTTCCCAGGACGTTCAATCCCTGGATACTACTCGGGCTATGTGGAATTTGAGGATGGCACACCTGCAACTCTTATGCACAACGGGTACGGTTACTTCCTCGGCTCAGAGCTGGTGGCCTGGGGGACCGACCGGAGTCGCTATACACCCGAGGAAAGGACTGCCATCAGAAAAGGACTGCTCGATGGGACGAGGGATGAAACTCAGGCCAAGGATGCCATGCGTATCGGAGGCTCCCAGGAAGGAGCACTCTTCCGCAGAGAGGGAGAGCGGCGGCCTTGGGTGCCCAATGACCTGGGGATCCTGATTGCCACTTGTGAGAGGGGGGACATCCGGCAGTCCCAGTTTGGACTGTTCGTGTACGGTGACGATGGCGTGAAAGATGTGCCGCTCCCGGAGGGAGGCGCTTCACGCCGCGGAGAACTGGTAGAGCTGTACAACGCCGTGGTGTTGAACAAGCCCATTCGGCACACGGGTCGTTGGGGGTTGGCTACTTTGGAGGTCTGCCTCGCCCTCATGCAATCGGGTAAGGAAAGACGGGAGATCATGATGTCACACCAGGTTCCCACCCCGCCGGAGGATGATTAACACGTGCTTGAATTGAGAAGGATGCTAGCACAGCCAATGTTAGATAAGGAGATAAAAAATGCATAACGGTCAAAAAGTAGTTGATGTTCACGGCCATATGACGACTCCCCCGCAATTCAGGGGGCATCTGGCGGGAATGGTCGCTCAGAATACTGCCGGTTGGGGGAAGCTAGATATTTCAGATGAGCAATTGGAGGCGGCTCAGGCTCGGCATCTAAAGGTCATGGATGAGAGAAATATTGATCTCCAGCTGTTGGGTCCTCGGCCCATCGCCATGTGGCAATGGTTGCGCCCATTTCTCCAGGCTGACTGGTGTACGAAAACGAACGACGTGATCGCTCAAATTTGCAAGCTGCATCCGGATCGGTTTGTCGGCATGGCCCAGCTGCCGCAGAGCCGCGAGCGGGATACCAGGAACTGTATCCCTGAGTTTGAACGGTGTGTCAAAGAGTTGGGTTTCGTGGGGGCTTACGTAAATCCCGATCCCGGCGCCGACAAACAGACACCCGGGATGGCCGATGAGTATTGGTACCCCCTTTACGAAAAGTCAGTGGAGTTGGATGCCCCCCTCATGGTGCACCCTTCCACTAGCCATGATCCTCGGATCGAGCATATTCCAGCCAACTACCAGATGAACAATTACATTGAAGAGTTCCTTGCCATGCACATCTTGGCCCACAGTAATGTCTTTGAGGTCTTCCCGCGCCTCAAAATAATTATCTGCCACTGCGGTGGGGCCCTAAACCGCTTCATCCCCACAGACCACCACATCTCTCAGAAGGACCTCAGGAACAATCTTTTCTATGACGCTTGTGCCTATGATACTGATTTTTTGACTGCTGCCATCAAGCAGAGGGGCGTCGATCAGATGTGTTTTGGGACTGAGGCCCCCGGCTCGGGAGGGGCGAAACGCCTTGACACGGGGAGGCCTTCCGATGACCTGGTTCCGGTGATCGATAGCCTGGAGTTCTTGACTGCTGAAGACAAGCTAAAGATCTTTCAAAAGAACCCGTTAAAGGTCTTTACCCGTGTAAAGCTCCCAAACTAGGAGTTGACGAAACGAAAATAGATGCAATGGGAACCGGCATTTCCAGTCCCCTCACCCCCCATCATTTTCGGGCTCTCACTATTCCAAAGACGAAGCGGCAGTCCCTGTTTTGGAATCACGCGATCACCTAGTTACCGATGAGGACCGAGCGCCGCGATACTATCCTTGTTCAAAGGCATCGGGGCCAAAATTCACCATCCTTCACCTTTAAAGGACATTAGCCATGAGAATTGCCGTCCCTGATCTCATTTCAAATTCTTACTTTCCTGTGATTGCCGCTGTGGAATTGGGGTTTTTTAAGTCTGCAGGGTTAGACACAAAAAGAGTGGAGCTCCTGTTCCCTGTGCCCAAAACCATGGAGGCATTGCGTGCGGGTGAGCTGGATTTGGCGGTTGGTTCCGCGCATGCCACCTTGGCGGCGTTTCCCGACTGGAAGGGGGCCAGGCTCCTCGTGGCCTTGGCTCAAAGGATGTACTGGTTCCTCGTCTTGAGGTCAGATCTACGGGCTAAGCGCGGGGATTTAACAGCAGTCAAAGGACTTAGGATCGGTGCGGCACCAGGCCCTGATCTGGGACTGCACCGGCTGCTGGCTGAAGCTGGCATCGACGAAAAAAGTAACAATGTGCAGATTATGCCGATTCCTGGTGCCACTGGAGCAAGTACGTCTTTTGGTATTTCAGCTGCAAAGGCCCTGGAGGAGGGCAAGCTCGATGGTTTCTGGGCAAACGGGATGGGTTGTGAGGTGGCGGTTCGCCGTGGTGTCGGTACGGTAGTGCTGGATATTCGTCGGGGAGACGGCCCGCCCGCTGCCCAGTACTATACCTTCCCCGCAATGGTCGCGACGGAAAAGAAGATCGAGGAGGACCCCAAGGGGGTTGCAGCGGCCGTGCGTGCGCTTGTTATGGCGCAAAAGGCCCTCCGGGAAGATCCTGACCGTGCCACTGAGGTGGGACGACGCATCTTCCCTCCCACAGAGGCCGAGCTTATTGCCGAATTGATAAGACGTGATGTTCCCTATTACGATCCTACTATCTCCGAGGATGTGATTACGAAGATGAACCGTTTTGCCCAAGATATGGGTCTTCTTTCAGGACCGGTCCCCTACGACCAGGTGGTTGACACACGATTCAGCCATCTTTGGACTGAGTGACAACAAGGAGAGGAAATGTGATGAAGCTGACATTGGAAAAAGCCTCAATCATAGTGGACAAGGCCCTGGAGAAGGCCAGAGAATTAACGATCAGGCCTCTATGTGTCGCAGTGCTGGATGACGGTGGGCACTTAAAGGCGCTCAAACGAGAAGATGAGGCCAGCATCCTGCGTCCTCAGATTGCCATCGGAAAGGCATGGGGAGCGGTTGGCATGGGGGAATCGACCCGAGAACTTGGTCAACGCCTCAAGGATAGGCCTACCTTCTTAAATTCTTTATCCGATCTATCCGATGGCAAAGTGGTCCCGGTGGCAGGGGGTGTGTTAATCCTTGAAGGCAATTCCATCATCGGTGCAGTTGGCGTAAGCGGTGGCACATCGGACGAAGACGAAGCCTGCGCCATCGAAGGGCTCCGGGCTGCCGGGCTAGAATTTAAGGCGTGAGGCCACCCGTTCTTTGATTACTTCCTGTAGGATCGGGTCTCAAAAGTCTTGCATCCGTTTTGTGAACGCCATGGGCCGTGTGGCATGCCTGGTGGCCGGCAGGCATACATGCCCTTCACAAACGTCTGGCCTAAACAGATGTCGAAAAGGTCTCCCTCCAGGATCCACACCTCTTCCCAGAAATCGTGGCGTTGGACGCCCATGGTGGAGGTATCGGTTCCAGCCTCAAACCGTAGAATTCGGGTATAATCGCCGCTCTCTGGGTCCTGGGATAGAATTTGTTCACTCAGGCCAGGGATTCCGCCCACAGGCTTTACTGGAATATTGGATGGATCAAAGAACTCTCGCTCAAGTTTTGGCATAGTCTCGGCTTTCTATATTTGGATTAGTTTGCCAGCCGTAGCCCTGGGTGCCACACAGCCTGTTGACCATTGGTATCCTATACGATAGATGAAGGCAATGGTGCAAGGTTCGTTCTCAAAGGAACGGCTGAGGATATCGACATTAACTTTATGAGGGTAGTGGGCCATTGACATGAACCAAATCACTTCACCCACCCGGAGCCTTGAGTTTTGGGATGTTGCCAATAACCGGCCGCTACGATTCGAAGCTAAGCAACTCGTTCTTGCCGGATATACGGGACGAGATCAGGAGTCCGTACGACGTCATATTGAAGAGCTCGCCCAGCAAGGTGTCCCGGTCCCCAAACGGGTTCCGGAGCTTTACACCGTCAATCCGTTGTCCCTGCAGGTCGGTGGTACGGTTTGGGCCAACGATGGAAGCTCTTCAGGGGAGGTGGAGTACGTTCTCCTCATTGAGAAAGACGATCTTTTTGTCACCGTGGGAAGCGATCATACGGACCGAGCCCTTGAGGCACTCACAGTGGAAAAATCGAAGCAAATCTATCCCAAGGTCCTTGGCAGAGAGGTCTGGAGGGTCAACCAACTGGTGAAGGAATGGGATGGGTTGATCTTGCGCAGCTATGTGACTGAGGGTGAGACTGAACACGAATACCAGTCTGGGACGCTTGGGGGGCTCATAACAGCAAAGAATCTGCAGGAACTCATTGGCCAGGTGGGCCAGCCAGGTACGGTTATCTTCTCTGGAACCGTGCCCTTAATTGATGGTCTGGTGCGCTATGGTTCCCGCTTTATTGGAGAGCTGGCATCTCCTGATGGGAGGGTGTTGTCCCGCTGTTCCTATGACATCTCAGTGCTGGGTCAGGTCAGCTAGTGTCATTTCTTTCTTGTCATGAGAACCTTATTGAAGAATTTGTTTACCGGCCCTTGATTTGACCTCTCCGGTGTGGACATCACGAAATATTTCACGCCTTTCTTGCGGCGTCGCCACTCAGGTATGGGGTCCTTGGGGATATCGATTCTCAGTGATTCCACAACCGAGTCCCGACTATTGACGATTTTCTGGTAGGTTATTTGACCCTCGCGAGAAAGTATCCAATTGATAAAGACCTTGGCGGCATTGGGGTGAGGGGTCTGATTGATGCGAATAATAGAGCCCGTGCCACCCAGGGACAGGTAGGGTGTTTCTTTCCATCGGACGGTTTCAAACTCGTCCACGGGAAGACCCTGGCCGCGAGCGATCCTTGCATCGTTACACCAAAGACATATGGGATATTTCCCCACCACCAGCCAATCCGTGGCCTGCCGTCTGGATCGGCTAATGGTCACTCCCATCTCACCAAAGAGTTGCTGTATATAATTCGGTCCTAACTCGGGGGAATAGTAAAACATTCTCCCCCCCGCACGTTGCGGTCCAGGAGTCCTTGGATCCAGCGCGAGGATCTTGCCTTTCCACTTGGGACTCAGGAGATCCCGGTAAGATTTGATTTCATTCGGGTCAATAAGATTTTTATTGTAAAAGACGTTGCCACCACTAGCCGTGCCGATATACGCAAGAATGTACTGTCCGTCAGGATCCACGTAGAGATGCTTACCACTCCACCACTTTGATTCATCCTTCACTTCGGGCAGGATCAATTCGGATTTGACCGAAGCCAGGGCCTTGGCAGGGTGGAGGGTGCGGAATGGGCCCGTGGGACCGCACATGCAAACGTCCCAGACGTACTTCTTGGCTCGCCTTTCAGTCATGAGGCGCGCGACAAAATGACCGGTCCGGCGGACTCCCGTGGTCAATTTAATCTCCGGATATTTTTCTTGAAAGGCAAAAGCCACTTTTTCCCCGTTGACCGTTGGACCCATGTGGAGCGCGAGCTTACCTTCTATCTTGGCGGCCGCCACCGTCTCTTCCCACTCTGCCTTCCAGTTTGCGGATAATCTGATCTCAGACCCAATCAGCACAAGGAGCGCTACGGAAAGCATGATGATTGTTTTGCTACGCATAGAGACCTCCGATCGTTAATTGTTCCCTATCCCAGATTGTGACATCGAGCCACTGAGGTTTTAACCATTAAGCCAATTTGTGCGAGGCGCTGGCATCACCGCGAATCATTTTCCTCGTACTGATAAATCATTTCACTGGTTTGGTGCTTTCACTTCTTCGAAATGCCTGTCAATGGCCTTTCGCAATGAAAAAATAGCACAGTGAACTAGTAAGAAATCACGCAACATGTAGGTGCGTTTGAAGTATTTTATACAACATCTTGTTTTTTTCCTTGACACAAACCAAGTTAGTGAAGTATATGAATTTGCTACACGCTGAAAAAAAGTCAAAAAATTTTACGAAAACGGGAGGGAATAAATGGATCAAGTCGAACAGGGCCTGACAGGTCTGACTGAACTCATCGACCGCTACGGAAAGGAGATCCGGGGTATTTCGGAAGAAGCCTTGGATGGAGCCCATGAGCCTTCTGCGGAAGAATTCCGTAGCCGAATCACCGGGACCCAAGACCGCATCTACCGTGAGGCCTTGGAAGTTTACGATCGTCTCGTGAGTGCCGGTGCTGAGGTTGAGCAGGAGTTGTTGAGCAAGCTCAATCAGGTGAAGGACACCATGGGGCGCGCAGCAGTGCTCAAGGAGGTCATCCGTGTTGTCGTGATGGGTCAGTAGACCCACCGAGGTTGATTGTCACCTAACTAGGCTTACGCAGCGGTCATGGCTTAAGAAGCTTAAGCGCGCTGCGTAAAGCCTACCTTTTTCGCCTGCGCCGACAACCGTCAGGCGCCATTCAAATTTAAGCTAGAGTTGGTTGGTCGCCACCAGTGTGGTTGGAGGGGTGGTCTGTCAATTTTTTGTGACGCTCCCAAACCCTTTAGGCGTCAGCTGACTGGGATCCGAGCCTGTAGAACCGTTCGGCATTACCGTGCAGGACCGCGTGCTTGTCATCCTCGGTTAAGTGCTCGTGCTCTGCAATTTCCCGTATCTCTCCCCTGCAGTACTCGTTGTTCACCTCATGAGGGAAATCACTGGAGAACATGAAGGGTTTGTTGCCCACTTCCTCAATCGCATGGTGTAGAGTCGGTTCAGTTCCCTCACAGCCGATGAAGAGTCTCCCTTCCTCGATGTGGCGCTTGATATAGTCACTGACCTTTTCGCCAGACCGAAGTTGAATGAATTCCTTACGGGGGTCGTAGGCGATATGGGTCTCCCACCCGCGGTCAAACCGCTCGATGCAGGTTTGTAGCCAAGAGACTCCACCTTCCATGAAGCCAAAGCGCGCGTTGGGGTACTTATCGAAGATCCCGTTGAACACAATGCTGGCAAAGCAGACCATCAGACCAAAGGGATGCCCCAAGCCGTTGATAGGAGCGTAGGGAGTCAGGTAGTCCATGCCCAAACCCTCATGGGCGCCCCCATGGATGGCCAGACAGCAACCGAGGCGATGGGCTTCCTCGTAGATGGGCCAATACTCCTTGCCGCCGAGGTGCCCCGTGTGGCCAGTGGAGGCGAGCATGGCGCCACAAAAACCTAGCTCCTCCACGATACGCCGTAACTCTTTGACTGCTTCTGCCGGTTCTTGCAGTGGAATCAACCCTAGCCCCTGGAACAGAGGGCTCCTTTTTAGGTAATGTGCATGGAACCAGTCGTTGTAGGCCCTGGCGGCGTCGATGGCAAAGTCTCTGTTGATGATTTTACCAAAGGCGAGGCCACCTGTTGTGTAAAGAACTGCCCTCTGGATCCCAACATCCTTCATGAACTCCAGCCAGCCGTCCACATTGACCTGCTTGAAGGCACCCGGGACGAGCTCATGAAGGTTGGCGGAATGGAGGTGATCGAGGGGAGGGAAGATCCGTCCTTTAAACCGTCCACTTTTTTTGTAAGGTTCGGGCATGAACTCCAGTAGGGAATCCCAGTCTTCCATGACATGTCCATCGGCGTCTACCACGTCGATTTGATGCTGAGCCATACTCCTACCTCCCGCGTGAATTTTTTCGCCATCCAGATCGCGTTCTTACTTGATAAAAGTTCCAGAGGAGACCCCTCCGGTTGAGGTCTTACCGCTATGGCAACTGTTTATAAATGCCCGTTTTGAGAAATGCAATATATTCGTGACCCCCGCTCTACCTCGCGTCCACCTGAAACAAAAGTCGCCACGGCCGGTTTCCTAGCCCTTTATATTAATGACGTTATTCGGGAACCAACTGGATGGGTCAGTCCACGTATAAAGGGCTTCTACCATTGGCCTTATTCAATTTCAATGTGTTTATTTTCATTCGGTTATGGGGCCCGATGGCTCCACTTCGGGAGGAAATTCAGACAAAGGAAAGGGGCGGTAGGGTTCGTTATAAGTCAGGTAGCGTAGCAGGCGGTAATGGTAACTGAGGGCGCGGTTGGCAAAAGTCCTGACTCCTTCGCTGGGAGGTTTTTTGGTAATCAACGTATAAATTAACTCAAAAATAACGAGTACCGCCAAGACCGTTTTGACCACTTCCAAAATTACCCAATAAAGCAGACTGATTACGATGCGGATCCCGGTGTCTTTCCGCTCGATTTCAATACCTTCAAACTCCATTTCAAACCTCCAATCTGGCTCAGACAGCCTCCGTAACATCTTATCTCACCTCCGCGGGGAGTTACAGTGTAAAATTGGGTGCTTCAGGTGGAGTCGTTGACATCAAACCCGCCATTGCATAGTCTCACTATAAAGGATTTAAAGGATTTAATTCGAAGATCCGACGATTTTTAAGGAAAGGAGTCTGCCATGAATTTGGCTTACAAGGAACTTAAGCAACCCTTCTTTATTAGGCAGGTCTCGAAGAGTAAGGCGTACTGTATGTGCGGCCGCAGCAAGAACCTGCCTTTTTGCGACGACTCTCATCTCGCCACCAACATCCAGCCGAGGGTCTTGGAATTTGACTCGCCTAGAACCATAGCCATCTGCAGTTGTTGGAAATCGCAAAATCGCCCTTTCTGTGATGGAACCCATGGCAAGCTCGTGGTGGAGCCAGCAGGGACGGGCAGGGGAAATAGGTAATAAAGAAGGCACGCTTAATTGGAACTCACAACCCACCGTCATCAAAATTAAGGAGGTCAGCATCATGGTCGAGGTAAAAAATCTGTTTGAAGAGGTCGAAGCCCATCCAGGGATGCGTAATTTCAAGCTCTGGAACACCGAAAACGCGACTTTTTGGGTGATTAACTCTGATCCGCTTATCCAGGACGACATGCACTATCACGATAATGACGATCACATCTTCATGGTCCTGGAAGGGGAAGGGGTCGTGCGTACGCCGGAACACGAGTACGCGATGAAGCCTTTCGACATCATCCTGCTGACATCAAAACAGCCCTATCAACTGTGCAATACAGGGAAGAAGAGACTCCTTTTACTGGGTGCTGGGAACCGGGGAGTCAACGGGAAACTCAGGACTCGGGTGCCGAAGAAGGCGAGCCATATGCCTATAACCGAGCCCATTGTCGCCTAGGGGTGACGGTTTAGGTTCGGCAGTCTTTTGAAGGGTTTAACAAACTGGTTGCTCGGGGAAAGGATTCTGAGTATGAATGAGCGCCCAGGAAGCTCGTGTGAGCAGGTAATTTGAACTGGCCCGATGAAGATCCCGCTTAAGTTTTAAGGTGAGTTCTTTGCGCTTGTGGCCTATGGTTCTCCTAATTGACCTGTATTCCTGCTTGAGTTCCCGCCAACTCCCATAGGTTGCCAACAGCGTCTCGTAGGTACTGTGAATTTTGCGTATCATGGCCTCGCGGAACTCTTGGGATAACCCCGCCAGCCTTTGCTCCGCCTGGGTTCGTTGGATGTCAAGGCGGGCCCTAAAAATATGCAGATCTGACGCCCTGCGTAGGCCTTTTGCCAAACGAAGGGTTTCAAGAGTTTTAATGAGCCATTTGGTTGGGTCAAAGTGAAACCAGCGGACACCATTGCGGTAATCGTATTGAAACCGGTGATGAAAATTATGGTAACCCTCACCACAGGTCAGCAATGCAACAAATGCGCTATCCCGTGATGAGTCTGCTAAGGAATAGGGTTGTTTTCCCATGAAATGGCAAAGCGAATTTATGAGAAAAGTTGAATGGTGCACAATCACCGTGCGGGCCACCCCCGCCAAGAGAAAGCACCCCAGCGCATTACCTAAGAAATAGCCGATCAGCAAGGGCAAACCTCCCCCCACGAAGATCGCAATGGGAAGATAAAACCTATGCTGCCAGCGTACGAGGGGATCTTCCATGAGGTCACGCACACAATCATAGGATGAATTCTCAAGATTATTAAAGTAGGCAGGCTGTTTAAAAAAGACCCATCCAATGTGGGCGTAGAAAAACCCATAGCGAATGTTGTAAGGATCACTCTCCTGATCTACAAATCGGTGATGATTACGGTGGTCCAAGGCCCACCTCAGTGCAGAGTTCTCGCATGCTGCAGCTCCAAAAAACAGGTAGAAGAGTTTAACCATACGATTGGCTTGGTAAGTGTGGTGGGCGAACAGACGATGGTACCCGCCGGTAATGGACAACCCGGTGGCAGCCAGGTAGAAAACAAACACCCCAATCAAGGGCCAGGAAGTTCCTATAGTGTAAATATGAAGCGGCGTACCAATGAGGCCTATCAAGGCAGTTGTTACGAGGAAAAGTGTATTCACCCAGTGAATCGAAAGGGATGGGTGGGTCGGGGGAGGTCGTGTCGTCATTTCGCTGTTTTGCATGAGGACCATATTACCATATTGATACCTTAAACTGGTACCAAATGAAAATGGCGCCCCAACCTTATGCTCCACTCCGCCATGGCTCCAATGCTCTTGATTTTAGATTTGCAAAATTTGGTACGGGGTTACTTCTTTGAACCTCGTGCAGACTCGCTTTGCCCCTTCAGTGCCTGCCAGACGCGTTCGGGCGTGAGTGGGAGCTCTTTTATCCGCACCCCCGTACTCCATGCCAAGGCATTGCCAATGGCGGGGGCTACAGGAATAATCCCCCCCTCCCCCATCCCCTTGGCTCCAAAGGGTCCTGGTCCGTCTGCATTCTCAACCAGGATCGACTCATACTCCCCCGGAAGATCATTGAACGTTGGAACCCGATAGTCCACCAAATTCGGGTTCACGATCTGTCCATTTTCATAGATAATTGACTCGAACAAGCTATGGCCTATTCCCATCATGGCAGCGCCTTCGTCCTGACCCTCGCAGTTTAAAGGATTGAGCGCCTTACCCACGTCCGCCGCCAT
>Ga0114947_10000653_pt1 | contig 12188 bp, 14 predicted proteins | sample CR02metaG_FD_99656 | JGI IMG/M metagenome (GOLD analysis project Ga0114947, IMG submission 99656) | Deep subsurface microbial communities from Mariana Trench to uncover new lineages of life (NeLLi) - CR02 metaG | ecosystem: Environmental > Aquatic > Marine > Ocean trench > Sediment ...
AAGGCCACACGGAGTGGGTGCGAGGAACGGCCTTCAGTCCGGATGGCACCAAGATTATCTCCGCCTCTGGAGACGGCACCGTGCGCATCTGGGACATCGCTGGAGGTGATTTGTTCAGCTGGATCGATGACAATCGGTTTGTCCGCGATCTCACTCCGGAGGAGTTGGAGCAATTCGGTCTGGAGTCTTCAGAAGGATCCTGATTGAAATTGCTAAACATCGCGACCGCAAAGATTGCGGCCTCATGTAATTTTCAATAGAGGAATTGGGAAGAGAGTTTCTCACAACCGATTCCGGAGTTCGATGCACAAGGATACCGATTCCCAATACCTACTTGTTGGGTAACAAGCCAGCGAATCAAAGCACCAACAGATTCCTTAGTTGCGGGGTTCTAAGGGCCAAACTGTCATAGGACCACGGCAGCAAAAAGCAAAGACCCCGCCTATGCGGGGTCTCCGTTATTAGGATGAACGTTTGGCCGGCGCATTCCTTCTGCTTAGACGTACGCGACAGCGTCGGGATAAAGAAAAACCGGCCCGAAGGCTGGCTGGTTTGTCGAATCCGTACCAACACAAGTAGAGCCAATAAATAGGATCAAACTCAATATGTTGGAGCGGCTTTCGGTCATTGTCATCTTCTGAATGACTTCGGGCGCATAGCTCGCTGCTTTATTGCAAGTAGCAAATCGGCCAGCCAATGCCACTGCGACACATCCCAGCCACCACGAGCGCCGCAAAGAAGAGCCCGAGCATCACCACCAGCCCCAGCACGAAAGCTACGGTGCTCTTCCAGTTCCGGTTTAGCATGTTTGTCCTTTCAAATGCTCCCCGCCTCAGCGGACACAATGTCGCTTGTACCCTTATACACCGAGTAACGCCTGCGCGCTGTAATAAAGCAACCAATACGGCCAGGATAAAAGAGAGACTCCGCAACCTCTCAGAGCGAAAGCGTTGTAACTGCTGACAACCCCATGTCGCGGTGGAGCCCAATCCAACCTAGCATCTCAGCCAGCCCGATTTCGCGTGAGGTCGGATTCTTTCGTCTAAGCCGGGCCGCTCAGCTCGCAGCTGATGGAGGTCACACCGCGCATCAATTCACCGACTTGAAATTTGATTGTCCAACTTCTAAAATCAATAACGGCTTTGGATTGCTAGAGAAATTCGTCGAGAATCCTCTAGTCTCCTAGATGAGCAGAAGCATTGCGATCCCTACCGCGATACCCAATACGGCTCCTGCCACGGCATCCGAGAGATAGTGCAAATCCATCGCGACCCGTGAGAGTGTGACCAACGGAGCCCAAATCAATATGATGGGCACCAACCACGCAGGGCCCAATCCCACCACCAGCACGGCCAGCATCGTGGCCCTTGCCGCGTGGCCGGAAGGGAAGGAATGCGGATCGGTGCGCCGGTAGATCGATCCCCATTCACCCTCCGGTCGCTGCCTGCGGATCAGAAATTTCAAGGCGATGACGATCGTGGCCGTTATAAAGATTCCGATAAATAAGACAAGCGCCCACTCCTTCCAGAAGGCATCTCCCAGGAGCCAAACAGCCACCAGCCCCGCGCCCCAAAACCAGGAATCACCGGAGTGTGCAAACAGCGCACCGACACTGCGAACGGCCGGTGGCCGATTCGAGAAACTGATTCGTGCCGACCACCGGCGATCGATCTCTAATAATTTTTCCAAACTTTGTCCTAGGAAGTTGGTTGGGGCTCCGGCTCCCAATAGAGCGCCTCAAGATCGAGCCTGCCATACTGGTCGAAGGCAACCCCTTCATCTTCGAGCAGGGTGCGCTGCAGCGCAGGGCCTACTCCATGGCGAGAGCTGATACTCCCCTGGGCATTGACTACTCTGTGCCAGGGCAGGTGCTTCGGGCATCGCTTAAGTGCATACCCAACCCAACGTGCCCCGATGCGGGAATAAGCCAGAAAATCGGTGCCAGCAGGTGGCGGAATCAAGGAAGCGATTCCTCCGTAGGTCATCACGCGCCCTTCCGGTATCTGCTGAACAATTTCGAAGATCGCTTCTCGGTGCGACTGCCGATCTTCCGGTTGTTGGTTGTCGGGAATCAGGTCCCCCAATCGCGCATGTAGAGGAAGTCGTATCCGATAGTGCGATTGCTGAGCTTGGCGATGGGCGGCATCACGCGCTTAAATTGGGTCCGCCGCACGCGCTCTACGACGGCTTCAATAAACTCACGATCGAAGCCGGCCTCAACGGCATCCTCCGGTGAGTGGCGCCGGTCCACCAAAAGATACAGCAGTCGGTCGACCTGTTCGTAGGTAAAGCCCAACTCACCTTCATCGGTTTGCCCGATCCAAAGGTCAGCCGACGGGGCCTTCTTCAGGATCACTTCAGGAATGCCCAGTTCAGCTGCAAGCTGCCACACCTGGGTTTTATATAGATCCCCCAGGGGGTTGATGGCGGAGGCTGCGTCTCCGAATTGAGTGGTGTACCCGAGCAGTAGTTCGGTTTTGTTTCCCGTACCGATCACCAATCCGCCAAAATCGGCCGATTGGTCAAATAACACGATCATCCGCATGCGGGCCATGATGTTCCCGCGGCGCACCTGCTGATCCTCCGGTATGCCGTCCAGCAGCACGTTTGCCGCATCTGTAATAGGCAGCGTCACGTCTTGAACGCCGGTCAATTTAATCACCATTTCTGCGTGCTCAAGCGACTCAGGTGAGGAAGTCGCGTACGGCATGCGTACTGCCAGGACATTTTCTTTACCCAGCGCCTCGGCAGCCAGCGTACAGGTTAAGGCCGAATCGACTCCACCAGACAGTCCGACAACCGCGCGGTCAAATTCCGCCCGGGTGGTTTCGCTGCGTATGAATCCGGTGAGGATTTTTCTAGCGAGGGCGGGGTTGATTTCCAACTTGATCTCGTCCTGTGTCATATGGAATGCTTTCCTGGGCCGCGCGATCCAGGCATTCGCGAGTTCCGGATGCGCATCAATTCGCGATGGACCAGCTCGGTTCGCTCGTCGCGGAGCAACGGAAGTCGGGTGCGTGCGCGGTGCAGCTGGCGCAGATCTAGATCTGCTACAAATAGGCTCTCCTCGTGATACGGTCCGCGTGCCACGAGTTCTCCATGAGGATCAAATACCACCGAACCGCCCCAGAATCCCAGGCCATCTTCAAAACCAACCCTGCCGACATTGGCAACGAAATTCGTAAAAAGGCTGGCGTAGGCTTGCGCCACATGTTCCACCCAACGGGCCGATTCGAGCGCTTCTTCGGAATCGAGCCCGCGACCCGGCGAGGCGGACATGAACAGCAAGATGTCGGCGCCGTCTAGCCACAGTAAATAAGGCGGCGATGCATGCCAAAAGTCCTCGCAGATGAGGACCCCCAACCGTCCAAGCGGGGTGTCAAATGCCCGGATAGAGTCGCCCCAGGCAAAGAAACGGCCTTCATCGAACAAGCCGTAGGTCGGAAGGTATACCTTCTGATGAACATGCAGGATCTCGCCTTTTGAAAGATAGGCGGCCGAATTGTAGAAGCGGTTTCGGCTGTCTAACTGGACGAAGCCTGCCAACACGTCTACATTCTGACTGGCCTCGAGCAATGCTTTGAACATCGGATCTTCAGCGCTGGCGGGGCGTGCTACAGCAGAGGTGAGATCCTGCAACGCATAGCCGGTGAGCGAAAGTTCAGGAAAGACCACCAGATCCGCTTTGGCTTGAACCGCCTCGTCGATTTTGGTCAGATGCTTCTCGAGATTGGCGTCCAGATCCCCCAGCACCGTATCGATCTGGGCTACAGCGAGCCTGATCATTTTCCGAGATTGACCACGAGTGCGATCAGTCCTAGCGAGAGTACTGCGGCCGATCCCAGTCCGTCCCAACGTATTCCTGCCAACGCCGGCATTGGGTCACCGCGTGTAAACGATAAGCCCAACGCGATCAAAGCCACAAATGAGAGCGACAGGGCGGCAAGCAGGCCGGGACGCAGATCAAGATGGGAAAGCCAGTACAGTATGCCGACCACAATGAGTGAGAGCAGTCCCCCCAGGGCTTGCGTGGGCCAGCGGGGCGCAATGTTTCCAATCATATCGGGGGCAGGTGGGGTAAACAGTCCGGGAGCGGTCTTGAAACCGTACGCGCAGCGATCGATGAAACATCCTAGCCAGGCGGCCGAAGCAACGATTGCGGCCGGGATGGCCAGCGCATCCACCAGGCTCCAAAAGGGACGCCGGGTGAGCGCGATATAAGCTGCTAAACCTGTCAGGGCCCCAAAGGCCGCCGCTGCCCAACTCAAACCCCCTTGCCAGAAGTAGAGGGCTTGCTCCGGCTGCTGGCTAAAGTAGTTCCAGTGGGTCGCTACATACCCGACCCGGCCTCCAAGCAGCCCCGCTATTATGGCGATGAGACCCGCATCAATGCGAGTGGTTGGTTCGCTTTCCCTCTGAGTCGGCTGAAAACCGAGCCATAGCAGGGAAATCAGCGCGCCGATGGCCAAGACCCATGGGTAGGCGTTGTTCACACGCAAATCCAGCGGCCCACAAAAGTCTACCATTTCCGACCGCTGTATAATCAAGAATGCAGGTGGCCGACACTCAGATCGTTCCCGTAACCAACAAATCGGAACTCGAAGAGTTTATTACCTTCCCCTGGAAGGTCTACAAGGACAATCCGTATTGGGTGCCGCCTTTGCTCTCCGAGCGCAGGTCGTTTTTCGATCCCGAGAAAAATCCCTTCTTTGAACACGGTAAAGCTCAGTTTTTCGTCGCACGCCGCAACGGCGACGTTGTAGGCACCATCGGCGCTCACTCTAACTACCTATACAACGAAATTCATAACGACAACACCGGTTTTTTTGGGTTTTTCGAAGTGTTGGATGATCCGGACACGGCGGCCGCACTGCTAGAGACCGCCGAACGTTGGGCAAGAGAGGTGGGTCACGACCAGATTCTCGGCCCGATGCAATTTTCGACCAACGATGAGCTCGGCTTGCTGGTGGACGCGTTTGACGACGCGCCGAGGATCTTGATGACCTATAACCCACCTCGCTATCAGGGCTACATCGAAAGCTCTGGATATGAGAAGGCCATGGATCTGTTTGCTTACCGTATCGGCATTCGCGAACTTTATGAGAACATGCCGGAGAAGATCACGCGCGTGGGCGAGAAGATCTTGAAGCGATGGAAACTGGAGATCCGCCCCCTCAACATGAAGGATTTCGACAACGAAGTCGAGCTTCTGCTCAGCGTTTACAACCAGGCCTGGGAACCCAACTGGGCCGCTGTGCCCATGACAGAGCACGAGGCCGAGAAATTGGCCGAAGACATGAAGCCGTTGGTTGATCCTGATCTGGCCTTGATTATCGAGAAGGACGGCCAGGCGGTCGCCTTCGCGCTTGCCTTGCCAGATCTCAACCAGCCATTGCTTAAGGCTTACCCAAAGCCCGGCTTTCCAGAACCGCTTACCCTGCTTAAGCTGCTGTGGCACTGGAAAGTCCGCGGCAACCTCAAGTGGGTGCGAGCATGGGGCGTAGGCGTGCTGCCGGAATTCCAGGGGCAAGGACTGGAATCGATCATCTTTCTGAAACTCTCAGAGGCTAGCTTTCGCAAAGGGTTCGAGCTGAGCGAGATGAGCTGGATCCTCGAGAACAACGACAAGGTCAACAAGAGCATTCAATTGCTCGGGGGCGAAGTCTACAAGACCTATCGGATTTATCAGAAGACCCTTTAGTGCGCACCCTCCCCATCCAACCCGCCACCTGGCGGGATCTGTGGCCGGTCGTAGCGCTCGAAAAGGTTTGCTTTGGCCGGGACTCATGGCCCTGGCCAGAGCTCCTGGTGGCACTGACCTTCCCCGGCACAATCCGGCTGAAATCCGAGCTTGAGGGCCAAATGGTGGGGTTTGCGATTGGAGACCGCAGGGGCCGAAGCGATCTGGGCTGGGTGGCCTCCATTGGAGTGCATCCGGATTACCGACGCAAAGGACTGGGTCGACAGCTGCTTGAAGCGTGTGAGCAGGGGCTTGAGACGCACAGAGTGCGCCTCTCGCTCCGTAAATCCAATGAGGCTGCGTTGGAGCTGTACCTCCAGGCCGGATATTCGCATGTGGATCTCTGGCCGAAATACTATCGGGACGGCGAAGATGCACTTGTAATGGAGAGAATCGTCACGACCTAAGGCGGAAGGTACTCTGGTAAAATGCGGCCTTCAGGGCGTCGAGCGAATCGGCGCCCTAGCTTTGCAGAAAGGGAACATAGAGATCCATGGAAGTAATGCTGCTTAAAGACGTATACAAATTAGGTCGGGCCGGGGAATTGAAGCGCGTTGCGAACGGCTATGGCCGTAATTTCCTTATCCCTCAGGGCCTGGCGACGATGGCAACTGCTGGAGCCTTGACGCAATCTGGCCGAATCATGGCCGCCGCAGTAGAAGATCGGGCACGCCTCAACCAGGAACTGACCGCGGTGTACGAGCAGCTCAATGATCTGCAGCTCAATTTCCCGGTAAAAGCGGGTGAAACTGGCAAGCTCTATGGCTCAGTGACCACTCAAATGATCAGCGAAGCCATCATGGAACTCAAAGGCATTGAAGTCGACCGAATGCAGATCGTCAGCGAACCCATTCGATCTCTCGGCGTTCACCCGGTGAAAGCCAGGCTGACCGTGGATCTGATTGCCGAGTTGGTGATCGTCGTGCATCGGGAAGAGCTGCCACCCGAATCGGCTTTCGAACAGGTGGTTGAAGAAGCCGAAGACACCGAGGCGTTTGCCGATCTCCAGGCTGCACTTGAAGCAGAAGAAGCTGAGGCGGAAGCCGCGGCGGAAGCCGAAAAGTCAGAGCAGGCCGAAGAGGGAGGCGAGCAGCCTCCCCAGAAAGAGCAGGCAGAGGAACAAAGCGAGCAGTCTACTATGGATGCGCTCTTCGATGAAATTGCAAAGGGCGGCAAGATTGTGGAAGAAAGCGGTGACGATTCGACCGCATCAGAGGAGGAAGCAGAGTAGTCCTAGCTCCTGGGGGTCAGACAGGAAGCATGGAAGAAATCGCAAAGACTCTCAAGGATGCCAGGCACCGCCTCGGCCTGACCCTCGAAGAAGCCGAACGTTCTACACGCATACGTGCGCACTACCTTGAGGCCCTTGAGAAGGGCGAGCTTCAATCCATCCCTTCGCAGGTTCAAGCCCGAGGATTTCTAAAAAACTACTCCGAATACCTCGGGCTAGACTCCGGACCCATCCTCCAGCGCTATTCAGAAGTCATTCACTCTCAACGGACCCTTCCCTTGCGAAGAGTTCGTCAAGACGACCAGGCCACCCGTCCCTCGGTAGCGGTACGAAGGCGCAGAATTTCGGCCGACCTTGTGATCGCAGGCGTCATCACCATTGCGGTACTGGCAGTCTTGGTCTGGGGAATTGGCCTGGTGGCCAGTTCGCTGCGCAGCCAACCACAAGCAGAATCTGCCTTCTTGATCCCCACCTTCACTCCGACCGCGGAAGGGGAGACACCCGGCTCCGAACAGGCACTACTCGCCGTGGCGCAGACACCAACCCCTCCCTCCATTGAGATCCCGCCGGGCCTGACCAATGCGCTCGACCTTCGATTGCTAATCGAGCGGAGGTCGTGGATCAATGTGGAAGTTGATGGCGAAGTCAAGGAGCGCCGGCGCGCAGCACCGGGAGAGCTGCTCGAATTTCAAGGCGAGCAGCTGATTAAGGTGACCACCGCCAATGGAGGCGGAGTTCGGGTCTTCTTCAGAGGCGATGATCAGGGTTTGCTGGGTGAGCTAAATGAAATCGTCACTCGTCTCTGGGTGCAATCGGGGGCGATCACACCTACACCGAGCGCGACGCCTAACCCGAGCGGCTAGATGCAAGGACACCATCATAAGAAAAAAGGGCGGTGCACTTGGTGCACCGCCCTTTCAGTTTCAGGGAAAGTCGGTTGTTAGCTGCTGCCGTCGTCGTCTGTCACTTCGCGAAACTCCCCGTCCACAACAGACTCCAACCGGTCAATGTGTTCCTGGACGATCTCGGGCGGACACAGCTCGATGAAAAAGTAGGCCGAAGCCCACAGGATGGCGACGTCGTCAACCGGCCCGGGGATATCAAATGGCGAGACGAGATAGATCACCGCGCCGATCGGGATCACCTTGAGCAGCGGGTTGATGCGCCGATCTAGCACGAGCCGGAAAATCAGCTTAACTCGAAAGGAGACTTTCTCAAAAAAGCTCCCTTCACTCGGGATAATTGGGCCTTCAGACATTGTGGTGTCGATTATACCGCCGGGTAGAGAGGCCTGCGTGATAAAATCGCTTCGCTCGGGCGAATAGGGATTGGCACCGTTCTGCTCCATACGATGATGGCCCTCAGCCTGGACAAGAAAATCACATCGATGTTCACGAGCAACCAATGATCACGGATACCCTTTCGCGACCGCTTCACGATATGCGCATCTCCGTTACGGATCGCTGCAATTTTCGATGCGTCTACTGCATGCCAAAGGAGATCTTCGGCAGGAATTTTCAGTTCCTGAGCCGTGAGCAGCTCCTGACGTTCGAAGAAATCCATGCGCTTGCCCGAGCTTTCCACGAGATCGGGGTTCGCAAGATTCGGCTCACGGGCGGTGAGCCGCTGGTGAGAAAGCAAATTGAGCAGTTGGTTAGCATGCTGTCGACTTTGCCCGACACGGATCTGACCATGACCACCAACGGCATCTTGCTTCCATCAGCTGCCGAAAAGCTCAAATCGGCCGGTCTGAAGCGAGTCACGATCAGCCTGGATTCGCTCGACAACGACGTATTTCAAGCCATGAACGACGTAGGCGCCAGCGTGCAGGATGTGCTGCTCGGAGTGGAAGCTGCGGAACGAGCCGGGCTCCATCCCATCAAAATCAACATGGTTGTCAAACGCGGCGTAAATGAAGCCAGCGTGCTGCCGATGGCTCGCTACTTCAAGGATCGAGGTCACATACTCCGCTTTATCGAATACATGGATGTCGGCAATACAAACGGTTGGCGCATGGACGATGTCGTACCAGCGGCAGAAATCGTCGAGATCATCGGCACAGAAATGGCTCTCGAGCCGGCCGAAGCTAACTATCGTGGCGAAGTAGCAAATCGATACCGCTATACCGATGGGGAAGGGGAGATCGGCCTCATTGCCTCGGTAACTCAGCCCTTCTGCCAGGATTGCACACGGGTTCGATTGTCTGCGGATGGCAAGCTGTACACATGCCTCTTTGCGGTGGAGGGACACGACCTGCGCCAGGCTGTGCGCTCCGGTGCCTCCCACGAGCAACTAATCGATACGATTTCTTCCATATGGACTCGCCGCGTCGATCGCTACTCAGAGCTTCGCTCAGCAGCGACCGAAGGACTGCAGAAGGTCGAGATGTCTTACATCGGCGGCTAGCAGTGACCATTACCGACTAAGGGGGATGGGCTGGCCAGAGGGCCAGCTCTTTCTTCTTGCGCCTGGAACGAGAAGTAGGCGAGCCCAGAGCCAAATCAAGCAGTGCGAAGTTCTTGCTTGTTGTATCCTTGAGCGCTTCACATGACTGGATTTCTTAGACGCTGGCAGTTCTGGCTGGGAATTGCAATCAGTGCGCTTTTCCTCTGGCTTGCGCTCCGGGGCCTGCGCCTTGCTGATGTCTGGCAGGCGATTCGGGGAGCGCAGTATCTATGGTTAATACCCGGCCTGGCGGCCTACTGGATCGGCGTATGGGTTCGATCGTGGCGTTGGACCTACTTGCTGCGCCCGCTCAAGCGTATCTCCACTCGCACAGCATTCCCAATCGTTGTCATTGGCTACATGGGAAACAACATTCTTCCGGCTCGCACCGGTGAACTGCTTCGCGCGTATGTACTGCGCCGCAGCGAAAAAGTCCCAATCAGTGGATCGCTGGCGACGATCGTGCTCGAGCGAGCATTTGACGGCGTGATCATGCTTTCTTTTGTGGTGATCAACCTGCCCGAGCTTGCTCGAGTGAGCAGCGATTCCGGCCTGGTCGGTAATCTCTACAACCTGGCGATTCTCGGTGTAATTGGGTTTCTCATGGCGGTGGCCCTGCTCATTTTTATGGCCGTATATCCGAAACAGACCGAGTCTGCGTTTGAGTGGGTAAATCAACGATTGGTTCCGGAAAGGTTCAGGCAGCAGGTCACCCAATTCAGCCTTCGCTTTCTCGAGGGCCTGGGAGCGCTCCGCTCGCCGCGAGATCTTTTCATGGTGCTGGTCACTTCGGTCTTGATCTGGCTGCTCGAAACCGTCAAGTACTGGTACCTCATGCAGGCGTTTCCCTTCGAGGTAAGTTTCTTCGCCTTGATGTTAATGAACGGGGTCGTAAATCTGGCAACCACGCTCCCCTCCGCTCCTGGTTATATCGGCACCTTTGATGCGCCAGGTATCGCGGTATTGACTGCGTACGGCGTCGACCCCGCTGTCGCAACGGCGTATACGCTCGTGCTGCATGCCGCACTGTGGCTTCCGATCACGCTGCTGGGCCTCTATTACATGTTCCGGGAGGGGATCAGCTGGAAGAATGTCCGAGCGGAGGCAGCTTCTACTTGATTCAGCAGGCAAGAGATACACAGGTCTTCCCATGAAACGAGTGGCGATTGTTGGAGCCGGAGCGGGTGGCCTGGCGGCCGCCTATGATCTGGTGCGCGCTGGCCACCAGGTCACCATTTTCGAGGCCGATGATCATGTGGGTGGCCTCGCCGCGGGCTTCAGCCAGCCAAATTGGGATTGGTCGCTCGAGCGCTACTATCACCACTGGTTCGCCTCCGACAAACACATATTGGGATTGATTGACGAGCTGGGCTGGAGCGATCGTGTGATATTTCCGCGTCCGGTGACAGTGGTCTTTTACGATGAGCATTTTTATCCGCTCGATTCGCCCCTGGCCGTACTCCGCTTCCCAGGTATTCCGTTTCTGGATCGGCTGAGAGTCGGTGCAGTGGTGGCCTATCTCCGCTATATCGCCAGATGGCAGCCCCTTGAGCAGGTTACTGCCCACGAATGGCTCTCAAGTCGAGTTGGAGAACGCGCCTACACCTCCCTCTGGGAGCCTTTGCTGATCGGAAAGTTTGGCTCGCACTACAAAGATGTCAACATGGCCTGGTTTTGGGCGCGCATCAAAGCGCGCACGCCGCGGCTAGGTACCTATAAGGGTGGTTTTCAAGCCTTCATGGATGACCTGGCCGATCAGGTCCGGTCGCATGGAGGCGAAATACGGCTGAAAACCCCCGTGGCGGAAATCAGGGCGGTACGTGATCAGCAACTGGAGCTTCGTGTGGAAGGTGCGGTACAAACATTCGACGCTTGCCTGGTTACGACTTCGCCCGGCCTTCTCGCCAGGTTGGCACCAGGTTTGCCGGAACCTTATTTGCGAGGTCTGAATCACATGAAGTCCATGGGGGCGGTTGTCATGACCTTGTCGTTAAAACATCGCCTCTCAGAGCAAGGACACTACTGGCACAATCTCCCCAAGACTGCCGGCTTTCCTTTCCTCTCGCTGGTCGAACACACGAATTTCGTGTCCAGCGAGCATTTCGGCGGTGAGCACATCGTCTACTGCGGAGATTATTTGGATCCCGACCATGAGTATTTCACTCTCTCCCAAGCTGAACTGCTCGAACGGTTTACTCCGACTCTCACCCGCATTAACCCGAACTTTGTGCCGGAATGGATCAACGCCAGCTGGCTGTTCCGCACTGCATACGCCCAGCCGGTTCCGCCCATCAACCACTCGCAATCAATCCCAGATCTTCAAACGCCGGTGCCCGGGCTTTGGTTTGCCAGCATGAGCCAGGTGTACCCCTGGGATCGGGGCACAAACTTTGCGGTTGAGATCGGTCGTCAAGCCGCAGCCCGGATCAACCAGGGCGATTGAACTCCGAGATGGTTAAGCAGTGGATATTCTTCAACAAGCTAGTCTCGCAGATCGCCAATTTTCCCCGAAATAAGCGCTGGATTGTGCGGAGCATAGCGGGACTGCTGATAGGTATTCCGCTGCTCGCGGCTTGCGCCACGAGTCAGTCGGCGACCCTGACCAGCAACCCTACGCCGGCTCGGCCGACTCGTACCCCGCCGCCGCCCGCCACCGCCGTTCCTACCATCAGCCCAATCATCGTCCAGGTCGGCGAGCCGCTTGCAGAGCATCGCGGCCGCTACTTTTCTGCCTCTGGCGTGTGCACTCCCTGCCACCAGAATATGGAAGAT
>Ga0114947_10000654_pt1 | contig 12185 bp, 16 predicted proteins | sample CR02metaG_FD_99656 | JGI IMG/M metagenome (GOLD analysis project Ga0114947, IMG submission 99656) | Deep subsurface microbial communities from Mariana Trench to uncover new lineages of life (NeLLi) - CR02 metaG | ecosystem: Environmental > Aquatic > Marine > Ocean trench > Sediment ...
AGCACAAGGATTCAGCGTCTTGGCAGCACAAGGATTCAGCGTCTTGGCAGCACAGGGATTTAACACCTCGACCATATATAGGTTCAGGGCTTTCGCGGCGCAGGGATTAACGGCCTTAAGGGTCCGAAGATCGATGGCGGATGCAAAGTGCTGGTAAAACGCCAGGGATAGCACCAGGGCTGCGAATCCTGCTGCAATTAGAATTAATCGCTTTTTCTTCAGCATTGGTTTCTCCTTCTATTTTTTTAAATTCCTTAGTTAATTTTATCTTTAGTAGGCAATGGGTTTGCTGGGTCGGCTACCTCCGCGCACAGGGGTTGGTGGCACATGGATTTTTGGCTGCACAGGGGTTCTTGGGCGCGCAGGGGTTAGCGGCACAGGGGTTTCTGGCACCACATGGATTGGCAGCACACGGGTTCCTAGCCGCGCAAGGATTACCCCCACAGGGATTGGCCATTGAAGCAGCGGAACTGAGGTAAACGTACCAAGCAGTCCGAGTCCCGCCCCGCTCTACATAAGAAACCGTAGCTTGATCGCCGGGCTTGATCTGGCTAGGGGATTTGACCTTTGCACCCTGGCGAACAACGGAATATTTCCCCAGGGTAAGGTTGATTCGTGTGCCGTTGGATTGAAGAACCAGTTTCCCAGATCGGGAATCTACACTCACCACCTTGCCTCTCACCATGACCGCTTTGGCGCTGGCACTGCCGCTCCATCCACCACCACAAGGGTTAGCCGCACAGGGATTTTTGGCAGCGCAGGGATTGGCAGCGCACGGGTTCCTCGCTGCGCATGGATTTGCCGCACAGGGGTTTTTCGCTGCACAAGGGTTTTTTGCCGCGCAAGGGTTAGGGGCACAGGGGTTATACTGAGCTTGAGAAAGGTCAGGCAGGGACAGATAAAAAAGGCCAATAAAAATAGCTAGATAAACTCTACAACCGAGAAATTTCCTCGTCCTCATAAGTCCTCCTTTTCCCTTTGAATTCAAACAAATCTGAGTACTTTAACTGCTGTCAAACCAAAAAGTTCCAATTAATTCCTCGGCGGAGGAACTTTTTTGACCTAAAACGCTTTTTTTGGATATAGTTCTGGTCAAGGTGGGAGGGAATCAATTGCGCATCAACTATCGGAGTCGGACGACCTTGATCTTGTCAGGCCTCTTCGTGTTTCTCATACTTGTCGTACTCATCGGTCTGCTGTTTCGCAAAATGGACGTTAGCAACCCTCAGCCCCCTCCAAGCCTTTCACTGCAATTGGACGTCGACGGCTTTTTCCAAAACTACTGGCAAACCCCCATCCCTTTGCAGGGCACGCCTCCAGCGGGTTTTACGAAGGAAGAGGCCTCCCTCAGTCCCCAAGCCTGCGGGAGCTGCCACCCGGAACAATACAGAGACTGGAAGGAAAGCCTTCACAGCAGGGCCATGGGAGCCGGCCCCTGGGGGCAAATAACCGACTCCACACAATCCAATCCCCAGGAGGCGATTCTTTGTCTGACCTGTCACGCCCCCCTGAGTGAGCAGATGCCCTTCCTTAGCGGTACGGCGTCCAACGGTGGAGAGGGTTATACAAAAAATCCTCAATTCGATTCACAGCTCCAACTACAAGGCATCGTTTGCGCGTCCTGCCATGTCCGGCAACATCAACGGTATGGCCCGCCACAACATGAGGGAGAAGCCGCCCATCAGTACCCTAGCGGTATGCCCAATCACGGCGGTGTACAGCGGACCCCTCACTTTGAGCGGGCAGAGTTTTGTCGGGGCTGCCACCAGTTCGACCCACAAAATTCGCTGTTGGTTAACGGAAAACCCCTCCAGGACACCTACCGAGAGTGGAAAAACAGCATCTGGGGCAAAGGAGGAGCGGCCTGTCAGGAATGCCATATGCCTGACCGCCGCCACCTATGGAAGGGAATCCATGATCCGGAAATGGTCAAAGGAGGGGTCCGAGTGGAAGCCGGAGTGAAAGAGGCCTCGGAGACACCAGCGGGAACAATCGAAATCGAGGTGAAATTGACCAATGCGGCCGTGGGACACAAATTTCCAACTTATCTCACCCCCAAGGTGTTCGTTCGGGCTGCACTTCACACCAAGGCAGGAGATGTCCTGCCTGGAACACAACAAGAGGCCACCATCGGCTGGGACGCTCGCGCCGAAGGGGGGCAATGGAAGGAATTCTTTGACACACGCATACCGCCAGGTGAAAGTTCCAAACACCTCTTCAAATGGGACCGCCCTGTGGAGGCTGCGGCGGTTCGGGTCTGGGTTGAGGTCCACCCGGATCACTTTTACCACGTTCACTTTTATCCGGATTATTTGAGTAGCGGTGCCCTATCTCCGGAGGGCAGAAGGCTAATCGAAAAAGCCCGACAAGAGTCTGGTCGCTCTTCCTTTATCCTCTTTGACAAGCGCATTCCCCTGAATTGACTTGCCCATTTCATCAGGGCCCAGCAAGTCCAGGAAATGCACCTCCTGTACTATGCCCCAAGTAAGTGGACACAGGCCATCCCCTCAGCTAGAATGGCTGCGTGAAACGGAGAGGCAAAAATACCACAGCGGACAGGGGGCACTTCTCCCACGAGGCGCTAGCATACTTCGACCACTTGTTTCGCGTCGCCCTGCACCTATCGAGAGACCCGCAAGAGGCTCAAGACCTCGTTCAAGAAACCTATCTACGAGCCCTTGATTCCTTTCAACAGTTTGCCCCTGGGACCAACCTGAAGGCCTGGCTGACTCGCATCCTGTACAACTTTTTCCTCGATCACTACCACAAGAAGAGAAAGTGGGTGACAGTGGAGGGACAAGGTCTCGCAGAGGAAGAGGGATTAGACTTTTGGGAGACGCTGCCGGGACCGGAGCCAGGGCCGGAAAATTATCTTTACATTAAGGAACTGAGCGTTAAGATCAACGAGGCCTTGACCAAAATTCCTGAGGAATTTAGAGCACCTATCGTATTAGTGGACATGGGAGAACTCTCCTACGCAGAGGCGGCCGGGGTGCTCTCTTGCCCCGTGGGCACCATTCGCTCCAGGCTTTCCCGGGGCAGAAGGTACCTGCACAAATACTTGAGATGCTATATGGGCGAAGAAATTAACCAGGGCAGGAAGAGACAAAAATGAAGCCCCCCCGGGGCATGAGCCCGGGATATTCTTCATTTCTTCGGCGGGTCCAGCTTACGCATTCATTCATGGGCTTACACCCATGGTCTTTTGCGCAGGCGATCAGGGTCTCATTCCAGTGGCTTCAGGTCGCCCAGCATGGTCGGAATCAGCTCTGACACCGTCGGGTGGGCGTGCACGGCTCGCTGAATAACTGTATACGGCGCCTTGGCGTACATCACATCCAGAATTGAATGAATCACCTCATCGCCTCCAACACCTAAGACCGCCGCTCCGAGGATCTCTTTGGTGTCAGAATCCACCACGATTTTCATAAACCCCTGCGTCTCGCCTTTCTCCACGGCTCGTGCCACCCGTGTCATCGACCTCTTTCCTAGGAGCGCCTTGCGGCCGGATTTTTTGACCTCGGCTTCGGTCATTCCAGCTCGTCCCAGCGGTGGATCGATGAACAGGCCATAGGTCAGAATCCGGTCGCTGACGCGACGCGGGTCGTTGTTAAATAAATTGGCTGCCACGATTTCATAGTCGTTATAAGAGGTGTGAGTGAAGGCCCCCTTGCCGTTGCAATCCCCAATGGCCCAAACTCCAGGCACGTTGGTACGAAGCTGATCGTCCACCCCGATGTAACCCTGCTCATCCGCCTCGACGCCCGCCTTTTCCAAGCCTAGATCGTCCGTGTTGGGACTGCGCCCAATAGCTTGCAGTAAATGGGAACCGGTCACTTCCCTACCACCAGTTTTGCAGTCTAAATTGACGGTGATTTGATCGCCCTGTTGTTTGGCGGCAATACATTCTGCCTCGAGCCGGATGTTCACCCCCTCCGCCTCCAGAATCTCTTTGACCGCTTGGGAGACATCCTCATCGTCCTGCTTGATCAGACGGGGGCCTCGATCGATGATGGTCACCTCGCTGCCGAAGCGCCGGTATATCTGTCCAAACTCCAGGCCGATGTAGCTGCCGCCAATGATGATCAGGTGTTTGGGGAGAAAATCCACCTCCATCATGCTCGAATTCGTGAGGTATTTTACCCCCGGAAGATCCATCACCCGAGCCCGCGCGCCCACATTGATGAAAATCTTTTCCGCCTCCAAGAGTTCCCCACCCGCGCGAACCGTGTGGGGGCCCTCAAATTTACCGTGGTCTTCATAGACTTTAGCGTTCTTCAGGTTTTTGAGCCAATTGCCCACTCCCTGGTTGGAACGCTCGACCGCCCTGTCCTTCCGCTCTTTGACCTTTTTCATATCCACAGTGATCGGCCCGCCGATCATCACCCCGAAGTCAGCCCCGCGCCTAGCCATATGAGCAGCATGGGCACTGGCCACGAGGGTCTTGGTCGGAATTCAGCCGGTGTTGACGCAGGTGCCACCAAACAGCTTGCGTTCAATAATGGCAACTTTCATCCCCTCACTGACCAAGCGTGCGGCCAGCGATGGCCCAGACTGCCCTGTCCCGATAACGATGGCATCGTATTTTGTAGTCATGATCTTTCCCTCCCTTGTTCTCGCGCAGGACTTCGTGCAGTATATTCTACAGGGCACAACACAGCACGAAGAAGACTCCTTACCATAACCGCCCCGATCATCCAAGAGCTATGAAATTAAGTCGCCACTGTACACGGGTCATATTTGGGGAACTACTGAGGTAGGAACGGCGTTATATGTTACAGGCACCAGGAGAAAAGGAAGGAAGAGACCAAAATGACTTGTAAAGAGGCCGGGGAGCTTATTACAGCACTGGTCGATAATGAACTAAACGACCTGGAGCGACAGGCAACGGACAGCCACCTGAAAAATTGCTTGAATTGTCAGTACGTTTACGAGCAGGAAAAGGATCTCAAAAAACAACTCTATTCCATCGGTGCCGGAGTGTCCGCCCCGTCGGATCTCAGGGCAAAGATTCTCTCGGATCACCGTATTTTACCTCAGGCGACCGAATCCTCCCGAGGATGGAAAGGGTTCTCGTGGGCACCCCATTTCATCACTCGCCCCGCCGTTGCATTGGCCGTACTGATGGTGCTGCTCGTCCCCATATTTTACGTGATTTGGCCAACAGGTCAGTCTATCCCGCTGGCAGCCCTAGAGGTGCATGCAGAGATTACTTCCGGGGATCTTTCGTTCGTCCGCGCTGAGCACCCGGCAGAGATTAAAAACGAACTGTATCGCGCTACAGTGGGCAAATTTGCGCCCATGGGCTATGATCTATCCCCCATCGGGTTAAAGGCCGTCGGCAGCACGGTCAGAGAAGTCAGCGATCGTGAGGTCCTGATTGCCGTATACGAAGGCATCGGTCCTTCTGTTAGTTGTTTTACTTTCCTCGGAACGGAAGAAGACGCCCCACCCAAGGCCCGTCGGTACTTTGACCCCGAGATAAAGATCAATTTTTATACTTTTTCGAACGATGGGATCAATGGGGTCATGCACCGTGTGGGAGAGCGAATCTGCATTTTGGTATCCAAGAAACCCATCCATGAGCTTCTGGATATCGCACGATCCATTTCCAAACCTACCCGGAGCTAAACTAGAGGGCCAATTGAAGTATCAGTTACCCCTATGGCTGATCTTGTCAGTACTACTATTCGTGCCAAATCACCCTCACGCGGCAGACCTTCGTCCGGATGACATTATTACCGTCCTAGCAAAGGATGCCATCCGTGCCATTCTCTCCCCGGAGTTCCAAGACGGTAAAAAGGCCCAATGGCTCAAGGAAGACGAATCCATCGTCGGCGTGGAAATCAATGGGGACAGTCGCGCCTACCCTGTAGCCACATTGAGCCGAGTTGAAATCGTCAATGACAAAGTGGGTGGCATCCCTATCGCGGTCACCTGGTGACCCCTCTGCTATACGGCCATCGTGTATGACCGTAGAATCGCAGGCAAGGAATTGACCTTCGGGGTCTCAGGAAAGCTTCACGCCAATTCTCTGATTATGTACGATCACCAAACGGACAGCCTCTGGAGCCACATGGTGGGAGCGGCGGTCAGAGGACCTATGAAGGGAGAAAATCTCAAACCCCTGGAATCCACGTTTACTCGCTGGAGCACCTGGAAAGGGCTCTACCCCGATTCTAAGGTTTTGACCAGCGGGCGACGCTTCTCCCTCGGCTTAAGACGGGATCCCTACGAATCATACTATCGGTCTTCCGATACTGGCATCATTCCCACCCGGCTATCGGATAAAAGGGTCTATCCCAAAGAATTTGTGCTCGGGCTAGTGATCAATGACAGGGCCAAGGCCTATCCCTTCTCCGCCCTGAGTGCTCAGCCGGTAGTTAACGATGTATTTGAGGGGGATTCTATTCTAGTGGTCTTTGAGAAAGAGAGCGCCACTGGAATGGTCTTTGCAAGAAAATTGCAAGGCCGAACCCTTACCTTCACGAGGACTGAGATCAAGGGGAAGAAAGGCTTTTTTCTAATCGATCATGCTACCGGTTCAGTTTGGAATGGACTCAACGGAAAAGCGGTTCAAGGCCCCTTGAAAGGTCAAAGGCTGGGACCCGTACCGGTCACGCCCTCGTTCTGGTTCGGTTGGGTGGACCATTACCCGAAGACCATGATCTTCACCGCTAAGAAATGAAGCCTCCACGGGTTTACACCCGTGGTATCCTTCCTTTCTTCGGCGGAATCCGCCGAAGCACCCTCCTTCGCTCTTCGAGCTTCAAAGGGTCCGCCATGCGCATTCATCCACGGGCTTACGCCCGTGGTCTTCTGCGAAGGCGGATAACCCGTTAAAATCAACTTCTCCCCTGCCCTCTTAGCTTCTGGTTCCCTCCAATACAGACTGACCCGTTCAGTCCGTTTTCGGTCAGACATCAACCACCAAATGGGTCTGGGGTTTTGAGCAACAAATGAGAACCATCCCCGGATCGGGAAGGTCAAGTGGCTCCTGGACGTATTCTACCTCCCCTTCCTCGAGCGTGCACTTGCATGTGTGACATACACCAGACCGGCAGCTGTAGTCGGGACTCAAACCATTGGCCTCGGCCAGATCGAGTATGCTCTCGAAGGAAGGGTTCCAGTTCGCTTTGACTCCCGATTTGGCAAAGGTAATTTCGAGGTCCTCGCAACACTGAGAGACCTGCGCGGCCCGTTTCGGCGTGGAGACCTTCGCCCGGTCCTTGAGAACAGAGGCCGGACCGAAAAACTCGTAATGAATCCGAGGCTCGGGCACACCCCAGCCCAGCAGGCCATCAAACATCGACTGCATGAAGGGCCCCGGGCCACAAAGGTAGAAATCCAAATCGTTGCTCGGAAGAATTTTTTTCAAAAGTTCGACATCCACGTATCCTTGCTCATCATAGTCATGCCGCACAGTATCTTCAGCTGAGGGTTGGCTATACCGGATGTGAACTTGGACGTTGTTATTTTCCGCGCCAACTCGGCGAGCATGCTCCCCCATTGCGTGGTCCCTTTTGTTCTTGGTGCCGTGAATGTACCAGATAGGCCGATCCGAACCCTCCGCGACCATCGCGTTCAGCATGCTAATCATAGGCGTCAGCCCAACGCCTGCACTGATTAGAGCGACGGGTGTATCCTGACTCGGGTCGAGAGTAAATTTGCCTCTAGGGGATTTTGCCAAGAGCTTTGAGCCCACCTCAACCTGATCATGAAAGTAATTTGAGGATACCCCCGGGTATATTTCCGGTCGGCCCGGAGGCGCTAGCAGCCTTTTGATGGTCAGCCGATAATAATCTCTATTGGACCTGTCAGATAACGAATAGGTCCGCAGAACCGGTTTGAATTGTCCGGGGATATCCAGCTTTAAGGGTAGAAACTGGCCCGGCAAGAAAGGAGCTAGCGGTTTGCCGTCCTCTGGCACTAGATAGAATGAGGTGATGGATTCACTCTCAGGTATTTTACGATCGACTGTGAAGCGTCTGTACTGTTCTTGGGTACTGACCGAAGTCTTGGCCTTGGCCAAGCGCCCTTCAAAAGTGGTCTTCCAGCCGGGAGAGAGTGCCTCGATTTGGAGGGCCCTTTTGGACTCATCAAGGTTATCCTTGTCATAGTACATGAGCCTGTTGACCTGTGTAATGGTCATACCCACGGAATCCGTTTTGACTCTCTCGATCACGTCACCCGCGCCCACTTCGCCCTCTTCCAACACCCTAAAGTAAAAGCCCAACCGACCACTCTCCAAAATCCGATTGTAGAACCCTTCGACGCCCATCTTCATTGCCAACTTGTAACATGGGACTCGTGGTTGGGTGACCTCGAATAGCACGGTTCCCGCACGGAAGACATCTCCGACGTGGACCTCTTCATCCAGCAGGCCCTCTACCGTAAAGTTCTCGCCGAACTGCCCCATTTTGAAATCGGTCCTACCCAGTTCACGCTCCCAGTAGGGATAGTTATCGAACGAATAGACGTAAACTGCCCTGAACTCTCCCCCGTGGCCCATGAGATCAGCCTGACCGTCACCTTCAATGTTGAGGGACTTAACCTGGACGCGTCGATCTACAGGCTCTTTAAAAATGCCGGTCCGAACGGTCTTTCCTTTAAAAGGAACCTCTTTGGGAAGGGAAACATTGACAGATAAGAGTTTCATTCTATACCTCCCACGAATTTGGTTATCTTAGTTATTCCCCCGCTGTCGCGTGTTGGCTTGAGCGTACAACTTCTCTGTTCCCCAATAGCATAAAAAGCCAATCTCGTTCACGTCTCACAACTCTTTTATCTCCCAGAGGCCTCGGCTTGTACCTGCAGTTCTCTCCCGACTGGCTCAGAATTGCTTCGCCCAAGTTGCTTTATCAGCGAGGTGTTGATTTCCTCCAGTTCCGCTATGCGCTCTTCGAGTTTTTTAATTCTCGGCGCCATTTCCTCGTGAGTGAATCGCTGCTGGATGTGCTGGGTACAGTTGGGGCTCCACGCCCCTACATGAAAGATCAAGACCCGTTCTGGCCTTGCCTCATAAGCTGGATCAACAACTCTCTTTAACAATTCTGGATCGTTCTCGACAAATTCGGCAGTGCCCCAAATCTTGGCTCGACGACGATTTGGATAATCCATCAGGAAAATAAATGCCTTGTTATTTTCGCGCAAATTTCCGAGCGAGATGTACTGGGCATTCCCCACAAAGTCCCCGAAAGCGAGGGTGTGGGTGTCGAGTACCTTGATAAACCCTTTGGGCCCACCTCGGTGCTGAACGTGCGGCTGTCCATCGGCGCTGGCTGTACCGAGATAAAGGGAATCACGCTCCGCAATGAATTCTGCCAGTTCGGGCGTGATGACGTCCTGCCATGGACCCTGTCTGCCCGGCTGTTCCATCCTGGCGTAGGCTTTGCGCGACCCGCGTTCTTCCTGGGCTTGTTTGACTGCTGAGGTAAATGCAATGTCACTGATGGGACGCTTCATTATAGACCCTCCATTTCACCATTCACTCTGCTTCTCTCATAAGGCCGCGTATGTCGAGAAGCCGCTTGACAACGTGGTAGCCCGGTTTGCCAGTGGCCGCTCAGTTCAGACTCATCGGTTTTGACCTGATGGTCCTTCTTTTTGAAGTTAACCCCGATCCGACAAAAATTCCAAATCATATGCGATCCTGGAATGCATGCTGTACCCGTAGCCCATATAATTATGCTGTATCCACCCTGGAGGTTAGCTTCTGATTCGTGGCCAAAAAAAGCTCTTTGCCTACATCTAATGCTCGTCAGAGACGATTCCTTGGCCGGAGTAATGTCGGATCGGGGTTAAGGGTTACCCCTTATTCTGTTTGCGATAGTGGTCAATCAACATGAGTACCTGTTCCGCCTGCAATCGTCCTAGAGGACCACTGGAATAGGTCGCCTGGACTACTTTTCCATCGCGCAAAATAAAATTGGCGGGCTGAAAGTAGCTATTCTCACTATCAAAGTAGGCGTCGATCTTCTCGGCCTCTTTCCTCACATCCAGTCCGTAAACAACCGGAAACCGGGCCTTATGCTTTTCAACCATTTTCCGAGCATCTTCCTCCTTATCCACCGACATCGCGACGAGGCCGATACCGGCTTTTTGGAATTCTTCTTGATGTGCACCAAAGTCTGCAAACTGCAGATTACAGAAGGCTCACCAATGCCCTCGGTAGAAGAGGACAACATTCCATTCCGGTTTCAAATCTTCGGGAATGGTCAGCTTGCCACCGTCCAGGATAGGACCGCTGACACTCGGAAACGATTCACCGTTATTCAGTCTCATACAAGCCTCCTTAAAAGTCGCAGGTCGATAAAGTTACTGATCACAATCCCCTATAACTGTCATGACCAAGGGGTGCTTGGCCGAGGCAGCAGTTTGTCATCCTCGTAAATGTCGACCTTTTCGTTGAGAAAGCCAAGAAGCCCTTGAATCTTTGAGCAGGTCAGCGTTGGGTAGCGGTAGTACCACGCTAGGTCCTTGTGCAGTTTGTCACCGATCTTGATCGAGTAATGATTTGCCTCCCCCTTATAAGGGCAACTCGTCAACGTATCTGATGATACCAGCAAGTCCATGCGCGCATCATGTCTCGGAATGTAGTAACGTGTCGGCAAACCCGTCTCGAATAACAGCCAGGGTCGTTTCGTGTCTGCAACCGTTTCGCCATCGACCACCACTTTGATGTGGCGTGAGCTCGGTAAAATATCAACCCGTTTGTAGGGGTCGCGTGCATAATAAAAGACCTCCTCGTCCTCCTCAAACCAGGCGTCCACTTTCTTCCACTCAAAAGCGACGTAGTCTTCAAGCTTCGGGCCCGTAGCCGGCGGATCGCGAAAGGTGAAGGCAGCGTTGTTCGCGATCTTGTCGCCGACCTGCACGTGCCAAAAGGTGCCTTCGCCCTTCGGATCAGAATGGACCGTACGGTTACCTGGTTGCAGATAGTCCATCCGCACGTCTTTCTTCGGGAAGTAGTAGCGCGGCAGATGGTTCGTTTCACGGAGCAACATCACCTCCCTACTATCAGCGATGGGTCGGTTGTTGAAGTAAACACGGACCCAGCGCGAGCTTGGTTCAAACTCGGTACGGTAATCAGGCATAATAGTGTACTCGCTCATAATGTCCTCCCATATGTAGGGTTTTCATTTTATCTGGAGAAAAGAAGCCGCGGAAAACCCGAAAAAATCTTCGGGTCATGGCTTGAAATTATCCATCCGCTCGCCTCCGACTGAGGGCTTGTGGTCCGTCCGTTATTGCGGAGGAGCGTCCACATTCGCGCCCTCGTCTGAGCAGTCGAGCAAATATCATCTCCCTAAGAAAGATGGTGGCCAGCCCCATGGCCCCCATCAACCCCCAGAATTTGGCCAGTAACAAAATTGGCTGTCGCCAGGTATAACACCGCATTGGCAATATCTTCAGGTTCACCCACTCGATTGAGAAGATGCAGACCTGCAAGACTGTCTACGTCCTCGATCCCATTCCTCGCATGTATGGGAGTTCTGATGATTCCCGGGGCAATCGTGTTTACGCGAATGTTGTTCTTGCCAAACTCAGCAGCCAGTTGCCTTGTCAGGGTGTGAATGGCGCCTTTGCTTGTCATAGCTGCAGTCACTGGGATACCTCCAATGGCGTGGTCAACCAAAACGGTACCAATGTTGACAATGGCACCACCTTCCTGTTTGAGCATTTGAGCGATGGCTGCTTGTGAAGCAAAGTAGGTTCCCTTCAGGTTGATGTTGAGGAATTTGTCTAGTTCATTCTCATCGACCTCAAGAAAGGGTTTCGGTGAAAACACACCAGCATTGTTCACAAGAACATTGACGCTCCCGAAGCGTTCGACAGCCAGCGTCACCATCTTTTGGCTGGTTTCCTTGCGCGCAATGTCACCCGTGACAAAAGCAACTTTTGAAGCGTTATTGAGTTTTTCAGCGGCTTCACGAAGCTTCTTGTCATTGGAGGAATTCAATACGACATTTGAACCCCTTCCCAGAAAAGTTTTTGCGATTTCATATCCAAGTCCGGTGGATGCTCCTGTTATCAATACAGTACCAATATTTGTAGACATCATGTTCTCCTTTCAAGGTATTTTAATTCCTTACGGGTTTTATCCTAAGAGACTAGTTTACGGGCAGGTGGAGCTGTATGTGTGACAGCAACTGCCGCTTTGGCATTGCGCCCACTAACCGCTC
>Ga0114947_10000657_pt1 | contig 12178 bp, 6 predicted proteins | sample CR02metaG_FD_99656 | JGI IMG/M metagenome (GOLD analysis project Ga0114947, IMG submission 99656) | Deep subsurface microbial communities from Mariana Trench to uncover new lineages of life (NeLLi) - CR02 metaG | ecosystem: Environmental > Aquatic > Marine > Ocean trench > Sediment ...
CCACCTGGGGTCGACCGACGTTGGCGCTCACCTTGAATTCTCGGACCAGCCGGTCGGTGATGATCTCGAGGTGAAGTTCGCCCATACCCGAGATGATGGTCTGGCCCGTCTCCGGATCCACCATCACCCGGAACGTGGGATCTTCGTGGACCAGCCGATCCAATGACGTCGCCAGCCGATCCATGTCGGCCTGGGTCTTGGGCTCGATCGCGACCGAGATGACGGGTTCCGGAAACTCGAGGGACTCGAGCAGGATCGGGTGTTTCGGGTCGCAGAGGGTTTCTCCCGTCGCGATGGCCTTTAAGCCGACGACCGCCGCGATGTCTCCAGAGTAGACCTCGTCGATGGGCTGCTGCCGGTTCGCGTGCATCTGGTAGAGCCGTCCGATCCGTTCCTTACAACCGCGGGTCGCGTTGAGCACCTGATCTCCGGTCTTGACGTAGCCCGAGTACACGCGAATGTAGGTGAGATGACCTACGTGCTTGTCGGCGCTGAGCTTGAACGCGATCGCGGAGAAGGGATCGTTGTCATCCGGCTTGCGCCGGACCACCTCGTCGGTTCCCGGGTGCCGGCCTTCCACCGCGATAATCTCCAGGGGCGAGGGCAGGTATTGGATGATCCCATCGAGGAGAGGCTGGATTCCCTTGTTCTTGAAGGCGGCGCCGCACATCACCGGAACCAGCTTGCGGCGTAGGGTGGCCTCGCGAAGAGCCTTTCGAAGGGAGTCCGCCGATACCGGTCCCCCCTCGAGGAAACGCGCCATCAGCGCGTCGTCGAAGTCCGCCGCCGCCTCTACCAAGCGCTCCCGCGCCTCCGCCACGGCGGGTCCCAGCTCCGCGGGCACCTCGCACTCTTCGAACTCGGCCCCCAGGGTGGACGCATCCCAGAGGATCGCCTTCTCGCTGAGAAGATCGACGACCCCCCGGAAGCCCTCCTCGGCGCCGATGGGGAGTTGCAGCGGGACCACACGGGCGCCGAAGCGCTCTCCGATCATCCGCACCACCCGGTCGAAGTCTGCGCCCACGCGATCCATCTTGTTCACGAAGGCGATCCGGGGAACTTCGTAGCGATCCGCCTGGCGCCATACGGTCTCCGACTGGGGCTCCACACCGGCCACACCGCAGAACACCGCGATCGCACCGTCAAGGACCCGCAAAGAGCGCTCGACCTCGATCGTGAAGTCGACGTGCCCGGGAGTATCGATGATGTTGATGCGATGGTCTTTCCAGAAGCACGTGGTCGCCGCCGACGTAATCGTGATGCCACGCTCCTGCTCTTGCTGCATCCAGTCCATCACCGCGGCGCCGTCGTGGACTTCGCCCATCTTGTGGCTGACGCCCGTGTAGTAGAGGATCCGCTCGGTCGTCGTCGTCTTCCCGGCATCGATGTGCGCCATGATGCCGATGTTGCGCGTTCTCTCGATCGGTGCCAAGCGGGTCATGATGCAGTTCCGACTTCGTTCGCCTTCGTCTCGCGGCGCGCGCCCCTGCGGCGCTTGCCTGCTTCCGTCGCCACCGGCCCTACCAGCGGTAGTGGGAAAAGGCCTTGTTGGCCTCGGCCATGCGATGGGTGTCCTCGCGCTTCTTCACGCTCTCCCCGCGTTCGTTCGCCGCATCGATGATCTCGTTGGCGAGCTTTTCACGCATACTCTTGCCGCTGCGAGCTCGGGCGTATTCCTTCAGCCAGCGCATCGCGAGCGACGTGGCCCGTTCGGGGCGCACTTCGATCGGCACCTGGTAGGTGGCTCCGCCCACACGACGCGACTTCACTTCGACGCGCGGCCGAACGTTCTCGAGGGCGCGACGAAACATGGCCAGAGGGTCATTTCGGGTCTTCTTCTCGATCACCCCGAACGCCCCGTAGACAATGTGCTCAGCGATGCTCTTCTTCCCGTCCCTCATGATCACGTTCGTGAAGCGCCCGACCATGCGATCCTTGTACTTCGGGTCGGGTTCGGCGGGTCGCTTCGGAACTTCACGTCGTCGCGGCATCTTGCTGTCGTCTCCCTGAAGATCCCCGAAAAGACGGCGGCCGGGCAATGCGTCCCCCGACGCGGGCCCGGCCGCTCGAAGAATCGCTACTTCGGCCGCTTGGCTCCGTACTTGGACCGACCTCGGTGACGATCTGCGACGGCCGTCGTGTCGAGAGTTCCGCGCACGATGTGGTAACGAACGCCGGGCAAATCCTTCACGCGGCCCCCGCGCACGAGCACCACCGAGTGTTCCTGAAGGTTGTGCCCAACCCCCGGGATGTAGGCGTTCACCTCGCGGCCGTTGGTGAGCCGTACACGAGCCACCTTTCGAAGGGCGGAGTTCGGCTTCTTGGGTGTCGCCGTGAAGACGCGAAGACACACGCCGCGACGCTGGGGCGAGTTCAGCAGGTCCGGAGATTTTGATCGCGACAGCTGCCGCACACGGCCGCGGCGTACCAGCTGTTGAATCGTCGGCATCGAATCTCCATGCGCGCGGTCGAAATCGAGGAGCGAAATTGCGACCCGGAATCTCGAGACATTTCTCCCCTGTGCCCCGCTTGCGGCGACGAAGAGACCGGAGGGTGACCCTCGGGGAACCCCATTCGTCGTGCCGAAAGCTGCGCCCGGGAGAGCGGCTAAATTCAAAAACCGCTGGATTTTAGCTGGGTTCCGACCCCTGTCAACGCTCTCACGGAGACCGAACCCCGACCCGGGTGCAAACCCCTACTCCCTGAGCGGATCCCCCGGGGACGCGCTCCCGGCCAGAAGGCTCTCCGCCGGGGTCCCGATGTCTTCGTCGGCAGTGACCGGCTGGAGCGGGGCCGTGGTCTCGTCCTCGGGGCCCTCGAGAAGCTCCTCGGGCGCATGGATCTGGATCCCGATCCGGTTCAAGCGGGCCATTCCGGTACCCGCCGGAATCAGCCGGCCCATGATCACGTTCTCCTTGAGCCCGAGTAGATGATCGACCTTGCCCCACATGGAGGCCTCGGTGAGCACCTTGGTGGTCTCTTGGAAGGACGCTGCGGAGATGAACGATTCCGTCGAGAGCGAAGCCTTGGTGATCCCCAACAGCAGGGGCTCGGCCAGGGCCGGCTGCTTGTCCTGCTCGGCCATGCGCAGGTTGGCCGCCTCGAAGGACCTCTTCTCCACGTGCTCCCCCACCAGGAAGTCGGTGTCACCGACGTCGGTCACCTTCACCCGGCGCAGCATCTGGCGAACGATGACTTCGATGTGCTTGTCGTTGATCTTGACGCCCTGAAGCCGGTAGACCTCCTGCACCTCATCCACCAGATACTTCGCCAGCTCCTTCTCGCCCTTGATCTTCAGGATGTCGTGAGGATTGGAGGAGCCGTCCATCAGCGCGTCGCCGGCGGCCACCCGATCGCCCTCGTGGACGCTGATGTGCTTGCCCTTCGGGATCAGGTATTCCTTGGGCTCCGCCTCTTCGATATCGGGGGTGATCACGACCTTGCGCTTGCCGCGCGAGTCGGGCCCGAAGGAGACCATCCCGTCGATCTCGCTCACGATTGCGAAATCCTTGGGCTTGCGCGCCTCGAAGAGCTCCGCCACTCGGGGCAGACCTCCGGTGATGTCCTTGGTCTTGGTGGTTTCCCGGGGCATCTTGGAAAGCACGTCACCCGCAGCGACCTCCTGCCCTTCGGTTACGGCCAGGTTGGCACCCACCGGGAGCAGCGCACGGAAATCCGTCGCGCCCGATGGGCCCTTGATGGAGATACGAGGGCGCAGCTCCGGGTCCTTGGATTCGATGATGACCCTCGAGGAGATACCGGTGAACTCGTCCACCTGCTCCTTCATCGTGGAGCCCTCGATGATATCCCCGAACTTCACAGACCCCGACACCTCCGACAAAATCGGATTGGCGAAGGGATCCCACTCGAGCAACATCGTCCCAGCCGTAACGTGCTCGCCGTTTTTCACGAAAACGTGGGCGCCGTACACCACCGGATGATGCTCTCGGTCGCGGCCGCTCGCGTCGCGGATCTCGATCTCTCCGTTGCGATTCATCGCGATCTGGCGACCCTCGCGATCCTTCACGGTGCGGAGATTCTTGAATCGGACCTCGCCCTCGGTCGCGGACTCGGCGTGTGACTGCTCGACTCGTCGGGTTGCAGTTCCACCGATATGGAACGTGCGCATCGTGAGCTGCGTTCCCGGTTCTCCGATCGACTGAGCGGCGATCACACCCACGGCCTCACCCTGGTTCACGAGCTCTCCGCGGGAGAGATCGCGCCCGTAGCAGGCGCTGCACACGCCGTAGGGCGTCTCGCACGTGAGCACCGAGCGGATCATGATACTGTCGATGCCGGCATCCTCGATGGTCGCGACCTTCTCCTCGTCGATCTCCTCACCGGCTTCGACCAATATCGCGTCGCTGATCGGGTCTTTGATGGCTGACACGGCAACCCGCCCCAGGATGCGCTCGCCGATCGGCTCGATGACCTCGCCCCCTTCGACCAGGGCGCCGATAGAAAGACCATCGGTTGTGCCGCAGTCGACGGCGCGCACGATCATGTCCTGCGACACATCCACCAGACGGCGGGTCAGGTAGCCCGAATTGGCGGTCTTGAGCGCAGTATCGGCCAGACCCTTTCGGGCACCGTGGGTCGAGATGAAGTACTGGAGCACCGAGAGCCCTTCACGAAAGTTCGAAGTGATGGGAGTCTCGATGATCTCTCCCGAGGGCTTGGCCATGAGGCCGCGCATCCCGGCGAGCTGACGCATTTGCTGCGCCGAACCGCGCGCCCCGGAGTCGGCCATCATGTAGATGGGGTTGAAGCTAGGGACCTGTCGTTCCTTGCCGTCTTCGTCCCGTTCGATCTGGGTCCCCAACCCCGCCAACATCTGATCGGCCACCTGCTCCGTTGCGTCGGCCCAGATGTCGATCACTTTGTTGTAGCGCTCTCCATCGGTGATCAACCCTTCCTGGTACTGCTGTTCGATCTCCTGAACCTGGGTCTCCGCCGCTTTGATGAACTTTTCCTTGTCGCTCGGGATCTTCATATCGTGAATCGACACCGAGATCCCGGCTCGGGTGGCGTAGCGGTAGCCCAGAGTGCGCAGCCGATCGGCGAGAAGAACGGTGACATTGGTACCAAGTAGGCGATAGCACTGATCGATCAACTCGCCGAGGGCCTTCTTGTCCATTACCTGGTTGATGATCTCGAAGGGGATGTCATCCGGGACGATCTCCTTCAGAAGCACCCGGCCCGTCGCCGTTTCGACCAGCTTGCCGTCTATGCGCACTTTGATCGGCGCGTGGAGCCCCAGCTCGCCCAGGTCGTATACGATCCGGACCTGATGGACGTTCGGAAAGACCATGCCCGCGCCGAGGGCACTGGATGCCTCGCGCGTCATGTAGTAGCAGCCCAACACGATATCCTGGCTGGGACCGATGACGGGGCGACCGGTCGCCGGGCTCAGGATGTTGTTGGTCGACATCATGAGCACCCGAGCTTCGATCTGGGCTTCTACCGACAGGGGCACGTGGACCGCCATCTGATCGCCATCGAAGTCTGCGTTGAACGCCGCGCATACCAGCGGGTGGAGTTGGATCGCCTTGCCGTCGATGAGCTGGGGCTCGAAGGCCTGGATGCCCAGGCGGTGCAGAGTCGGAGCTCGGTTCAGGAGGATCGGGTGCTCCTGAATCACCTCGGCGAGGATGTCCCAGACCTCGGGGTGCTCCTTCTCGACCATCTTCTTCGCGGCCTTGATCGTGGTCACGTAGCCGCGTTGTTCGAGCTTCGAGTAGATGAAGGGTTTGAAGAGCTCTACGGCCATTAGGCTGGGCAAGCCGCACTGGTGCAGGCGCAATTCGGGCCCGACCACGATGACCGAGCGGCCGGAGTAATCGACCCGCTTGCCCAGGAGGTTCTGCCGGAAGCGCCCGGTCTTGCCCTTGAGCATGTCCGAAAGTGACTTGAGCGGCCGTTTCGAAGGTCCGGTGATCACGCGACCCCGCCGGCCGTTGTCGAACAGAGCGTCGACCGCTTCCTGAAGCATCCGCTTCTCGTTGCGGATGATGACCTCGGGCGCATTCAGCTCCTGAAGGCGCTTGAGCCGATTGTTGCGGTTGATGACCCGGCGATAGAGATCGTTGAGGTCGCTGGTGGCGAAGCGGCCACCATCGAGGGGAACGAGGGGGCGCAGATCGGGCGGAAGAACCGGAATCACCTCGAGAATCATGTGTTCGGGCCGGTTACCCGACTCCCGGAAAGCGTCGAGGACCTTCAGTCGTTTCGACACCTTCTTTCGTTTTGCCTCGCTCGTCGCCTCTCGCATCTCGACTCGCAGGCGCCTGCACTCGTCCTCGACCTTGAGGGTCCCGAGCATGTCGCGCACGGCTGCGGCACCGATCCCGATCTTGAAAGCGTCGCGGCCGTACTGCTCGCGAGCCTCGGCCAGCGCGTCGTCATTGAGGAGTTCGCCGAACTTCAGATCGGTATCGCCCACGTCGATGACGATGTGCGACTCGAAGTAGAGGACCTTCTCGAGGTCCCGCAAGGTGATCTCGAGAATGTTTCCGATCCGCGAAGGCAGCGATTTCAGGAACCAGATGTGGGCAACCGGCGTCGCCAGGGTGATGTGCCCCATCCGCTCGCGACGCACCTTCGACTGGATGACCTCCACACCGCACTTTTCACACACGACCCCGCGGTGCTTCATGCGCTTGTATTTGCCGCAATTGCACTCGTAGTCCTTTACGGGACCGAAAATTTTCGCGCAGAAGAGCCCGTCGCGTTCGGGTTTGAACGTCCGATAGTTGATGGTCTCCGGCTTTTTGACCTCGCCGAAGGACCACTCCCGGATCTTCTCCGGCGATGCCAGCGAGATCCGAACCGCGCTGAACGCAAGCGGGTCTTTGGGTTTTTCGAAGAGATTGTAGAGATCGCGCAAAGCGTTCCCCCCGTTGCTATATCCGTTGTTCCATGAGTTCGACGTCGAGGCCCAACGCCTGCAGTTCCTTTACCAGGACGTTGAAGGACTCGGGCAATCCGGGCTCGAGAACGTTCTCGCCTTTTACGATGGACTCGTAGATCCGGGTTCGGCCCAGGACGTCGTCAGACTTGACCGTGAGAAACTCCTGAAGCGCGAATGCCGCTCCGTAGGCCTCCATGGCCCAGACTTCCATCTCGCCGAGGCGCTGTCCACCGAACTGCGCCTTACCACCGAGGGGCTGCTGGGTCACGAGGCTGTACGGGCCGATGCTGCGAGCGTGAATCTTGTCGTCCACCAGGTGATGGAGCTTCATCATGTAGAGCACACCGACGGTGATCTCGGAATCGAAGGGCTCCCCGGTCCGCCCGTCGAAGAGCACGGTCTGGCCGCTCAGCGGCAGATGAGCTCGTTCCAACTCCGCCTGGACCTCGTCCTCCTTGGCCCCATCGAACACCGCGGTCGACATGTGGATGCCCTCGCGAACATTTTCCGCCAAGCTTCTGAGCCGATCCGCGGGCATCGAATCCAGCTGATTCGAGATCTGATCGTCCGCGTAGATCGCCTTCATCTTGCTGCGCAGTGATTCCTCATCGGGTTCTCTCTCCTCGCGCAGGAATGCATCGATCTGCAGACCCAGCCCGTGAGCGGCCCATCCCAGGTGCGTTTCCAGGATCTGACCGACATTCATTCGCGAGGGAACACCCAGCGGATTGAGGACGATGTCGACGGGAATCCCGTCGGCCATGTAGGGCATATCCTCCTCGGGGAGGATCCGCGAGATCACACCCTTGTTGCCGTGGCGACCGGCCATCTTGTCGCCGACGGACAGCTTCCGTTTGATCGCCAGATAGACCTTGACCATCTTGAATACGCCCGGCGGCAGGTCGTCGCCCATCTTGAGTCGAGCGATCTTCTCATCGAAGACAGCCTTGATCATCGCAGCCTGTTCGTCGATGCCCGCGAAGATCCGATCCACCTTGGCCTGGAGAAGCGCATCGGAGACCTGGATGTCCTTCCAGCGTCGAGTCGGAATCTCATCGAGCACCTGGGCGGTGATCGGGTCGTTCGCTTCGATCCATTTCAGCTTGCGACGCTCATCCCCCACCCGGTTCGCCGCTCGCTTTCCGGTGATGATCTCGCGAATCTTGTTCATCGCGCTGCGGCGGATGATACGGACCTCGTCCTCCTGGTCCTTGCGAAGCCGTTCGATCTCGGACTCTTCGATCGCCTGGGCCCGTTCGTCCTTCTCGACACCGCGGCGCGAAAAGACCTGGGCGCCGATCACTGTCCCGGTGACACCGGGAGGAACCCGCAGCGATGTATCGCGAACGTCTCCGGCCTTCTCGCCGAAGATGGCGCGGAGCAGGCGCTCCTCCGGCGAGAGCTGGGTCTCACCCTTGGGTGTAATCTTGCCGACCAGCACGTCGTCGGGGCCCACCTCGGCACCGATACGCACGATGCCCGATTCGTCGAGGTCGTGGAGCGCATCCTCACCGACGTTCGGGATGTCGCGGGTGATGTCTTCCTTTCCGAGCTTGGTGTCGCGGGCGACGCACTCGAACTGCTCGATGTGAATCGAGGTGTACGAATCGTCTTTCACCACTCGTTCTGAGATCAGGATCGAGTCCTCGAAGTTGTAGCCGGCCCAGGGCATGAAGGCGACGACGACATTCCGGCCCAGCGCCAGCTCGCCGCGCTCGGTGGCGGGGCCGTCCGCGATGACCTGCCCCTTCTGCACCCGTTCGCCCCGACCCACGATCGGCTTCTGGTCGATGCAGGTATTCTGATTCGAGCGCTGGTACTTGATCAGATTGATGATATCGACGTTGGACCCGCTTCCGTCGTCATCGTCGGGCTTGACCACGATGCGCGAGGCGTCGACGGATTCGACCACCCCGCCCCGTTTCGCCACCACCGTCACGCCAGAATCCCGCGCGACCACCGCTTCCATGCCCGTCCCGATCAGGGGAGCCTGGGCCCGAAGAAGCGGCACCGCCTGCCGTTGCATATTGGAGCCCATCAGCGCCCGATTGGCGTCGTCGTTCTCCAGGAACGGAATCAGAGACGCGGCCACGGAGACCAGCTGGTTGGGCGATACATCCATCATGTCGAGCTCTGAGGGATTCGCCATGATGAAATCGGGTCCACGCCGCGACTGCACAGTCTCGCGCAGGTACTTCCCGCGATCGTCCAGGGGAGCGTTGGCCTGGGCGATCGTGAGCCGCTCCTCTTCCAGCGCCGACAGGTACTTGATTTCCATGGAGACAGTCTCGTTCTTGACCACGCGGTAGGGCGTCTCGATAAATCCCAGGTCGTTGACGCGCGCGTAGGTCGAGAGCGAGGCGATGAGCCCGATATTGGGACCCTCGGGGGTCTCGATCGGGCAGATTCGCCCGTAATGGGTGGGATGGACGTCTCGAACCTCGAATCCCGCGCGTTCCCGGGTCAGTCCGCCGGGCCCCAGGGCGGAGAGTCGGCGCTTGTGGGTCACCGCCGAGAGCGGATTCGTCTGATCCATGAACTGGGAGAGCTGACTCGAACCGAAAAACTCCTTGACCACCGCGGATACCGGCTTGGAGTTGATCAGGTCATGGGGCATGAGCGTCTCGATCTCCTGAAGCGACATGCGCTCCTTGATGGCCCGCTCCATGCGCACGAGATCGATGCGATACTGATTCTCCAGAAGCTCGCCAACGACGCGAACTCGGCGATTCCCGAGATGGTCGATGTCGTCGGTCCGCTTGTCCGGAGCCCCGTTCTTGAGGTCCACCAGGTACTTGAATGCCGCGAGGATGTCCTCCCGCCGAAGCGTCGACAGGTCGCCCAGGGCGATGTCCTCGCCGGAGCCGTTCGGTCCCGGGTATTGAACCGCGACCCGTTCCTCGGGATCGAAGCCGAGCTTGTGATTCACCTTCAGGCGCCCCACCCGCGACAGGTCGTAGCGCTCGGGATTGAAGAAGAGGTTTCGGAAGAGGTTCGTCGCCGTGTCCACCGTGGGCGGGTCTCCCGGACGAAGGCGGCGGTAGATCTCGATGATGGCCTCCTGCTCGGTGAGGGTCTTGTCGGCGAGCAGCGTGTCGCTCAGGGCGGTTCCCGTCGTCAGCGGGTCCAGGTACAGCAACGGGAAACGGTTGATCCCACGGGCCTTCAATTCTTCCAGATGGGCCTCGGTGAGATTCTCATTGCACTCGAGGATCACCTCGCCGGTGGATTCGTCGACGATGTCGATCGGCGCCACGCGCTTGACCGCATCTTCGCGGATCAGGTCGTCGATTCCGATCGGGATCTCCTCGATCCCGGCCTCCACGATCTTCCGGACGGCGGCTCGGGTGAATTTGCGATCCTTCCGGACGAGGATCGCGCCCTTCGAATCACGCACCTCCTTGCTGCAGCGCTGCCCCTCGAGAAGATCGGGCACGACGGATTTGGTGATCTTCTTTCCGTCGATCTCGATTTCTTCGGCCTGATAGAAGTGGCCCAGCAGTTCCTCGGGCGTGTAGCCGAGGGCCGTCAGCAGAACGGTTCCAAAGATCTTCCGACGCCGGTCGATGCGGGCGTAGAGCAGGTCCTTGTGGTCGAACTCGAGGTCCAACCACGATCCGCGGTACGGGATGACCCGGCAGGAGTAGATCTTCTTGCCCGCCGCGGAAACCGTCGTGGAGATGGACGTATCGTAAAAGATCCCCGGCGAGCGGTGGAGCTGAGAGACAACCACCCTTTCGGTGCCGTTGATGATGAAGGTCCCGTTCTCTGTCATGATCGGGATTTCCCCGAAATAGACCTCCTGCTCCTTCACGTCGCGGATCGCCTGGGATCCCTCGCTGTCATCCCACGCGACCAGTCGAATCGTCACCTTGAACGGCGCCGCGTAGGTCATCCCGCGCTGGAGACACTCCTGGACGTCGTATTTGGGCTCCTCGAGGGTGTACCCCACGAACTCGAGGGAAGCAGAGTCGTTGAAGTCTTTGATGGGAAAGACGGAGTTGAAAACGGCCTGCAGCCCAACGTTCTCGCGCTTCTCCGACTCGACGTGGGTCTGGAGGAATCGCTCGAAGGTCTGCTTCTGAATCTCGATCAGGTTCGGGATATCGAGGACGGAGGGCATCTTCGAGAAGTCCTTGCGGACTCGGCATGCATTTACAGAAGAGAGATGGTTGCTCACGGGTTCGTCTCGGCCTCCGGGTCGAATTGGTGACGAAAGGCGATCGCCGACTCAGCGAGCGCCACCCTGCCTGGTTACTTGACGTCCACCTGCCCTCCGACCGCCTCGATCTTTTCCCGAAGCTTCGCAGCCTCCTCCTTGGTCACGCCCTCCTTGACCGTACTCGGGGCGCTCTCGACCAGATCCTTGGCCTCTTTGAGTCCGAGTCCGGTGATGGCCCGCACCTCTTTGATGACCTGGATCTTCTTGTCGCCGATCGCCACCAGAAGGACGTCGAATTCGTCCTTCTCTTCGACGGCGCTCTCAGCCGGGGATCCCGCGGCCACGGCGAGCGGCGCGGCGGCCGAGACTCCCCACTTCTCCTCGAGGAGCTTGGTGAGGTCGGCGGCTTCCATCACGGTGAGACTCGATAGTGAATCCACAATGCTGTTCAGGTCACCCATATCGCTTTGTCCTCTTTCGTGCACCCATTGTCGGGTGGCTCGGGCGGAGTGCGCTCCGCCGGATTCTGGAATCCTCACGCGCCCGGCTCGCGACCCTTCGCCGCCAGCACCCGGGCGATCTGCGCGCCCGGTTCCGCGACGATCCGGACGAGCTTCGTGGCGGTGGCCTGAATCAGCCCGACGAGAGTCGCCCGCAGCGCCTCCAGCGAAGGCAGATTCGCGAACTCGGCGATCTCGCCCCCATCGATCGGTCTGCCCTCCAGTAGACCCGCTCTGAGCTCGAAGGCCTCGTGATCCTTCGCGAAGTCCAAGAGGATCTTGGCGAGGCCGTGATCATCGCCGTAGGAGAGCGCCACCGCGGTCGGGCCCTGGAAATGTTCGGCGATTTGGGCGACGTCCGTACCGACGCAGGCGCGGCGCAGTACCGAGTTCTTCGCCACGCGATATTCAAAGTCGCCTCCGCCCTCGCTGTGGATACGCCGACGCAGCTGGTTGGCCGATTCGACGTCGATGCCCCGGTAGTCGACCAGGTACACGGAGGTCATGCGACCGAATTTCTGCTTGAATTCGGCGACCTGTTCTTCCTTTTGCGCTCGCGAAAGCAACGGCGGGTACCCCTACGCCGCCGCGCCGAGGGCGCGGGTC
>Ga0114947_10000660_pt1 | contig 12170 bp, 13 predicted proteins | sample CR02metaG_FD_99656 | JGI IMG/M metagenome (GOLD analysis project Ga0114947, IMG submission 99656) | Deep subsurface microbial communities from Mariana Trench to uncover new lineages of life (NeLLi) - CR02 metaG | ecosystem: Environmental > Aquatic > Marine > Ocean trench > Sediment ...
GGACGCCCGCATCCGCCAGGAAATGCTGCCCCAGCTTGGGGCGCCGACCGCGACTCTTCTCCCACATGTTGGCACAGATTGTAGCATTGCCCTCGGCTACACCCGGCACTCCCCTCGCCCCAGGTAGCGGCGAAGAAGCCTTCGGTTTCTTCGCCGGCTTTTGTCATGCTCCACTACTGGTCATGGCAGCGGGCTTGATAACCGGCTAGCCAAAGCCGCCGGAAGCGATTAGAATAACCATTGAAGATGGCTTGGCTGCGGCTGAGTCTTTTTGGCTTGTTGGTTCATCTATAAATGTGACAGCGAACTTTGCTGGGAGGAAAATCTGAGCATGGCTGAAAATATTCTGACTGCCACCGACAGCAACTTCGAGGCGGAAGTCCTTAAGTCGAGCACGCCGGTGCTGGTGGATTTCTGGGCGGAGTGGTGTGGCCCCTGCCGGATGCTGGCGCCGACGGTGGAAGCGATTGCCGCCGACTTCAACGGCAAGCTGAAGGTAGCCAAGCTCAACGTGGACGAAAACCCCGCCGTCTCCGAGCGCTACGGCATCCGCGGCATCCCCACCTTGTTGGTCTTCAAAGACGGACAGGTGAAAGACCAGATCGTGGGCAACAGTCCGCGCGACAGCATCGAGAAAGTCCTGGAGAAGCATCTTTCCTAGGCCGCCTGCCGGTTCCACCAAGGGCCCGGCGGTGCGCCACTCGGTTCGCCAAAAGCGCCATCTATTTTCCCGCTGGCTGGAAGACCTCGCGCGGTATTTGCCTGCCCGGCGGATTTCTGTTGGGCTCGACTTGCGCCGGGTCGCCACGCCGCCTATGATAAGCATTGGGCGTGCGCTTGCACCTCTGCCGTTCTAGCTCCGCTTTCCCGGCAGCAACTCCTGCCTTGAGCATCGTGCAGAGGGCGCAGCGCGGCTGGTTCGTACGGACTGGAGGAGGGTGAATGGGCACGGTGGTCGTGGTCGGCGCCCAGTGGGGCGACGAAGGCAAGGGAAAGGTCGTTGACTACCTGGCGGCCCACTTCGACATCATCGCCCGCTACCAGGGCGGCCACAACGCCGGCCACACCGTCATCGTCGATGGCCGGAAGTTCGTCCTGCAACTGGTGCCCAGCGGCGTCCTGCGGCCCGGCAAGTGGGCGGTCATCGGCTCCGGCGTGGTGCTGGACCCTGCCGCCCTGCTCGACGAGTTGAAGACGCTGGAAGCCGCCGGTGTCAGTCCCCAGGGCCGTTTTTTCATCAGCAACCGCTGCCACCTGATCTTTCCCTACCACCGTGAGCTTGAGCGGGCCGCCGAAGCAGCGCTGGGGCCGCAGAAAATTGGAACCACCGCGCGCGGCATCGGCCCCACCTACGAGGACAAAATGGGTCGCCGCGGGCTGCGCGCCTGCGACCTGCTCGACCCGCAACGCTTCCAGGAAAAGCTGCGCCACGTTCTCAAGCACAAGAGCGCTCTGGCGCGTGCGCTCTACGGCAAGCCCGACCTCGATTCGGCCCGCGTGCTCGATCTCTATCAGGGCTACGCCGAGCGCCTGCGTCCCTACATTGTCGACGTGGCCCGGCTGCTGGCCGAGGCCCGCAGCGCCGGCAAGCGCATCCTGTGCGAAGGCGCGCAGGGAACCATGCTGGACGTGGATCACGGCACCTATCCTTTTGTCACCTCCTCGAATGCTACTGCCGGCGGTGCGTGCGCCGGGTTGGGCCTTCCTCCTACCGCCGTCACCGCCGTACTCGGCGTCACCAAAGCCTACGCCACTCGCGTAGGCAGCGGGCCCTTCGCCGCTGAAATCTCCGGTCCCCAGGCCGACACCCTGCGTGAGCGCGGCAACGAATATGGTGCCGTCACCGGCCGGCCGCGTCGCTGCGGCTGGCTTGATCTGGTGACGCTGCGCTACAGCGCGCTCGTGAACGGGATTTCGTCTTTCATCATGACCAAGCTGGACGTGCTCGACCACTTGGCAGAGATTCCCGTCTGCGTCGGCTACCGCTACAAGGGAACGCCGGTGGAGGAAATGCCTGCCGAGTCCGAGGTGCTGGAACAAATCGAGCCTGTCTATGACACCCGGCCCGGATGGCAGAGCGCCACCCGCGGCTTCACTGACTACAACCAACTGCCCCAGCGCGCCCGCGACTACCTGGGCTTTGTCGCCGACCAAGTGGAAGTGGAGATCGGCATGATTTCCACCGGGCCGCAACGCGAAGAGACTCTGCTGCCGCCGAATTCCCGGTTGGCGGATTTGTTGAAAGGTTAGACCGGTCCGAGTGGCCGATGCTAAATTATCTCCAGGCCCGCCAGACAGTCATCCGCGCGGTCAGCGCTTGCTCACGCGATCTCTCCGTTGAAAGCGTTCCGTTGCAGGCCAGCCTGGGCCGCGTGCTGGCCGATAACATCTCCGCTGACCGCGACTACCCGCCCTTCCATCGCTCCACCCGCGATGGCTTCGCCCTGCGCGCCGCCGACCTTGCCCGCCTGCCCGCTACCTTGAAGCTCCTGGGGGAGATCAAGGCCGGCGATCGTTTCGACGGGACCGTTAGCCCGGGCGAATGCGTCGCCATTATGACCGGAGCGCCGGTACCCGAAGGGGCGGATGCAGTCGTCATGGTCGAGCACACTGAACCTCGGCAGGATGAAGTTGTGGTCAAGCGCAGCCTCCAAGCCGGCGCCAATATCGTGCCTCGCGCCAGCGAGGCCACCACCGGCGCCTTGCTTCTCAGCGCCGGCACTCGCATCGGGTACGCGGAGATTTCCTTGCTGGGCCAGGTGGGGCAAGCCAGGGTGGGCGTCCGTCGCCGCCCGCGCGTGGCGGTGCTCTCCACCGGGGACGAAGTGGTGCCGGTGGAGAGCCAACCCGGCCCCAACCAGATTCGCAACAGCAACACCTACTCGATGGCGGCCCAGGTAACTTTGAGCGGCGGTGAGCCGGTCCTGCTTGGAAATGCGCCCGATGAGTTGAATCGGTTGGAAGAGTTAATTCGCCGCGGCCTGGAAGAAGATTTGCTGGTGCTCACCGGCGGAGTTTCCATGGGCAAGTATGACCTGGTGGAAGTGGTGCTGCGCAAGCTGGGCGCCGAGTTCCACTTTGACGCCGTGGCCATTCGCCCCGGCCGCCCGGCGGTCTTCGCCACTTGTCAGAGCAAGTTTGTCTTTGGCTTGCCGGGTAATCCTGTCTCTACTATGGTGACGTTTGAGCTTTTTGTGACGCCGGCGATTGCTTTGCTCGGCGGCTCGGCGGCGCCGGCCTTGCAGTTCTTCCGGGCGCGTTTGGCCGAACCGGTCAAACAGAAAACGCAGCTCACTCTTTTTCTCCCGGCACGCCTGGAAGGGCAGGGCACTGACACTTGCGTCCGCCCGCTGCGGTGGCAAGGCTCGGGTGACGTGGCGGCGCTTGCCGGCAGCAACTGTTTCCTGGTGGTGCCGGAGGACGTGAGCGAACTGGCCGCGGGTTCCTGGGTAGATATCTTGCCGCGGCGGGATGCGGTGGTGCGGTGAAAAGAACCAAGAAGCTCAGCCACTACGACCGGCGTGGCCGTCCGCGGATGGTGGACGTCACCGACAAGCCGGCCACCGTCCGCGAAGCGCGTGCGCACGCCTTTGTCAAAATGAAACCGGCTGTGGTTCGCAGCATTCGGACGCTCCGCGCGCCCAAAGGCGACCCGCTCACCGTGGCCCGGCTGGCGGGCATCGCTGCCGCCAAACGCACCGACGAATTGATTCCGCTCTGTCATCCGCTTCTGCTCACTCATGTTGATGTAGTGGCGGAATTGTGCCACAATGGCGTGCGCCTTACCTCAAGCGTCCGCGCAACCGGCTCGACCGGGGTTGAGATGGAGGCGCTCACTGCGGTCGTGGTGGGGGCGCTCACCGTGTACGATATGTGCAAGGCCCTCGACCGTAGCATCGAACTCCGGGATATTTATCTGCTGGAAAAAACCGGGGGGAAGAGTGGAACCTACCGCCGTCCTGGGGGCTGAGTTGGCGAGCGGGGAACGGTAGCCATGGCCACAAAGGCGGCGGTTAAAATCCTGCTGGTGGAGGACAACGAGGCGGTGTTGGACCTGTTGCGCCGGGCCATGGAGCCCTGTGGCGAAATCTTGACAGCGACGGACGGAGCCGAAGCCTTGCTCAAAGCCGTGGAGGAGCCTCCGGACTTGATTGTGTCAGACTATGCGATGCCGAGTCTGAATGGCCGTCAGTTGTATGAAAAACTGCGCACCCGCGAGCAGACTAAGAAAATCCCCTTCATTTTCCTGGCCGGCAAGAGCGACATCGAAGAAAAGCTGCGGCCTTTTACTGACGGTGTAGAAGATTATATTGCCAAGCCTTTTTTTGTGCGCGAGGTAGCCGCGCGCGCCAAAAAAGTCTGCGACCGGCTCCTGCTGGAAAAACTCCAGACGCAGGCCCGCCGCCCGGGCGTGATCGAAGGGTTGCTGGAGGAAATGAGCGTGATCGATCTTTTCCAGTCGTTGGAAATGGGACAGAAGTCTTGCCGCTTGCTCTTGCGGCGCAGCCGCGAACAGTGCGAAGTCTTTTTTGACAAGGGGAAGGTGTACGATGCCGTCTGCGGAGCAGCAGTAGGCGATGAGGCCGTCTATAAGACTGCTACTTGGGCTGAGGGACGGTTTGAAATTGATTTCAGCGGGAAGTCGCGCCAGCGACGCACCACCAAATCCACCCAGGGGTTGCTGATGGAAGCCATGCGTCTGCTCGATGAAGCTAACCGCGACAAGGTGGAAAGCTGATGCCGGCCCCCTATCGTGCTGCCATTGTCACCGTCAGCGATTCTGTCGCTCAGGGTACTCGGCAGGATGTTTCCGGCCCCGCCGTCGCGCGCCTCTTGGAAGCCGACGGCTGGACAATCAACTCCTCCGAAGTCTTGCCCGATGACTTCACTCTGATTCGCGAACGCCTGGAGGCCCTGGCGGGAAACAGCGAAATCGACGCCATCTTCACCACCGGGGGTACCGGCGTGGGACCGCGCGACCGCACCCCGGAGGCCACCACCTCTGTGATGGAGCGTTCGCTGCCAGGATTGGCGGAGTTGATGAGGCGCGAAGGGCTGAAGAAAACCCCGCGCGCCGCCCTCTCCCGGGCCGTAGCGGGCGTGAAAGGCAAGACCATGCTCATAAACCTGCCGGGCAGTCCGGAAGGCGCGGAGGATTCCCTCAAAGCCATTTTGCCGATCCTCTCGCATGCCGTGGACGTAGTTCGGGGCGAAGTGGGCCACGAGCCGGTGGAAGGAGCCGCTACGGAAGAAGCAGCGCCGGAGTCCGCCCGGGCGGAATTCTCTCCGACCTCTTCCGCGCCGGCAGATGCCTCGCCGGCCACCGAAGACACGTCCGAGCCGGAAGAAAAGTCCGAAGGCAACACAGAAGGGGTTGGCAACCAGCGGCCGGTTTGATAGCTTCTTGAGTTTCTAGGGAGTCGGAGGTCTCATGCCGGAAAACTATGTCCCCATCCTGATGTTTGGTGTGATTGCCTTTCTGTTTCCCGTTGTCACACTGTGGTTTGCCTCCTTGCTTCGCCCCGACTCCCGCGATGTCGGCTTCCGGCGCAAGCCCTATGAGTGCGGCGTTCCGCCCGAGGGCGATGCCCGCGGCCGCTTCGGCGTGCGCTTCTACATCATCGCGATTCTCTTCGTCATCTTCGACGTCGAAACTATTTTCCTGTTCCCGTGGGCGGTGCAGTATAAGGCGCTGGGTTTGTTCGGCTTGGTGGAGATGCTGGTTTTCTTGGGCATCCTCATTGTTGGCTACATCTGGCTATACAAAAAAGGCGCCTTAGAGTGGGTCTAGCGGTTGGTCAACTGAACTCAAGCCACCTTAATCCATTGCAGAAACGGCATGGCTGACGAGCAGCAAAAGAAACCAGAGCAGAAACCGGCCCCGACGCCCGCTGGCGAGCAGAAAGCCGCGCCGCCCAAGCCGCCCGCTCGCCCGGCGCCACCCAAACCAGAACCACTGGACAACGAATTGATTCGCCGCCTGCGCGCTCGTTTCAGCGAGGCTATCGGGGAAGCGACCCTAGACCGCAAGCAGGCCATCGTGGTTGTCCAGCCCAGCCGTTTTCTCGATGTCTGCGACTACTTGAGAACCGAAGAGAAATTCGATTTCCTCACTGACTTGACGGCGGTGGATTGGTACGGGCGAGAAAAGCGATTCGACCTCATCCTGAATCTCTACTCCTTCTCCCACAATCAGCGCCTGCGCTTGAAAGTGCCTCTGGGCGAAGACACCCACTGCCCCTCGGTGGCGGGCTTGTGGGGCACCGCCAATTGGCTGGAGCGCGAATGCTTTGATATGTTCGGGATTGTTTTTGACGGCCACCCCGACTTGCGCCGGATTCTCCTGCCGGATGGCTGGAAGGGCCATCCGCTGCGCAAAGACTATGACATTCTCCAGCAGGATGTGGCTTGGGTGAAGGAAAACCTGGGAATCGAGAGCGGACAGTAGTCATGGAACAAACACCCTCCGTCAGCACCACCATACTGGGCGCCGATGAAGTCATCCTCAACATGGGGCCGCAGCACCCCTCCACCCACGGCGTGCTGCGCGTCAAGCTGAAGCTCGACGGGGAAAAAGTCATCAGTTCGGAATGCATCATCGGCTACCTGCACCGCGGGGTGGAGAAAATCGGCGAGACCCGCACCTATGCTCAGTTCGCTCCCTACGTGGACCGCACCGACTACGTGGCGGCGGTCTCCAATGGTCTGGGCTATTGCGAAGCGGTGGAAAAATTGTTGGGCGCGGAAGCGCCGCCGCGGGCGCGCTGGGTGCGCACCATCCTTACCGAGCTGCAACGCATCGCCAGCCACCTGCTCTGGCTGGGCACGCACGCGCTGGACATCGGGGCGATGACGCCGGTCTTCTACTGCTTCCGCGAGCGGGAAGAAATTCTGAAAATCTTTGAGAAGTATTGCGGTGCGCGCCTGACCACCCACGCCTTTCGCATCGGCGGCCTGCTCTACGAAACCTACGACGGTTTTGAAGAAGATGTCAAAAAGTTTTGCCACGACTTCCTGAGTCGAGTGGATGAATACGAAGAACTGCTGACCGAAAACCGCATCTGGATCCAACGCACCCGAGGCGTGGGCATCCTCACCGCCGACGATGCCATCGCCATGGGCGCCTCCGGCCCGGTCCTGCGCGGCTCAGGCGTCAAGTGGGACATTCGCAGGGCGTTCCCCTACGCCGCCTACGACCAGTTTGAGTTCGACATTCCCGTGGGCGAAAACGGCGACACCTACGACCGCTACCTAGTGCGGATGCAAGAGATGCGACAATCCCATCGCATCGTCCTCCAGGCCATCGACAGCATTCCTTCGGGGCCGATTGCGGCCCGCATCGGCAAGGTTCTCAAACCGCCCCCGGGCGAGGTCTATCACTCGATTGAAGCTCCCAAGGGCGAGTTGGGCTACTATATTGTCAGTGACGGCTCCACCCAGCCCTACCGCTTGCGGATTCGTCCGCCCTCGTTTGTGAATTTGCAGGTGTTGGACCAGATGATTCGAGGCCTGCTGATAGCGGACGTGGTGGCTGTGATCGGAACGCTCGACATTGTATTAGGAGAAGTAGACAGGTAATCTCTCGGCTGCGAGGCGCTCGACCGCGAACACATGACGACGCTGCTAGAAATTCTTGAACAACCTCTGGTGCTGGCGCTGATTCGTGTGCTGATTGTTTTCACCGCGCTCTCCTTGATCGTCGCCTATCTCGTCTATGCCGAGCGCAAGATTCTGGCTCACATTCAAGTCCGGCTGGGCCCCATGCGCGTCGGCCCGCACGGACTGCTCCAACCCATCGCCGATGGGCTCAAGCTCCTGCTCAAAGAAGACATCATTCCGGAAGGTGCCGATCGCGCGGTCTTCTGGCTGGCGCCGGCCATCACCGTGCTGGCTTCCTTCACCGCCTTTTCGCTCATTCCCTTTGCCGACAATTTCTACGTCACCGACGTCAATGTCGGCTTGCTTTTCGTGATCGCCATCTCTTCGCTGGGCGTGCTGGGGATCATCCTGGGTGGCTGGGCCTCCAACAGCCATTACCCGCTGCTGGGGGCGCTGCGCTCCACCGCCCAACTGGTGAGCTACGAGGTGGCGCTGAGCTTCGCGTTGATCAGTGCGATCCTGCTGGCCGGCACCCTCAGCATGAACGGAATCGTCAAGGCCCAGCTCCAGCAGGAGGTGTGGTTCGCGTTTATGCAGCCGGTCGCGTTCTTTATTTTGTTCGTCGCCGCCATCGCCGAAACCAACCGCAACCCCTTCGACCTGCCGGAGGCCGAGTCGGAGCTGGTGGCCGGTTTCCACACCGAGTACAGCGGCTTCCGCTTCTCCCTCTTTTTCCTGGCGGAATACGCCGCCATGGTGCTGGTCAGTTCCATTGCCGTTACGCTGTTCCTGGGCGGCTGGCTGCGGCCATTTCCTAATGTGGAGTGGTTGGGCTTTCTGCGTTTTGCTCCGGTGGTAGTTTTTGGAGCGGCGGGGACTTGGTGCTTCCTTCGGTTCTTTCGCTTTCCCACCGGGCGCGAATGGTTCTGGCAGCGCTTGATGCTGTTTGCGCTCGGAACAGGGGCCGCCGCGGCCGCTCTGGGGCTGCTCTACCCGCCTGTCCTGGTGGCCAGTCAAGGCGCCTTCTGGTTTCTCGCCAAGGTCTTCCTCTTCCTCTACGCCTTTATCTGGTTTCGGGGAACCTTCCCCCGCTACCGCTTTGACCAGTTGATGCGTTTGGGTTGGCACTTCATGATCCCGGTAGCCATCGTCAACGTCATCTTTTGCGGCGTGGGGCTGGTCCTGAGCTGGGAGCTGGGATGGAACAGGAGCCTCAGCTTATTGTTGGCGTCGGGAGCCACTCTGCTGGTTGCTGCCTGGCTGGCGCGCGGACGGAGTTGAGATTGGAATGACGTTTTACGAAGTCACATTCTACGTCCTGGCGTTGGTGGCGCTGCTGTCAGCCATTCTGGTCATCACCTGCCGCAACCCGGTGCACAGCGCCATCTTCCTCGTCCTCACCTTGCTTTCGGTGGCGCTGATTTTCCTGCAACTCCAGGCTGAGTTTATGGCCGCCGTTCAGATTATCGTGTACATCGGCGGCATCATGGTGCTCTTCCTGTTTGTGATTATGCTGGTCAATCTCGATGTGGCGGTCCGGCAAGCACCCTACAACCGGCAGCGATGGATCGCTGGCTTCGCTGCGCTGGTGCTCTTGGCCGAATTCGCCCTCTTTATTTACCGAGGGCGCGACTGGGCCAAGCTCCCGCCCGCAGCCGCGGAAGCGGTGCAGCCCAATACGGAGCTGATCGGGCGCGCGCTCTTCCAGAGCTACATACTTCCGTTTGAGGTCGCCTCCCTGCTGCTGCTGGTGGCAATGGTGGGCGCGGTGTTGATGGCCAAGCAGAGGTAGGAGCGAAAGCGATGGTTCCCACTTGGCACTATCTGGCGTTGGCGGCGGCGTTGTTCACCGTCGGAGTCATCGGCGTGCTTACGCGCCGCAACATCATTATCATTTTCATGTCGCTGGAGCTTATCCTGAACGCCGTCAACATCAACTTGATTGCGTTTGCCCGGCACTGGGGCTCCGTGGATGGCCACATATTCGCTATCTTCATCATCACCGTAGCGGCCGCCGAAGCGGCTGTCGGCTTGGGAATCCTGATCGCTTTCTTCCGCAACCGCGACACTGTCAACGCGGACGAAATCGACTTGCTGAAATGGTGAGACGCTAGGTATGCCCGCTTCGTTCCTGGACGCCGTCTGGTTGGTGCCGGCCCTGCCGTTGCTGGGCGCCTTCCTCATGTTGTTGATTGGCTCTCGCCTGTCCAACAAGATCATTAGTTGGCTCTGCTGCGGCACCATCTTCGGCTCTTTTCTGATTGCCCTCGGAATCTTCCGCGACCTGCTGGGACTGCCCGCCACCGACCGCATCTACGAAAAGATCATCTTCACTTGGTTTCCTGCTATCCCTTACATCACGGACGGCGGCAACGCGGCTAACTTCCAGATTGAATGGGGCTACCTGGTGGACCCGCTTTCTTCCGTCATGATTCTGGTGGTGACCGGCGTCGGCTTCCTGATTCACGTTTACTCCATCGGTTACATGGCCCACGAAGGCGGCTACTACCGCTACTTCGGCTACCTCAACCTCTTCATGTTCATGATGCTCACGTTGGTACTCTCCAACAATTTACTGACGATGTTCGTGGGCTGGGAAGGCGTGGGTCTGTGCTCCTATCTGCTGATCGGCTTTTGGTTCCTGAAGAAGAGCGCGTCTGACGCCGGCAAGAAAGCCTTCATCGTTAACCGCGTGGGCGATGCCGGCTTTCTGCTCGGTATTTTCCTTACCATCACCACTTTCGGCACCTTGAGCTTTACGGGCATCAACGCGGCGTTGGCCAGCGACACCTTTGCCATGGGTGCGCCCGCGATTACGGCCATCACCATGTTTCTTTTCATCGGAGCCACCGGGAAGTCAGCACAGATTCCGCTCTACGTCTGGCTGCCCGATGCGATGGAGGGCCCCACGCCCGTCAGCGCCCTCATCCACGCTGCCACCATGGTCACCGCCGGCGTGTATATGGTCGCGCGCATGAACGGTCTCTACCAGCTCGCTCCAACCACTATGGCGGTGGTGGCGGCGGTCGGAGCCCTGACGGCGCTTTTTGCCGCTTCGATGGCGCTGGTGCAGAACGACATCAAGAAAATCCTGGCCTACTCCACCATCAGCCAGCTCGGCTACATGTTCTTGGCCTGCGGCATGGGCGCTTTTGCCGCCGGCATCTTCCACGTCTCCACCCACGCCTACTTTAAGGCGCTGCTCTTCCTGGGGTCGGGCGCCGTCATCCACGCTCTCTCCGGCGAGCAGGACATTCGCAAGATGGGCGGGCTGTGGAGCAAGCTGCCCGTCACCGGCAAGACCTTCGTCATCGGAGCTTTGGCGATTGCGGGTATCTTTCCGCTGGCGGGTTTCTTCAGCAAGGATGAAGTGCTCTGGCGCACCTTCGCCAACGACGTCGGGCACGGCGACCTGTTTACCAAAATCCTGTGGGGCGTCGCCATGTTCACGGCTTTGTTGACCGCTTTCTATATGTTCCGGTTGGTGTTCGTAACTTTCTTCGGCGTCTCGCGCGTGCCCCGCGAAACTGCGCATCACGTCCACGAGGCCCCGCGTTCCATGACGGTGCCGCTGATGATTCTGGCTGTCCTTTCCGTTGTCGGCGGGTGGGTGGGCATCCCGGCGGCGCTCGGAGGTGGAAACCGCTTTGAACATTTTCTGGCCCCGGTTTTCGCCTCACACGTCGAGCTTGGCGCTGCTGAGCACGCTCACTCGCTGGAAATCGGTCTGATGGTGTTCTCGGTCGGGGTGGCGGTTTTTGCCATTTGGTTGGCCTACTATTTCTACATCCGCCATACGGAAATTCCCGAGCAGATCGTCTATCGCTTGCCCGGCGTTCATCGGCTGCTGTACAACAAGTACTATGTGGACGAAATCTACGATGCCGTTTTTGTGGAAGGGCCGGTACTGGGCAAGGGTTTGGCAACCGCTTTGGGCCGGTTCGATTTGAAAGTCATTGACGAGACCGGAGTGGACGGCACCGCTTGGCTCACGCGCTCCATCTCACGGCTTTCGATTTGGTGGGACACCTGGATTGTGGATGGCGCGGTCAATTCTCTGGGATGGTTGGTTTGGGCGTTGAATTGGCCCGCGCGTGTGCTCCAGACCGGCATGGTGCAGCGCTACGCGCTCTGGATGGCCACGGGCATAGTTCTGTTCTTGCTTTACTATGTGCAGCGTTACATTTTGGGCTCCTGACGAGGTGAGATGGTGGTTCCTTCTCCGGAAAACATCCTGAATTGGGTTTTGCTTACGCCCCTGGTGGGCGCGGCGGTACTGCTGTTGATTCCCAGCGGACGCAAGGACCTGATGCGCTGGTGGGCCAACGGCGTCATGCTGGCCGGTTTCCTGATTTCCTTGCCGCTGGTCTTTTGGTTTGACAAGGAAGCGCCCGGTTTCCAGTTCGAAATCAACAAGGAATGGATTGCGACCATCGGCGCCCGCTTCCACTTGGGCATCGACGGCATCAGCTTCTTGCTGATTATGCTGGCTACCGTGCTGGGCTTTATTGCCGTGCTTTCCTCCTGGGCGGCCATTCAGGAGCGCGTGCGCGAATACTACATCATGTTCA
>Ga0114947_10000662_pt1 | contig 12165 bp, 8 predicted proteins | sample CR02metaG_FD_99656 | JGI IMG/M metagenome (GOLD analysis project Ga0114947, IMG submission 99656) | Deep subsurface microbial communities from Mariana Trench to uncover new lineages of life (NeLLi) - CR02 metaG | ecosystem: Environmental > Aquatic > Marine > Ocean trench > Sediment ...
CACCAATCCACCCCTGGCAGTATTGATCACATAGGCAGTGGGCTTCATGAGCCTCAAGGCCTGTGCTCCGATGAGGTGGTGAGACGTCGAGTTCAAAGGTAGGTGCAGGGAAATGAAATCCGCAGATTGTATAAGGCGCTTCAAAGGTATTGGTTTGACCCCTTTTCTCTGAATGAAATTTCTTTTGACATACGGATCAGCGGCCCAAACCTGAAAGCCGATGGCACGGGCCATTCGTGCAACGCTCTGGGCGATCCGGCCAAAACCAATCAGACCGAGGATCGAGTCCCGAGCTGATTCCAGCGTCCTAAGGGGACCAATATCCCATTTTCCATTTGTCGTGCCTCTGCAGGCAACCGGCAATTTTCTGGCCCAGGCCAGGACGAGAGTCATCGCGTGTGTGGCTACCTCTTCGATGCAGTAATCGGGGACGTTGATCACATAGGTCCCTCGACGCGTAGCCTCGCCGAGATCAATGGTATCGATGCCAATGCCATAGCGGACGATGGCCTTGAGTTTTGGAAGCCGGCGGATCAGAGAGGCAGGAATTTTCGGGGCACCACCGCAGAGGATGACCTCGGCATCCCGGCAAACGGATAAGGTCTCCTCTTCTTCATTTCCATCGCCCTCAACTAGACTTACCTCCAGTCGCGTCAGCATTTCCTTCTCGATCTTCAAGTCGCCGTAACGCGCACCCAACACCGCGACTTTCTTACGTACTCGCCGGTCCGCCATGGAAGCTTTAAATAACCTCACAGGAAAATTTTGAGGTCCTATTTACCCCGATCCGAAATTAATCAGTCCAAGAAATACTCTCTGATGGGCATCAGGTCGCGGCGAAGAGCTGTTTGCCCCGTACCACAGAACCCACGTGCTTGAATGCGGGGATGAACCCCGTACGATTGTGGCCGGGGTTTGGGTTGAGATCGTACGGGGTGAATATTCTGAATTCCTTCCAAGGGCATCGCCCCAATGCCTCGGAGGTATGTATGTGGTACGGGTTTTGCGCAGTGAATCAGCAACTCACCTTTAGTATAGTTACAGACCGAAGATCCAAATGCAGTAACTGCTGTCATATAGGCCTCAGCACCGCAAATGCCTCGATTATTTCTTCGGATCGGGGTTTATTAGGTATGCAGACGATTTGCAACAATTTCTATCTGCAGGGAAAGGCTGGGTGAATTAGAGGGATCTTATGCAAGAATAGATTGATGCGTAATACAATCTAATCTCAAGTTCCTTGTGAGGCGAAAAAAGCCAAAAGCAGTATTGACCCCTTCATAACACTCCATCAGGGGCACGTGCTCTCAGTCGGATAGCCGGTACAGGATATCCGCCACGTCCCCCGGATTCCTTGACACCGCCTTCGTCCACATTCCAAACTCTCCGTGCTCATTCACCGCCTTCACCCATTCGTCCAGAAACTCCCGCTTTGTCCTGTCCTGCGGCGTCTCCTGACCTTTGGTTTCGAGCACAAGTATCGTCCCGTTTTTGAGTCGGATAAGGAAATCAGGGCGGTACTTATGAACCACTCCCTGGTAGATGTACAGCACTTCAAAACCCAGGTGATCATTCTTCACCCAGGCTGAGACATTCGCGTTCCGGTCCAATTCAAAGGCTTCAGCGGCCTCCCATGTGCTGTCATAGACACAAAAATTGATATGGGATCTTTCGGTGTACTCGCATGGCTTATCGGTAAACCAGGTTCTCATGTCGCCCGTGGAGAGAATAGGCCGTTCCGTGTTGAATATCGGCACCCGAAATTCCGTGTTTCCAGGAATGATGCTCTCCCATATATGCTGGACGGCTTTGCTCATATTCAGGGTTATGAGAATACGGCGTCTTAGGTCGTCCTGGTTAAAAAGAGGCGGGTTGATCTCAATTTTCCCGGAGGAGATGAACTGCTCCACCAGCCGGATTAGTTGGGCCAGGAGATATTCTTTATTCCCCTTCCAGCCGGGCCTCATCTGGTCATAAACCTGACTGGCCTGCTCAAAGACGATCTTTTGCCATCTAAATTTTTTCCCCAGCTCCTCCAAGTCTATAGCCGAGATCTTCGTCGCATCAGGCTTCCCGTCTATGATCGGAGCCATCTGCACCAGCATCGGGGTTTCATAGGCATTCAGCTCAAGCGGCCTCGTATTGTTCAAGTCCAGCCTTAGCTCAGGCCGGAATACGTGATCGATTCTGATGATATTCGGCCAGCTAATCTCAAACTCTTTCTTCTCGATTATCGGCTCTATTTTGGTCTTGGGAGGGGGTGGAGGCGGCGGGAGACTCTCCGTATCTCCTTCGTGCGGGAGGAAGGTAAACGGAACGCCGAAGATATTGACGTACTCGGGGTCGAATAAGCCTGTCTCTTTGTTGATTTCGTAAGAAACCCGACGGAGCCCGCGCCCTACCACCTGCTCGCAGAGTAACTGGCTCGTAAACGCGCGAAGCCCCATGATGTGGGTGACTGTCCTGGCATCCCACCCTTCAGAGAGCATGCCCACGGAGATCACTTTCTGAATGGCTTCTCCGGGCTTCGCCACCTGTCCGATGGTGTCCACCTTTCTCCTGAGCAATTCCCCCTGTTCCTTCTTTGAGAGCTTTCTAGTGGGCTCGTCTCCCTCCGCCTCCGCTTCTGACTCCGGCGGGTTATCGTCATTCAACGAAACCGGCTCCTCTTCGGCCTCTGCCATTTCCAGAACCTTCGAGTCGATGTGGAGAATTTTTTCAGGGTCGCAAAGCTCGTCGATTAGGATTTTCTTGCGCGTAAAGGCATAATTCACCCTGGCCGCGGTCTCGGTCCGGTTGGCGACGGTGATCATGACAGGCGGAGTGCGAAGCTTACTTTCCTTCCATACCTTCGCCGCTTCAAGCCAGTCTCGGCCCAGGAGGGTGTAACCCACGCTGACCAACTGTGGAAGAGGCACCTGCTCCTGGGCCTTCCGGTTGAGATCGTCCTTTACGTGCTCGTAGATATGGTAGAGCTTTGACTTGTAGGTCTTGGCGTCCGGGAGTCCCTCATCCCTGACCACTACACGCGGCGTCTTCACTAACCCCGATTCTATCGCGTCGTTTAGGCCGAAGTCGCTCATGATCCAGCCGAAAAGAGCCTCCTCCGAGCTCTGCTTGCCGGAGGGAGCAAACGGAGTGGCCGAGAAGTCGTAACAGGTAAGGATTCCCCGCGCCTTATGAATTCGGTCCAAACCACCTATCCATTTTGTAGCTTCTTCAATGTCCTTCTTCTTGACACCTTTGACTTTGGACTCGGCTGGTATTCGCCAGGCGTGATGCGCTTCGTCGTTGATCACGACCAGGCTACGAGCCGTGGCAATCTCCCCGAGAACTTCTCTGACATAAGCCTCGTCGCTCTTAGCCCCGCGCTTATCAACTGTCTTCTTCCTGGCAAGCTTCTCTTCCGTCTCCCAGTTAAGGCCATGCCAGTTGCGGATCAGCACCTTTCCCTGGCGGAGCTTGTCGAGCAGGCTCGCCGGGACGACGTTAAACTCGTCGTAGAAAGAGGTTTTCCCTGCCGGGAGCAAGACCTGGAGACGGCTTTTCACGGTCAAACCCGGAGCGACCACGAAAACGTACTTGGAGAAGCAGGCGTCTTGGGGATAGGTGACTTTGTTGATGACCTGCCAGGCGATCAACATCGCCATGACGACGGTTTTTCCCGAACCCGTGGCCATTTTAGAGCAGAGCCGGCTGAACGATCCCCCATCGGAGGGAATGCTGATGCCGACCTTGTCCGAAGCCGGGGCCTCCGTGAGCCAGATAAGGGTTTCAATTGCCTCAAGCTGGCAGAAGAAGAACCGGTTCTCTCGCTCTTCGGGATTATGCCAGTGCGCCAGCAGCCGTTTGGTAATCCCCGTGGCTCCGGGATAACCCGCTTCCCGCCAAGCCTCCACCCGTGGGCGGATCTGGTTCACCAGGAGAATCGGGACAAAGATACCTGGATCGTCAAAGGCCTTGGAGGTCTGGGAGGCTATGACGTAGCCGGCCGGTCTCCTGCCTTCTTTTAGATCGAATGTCCGCGTCTCCCGGTCATAGCTCCAGTATTGCCGGGGCTCTTCGTACGGGGAGTTGATGATCAGGTGGTCTATGGTGGCCTTGCCCATCAGTCAATCTCGATGATTCTAAGGCTCTCGATTCCCCGGTCATCTACGATCTTCACGGCTACGCGCTTATGCTTCCCGGCCTCGAAGGGGAGCGAGACCGTCCCCCGGTATGCCTCGATCAGCTCTTCGTCGATTTCCGCTTTGAGGTTCTTTGCCAGCTTGGCCCATCCTTGATTCTCGCCGGCCATGGGAAAGAAAACCTGCCTTGGAAAAAGGCTTCGCCCATCATAATCGGTGTCCAAAAGCCAGATGGCGATTTTTTCATTCCCGCCGGATTCAATTGTGCCGGTTTTCGTGTTGTAATAGTCGAAGCCAAGAACCTCCACCCTGAACTTCCCCTTGTCGTTTCCGTTCTTGATCTTTTCGAGCCTTATGTCCGGCTGGCCCATGAGCCAGAAGCTTTCGTTGCTCGCCCGCTTTTTCTTGAGATCCTCCGTCAGCAGATCGGCGTTCATCTGTGCTTTCAGCAGCACGACTCCCGGCCATTCCGTTTCGTCGATGTCTTTGGCGGCCTCCGGGTCGAACTGGAAGGCGGCGAAAACGACTATCTTGGGCTTGGGAACAAGCTTCTGCGCCTCCTCAATGGCAAGCTCGACCTGCTTCTGCTCAAGCGGAGCATGCTCCGGGCCGAAGGAGATTACGACCCTTTGCGGTTTTCCATAGATTCCCTCCGGGTCCTTGACTCTGTCCACGCCCTTGTCATTTGGCTTCGTCTCCGCGTCTGCGTGGAGCCACCTAGTTCCAGGCAGAGGTTCGACGCGAGAGAAAAGAATATACTGCCCTCGTTTTCCGCGGATGCCCGTTCTTAACAACTCATCCCGCCATTCAGCCTGGCGCAGGGTCTCCCCGGACCGGGCGATGGAATCATCAGGCGGCTGCTCCGCCTTTATCTCAAACAGCGGTTTGACAACCGGTGCCGGCACCGCCTCCACAGTAAAAGGCCCGGTCACTCTGGCCTTGGAATTATCTATAAAAGGCAGATCGTAGAGTGTCTCCTGATCCGGCGGTTCGTTGTTGGCAATCGACTTCAAGGTGATGTGCCGTACGGTCTTGTACCTAAAACCGCTTCCCACCCCTTCGTTAGGGCGAGCAAGTTCATAGTAATGAAAGAGAGCCGTCATCAAGCGCTGCTTGGCGAGAGTCTGCGCGACGCGGGAGGTGTCACAGGTTATCCATCAGCGGCCCCATTCTTCTGCAACAAAAGCTGTCGTTCCGCTACCACAGGTGATGTCCAAAACTAAATCGCCTGGGTCCGTGGTCATCATGAGGCACCGTTCGATAGCTCGTGAGTCCGTCTGAACAACATAAATTTTTGTGTCGCCGACAAAACCACCCGTGCCAGTGTCAGTCCAGTTAATGCCAATCTCAGAAGCTGGATAATCATCGAAGTATCGAACAAAGCGAAGCGTGTTACCCTTAACACAAAGTCGCTTCCTTTCTTTCAGAGTTTTCATCCCAAGTTTGGTCGTTGTCCAATGTCGATTGTGAGGCGGTTTGAACTTCTCTCCCTCGAACTCGAAATCGTAGTGGAGCGATTCGACGTAACCATCTGAGTTCAGGGGGTTGCGCGCGAACAAACGTGAACCATCCGGAACCAAGTTAAGGTTTTTGGCTTCCTCAGTGGTGAGTTGTCGTCGCCCACCATCTCTTAATTCGATCGAGTCAAAGAACTGTGTATTTTCGCTTGTCGGTTGGCGAGGCTGGAAGAGCTTGTGGAATTTAACCTTCGCTTTATCTTTCGCATACCAAATGATGTAGTCGAAGTTCCTTTGTAGCAAGTCAGCCGAAAAACCACCTGTTTTCTGATACGTGATTTGAGCACAGTAGTTTTTTACCCCTAAAGCTTCATCTAGAACTTCACGCACGTGATGAAAGTTTTCATCCGAGATCTGTACAAAGACGGAACCGGACTCGCTCAGGAGTTCCCGCCCCAGCAACACACGGTCGCGCAGGTATGCAAGGTAAGAATGTATTCCCAATTCCCAGGTATCCCGGAACGCCTTGATCATTTCGGGTTCTTGGGTGAGGTCTTCGTCCTTGCCGTCTTTGACCTCACGCTTGTTTACAAAAGGCTGGAAGTTCGAGCCATAGCGGATACCATAAGGCGGGTCGATGTAGATCATTTGAACCTGCCCGGCCATGCCTTCCTTTTCTAGAAGCGAGTTCATCACGAGTAAAGAATCACCAGCGATTAGGCGGTTCGACCAGTTGTGCGGATGCTTGTAGAACTCGATGGCTTCGCGGAGCGGCGGGTTTTCTTCCCGAGACTGAAATAGGGACATCTGCTGATCCGCCTGCCCGTTACGTTTCCGAACTGCTTCGACGATTGTGCGCGGGTCGATACGCTCGTGGACGTGAAGGGAGACGGTCGAAACGCCAAAGGCAGTCCGTTCCGCTTTTCCCGCCCAGTTGAGATAGGGGACCTGTCGCTATTTTAACTCCCGGAGAGCCGCCTTTACCTCTTCGACAGTTTCACCCGAGAGGCCGTTGTCGATGATCTTCTCTACCTGACTGCGCTGGGAGTCGAACTGAAGGGCCGGGTCGATGTGGGGATCGTAGGCATACTTTTTCTTTCCAGTTTCCTTATCCGTCTCGGGCGTTACCAGCCCAACCTGAGGGTTATTAACCCGCTTTTTGCCCTTGTGATCGTACTGGTCAATAGGCTTCTTCTTCTTTGACTTCGTCGCCTTCGCCATTCGAGGGTCTCCCTTCCATCCGCTGTCTGCCGGGGAAGCCGGGCCGGATCGCAACAATTTAACCCGCTTGGAGCACGCCTGTAAAGCCCAAGTTCCAGCGAGGCGGGATCACACCTAACCAAGGAGAATTTAAGGGGTAGGGTGTGTCATCACCTAGCCCACAGCATGATTTCTAAGCCCTGTCTACCTTCCTACGGCTATAATAAAAGACGATATCAGTTGGTAATAAGACAGTATTTGGCACCCGGGATGGTGGGTTCTCTTGCGGCTTCTGAAAGATTCACCGCTCGGATTGCGAGGACAGCGCGACATGAGTCAATACTTCTATCGTGTGGATGGCCTTCCCGCCGAAAAAGTCTCCCCAGCCCCTTTCCCCTAATCAGCTCTTATATTAACAGCTTTCCACGATTCTCGGTTTTTCTTTTTGTCAAATGAGGGTATCGCGTCAAACTGGAGCGGCGCTCCATCAGGTGTGCCGGTAGGCAGGGCACTTTTGCGACAGAAATATGACTCTCTGTTATCGAACAAGATAAAGCAGAAGGGCCTATCTGTCGGTCCCATGGTTAGCTTACCTCTTAACAACCTTCTAATCCCTCTATATTTGAGGGATGGTTCACGAAATTCTTCATGTACTCCCACCGTTTGTAACCAAAACTTCCGGCATGCAGTTAGTGCGCTCTTAAGGTCGACGGGCAGAGCAACTTCTGGCAACTCATTGTCTAACTTCACGAGAGCTGAGTTGATGGTCTGCGAAATTGACCAGCCCTGTTCTTCTCTAATGTACTTGTATAGAACAAGGTGGTTCCTTGCGTCCCCTTTCAGTTTCATTTCCTGGCAAAGAAAACCGATATCGGAGAAAAGAGAGACAAGTGAAACAAGCTTTTTATTAGAAAGGGCCGCCTTGCACATCAAGGTTAGCGCCTTTGGGAGATTGCCCAGCTCCCGCAAAACCTGAGCGTGTTCGTGTAGGATCCACCAATCTGCCCTCCCCGCACCATCAAGGTTATTGTACAGCCCCTCGGCCTCAACAAGTCTCCCGAGGCGGAAATTGGCAAGGGCTTCAAGACGTTTGAAGAATTTCCCTTGCTGATGAAAAAGATTGCTCGCACGCAACGCAATTAAAATCGCTTCTTCCTTATTGCCAACCTCTATCCCTGAACGGACTCGAAAATTATACCAAATGGCCTGATCGCACCAGCCGTCATGACCGCGGTCGTCCTTCATTGGTATCGTTGAAAGCTCATCAATCTTAATCCTTTCGATCCATCTCGAAATAAGATTCCACTGTTTGTGTAATTTCGCGGTTTTTAGTACCCGATGCACTATACGCCATTTTGTTACTGGGTCTTTAGGCTCAAGTACGAGGATTGATTCTGCTACGGAGGCAACTTCGTCAATCGGTGTTGATTCATCAAGTGTTCTGAGCTTGCCCTGGATGAGCGTCCAGATAACCTCGTTCCTGTACCAATCAAGTTCCATGTGTTTCTGAGTCGCCTCACCGAAAAGCGGCAAAGCCTCTTCGAATAAACGAAGTTTTCTCAGGCAATGCAGGAGTCCAGCTGCTGCGTACGGGTCGGATTCATCCTTTGATAATTCCCTGTAGAGAACTAAAGCCTTTTCGAACTCACCGTTACGTCTGAGTTCATTTGCTTCTCGACTCATCTCAAAACGGTTATTCGTGTGGGAGTAACACTGTTCTTTCTCAACTACCTGATTGGCTGATTCAGTCATACGTCTATCCCTTAACCTTCTCTGTTGTTTTGTGATGAAGCTTAGCAATCTTGCGTAGCGCCTCAAAGCCGTGGTTTTCCACAAACAGCTTCGCCGCATCAACTACGGTATCGGAAGCCCCTTTAGGCAAATTGATTCCAACTGACTGGCGGAAGCTTTCCAAACGGGCAAGAAACTTGTCACGCGCTAAGATCGATGCTGCAGCAACAGCAAGGTACCGCTCGCCCTTTGGTAGCTGAACAAGTTGGAGCCGTTTCCCGTGCTCCATCAGTTTGGATTGGATGTAACGTTCATCCCCGAACTGATCCGCGATCGCATGGGAACAGGTCTCCTTTTGAAGTAGACTTTCAATTGCCCTCGCATGTCCCCAGGCAAGTAAATGATTCAAGTTTTTGCCTTCGGATCTGAACTCATTGTAAAGTCGATTGTAGCTCTCCGGTACGATCTCAACCTCTTGGTATTTTCCGGGAAGCAAGTTTCGAATCTTCGCTGCTAACTCTCTGCATCTCTTATCGGTGAGAAGCTTGGAGTCCCTGATACCCAATTCATTCAAGGTGGTCTGTGTTGTCGAGTCTATTAACACACCAGCAATAACCATCGGTCCAAAATAATCACCTTTTCCAGACTCATCGGTTCCGATGTGGGGTAGCGGGACTTCAACAAGCTCTCGGTTCGAAGTTTTTCCTTGCACCGTCGATTTTTCGGTGTTTGAAGCGAGGAAGCTTTCAATCGTGACATCGGCTTTAGGAAAATGGACTTTGTAAAGTGGAACAATACATTCAAGAAGGGCTTTGTAGAGAGGACCAGCGGACCCTTGGAGTGTTAACGTCCCTTTATTGTATTGTTTAATTGTAAGTGTCTCATTTCCACGATTGAACTTAAAAGAATATTTGCAATAGGGCTCCGATCGTGAATCCGTCGGTCCAAGCTTTTCCAGGGAAGCTTGGATGTGGTCCTGTAAGGTAGGGTTTGGTACATTTAAGGATTGATTGATGCTTCGAATAGGAATATCGGGTTGGTCATTTGCATTAAGTACTGACAGAAGCTCATCATATTCTCGTCGAGGACTAGATTTGGGAGTATGTGTGCCCGAATTGTAGACTTGAATCTTCAGCCCGGAAATTTCCAGAGGCACGATATTGAATTGTATTCCTGCTTGAATCGGCTCAAAGGCCGGCAAATCCCATCCTTGATCCTTGCAATATTTCTGGATAGCCACGACTTTTCTGGCTTGCAACGAATCGCCCGGCAGTAACTGACGACTTGGCCGAAGCTGAATGAAGGCATCGATCAGGGAATCGACCCCATATACTTTAACGTAGAGCGAGCCTGTTATCTCAGCGCAGTTTGCGTGAGGGATAAAGACACGCCTGCACCCAGCCCGCTTCGCGGCAGCAATTTTCTGACCAATACTGCTGACAGGCTTAATCACCCAATCTTGACCAACCAAGTTGATTTCTCCAGTGAACGCAGTGTAGGGGTCGCTTGCAACATTTTGCTTTGCATCATACGTGCCCACGGCAGCCGCCAGACCGAGAGACGATCCCTGATACTGCATGTCGGTGAATTCGAGTGAGTAAAGAATATGTTCCGATCCGGAGAGGAAACCGCTGTCCCGCATGGCAGATTGAGCTCTTTCAACGGCCTCTCTGAAACCTTCGCTGCCTTTAACCCGGCACTCTACTTGGCCGGCACCCGACTGTATTTTTACATGTAGCGGCACTGAGATTGCTTTCCCATTTCCTTTAACTAACAATGCGTTGACCTTACCCACGGCCTCCAGACCCTTTAGCGACGTGAGAGCGCCTTTGACGGACTCTCTTTCAGTTAAATCTAGTCCTAGATCGTCTTTCATAAATTCTAGAAACCCACCGACCTTTTCAGAACTGCTACCCTCTTGATTGCGGATTTCTTGTAGGCGGTCTGACGAATCAACTTGATTACAGAATTCCTCGGTAACGCGGTGAACTTTCGATAATAAGAGGCAAAGTTCGTGAACGGTGGTGGTTGGGTCCAAAATACCGAAGAAGAAATTATTGACTTCCTGTACTTCCAGTGTTCGCTTGCAAAGCTCCTCTAATTCGGCTCCAAATAGTTCTTCGTCAGGCTTTTCCGTTTGAAAAAGGTAGGCAAGTTGATTCAACATCGGCTCACACCATAGACTTGCATATAGTTGTTCCTCAAACACCAGTTTGCATATCTCCTGGAATACTTGCTTGCCTTCCTCCGAGTCTCGGTAAGGAGGGTCCAAAAGCTGGACTCGGCTTAACCACCGATCAAGCCGGGTGATGTTGTCGTCCATCCTTTATTCCGCCATCGTCAATGTGATTTGCGATACGTCTTTAGGGAATACTTTCTGTTTTTTAAGCAAGACCAAGCAATTCTTCCCCTGCACTGAAACTTTTCCCGTAAGTGTCCGGCCATCCCGTGTTCGGATTTCCGCCTCCTGGACTTCTCTGAGCGGAATATCGTCTGTTACGTGGAAGACTAGAGTGCTATCCGTGTAATCAAATTCGAGGGTCCCGACTTCTTGATCGTCGGACGTTCTAAGTGCTGTTTCAGCCCTTTGGTGAAAATCTGTATCGGCTGCCAGCGCATACTGCGGTGTCGGTTCTTTCACTTGAGTCGCACGGGTATGAAGAACTAGCGTTGTAGCCGTCCTACTGGTTATTGATAGCTCCGAAGTCTTCGACTCCACTGCTAATCGGAAGCCGACGGCGCTGAGGACGGCAAACAAACTGAAAAACTCTGGATTTCCTTTGCTTGAGAGCATCCTGTAAAGGTTTTCCCTGTTAAGCGAAGTAGACGCCGCCAACTTGCTCATTCCACCATACGAATCCACAACATCTCTCAAAGCCAGGAGAAACACTTCAGGTTCGCCATCCTCTAATGCAGCGTTCAGGTATTCTGCAGCTTCAACGGGGTCCTTGAGTGATTCCAACAGATCACTTCTATAACTTCTGCTTTTAGCCATCATTGACTCCTACTTTTGTAGTTCTCCCAATATTCGATAGCTTTCCTAATATCGTCACTTTGTGAACTCTTTTCCCCGCCACACAGCAGAATGACCAACTTGGTTCCAAACTGCCCGCAGTAAACACGATAGCCAGGTCCATAATCGATTTTGAGTTCCAGCACATCACCACCGACTGATCTGCAATCGCCTAAGTTTCCGAGTCGAACACGGTTGATTCTCGTACGAATTCTAGCCCTTGCTTGCCGGTCTTGTAGCGAATCAAGCCATTTGTTGAAAGGGCACGTTCCATCAGGGCGGACATAGCTCTCGACCTCATTCTCGGAAACTTCCATAGTGGAAGCGTAGCGTATAAGCTACAATTTGTCAAGAACAAAATCTAAGGACAGAGATATGTCGGACTTGCCAAACTTGCGCAGGTGTGGAAAAGGTGGCAGGAACCTTTTTGAGGCGGGACCTCAAAGGCAAGTTGCGCCGCGGGGCCAGGCATTTACGACTTAACAATCTCGGGCGCTATCCTAGCCGTCAAGATTCACCGGACTCCCGCACCACACACGCTTGGGCTGACAAGCTGAAACCGGTTGATTTCATGACTCTTTAGCTAAAAAAATATCTCTTGTCCTGTGCAGGGCATATTGTAGAATTGCAGGGGTGA
>Ga0114947_10000664_pt1 | contig 12158 bp, 10 predicted proteins | sample CR02metaG_FD_99656 | JGI IMG/M metagenome (GOLD analysis project Ga0114947, IMG submission 99656) | Deep subsurface microbial communities from Mariana Trench to uncover new lineages of life (NeLLi) - CR02 metaG | ecosystem: Environmental > Aquatic > Marine > Ocean trench > Sediment ...
AAGGGGGGACAATGACCAGGGATATCGTCCGGGTGGGGATACCGACCGGGATTTCGATTTTTAGGAGGTAATGGTAGCCAAAAACGTCGGGCGTGTTGTCATTATGGACCATCGCGTACCCGTGGGGATATTCACCGAGCAGGATGTCCTGCGGCGTGTCATAAATAAGAAATTGGACCCTAAGAAAGCGACCATCAAGAGGGTCATGACAACCCCGATTCGTTCAGTGCGAGAAGAGGCGCGTATCGTCGATGTTTTGGGCAAGATGTACCGGGGTAAGTTCCGGCATATGGTCGTGTGTGGGGAGAAAAGAGTGATGGTTGGACTGGTCTCCATGCGCCGCATCCTCAAGCTAGCGGTGGAATTGGGACATGATCCCACAGGGACTCAGACCATTGGTAGCATGATGTCCACGAAACTTGTCACGGTGGATGTCTCTCAATCAATCTACGACACGATTGAAGCGATGGTCAAAAAGGACACCCATTGTGTCATTGTTTTGCGCCGTGGAGAACTCAAAGGGATCTTTACCGAACGGGATGTCTTGAGGCGAGTGGCCATAAAGAAAATCGCCACGAGGAAGACTCCGATAAAAAAGGTGATGACCACTGATCCCATTCCCATGGCCCATTCCGCTCCGATCGAGGAGGTCCTGGCTCAAATGTATCATAATGATTTCAGGAACATACCTGTCCTAGGGGATCATGGGGAGCTCGCTGGCATTGTCTCCATGGGTGACGTCCTGAAGTACGCCAAGGCATTGGATGTGGACGAAAATGTACGGAAGGCCCGGAAGGAGATTGAAGAACACTGGGATTCGGTTGATCACTACACCCCGGGATAGATAAGGGTTTGCCCCTAAGTTTGCTTGACAATCCGGGTCATTCTGGGACATATGTGATGGGTTTCTACGGGAGGACGGGTGGTTACAGAACCAATCTTGTTTTTTCTAGGTAGTATGGTAGTTTTAAAAATTGCCTGAGACAGGATGTTTCATCTTCGGGAGCTTTTCTAGATGCCTTCAATTAATGATCTGAGTATTTCCGTAGCCACGGAAAATGGCTCGGGCAGCGCCTCGTCAAATAACGTTCTTTTCAAATCCATCTTTAAGATGGGTATCCCCTGCTCTTCTAAAAATATGTTTCCTTCCAATATACAGGGCCTGCCAACCTGGTATCAAATCCGGGCTTGTGCGGACGGCTACTTTGGCCGCAAAGATGTCATCGATGTCATGGTGATGTTCAATGATGCCACCGCGGCCCAGGATATCCACCGGGTTAGAGAGGGCGGCCTCATTGTCTTCGATGACTCGAAGCCTCTCCCTTCCCACCTAAAACGCGAAGGAGTTCAATACGTGGGTGTCCCGGCAAACAAACTTGTGCAACAACATGTGGAGGCCTCTCCCTTAAGGGCCAAGCAGCGAAATATGGTTTACGTGGGAGCCCTCGCAAAGCTGTTTGGCATCGATATGGAAGTCATCAAGGAGGTCCTCCGGGATACCTTCGGAAACAAGCCTGCGGTCATCGAGTCGAACCTTCTCTGTATTGAGCTTGGGTACCGACATGTGGAAGAGAACGGGCTGACACAGGACATCGGACGGTTAGGAGCCATGCCCGGTGGCAATGAGGGGAAGATTATCACGGAGGGAAATACCGCCTGCGCATTGGGGGCGATCTATGGTGGAGTTGCGTTGGTCTCCTGGTATCCCATCACCCCGTCCAGTTCCCTCGCCGAGGCGCTGGAACACTATATGCCACGGCTCCGCAAAAGACCTGACGGCAAGGCAAACTATGCTATCGTTCAAGCAGAGGATGAGATTGCCGCTGTGGGCATGGTGGTTGGGGCCGGTTGGGGCGGGGTGCGGGCCATGACATCAACCTCCGGCCCGGGACTCTCCCTCATGAACGAGACCGTGGGGTTGGCCTATTTTGCTGAAATTCCAAGCGTTTTTTTCATCATTCAACGAGGGGGCCCCTCGACCGGGTTACCCACACGAACCCAGCAGGCCGACATCCAATCCATGTATAACTGTTCCCACGGAGACACCCGCCATATCATATTAATACCCCATGATATGAACTCTTGCTTTGACCTGGCCCGGCGGAGTTTCGATTTCGCTGAGCGGTTTCAGACGCCGGTCTTTGTGATGATGGATCTGGATCTGGGGATGAACTCGTGGTCCTCCGATCCCCTCAAACTGGAAAAGGAACCCTTCGATCGGGGTAAGCTCTTGAGCGCCGATGATCTGCAAAAACTCGGTGGAAAATTCCGCCGCTATTTTGATCTGGACGGAGATGGTATTCCCCAAAGGACGGTGCCGGGAAACACCTATCCCAAGGCTGCCTATTTTACCCGTGGCTCGGGCCACGACTCCGACGCGCGCTACAGCGAAGACGAAAAGGACTATAAGGAGACCCTCGACCGCCTGAGTAGAAAGTTTGAGACGGCGCGCAAGGCGGTTCCTAAGCCCATCGTGGAGGTGTCTCCCAATATCAAGTCCGGCTTCATCTGCTTTGGTTCCAGTTACGAACCCACTCGGGAAGCTCGGGATCGACTCAGGTCTGAGGGCTTGGAATCCAATCACCTGTTGCTGAGGGCGTTACCCTTAGCGGATGAGGTAAAAAAGTTTGTTGCCGCTCATGAGGTCATCTATCTTGTGGAACAGAATCGCGATGGCCAGATGGCGGCAATCCTCAAAGCCGAATGGCCCGAACAGGGCTCCAAGGTTGTGAGCGTTCTCATTTACGACGGTCTCCCGGTAACCGCAGGCGAAATCGTCCGGCAGGTTCGGGAGTTTCTATCAACTTCGGGTAAAGAGGTAAAACAGTGGCCGCCCATAAGACCAATCGCGTCAATCTAACGGAAAAGGATTATCGTGGCGCCGAATCAACCATGTGTAAAGGGTGCGGCCACGATGCCATTTCAGCCTCTATCATTCGGGCCTTCTTCGATAGCGGTATCGACCCCCGCAAGGTCATCAAACTGAGCGGCATCGGTTGCTCCTCCAAGACGCCAGCTTACTTTCTCAGTCAATCCTTTGGATTCAATGCCGTTCACGGGCGAATGTCTGCGGTGGCCACGGGTGCCAATATCGCCAACCATTCACTCATTTCCATTGGCGTGTCGGGCGATGGGGACACCTCGGCCATTGGTCTGGGGAACTTTTGTCATATGATGCGCCGCAACCTGAACATTACTTACATCATCGAAAACAACGGTGTCTATGGGTTGACCAAAGGGCAGTTTTCGGCCACTGCGGATCGCGGCACCCGTATGAAGGGGGGCAAAATCAATCATATGCCCGCCATCGATCTGGCCGAGCTGGCCGTTAATTTTGGAGCTACCTATGTGGCGCGGAGCTTCTCGGGGGATCGGAAACAACTGGCTCCCCTAATTCAAGGGGCCTTGGCTCATAAAGGAAGTGCAATCTTGGATGTGTTGAGCCCCTGCGTCACCTTCAACGACCATGAGGGTTCCACCAAAAGCCTGAAGTATATCAAGGAAAACCTGGACCCACTTCATGATGTCGACTTCATTCCCTCTTTCGAAAACATTGAGGCGGATTATAAGCCGGGGACCGACCACGAGGTGGTCCTTCACGATGGCTCCCGCATTACCCTGCACAAGCTAAGAGAAAGCTACGATCCCACCAACAAGATGAACGCCTTGACCGCTATCCATGGTTCCGTCGCCGAAGGGAAATTCTTAACCGGCCTCATTTATTTTGATCCGGATTCTCACGACTTTGCCGAGGAGATGAATCTCTGCGAAATCCCTCTCGCCGATCTGGATCAAGACGAGCTCCAGCCTGCCCCTGAACTGCTCGACGAGATCAACGCCGAATTGATGAAATAATTAGTGGTGATGCTTCCTCTGGAGTCCTCCGTGTGCCAGGGCCAGGACATCGGAGCGAGACAGCTTCTCACCCGCCAACAGACGCGGCAGAAGGACATCGAAAGCGCTCACCGGGTCATGAAGGACGCAGCCGGAAAGGCCTAGGATAGGCGTGTTTTTGAGGTGGGCCAGGAGAAACATCGAACCCGGCAGTACTGGAAACCCATGGCATACGACTTTGGCCCCGCTTCGTCTGACCCCTTCAGGGGTCTGATCGTCAGGATCCACAGACATCCCTCCGCTCACTAAGATCAGCTCCGCGCCTGCCGCATGGGAGTCGCGAATATGGGCTGCGATCTGATCGGGGTCATCGGGGGCTAATTTCTTCGCTGCCAAGTCAGTGCCCATCTCTTTAAGTTTTTGTCGAACCACCGGTTCGAAGCCGTCCTTGATACGGCCGGTAAATACCTCACTCCCAGTAACAATGAGATGGACCCGCCTGGAAGGGATCGGAAGGATGGAAGCAATCGGTTTATTTTTGCACAGGGATTCGGCTTTCTTGATCAGTGCCTCTTTGACAATGATGGGAATGGTTCGGGTCCCTGCCACCACCTCTCCTTTTTGCACATACTGTTTAGAAGGTAACGTGGACAAGATGAGATTCCCCAGCTCGTTGAAGCGGTAGAGAAGCTTTTCGTCGATGTTGAGTAACCCAGAGATCTCCGCCACCAGATTGACCCGACCTTCCACAGGGTCCGTCAGGCTAATTTGGGGCCCCGCGGCCGCTTGGGCCAATCTCCGGGCAGCGTCCTCCTCGTGCAGCTCGCCCTTTTCCAGGTCAATGATGTAGATGTGGGCCTTCCCGATGTCCAGCAGCTTGGCAACGTCCTGGCTTCTGATTACATGGCCGCGTCGGAAGGCTGGGCCCTTGTGTTTACCTGGTATGATTTCAGTAACGTCGTGGGCCAGGAGTGTCCCCACGGCCTCTTCGACGGGGATGATCTTAAGCATGCTCCTCCCTCACCTCTAGGTTAGGATCAATATAGACATGGGACCTCCTATTGTCCAGATTGCTGAGATCGCTGGAAAGATGCCCTTGAGAGTTGCGGGAAGCGTTTTAATTTGAGTGTGGTAAAAAAAGCTGGGAGCTTAGGGCCGGTGGGTGAGTCAGCCTCCCAGGGTGATCATCTCGATCTTTTTATGCCGCTTTGGGTTGTAGCCCGTGGAGGATTGCATAGCCTCTAGCCGTTCATCCGAATAACGGTCCTTTCTAGCTTTCCAGACGGCGGCGATAAGCTCGAGGATCTCTTCGTCCATGGACCCGTTTCTCAGCAGTCCTTTCAAGTCGTGGCCTATCTCAGAGAAGAGACAGGTCACTAATTTGCCGTCGGCGGTCAGCCTGGCTCGACTGCAGGTTGAGCAAAAGGGTTCCGTGACGGAGGCGATCACCCCAATGTCTCCGTGCCCGTCAACGAATTGGTAATCCACCGATGGCGCGCAGCCTCTGTCTCTGCCCGTTTCTTTCAAGGGGAAACGGGTGTGGATCATCTCGAGGATCTCCTTTTTAGAGAGAATGCGCTTCGAGGTCCAGTTATTGGAGTTGCCCACGTCCATGTACTCGATAAAGCGGATGGCGAACCCGTTCTCTCTGGAGAACTCCACCAGATTCAACACGTCGTCATCGTTGACTCCCCGTTCAATCACCGCATTGATCTTGATGGGGACCAAACCAACCTTCTGGGCCATAAAAAGGCCCTGCAATACTTTGTCTAGATCGCCCCGTTTGGTGATTCGTTTAAACTTATCGGCATCCAGCGTGTCCAGGCTCACGTTGATGCGGTTGAGCCCGGCGGATTTCAGGGACACGGCCTTTTCTGCGAGCAATGAGCCATTGGTGGTGAGAGAAATATCCTTGAGTCCATGGATGGGGGAGAGTTGGCCGATCAGCTTTTCGAGACTATGGCGGACCAGGGGCTCCCCACCGGTCAGGCGGATCTTTTCGACGCCCAATTGCACGAACAGACGGGTCAGCCTAGTGATTTCTTCGAAAGAGAGGATCTCTTTCTTGTTGATCCAGGTATATTCGTCAAAAGGCATACAGTAGGTGCAGCGGAAATTGCACCTGTCCGTGACGGAAATCCTCAAGTCCCTTAGGGGTCTGTTGAAGGTGTCGGTTAACACGCTTTCTAATATGCAGGAAAAGGGCTGTGGAGGCAAGCCTACGCAAATGACTTCATTGTGTACGGTCCCGAAAAAAGGTTGCTCCCTGCTGAAACGGAGGTTGTTTTTTAATGCAGTAACGGTATGTTAGAATACATTTTTCTGAGCGGGCCGAGGATATGGAAGATCTCATCGAACAATATGAGAACCATTTACGCAGCGAGCGCCATGTTTCCCCCCATACCTTGAGAAACTATATGAGCGATCTGAGGCAGTTTCATCAGTTTGTCAAATCTGCAGGCATCCGGGAGGAAAAGACAGGCGAGGGGGTGTTCCAGTGGGCGGATGCCCACCAGGTGAGGGCTTATCTTGGCGCCAAGGCCAAGGTATGCCGGAAAAGCTCCCTTGGCAGAAAGGTTGCCGTACTTAAGAGTTTCTTTCGGTATCTCGTAAGGGAGCGGTATCTCCAGCGTGATCCGCTTTTGGGCTTTGGCAGCCCCAAGCAGGAGAAACCGCTGATGACCTTTCTTTCCGTAGACGATGTCTTCCGATTGTTGGATGGCGTTCTGGGATCGGGCCCGTTAGAGATTCGGGACCGAGCGGTTCTGGAGGTCCTATACTCTACGGGGATACGGGTCAGCGAGTTGGTGGGTTTGAATTGGGGTGACATTGACTTCCAGTTGGGTATTATCAAGGTCGTTGGCAAAGGTTCCAAGGAACGAATCGTCCCTATTGGTGAGGTAGCACTGGGTGTCCTGCGAGACTGTGCCATGGAACAAGAGAAAAAATGGCGGCGACCTTCCAAGGGGCAAACGGCGGTCATTGTGAACCGTCAGGGTAACAGGATTACAACTCGAAGCGTTGGGCGGATTATGGCAAAGCACTTGCGGGCTAGGGGAATAGCAGTTCAAATAGGACCCCACGGGCTCCGCCACACCTTTGCCACGCATTTGCTCAATAGCGGTGCTGACCTGAGGGTGATCCAGGAACTCCTAGGTCATGCGAGTCTGTCCACGACCCAGCGGTACACTCATGTAAACTTGGATCATCTCACAGCGGTGTATGACCGTTCTCATCCGCGGGCGTAATGAGGGAGATTTGAAGTAAACGATGTTTCAAGGGACGACGATACTGGCTGTTCGCCATGGGGGTCGAGTGGTGGTGGTAGGAGACGGGCAGGTGAGCCTGGGACAAACGGTGATGAAGCACGGCGCCAGGAAGGTGCGTAAGATCTACCATGACCGGGTCATTGCCGGTTTTGCCGGGGCTACGGCCGATGCCTTTACCCTATTCGAAAAATTTGAGGCAAAGCTGGAGCAGTATAACGGCAATCTTAGACGGGGTGCCGTGGAGCTCGCTAAGGATTGGCGAACCGATCGCGTACTGAGGAGGTTAGAGGCCCTACTGGTGATTGCGGACATGGAGGGTTCGCTGGTGGTCTCGGGAGTTGGGGATGTGGTGGAGCCCGACGACGGTTTGATTGCCATTGGGTCCGGTGGGAACTTCGCTCTGGCTGCGGCGCGGGTCTTGGTGAAGCACAGCCAGCTTGACGCCCGGGCCATTGCCGAGGAGTCCATGAAGGCGGCCGCTGCCATCTGTGTGTATACCAACGACCAATTGACATTTGAGGAGCTATCTTAATCCCTATGAAAATGGAACCGAAAACAGCATCAACCCAGGGTGAGTTCACACCTCTTCCTACCCCGGTTATGACGCCTCGCGAGGTGGTGTCGGAACTCGATCGCTACATCGTGGGGCAGAAAGACGCGAAGCGGGCCGTGGCCATAGCGTTGCGTAACCGTTGGCGCCGCCAACTGGTACCTGAGGAACTCAGGGAGGAGATCGCTCCGAAGAACATTATTATGATCGGACCCACCGGAGTGGGGAAGACCGAGATCTCTCGCAGGCTTGCCAAACTGGCCCAGGCCCCTTTCATCAAGGTGGAGGCCTCGAAGTTCACTGAAGTGGGCTACGTGGGCAGGGATGTGGAATCCATCATTCGAGATCTCATGGAGCTAGCGGTGAACATGGTCAAAGAGGAGGAGAAACGAGTGGTGGAGATCAAGGCTAGAGAGTTGGCGGAGGAGAAGATCCTCGATCTTCTGTTACCCGCTGCCCCCACAAGTAAACTTCCTGGGGCGGCGGGAGAGGAGGCAGAAGCTCCTGGGACACGGGGGAAGCTCAAAAAGTTGCTGCGGGAGGGAAAACTCAATGACCGATCCGTGGAGGTGGAAATCACACGTACGGCCACGCCCATGGTAGAGGTCCTGACCCCTCAGGGGATGGAAGAGATGGAGTCTAACCTCAAGGAGATGTTTTCCAATCTCCTTCCCAAACGGACGAAGAAGAAAACCGTCAAGGTGCCAGAGGCTATAGAGATCCTCGCCCAGGAGGAGGCCGCCAAACTCGTGGATATGGATAAGGTGGTTGGCGAGGCGAACCGGCGGGTGGAGCACTCGGGTATCGTCTTCATCGATGAGATCGACAAGATTGCCGGGCGAGAATCCATGCAAGGGCCGGATGTCTCCCGGGAGGGTGTTCAGCGGGACCTGCTTCCCATTGTGGAGGGCTCAACGGTCAATACGAAATATGGGATGGTGAGGACCGATCACATCCTGTTTATCGCCTCTGGCGCATTCCACAGTTCAAAGCCATCTGATTTGATCCCTGAATTCCAGGGCCGATTTCCCATTCGGGTGGAGCTTAGCTCCCTGGGTAAGGATGATTTTGTCAGAATCCTCACGGAACCAAAAAACGCGTTGATCAAGCAGTACGTAGCCTTGCTTAAGACCGAAAGGGTGCATCTTTCATTCAAAGAGGATGCCATTGAAGAAATTGCTCGCATTGCCGCTCAGGTGAACGACAGGGCTGAGAATATTGGCGCACGACGGCTTCACACCATTATGGAGAGGCTGGTTGACGAAATCTCCTACTCGGCACCGGAGATGCCGGACAAAGAGGTCAACATCGACGCCCAATATGTAAAGGATCGCCTGAATCCAATTTTGCAGGATGAGGATCTGTCGCGTTACATCCTCTAGAGGTCGGAAGGAGCACGAGTCATGGAAGGTTGTTTGATGACCCCGTGCGAGGCTTCGTCAAAGTAAAGGCAGGCTTGGTGGAAGATTTTATTGGCAAGGCTGAGGTCTTGATGGAGGCGCTCCCCTATATTCGGCGCTTTTACGGGAAGACCTTCGTCGTAAAATACGGTGGAAGGGCCATGGTCGACGAGGAGCTCAAGGCTAGCTTCGCTCAGGACATGGTGCTCCTCAAGTATGTGGGCGTCCACCCGGTTGTGGTCCATGGGGGAGGGCCCCAGATCGATCAGACCTTAGCGAAGATGGGGGTCTCCAGCCGTTATGTGCGGGGGATGCGGGTCACGGACCCGGAAACCATCGACGTGATTGAAATGGTGCTTGTGGGCAAGGTCAACAAGGAAATTGTGGGGCTCATTAATCATCATGGGGGTATGGCGGTGGGATTGAGCGGCAAGGATGGGGGTCTCATCCTCGCGCGCAAGATGAGTGTAACGGTTGCCTCTAACGACAAGGAAGAGAGCTCTGAGATCATCGATATTGGCATGGTGGGCGAGATTATCAGGATCAACCCGTTGCTGATCAACTCGTTGGATGAGAATAAATTTATCCCGGTCATTGCCCCCGTTGGAGTGGGCGAGCAAGGAGAGACCTACAATATCAACGCCGATCTTGTGGCTGGGCACACCGCCAGGGCCCTGGGGGCCGAAAAGCTCATCCTGCTCACGGATGTGGATGGGGTCAAAAACAAGAAGGGAGAGCAGTTGAGCACGCTAAAGGTGAATCAGGCCCGTAAGATGATTAACGAAGGAGTGGTGGCAGCTGGGATGATCCCAAAGGTGGAATGCTGCATCGATGCCCTGGAGGGCGGAGTGGGGAAAACCCACATCATCGATGGGCGGGTCAAGCATGCCGTATTGTTGGAAATCTTTACCCAGGCGGGAGTCGGGACGGAGGTCGTCCTCAAGTAAGGGATGAAGAACCAGGATGTCGTAGAGCTGACTCACCGATACGTGGCACAGACCTATACGCGCTATCCCATCGCATTGGTGCGGGGAAAAGGGGTCAAGGTCTGGGATGCGGACGGAAAACAGTATCTGGATTTTGCCGCTGGCATCGCCGTCAATAGCCTGGGACACAATCATCCCGCAGTGGTCCGCGCGATCCAGCGTCAGGTGAAGAACCTCATTCACGTATCCAATCTCTACCATATTGCCCCGCAGTCGGAGCTTGCCCGAGACCTCTGTCACCGATCCTTTGCGGATCGGGTTTTTTTTTGTAATAGCGGCGCCGAAGCGAACGAGGCCGCCATTAAGCTGGCCCGGCGCTATGGTGCGGAGCGCCTGGGAGGGAAGTACGAGATTCTCTCGATGCTGAACTCTTTTCATGGCAGGACCTTGGCCACTTTGACGGCGACGGGGCAAGAAAAGGTACGCCTTGGGTTTGATCCGCTACCGCCGGGTTTCCGTCAGGTCCCCTACGGTGACGTGGATGCCGTGGAAGGCGCCATTGGCGGAAAAACCGCCGCCGTCTTGGTGGAGCCCATACAAGGTGAAGGGGGAGTTGTGGTCCCTCAGGAGGGTTATCTTCAAGGGTTGAGGGAGCTGTGTAACAACAGGGGGCTCCTGCTAATCTTTGACGAGGTTCAAGTGGGCATGGGCCGTACGGGTAAGCTCTTTGCCTATGAACACTTCGGTGTGGAACCCGACATCATGACCCTGGCGAAGGCCTTGGGGGGAGGGCTTCCCGTGGGAGCCATGCTGGCGAAGGAAGAGGTAGCCTCTAGCTTTGTCCCAGGGACCCACGCGTCCACGTTCGGAGGTAATCCTTTGGTCTGCTCGGTTGCCCTCGCTGTGCTAAAGACGCTAGTCCGGGACGGGGTGCTACGAAACTGCGTCAAGATGGGCAAGGTCCTCTGCCAAGGGCTCCAGGCCCTCAAGGAACGTTTCGGTTTTATCCGGGACATCCGCGGGAAGGGGTTGATCTTGGGGGTAGAAATCGACGGGGATGCAAGTAAGATCGTGGCGGAATGCCTTCAGGCAGGACTGTTGATCACCATTGCGGGGCATAATAATGTTCTGCGTTTTCTTCCCCCCTTGACCGTGAGTAAACGAGACATCGACCGCGGGTTGGCAATTTTTGCAAAGGTCCTGGCGCGCCAATAGCAGGCGGCCTCCATCCTCAACGATGAAAAAGAGAGATCTTCTGAGCCTAAGGGACCTCAGCCGAGGGGAAGTGAACGATCTGTTCTCCCTTGCCCGCAAACTCAAGCGGAGACCAGCACGGGGAAAGTCCGGGTTGTTGACGGGACGGATCTTGGCCCTAGTCTTTGAGAAGCCCAGTCTGAGGACCCGGGTCAGCTTTGAGGCCGGTATGCTGGAACTGGGGGGACACGCGATTTATTTGGGGCTTGAGGAGATCAATCTTGGGGTGCGGGAGAGCCCCATGGACTGCGCCCGGGTTTTGAGTCGTTGGGTGGATCTCATTGTGGTCCGGACGTTCTCCCAGGAGACCCTGAAGGAAATGGCAAGTTATGCTTCGGTCCCAGTGATCAACGGCCTGACCGACCTGTTCCATCCCTGCCAGGTGCTGGCGGACTGTTTCACGCTTTTAGAGCGCAAGGGAAGTCTCGAAGGGTTAAAAATCGCTTTCGTTGGGGACGGGAACAACATCGTCCATTCATGGATGCAGGCTGCGGAGAAATTTCCTTTTTCATTTTTCCTTGCCTGCCCTAAAGACTACGGGCCGGATCCGGAGATCACACGGGCCGCAAAGGAGAGCGGTGCGCATGTGACGGTGACCCATGATTTGGAGGAAGCCGTGCGGGGGGCTGATGTAGTCTACACGGATGTTTGGGCGAGCATGGGGCAGGAAAAAGAGGTGGAGGTGAGGCGCAAAGTGTTCCAAGACTATCAGGTGACGGGGGAAGTGGTTGCTATGGCAAACAAAGAGGCCCTCGTGATGCATTGCCTCCCTGCCCACCGGGGAGAAGAGATCGCCCATGACGTTCTGGAAGGCCCGCACTCCGTTGTTTTCGATCAAGCGGAGAATCGCTTCCACGTGCAAAAGGCCATCATGGTTTGGATCTTGGGACAGATGAAGGGATCCACCCGTAAAAAGACGATGGGA
>Ga0114947_10000666_pt1 | contig 12152 bp, 9 predicted proteins | sample CR02metaG_FD_99656 | JGI IMG/M metagenome (GOLD analysis project Ga0114947, IMG submission 99656) | Deep subsurface microbial communities from Mariana Trench to uncover new lineages of life (NeLLi) - CR02 metaG | ecosystem: Environmental > Aquatic > Marine > Ocean trench > Sediment ...
ACGCCGCCCGCGTTGCTCACCACGCGGATCCCCCGGGCGATCAGATCCGGCGCCAGATCGATCATCAGGTCCACGAAGTCCCGCGCGTAGCCGAAGGCCGGGTCCCGCTCCCGCTGCTTCTGCAGGATGGACATCGTGATCTCGGCCAGGTAGTCGAGCATCAGGTAGTCGATCGGCCCGCGCCGGACCTGCAGCTTGGGAGCCTCCTGCCAATCTCCCCAGAATCCCTGCCCGGAGCCCACGCGCACGGTCCGATCAGGCATCGTCGGGCAGCGTGAAGGCGCCGATGTGCGGCGCGGGGTTGTTGAGGGCGGCGCGCAGCGCGAGGTCGAGAACGCCACGCGTATCCTCCGGCGTGATGATCGCGTCGACGAAGCCGCGGGCCGCCGCGTAACGCGCATCCATCTGCTGGTCGTACTCGGCCCGTGTGCGCTCGATCGCCTCCGCTGTCTCCTGGTCCAGCTCGCCACCGCTCGCGGCCGCGTCCAGCTGCGGGCCGTAGATCGCCCGCGCCGCCGCCTCACCCTCCATCACGCCCATGCGTCCGGTCGGCCAGGTGAAGATGAAGTCCGGGTCGAATCCCTGTCCGGCCATCGCGTAGTATCCGGCGCCGCTCGCGTGGTTGACGGTCAGCACCAGCTTCGGGACTCGGGCGGTGGCCATCGCCTCCACCATGCGGGCGCCGGCCCGAATGATCCCGGAGTGCTCCGCCTCGGTGCCGACCATGAACCCGCTCACGTCCTGCACGAAGAGCAGCGGAATGCGGTGCCGATCACAAACGTCCATGAAGTACGCCGTCTTCTCGGCCGTATCGGTGTAGACGATGCCGCCGAACTTGGGCGGGCCGCCTTCCTTGACCCGAAACATCCCCCGACGGTTCGCCAGCACGCCGACCGATCTCCCCTCCAGCCGGGCCATCACCGTCATCAGCTCGGGCGCGTAGTCGGCCTGGAACTCGTCCCACCCGCCACCATCCAGGAACGTGGCCAGCACGGCTTCCATGTCGTACGGCTGCCGGTGATCGTCCGGCATCAGCTCGTACGCCTCTTCGGCGGCGCGCTCCGGCTTCGTCGCGTCGTTCTGCGGAGACGGCATCCGGGACGCCGGAAGCTCGGTGACGAGCTCCCGGAGGCGCTCGATGCACTCCTGGTCGTCCTTCACCCGGTAGTGCGCCACCCCACTCACCCCGGTGTGCGTGGCGGCGCCGCCCAGCTCCTCCGCGTCGACCTCCTGGCCCGTCGCCCCTTTCACGAGGTTGGGACCGCCCAGACCCATGAAGCTCGTGCCCTCCACCATGATGATCACGTCCGACAGCGCAGGCAGATACGCTCCGCCCGCTATGCACGGCCCCATCACCGCCGAGAGCTGCGGCACCTCCAGGTAGTGGCGCATGATGGAGTTGTAGTAGAAGATCCGACTCGCGCCGTACTTGCCCGGGAAAACACCGCCTTGGAAGGGAAGGTTCACGCCGGCCGAGTCCACCAGGTAGACGATCGGGATGCGACACCGCATCGCGATCTCCTGCGCGCGGAGCATCTTCGTGATCGTCTCCGGCCACCAGCTCCCCGCCTTCACGGTGGCATCGTTGGCCACGATCACGACCTCCCGGCCACACACCTCTCCGAGTCCCGTGACCACACCGGCGGCGGGTGCACCCCCATCGTACTGATCGTGGGCGACCAGCAGGCCGATCTCGAGAAAGCCTCCGCCAGGATCGATGAGCGCCTCGACCCTCTCGCGCGCGGTCCACTTCCCCTGGGCGTGCTGACGGTCGATCTTCTTGGCCCCGCCACCCTGCCGGATGCGCTCTTCGAGCGCCCGCAGCTCGGGCACGAGTTGCCCCATCCGGGAGGCGGCGACCGTCGTCATCCGGCCTCCGGCGCGTCCGCCGCCGCGGCGGCGTCCCGTGCCTCCACCCAGGAGGAGATGTACTCGGCGGCCTCAGCGGTGGTGGTGCCCGGGGTAAAGAGCCGGCCGACACCGATCTCCCGCAGTGCTTCGGCGTCCTCGGCCGGAATGATCCCGCCCCCGGTGATCAGCACGTCGCCCATCCCCTGCTCGTCCAGAAGCTGCTTCACCTTTGGGAACAGCGTCATGTGGGCGCCGGAAAGAATGGAGAGCGCGACCACATCGACGTCCTCCTGGAGGGCCGTGCTGGCGATCATCTCCGGAGTCTGGTGCAGCCCGGTGTAGATGACCTCCATCCCGGCGTCACGGAGCGCGGCGGCGATCACCTTCGCGCCGCGATCGTGCCCATCCAGGCCAGGCTTGGCCACGAGAACCCGTATTCTGCGCTCCGCCATGCCCCTTAACAACGTCCCGGCAAAGTGATCCGTCGTCCCGCGCGGTGCCGCGCCGCCCGAGGCGTCCTCGAGTCACACGGTTCGGCAGGCCAAGTTATCGGCGCCGAGCCAGCGGCTGCAACGAGGCGACGCGTGGTAGCCCGGTGGGACGCCAAACGAATATCTTGAGGGCAGATGGCTACGCTCTCCATATCGCCGGAATCGTATCGCCCCGGACGTCGGAGCGCCCGGGGCAGCGGGTGCGAGCGCGCGTGATGCCCTTCGGTGTCCGCAGCTCGCGTCGGAACCTCCTGCTCAGCGCGGCCGCCTTCGTCATCATCGTAGCGGGGATGCGGGCCGCAGCGGGGATCCTGGTTCCCTTCTTTCTCGCGGTGTTCATCGCGGTCCTCTGCTCCGCCCCGCTCGGCTGGCTGCAACGCATCGGCGTGCCGCGCGCGATCGGCGTGGCGTTGGTCGTGCTCGGCCTGCTCGGAGTGGGGAGCATGGTCACGACGGTGGTCGGCTCCTCGGTGATCGACTTCACACGCAGCCTCCCGTTCTACCAGCGCCGGCTCCAGTCCGAGGCGCAGGCGCTGCTGATCTGGCTCGAGGGGCGGGGCATCGACGTCGCCGAGGACTTCTTCCTGAGCTACTTCGACGTCGGAAGAATCCTGCAGCTCGCGGGAGGCATCCTCACGGGCGTGCGCGCGATGCTGACCAACGGGATCCTCATCCTGTTGACCATGATCTTCATCCTCGTCGAGATGGCAAGCTTCCCGGTAAAGCTGCGCGCGGCACTCGGCGAGTCCAGCGCCACGTTCGCGTACGGCACCTTCGCCCGGTTTGCGGAAGATGCGCGGAAGTATATCGGAATCAAGACGCTGATCAGCCTCGCCACCGGAGCGCTGGTAGCGGTGTGGCTCGGCCTGCTCGGCGTCGAGTACTCGCTGCTGTGGGGACTCCTCGCGTTCCTTCTCAACTACGTGCCGACCATCGGCTCCTTCATCGCTGCGATCCCCGCCGTCCTCTTCGCGTTTCTCCAGCTCGGTCTGGGCAGCTCGCTGCTGGCGGTCCTCGGTTATGTCGTCATCAACACGCTGCTGGCGAACGTGATCGAGCCACGGGTGATGGGCCGAAGCATGGGCCTCTCGACGCTCGTGGTGTTTCTCTCCCTCGTCTTCTGGGGTTGGGTGCTGGGCCCGATCGGCATGCTGCTTTCGGTGCCGCTCACGGTGATCCTCAAGCTGGCCCTGGAAGGCCAAGAGAGAACGCGCTGGATGGCGGTGCTACTGGGACCCGCATGCCCGGACGAGGAGGTGTGCCCGCCCGAAGAGATGCTCCCGGCCGAAGAGATGCTCCCGGCCGAAGAGGCGCCGCCGGTCGACTAGGAGGTCGCTGAAGAACCCTGGTGGGTCGCGCGCGACAGTCGCTGTCGCGCCTGTTACCGTCTTGTGAGTCGAAGACAAGGAACGAGGAGGCAGGCGATGCGGGAGTATCGTCGACGACGAGTGACGCCGTATTCGGCCACAATCCCCATGCGCCCTTCGGGTTACGGCGGAGTGGGTCCATCTCCGGCGTTGGCGCTCCTCCCCGATACGCACGGTATCGCGTCGTCGCGCCGCCTTGGATCTGTGGGGGTACCCGCCGCAGGCGGGTCCGGCGCTCGTAACGCGACCCGCCAGGGTTCTTCAGCGATCTCCTAGAAGCTGACGGGCTCCTTGAAGCGCCCATACACCGCCTCGAGCGCCGAGCGGATCTCGCCCAGCGTCGTGTAGGCGCGCGCGGCGTCCAGCATCGGCGGCATCAGGTTCTTCTCCTCACGCGCCGCTTCGGCCAGCCGCTCCAGGCACCGAGCCACGACCGCCTCGTCGCGCCGCGCCCTGAGCTCGGAGAGACGCCGGCTCTGCTTCTCGCCAGCCTCCTCTCCGATCCTGAGGATCTCCATCGCTCCGTCGTCGCTCTCGACGAAATCGTTTACACCCACGATGACGCGGGCACCGGCATCCGCCTCCCGCTGGAAGCGGCTGGAGGAAGCCGCGATCCGGCTCTGGAAGTAACCCTTCTCGATTCCCGCTACGACCCCGCCCACCGCATCGATCTCCTCGAAGATCTCCTCGGCTTCCCGCTCGAGCTGATCGGTCAACCATTCGACGTAGTAGGACCCGGCGAGAGGATCGATCGTGTTGGCGACGCCGGTTTCGTACGCCAGGATCTGCTGCGTTCGGAGAGCCACGCGCACGGCATGCTCCGTCGGCAGCGCCAGGGTCTCGTCCATCGCGTTGGTGTGTAGGGACTGCGTGCCGCCCAGCACGGCCGCCATCGCCTGGTACGCCACCCTCACGATGTTGTTGTGCGGCTGCTGAGCGGTCAGCGTGACGCCCGCGGTCTGTGCGTGGGTGCGTAACTTCCAGCTCTTCGGGCTGGACGCTCCGTACACATCCCGCAGGTGCCTCGCCCAGATCCGCCGCGCCGCCCGGAACTTCGCGATCTCCTCGAAGAAGTCGTTGTGAACGTCCCAGAAGAAGGAGAGGCGCGGGGCGAAGCCGTCGACATCCAGCCCCCTTGCGATCCCCTCCTCCACGTACGTGAAGCCGTTCTTCAGGGTGTAGGCGAGCTCCTGCGCAGCCGTGCCGCCTGCCTCCCGGATGTGGTAGCCGGAGATGGAGATCGTGTTGAAGCCGGACGCGTGCTCGCTCGACCACTCGAAGACGTCGGTGATGACCTTGAGCGCGGGCCCCGGCGGGAAGATCCAGGCGTGCTGCGCCATGTACTCCTTGAGGATGTCGTTCTGGATCGTTCCCCGAACGCGCTCGGCGGGCACCCCTTGCTTCTCGGCCGCGACGAGGAGGAAGCAGTACAGCATGACCGCCGGGCCGTTGATCGTCATGGAGACGGACACCTCTCCGAGAGGGATCCCGTCGAACAGCGTCTCCATGTCGGCCAGGCTGGAGATGGCCACACCGCACTTCCCAACCTCGCCTTCCGAGAGCGGGTCGTCGGAGTCGTAGCCCATGAGCGTCGGGAAGTCGAACGCGACGGAGAGACCCGTCTGCCCATGCTCGAGGAGGAACTTGAAGCGCTCGTTCGTCTCCTCGGCGGTGGCGAAGCCCGAGAAGAGGCGCATTGTCCACAGCTTCGTCCGATACATGCTGTGGTACGGGCCCCGCGTGAACGGATACTCGCCCGGGAGTCCGAGCTCCCGGAGGTAGTCATCGTCGGCCGTGTCCAGCGGCGTGTAGAGCGCCTTCACCGGGCGCCCCGAGACCGTCGTGAAGTCCACGTCCTCGCGAAGCCGGCTTTGGGCGTACTCCGCCTCCCACTGCCCAAGGCGCTCCTCGAGCCGTCGCAGCTCCTCGCGCCTTCGCTCGATCTCGCGCTCGAGCTCCTGCTTCGCCTTCGCTCCGTCGGTCAGCACGCTTCTCATACCGCTCGTCCTACCGCTGCGGGCGCTTCACCGTTCCGGAGAGCTCTCCCAGACGCCGGACGACCCGGTACGGAGTGATCCGACCCGCCAGAAGGTCGGGCAGGAACTCCGCCTTGCGCTCCTCCCACGCTTCGATGGCGGCCTTCTCGGCGCGGCGGACCAGAATCCGGCGCGTCTGATCGAGAAGTGAGAGGCGCCTCCGGCGCTCCAGTTCGCCCGATTCCCGAATCCAGGCGAAGTGCTCGTCGAGCGCGCCGGCAAGCTCGGACACCCCTCTCGCCTCGGTCGCGACCGTCTTGAGAACCGGCACGTCCCAGCCGCTATCGGCCGACGTCCGTTCCACCACCGTGGGTGCGCCGCCGGGAGCGATCCGAGCGTGATGGCGCGGGATGCCGCGCAGCGTGTTCCCGGAGCGAATCGCCTTCATCACCTCGATTTCCTTGACGAGCAGGTCCGCTCCGGGACGATCCGCCTTGTTCACGCAGAACACGTCGGCCACCTCCATGAGCCCGGCCTTCATCGCCTGCACGCCGTCTCCAGACTCCGGAACCAGCACGACCACCGTCGAATCCGCGGTGCCGGCGATCTCGAGCTCGGATTGGCCGACGCCCAGCGTCTCGAGGATCACGCGATCGAACCCGAAGGCATCCATCAGGTCAGCCGCCTCACTCGCGGCCGTGGCGAGGCCGCCGAGCGAGCCCCGGCTCGCCATGGAGCGGATGAAGATGTGCTCCTCCAGCGCCAGCTCGACCATGCGGATCCGGTCGCCCAGAAGCGCTCCGCCCGTATACGGGCTCGTCGGATCGACGGCGATGATCGCCACGCGGCTTCCGGCGTCGCGCATGAGTCGGGCAAGCTCCGCCGTCAGGGTCGACTTCCCCGCCCCGGGAGGGCCGGTAACGCCGATCCGCCGGGCGCTCCCGACTCCTTCCCGCAAAGCTTCGAGCAGCTCCTCGAAGCCCGGCGCCTGATCCTCCACCACGGAGATCGCGCGAGCCAGCGCGCGTTCGTCCCCGGCGCGAAAGGCCTGAATCAAGTCCCGGTGACCGTCCACCGGCCTACAGAAGGAAGGCGGACGCGAGGCCCAGGAGAAGGAAGAAGCCGCAGAGGTCGGTGAGCGCAGTCACGAAGACGGAGGAAGCCACCGCGGGATCCACGCCGATGCTCTCCAGGAAGATCGGCATGAAGCCGCCCATGGTCGACCCGACGACCAGGTTCCCCCACATCGCGAGCATCACGACCAGCCCGAACACGGCGTCGCTCACCAACAGAAGGCCGGCCAGAGCGACGATGCCCCCGATCAGGAATCCATTGATCAGACCGACGGTCAGCTCCTTGCGGACCACCGACCACCGCTCGGTCAGCGACTCGTCGGAGAGCGCGATCCGGCGGATCGTCACGGCGAGGGCCTGGGTGCCGGAATTACCGCCGAGGCCGGCGATCATCGGCATCACCGCCGCGAGGATCACCATTCGCTCGATCGTCTCCCGAAACACGAAGACCACGGAGGCCCCCATGAGCGCGGTCAGGAGGTTCAGCGCGAGCCACGGAAGGCGGCGGCGCGCCGCGTCCAGAGTGCCGCCCCGGAGCTCCTCCTCCTCAGAAACGGCGGCGAAGCGCAGGATGTCCTCGGTCGTCTCGGCCTCGATCACGTCGATCACGTCGTCGAACGTGATCCGGCCGACGAGCCGGTCCAGCTCGTCCACGACCCCGATCGACGCAAGGTTGTACCGCGAGAGGATGCGGCCCACCTCCTCCTGGTCCATGTCCACGGGCACGACACCGGCGGGCTGCTCTGTGAGCTGGGTGATCGGCGCCTCCGGATCCGCCAGAACGAGGTCCTGCAGCGTCGTCACGCCACGGAGTCGCCTGTCGGAGCCGACAACGAAGATCGTGTAGAAATCCGGGACGTCCCGGGCCTGGCGGCGAATCTCGAAGAGGGCCTGCCCCGCGGTGATGTCGAAGGGCACCGCGACCAGCTCGCTCGTCATGATGCCCCCGGCCGTGTCCTCCGCATAGTGGAGGAGTTCCTCGATGGCGCTCGAGTCCGGCAGGGAGGCGAGGACGCGGGCTTGTTCCTCCGGTTCCAGCTCGCCGATCAGGTCGGCCGCGTCGTCGTCGGGCATCTCCTCGACGACTTCGGCCAGCCTCCCCGGCTCGAGCTGCGCAAGCAGCTCCTCGGGTCGCTCGACGCCCTCCATCTCGGCGAGAGCTTCCGCGGCGACCGCCGGCGGCAGGAACTCCAGGACCTGCACCCGCTGGGCCTCCTCGAGTCCCTCGAGGATGTCGGCGAGGTCACTCGGATGGACGTCCTCGACGAGCTTCGCAAGCGCGTGCGTGTCGCCCTTGCGAAGCAGCTCGCTGAGGCGCTCGGCCTGCTCTTCGATCTCCGCGGTTCGCTCGCTCACCCTACCTACCTGGCCTCCTCATGCCCGACGGTGGCCTCACGACCGATCCCCCGTCAAGCGCTCCACGATCCTCTCCTGGAGCCGGAACATGGGAGAAGCGTAACGTTCCTCGCCTTCCTCGTGCTCGTGCCCGAGGAGGTGGAGAACCCCGTGCACCACCAGGCGCACCAGCTCTTCCACCTCCGGGATCCCAAGCGCCCCCGAGGCCCCCTGAGCCAGGGCCGGCGAGACATAGACGTCGCCCAGCAGCTCGTCGCCGACGGCGAGGTCGAACGCCATCACATCGGTGGCGTGCGCCACCCCCAAGTATCGGCGGTTCAGATCCCGGATCTCGAGCTCGGAGACGAAGGTGATATAGAGCTCTCCGTCCAGCGGGCGATCCGCGGTCGCGAGCACGGCGATCGCCGCTGCCTCGAAGAGAGCCCCGGATCCGGCCGCGGCCGGCCATTCCTCCAAGCGGTTGATCTGGATGTCGACGCTCACCGACCGTGGTCGTCGCCGCCGGGCTCTGCCACCACCGGGCGCTCCACCTCCCCGGGATACTCGACACGCTGGTGGTAGAAGCTCGTCAGGGTCTGGGCGAACTCGGCCTTGATGCGGTCGAGCTCGTGCAGCGTCAGCGGGCACTGATCGAGCTGGCCATCTCGGACGCGCGCGCTCACCAGCCCGTCGATCAGGGAGCGAATCCGCTCGGGCGAGGGATCCTGCAGGGTGCGGGTCGCTGATTCGACCGCGTCGGCGAGCATGACGATCGCCGTCTCCCTGGTCTGCGGCTTCGGACCCGGATAGGTAAAGTCCCACAGGTCGATGTCGAGGTCAGGCTCCTGCTCTCGAGCCTTGTTCAGGAAGTACGAGATCGTCTGCGTGCCGTGGTGCTCGCAGATGAAGTTCTTGATGGCGGGGGGCAGACGCGCCTCCTCGGCCAGCCGGAGTCCCTCCCTCACATGCTCCTTGATCACCTCCGCACTGCGCGACGGACGCAGACGGTCGTGGGGGTTCCTTCCGCTCGGCTGATTCTCCACGAAGTACTGCGGCTGCTTCGTCTTGCCGATGTCGTGGTAATACGTGCCCACCCGAGCGAGCAGTGCGTTGGCACCGATCGCCGTGCAGGCGGCCTCCGCGAGGTTCGCCACGCCGATCGAGTGCGCGTACGTGCCCGAGGCCTTCTTCGCGAGCTGCCGGAGAAGCGGGCGATTCAGGTCCGAGAGCTCCAGCAGGGTCTGGTCGGTGGTGATGCCCGTGAAGCTCTCCAGAGCGGGCAGCAGCCCCCCGATCACCAGGACCGTGCACAGCGTCGCGTTCAAGGCGCCCAGGGCCGTCGTGGTCAGGAGCTCACGGGCCGGCAGCGAGAACAGGAGGACGAGCGCGAGCTGGGCGACGACGTAGGCGCCCGTGATCACCGCGATGAGGACCCAGCTGTCGGCCCGCCGCCGGAGGCCGCGGATGCTGGTCGCGGCCGCCGCACCCGCAGCCAACGTCAGGAACACCGTGCTGAGACCGGAGAACGCCGTCTGTCCGGCAAGCAGCGCCGCGATGATCATGACCGTTACGAGAGCGAGCAGGCCGTCATACAGGGCGCCGATCAACAGGGCGGCGATGGCCACGGGGATGAGAGCGGGGGACAGGTCGGCACGCGCCACAACGCTGGCCAGTACCAGCACGACGAGGACCAGACCCACCACGATCGAGAAGCTGCGCTCGTTTTCGTACACCTCTCTTCGCCGGTGCAGGTAGAGCACGCTGCCGAGGATGACGAGCAGGACGAAGGCGTACAGCACCCCACCCGCGGTCCGCAGGAAGGAGCCCGCTCCGCTCGCGAGGCCCTGATCGATCAGCGCCGTGCGATAGGCCCGCAGCTTCTCGATCTCCTTGCGTCCCACCCGCTCGTGAGCGGTAACGATCCGTTCGCCCTCCAGGACGAAGCCCGCCGTCTCCTGCACGGCGTCGCGCGCCTGCCGCCGGGCGCGCGTCGTCGCTGCCTGATCCAGCGTGAGGCTCGGCTCCAGGTAGTGGACCACGAGCGTCTGAAACAGCTGCAGACCGTCGACGGAGAGGGAGGCCGGAGCGATCGCGGAAGCCTTCGCGTAGAAGCCGGCGACGTCCGTCAACGAGTCGCGACGAACGAGCCGGTCTCCGCCCTCTTCTCTCACGATCACCTGCGCCGAGAGGACTTCGGAAAGGTCCCGGCTCGACACCACCCCCCGCGGCAGCAGCCGCTCGTACGCGCTGACCAGAGCGTCCCGCAGCGCCCGCCGCCGGCCGCCGACCTGAAGATACGCCGCCTGCTCCATCGTCGGCACGGTCACGCCCTCGATCTCGCTGAGCATCAGCCGGATCGCGAGCGTGTCCTCGTCCGCGACGGCCAGCGCGCTGTCGAGACGGGCAAACAGGCCTCCCACCCGACCGGTCGTGCGCTCGACGGCTTCCGGGTCGAAGCTGAAGATCGGGGCAATGCCACGCTCCGCCTCGCCTCGCTCCAGCTGAAGGCGTTCCGGCGATTTCGGCACGTCGAAGGAGATCTCCGCGATGACGTCCTCCGAAGCGACCTGTCCCTGCTCCAGAAGCGCGGAATCCGGCAATGGCGCCCTGGGAAACAGGATCGGCATCAGGAACGCGATCCCGAGCAGGAGAAGGCCGCGGCTGCCGTGATGCAGGAGGTTGGATCGCCAGCCCGTGCCGGGGGGTCGCCCGATCGCGCGGATCGCCTCCCGCCAGCTCTCGGAGTACTGGGCGGTCGTCATTCGCCCACCTCCGTCTGGTCCTCCCGCGCACCGTACGCCCGGATGATCTCCTTCACCAGGCGATGCCTGACCACATCCCTCTCATCCAGGTAGACGAACGCGATCCCCTCGATCCCTTTCAACACCTCCTCGATGTCGAGAAGCCCCGAATCGGCCCTGCTAGGAAGGTCGATCTGCGTCTTGTCGCCCGTGATGACCGTCTTGGAGTTCAGTCCGAGACGGGTCAGGAACATCTTCATCTGCGCGACCGTGGCGTTCTGGGCCTCGTCCAGGATGAGGAAGGCGTCCGAGAGCGTGCGCCCTCTCATGTAGGCGAGAGGGGCGATCTCGATCGTTTGGTCGCTGATCGCTTGCCGCACCTTGTCCGGCGGCATCATGTCCTCGAGGGCGTCGTACAGAGGGCGCAGGTACGGGTCGACCTTGTCGCGGATGTCGCCGGGCAGGAAGCCGAGCGCCTCACCCGCCTCCACCGCCGGACGCGTGAGGATGATCCGCCGTACCCGCTTCAGGTGAAGGGCCTCCACGGCTCGGGCGACCGCCAGGTACGTCTTTCCGGTGCCGGCAGGCCCGATGCCGACGGCGATGTCGTGGTCGCGAATAGCGTCGAGGTACAACCGCTGCCCCTCCGATCGCGGCCGGATCAATTTGCGGGCATGCGGGAGGATTAGGGCCTCGGGCTCCTCCCGACCCTCCCCCACCGGCAGCCCCTCTCCCTCGAAGAGGCGCTCGACATCGGATACCGAGAAAGGCCTGCGTGTTCGCGCGCGCTCGATCATCCAGCGTGCTACAGGAGCGGCGCGCTCGACCGACTCGGGGGTGGCCGAAAGAATCAGCTCATCCCCTCGCAGGATCACGCGTGAGTCAGACAGCCGCGCCAGCTCGGCAAGGTAGGCGTCGTTCACGCCGGCCAGGAGGAGCTGATCGGCCCCCACGGCGTCGAGGCGCTCCTGCACGACCTGCGTCTTCGTCGACTGAGAGCTCACGGGCGCCCCGTCAGTCATCCTCGCATAGCTGGATATGCAGCCCGGCGAGATCATCCGGTTCCACGCGCGAAGGCGTACCCTCCATGAGACCGCGAGCGGTTGTCGTCTTGCGAAACGCGATCACGTCCCTGATCGATGGGGCCCCCACCATCATCGCGATCGTCCGATCGAGGCCCAGAGCGTAGCCACCATGCGGCGGAGCGCCGTAACGGAAGGCCTCCAGCAGGAAGCCGAACCGATCCTCCGCTTCCTCTCGCGTGAAGCCGAGCACCTCGAGGATCGCCCGCTGGATCTCCGGCTCGTGGCAGCGGATG
>Ga0114947_10000667_pt1 | contig 12150 bp, 9 predicted proteins | sample CR02metaG_FD_99656 | JGI IMG/M metagenome (GOLD analysis project Ga0114947, IMG submission 99656) | Deep subsurface microbial communities from Mariana Trench to uncover new lineages of life (NeLLi) - CR02 metaG | ecosystem: Environmental > Aquatic > Marine > Ocean trench > Sediment ...
GAAGTAGGATTCGCTGTATTGGCCATGGAGACACCGAGTAATCTCTCCATGGCCTCATTGAGTCCTTGCTGCTTCGGGTCTTTAGGATCTCCCTGGTGCTTTAGCTCTCATAGTCCGGTCCCAGTCTTGCACCTAGGATTGAATTGAACGACGCATTAATTGCGTTTGGCGCAGCATTCCATCCACGAGCTCATAACTGAGGCTTGGAACCAGAATTCTACCAATAGACATGGCCGTTACGTGCCGACTATCTCTGTGCATGTCATTGCCAGTAGAGGGTCTTCGCCCTATTGCCAAGTTCTTTGCCTTCACATAGTATCGCTACATAATAGCCTCCGATACTCGGATTTTGTTGGCCTGTTTTGCACTACGAATGAACTGACCTTTCTTAAGGAGGCTGTCGCTGTTTTTTTCTTTGCTGCCTGGTGAGTGGAGGCTACGGCATGAACTGTCCTCAGTGCCAGCAAGAGAATTCTGCAGGGGCTAAGTTCTGCAACGGTTGCGGCACCCGTTTAGAATTAGTCTGTCAGGCCTGTTCCCACACCAATCTCGCTGGGAGCCGCTTCTGCAACGAGTGCGGCAAGCCTCTGGATAGCGCCACTGCATCCGCGCCGGCACCAAAGTTTAGCTCTCTCCAGACCTACACTCCCAAGCACCTGGCCGAGAAGATCCTCACGTCCAAAAGTAGCCTCGAAGGGGAGCGAAAGCAGGTGACGGTACTGTTTGCTGACCTTAAAGGGTCCATGGAATTACTTGCTGACCGTGATCCCGAGGAAGCACGGAAGCTCCTCGACCCCGTCCTTGAACACATGATGGAGGCCGTCCACCGCTACGAGGGAACGGTCAACCAGGTGATGGGCGACGGGATAATGGCGTTGTTCGGTGCGCCACTGGCTCATGAGGACCATGCCGTACGGGGATGCTACGCCGCACTTCGTATGCAAGAGTCAGTAAAACGGTACGCTGAAGGAGTCCGACGCATCGAGGGTATTCCGATTCAAATTCGGGTTGGGCTAAACTCGGGAGAGGTGGTTGTGCGGTCAATCGGAAGTGACCTTCGTATGGATTACACAGCGGTGGGGCAGACAACACACCTCGCTGCGCGTATGGAACAACTGGCGACGCCTGGATCGATCCTACTCAGCGCCGATGCACTTAGATTGGCCGAGGGATACGTGCAGGTGAAAACGCTTGGTCCGATCCCGGTGAAGGGACTATCCGATCCAGTCGAAGTATACGAGGCGACGGGTGGGGGTGCTGTGCGTACGCGGCTTCAGGCAGCGGCCATGCGTGGATTCACTCGGTTTATCGGGCGTGACGCTGAACTGGAGCAGCTTCGGCGCGCACTTAAGCAGGCTAATGATGGTCGTGGACAGATCGTTGCCGTCGTGGGCGAGCCCGGGGTGGGCAAGTCGCGTCTCTTCTGGGAGTTCACCCATTCCCATCGCACCGAGGGATGGCTAATCATCGAAAGCGGGTCATCTTCATACGGCAAAGCCACGGCATACCTCCCGATCACGGATCTTCTCAAGGGGTACTTCAAGATTCAGGAGCGAGACGATCAGAGGGAAATTCGTGAGAAAGTTACCGGGAAGCTCTTAACGCTAGATAGAGCGTTGGAATCGATCCTCCCACCACTCTTGACGCTGCTCGACGTTCCCGTCGAGGACCCCCAGTGGCAGGCACTTGATCCGCCGCAACGCCGCCGTCAAACGCTCGACGCCGTTAAGCGTCTCCTGTTGCGAGAGAGTCAGGTCCAGCCTGTGCTGGTTGTCTTTGAGGATCTTCACTGGATTGATTCGGAGAGCCAGGCCTTTTTGGACAGCCTGCTTGAAAGCCTGCCAACAGCCCAGCTCCTGCTCTTGGTTAATTACCGCCCGGAGTACCAGCACAGTTGGAGCAGCAAGAGTTACTACACCCAGCTCAGGATCGACCCTCTACTGCCTGAAAACGCCCATGAGCTTCTCCATAGTCTCTTGGGGCGAGACGGAGGGCTTCAGCCGCTCAAGCGGCTCCTGATCGACCGGACCGGAGGAAACCCCTTCTTCTTAGAAGAGAGCGTTCGTACCCTGGTGGAGACCAAAGCGCTGGTCGGTGAGCGCGGGAGCTATCGATTGGCGAAAGATCTTACGAGCGTTCAGGTGCCGGCAACTGTCCAAGCGGTTCTGGCTGCCAGAATTGACCGGCTGCCTCCTGAGGACAAGCGTCTCCTGCAGTCAGCTTCCGTCATTGGAGAGAATGTACCTTTCACCCTGCTTCAGGCTGTCGTTGAGATGCAAGAAGAAGAGCTCCACAGTCACCTCAGCCGTCTTCAAGCTGTCGAGTTTCTCTATGAGACCAGCCTGTTCCCCGATCTTGAGTACACCTTCAAGCACGGCCTTACGCATCAGGTAGCGTACAACTCCATCCTGGCGGAGCGGCGGAAAAGCCTCCATGCCAAGATCGTGGAGGCCATCGAACGATTCTACCCTGAGCGGTTACCCGAACAGGTTGACCGGCTCGCCCATCACGCCTTCCGGGGGGAGAAATGGGGAAAGGCCGTGCCCTACCTCTATGAGGCCGGCGCCAAGGCGGCCGCGCACTCCGCCTACCGGGAGGCAGTTGTACACTTTGAGCAAGCACTGAGTGCCCTGAAACATCTCCCCGACAGTCGCGAGACGCTCGAGCAGGCCCTCGATATCCGGGTCGGGCTTGGTCCCGTACTGATGGCAACTAAGGGCTTTGGGTCCCCGGAAGTAGAGTCCTCCTACAACAGTGCACAGGAGCTGTGCGAGCGCATCGGGGAAACGAGGCAGCTGTTCCCGGTGCTTTGGGGGCTATGGATGACCAACAATTCGCGGGGACGGCACCAGACGGCACGAGAGGTGGGAGAGCACCTACTCGCCGTGGCTGAGCGTGAACGAGATGACTCGCTGCTGTTGCAAGCTCACCACGCGTTGTGGACCACCTTGTTCACGATTGGGGATCTGGCTCTCGCCAAAGTCCACCTGGAGCAGGGTCTTGCATTACGACCCCCAACAGCACCGCTCACATGCCTTCCGGTATGGCGGTCACGACCCCGGAGTGTGCTGTAAGGTCCATTCTGCGCTGACCCTATGGGTGCTTGGCTATGCAGATCAAGCAGCGGGCCATGCCCAAGACGCGGTGAGACTGGCCCGGGAACTGTCCCACCCACTCAGTATTATAATCGCGCTTAACAGCGCGGCCAGGACCCACTACCAGCGAGGGGAGTACCAAGACGCAGCGAAACACTCGAGAGCAGTAGTGGAACTCGCAACGGACCAAGGATCCTCGCAGTTGTTTGCATACGGGACGGCTTTCTTGGGAATTTTGAGGGTCGAGGAAGGGCATGGCGAAGAAGGGATGGCGCAGCTCGACGAGGCGCTCACCGCAATCAAGGGGGCGTCGCGGAGAGCCGCGGTGTTCATCCATTCACTGCTAGCCAAGGCGTGTGAGAAGGAGCGACAGACCGATAGGGGACTGGAGGCGGTAGCCGACGGGTTGGCGATGGGGGGGAATATATATGAACCAGAGCTTCTTCGACTCAAGGGTGAGTTGCTTCTAGGGCAGGCCGTCCCTGCGGTCCAAGACGCCGAAGCCTGCTTTCAAAAGGCCATTGATCTGTCCCGCCGCCAAAGCGCAAAGTCGTCAGAGCTGCGAGCGGTGATGAGCTTGAGCCAGCTGTGGCAACATCATGGTAAAAAGGAAGAAGCGCGGCGTATGCTGGCTGAGATTTACGGCTGGTTTACGGAAGGATTTGACACCGCAGACCTGAAAGAGGCAAAGGCACTACTCGAAGAGTTGTCGTAACAGACAGGTGACACCCATCTTCACTGCTGCTTTTCCCAGAATAGCTATCACTCCATCCCAAGATGCAATTAAACCCTTTAATTGATCCCATAGAACTAGATTGAAGGAGAATACCATCCAATTTTCACTCTGAGAGTATTAGCCAACAAAAGATTTGACCCGTTCCCTATTTCAAGCACGCCTAAGAGTCAAGGGGCTATTGCATCGAGCCGCTTGCGATTCCCTAAAACCTGCCCCGGTAGGGTGCCCGTGTGTTCGCCATTTTCCGTAAGGACCTCGCCGTTAACCAGGGTCATCTTCACCCCGAGGGCCTTCTGAATGAGGCGCCTTTCCCCACCCGGCAAGTCGTTTACCATCTCCGGCTCACATTCGCGTACCTCTTGAGGGTCAAAGAGGACCAGGTCGGCTGCCATGCCCGGACGGATCAGACCACGATCATGGAGTCCGAAAATCGAGGCAACCATGAACGTGAGTTTCCGTATGCCCTCTTCGAGACTCATGATCTTTCGCTCTCTGATCCAGTAGCCAAGGAAACGGGTGGCATAACCGTAGCCGGCATCATAGATCAGATGGGCTCCGGCATCTGATTGGCCCACCAGCGTAAAAGGGCTCCTTAGTATCTCTGCGACTGCCTCTTCATCGCCGTTAGTGCTCGATGTCTGGAACTCTGTCTCCAGGCCCTCCTCAAGCGAGAGATCAAGGAAGACATCGATGACATCTCTCTGCTGCATTCGGGCGATCTCCGCCACACTCTTGCCCTCGAGGTGGCGGTTTTTCTCCAGAGCGCTTTTGATCAGATAGACGAGATCCCAACGTCTTGAGAAACGCGAGGGCCGTTTATCCTCGACTGCCTCGTAACGCAGTCTCCGCCTGATCTGCGGGTCTCGGAGAAGCTCGGTTTTAACGTCACGGCCCTTGAACATGATCTCCTTCCAGCTCGGGAGGTCATCGAAGACCTGGGCGTTGTTCAGCGTGAAACGGTTGTTGAACAGCCGGGCGTTACACAGTGGATAAGAAGGCACCCCTTTGGACAGCGATGCCTGCGCTCCTTCAAGAAGCCTGAGGTAGAGGTCCGGATGACTCCAGCGATGGGCGATGGACTGCCAGATGACCGGCCTGCCCGATCGGACCGCAAGCCGCTCAAAGAATTGGATGCCCTGTTCCGCAGGGATGGAAATGCCTAAAGTCCCCTGAGAGATTTGGATCGATCCACGATTGAGCTCTCCCAGGACGCTCCCTAGCTCTAGAATCTCGTCATCAGTTGCTAGCCGACTGGGAATGGGTCTGCCGTCTGCACGCATGTGGACAGGATTTTGGTTAGTAGAGAAGCCGATTGCCCCTCCACCAATACCTTCACGCAAAATCCTCTTCATCTGCTCTATCTCGGAATCAGTCGCCGCTCGCTCCGAGGACTCCTCGCCCATGACAAACTGCCGCAGGGCACAGTGTCCCATCAGACTTGCCGTATTCACTCCCAGTCTTCCCCTGAGCCGGTCGAGATACTCAGGAAAGGTTGTCCACTCCCAGCTCACGGTCTCTTTGAGAAGAGGCAACGGCATCGCCTCAACGCGCACGAAGGTTCCAAGCACATTTTCCCTGTCTTCAGGGCGACAAGGTGCAAGGGCCAAACCGCAGTTGCCCGGAATCACGGTGGTCACACCGTGCCAGCATGAAGAGGTCGCAATTGGATCCCAAAGGAGCTGGGCATCCAGGTGAGTATGGAAGTCAATAAAGCCGGGGGCTACGGCAAGACCGTCTGCGTTGATCGTCCGACGGGCATTCCCGTTCAGCCGGCCGACCTCGACGACGCGGCCCCCACTGACTCCTACGTCACCCAGGTAAGAGGGGAGCCCGCTCCCATCATAAATGCGACCCCCCTTAATAAGTACGTCGAACGTCATGCTTTGCTGTCCTCACTCGCTTCACCCGTAAAGCCGTAGAAGCGCTGGGCGTTCTCACTCATGATGAGACGCTTATCCCCCTCTGAAAGGTCATCCCGCCCCAGGAAGATCTTAACCGTATTGGGCCAACTGCTGTCCCAGTGAGGGTAATCCGATGCGTAGAGTAACTTGTCTGCCCCAATCCGTCCGGCGACGTACGGTAGAGTGGACTCTTCGATTTCAAATGAATAGTAAAACCGGTCGCTGAGTAAATACTCGCTGGGTTTGCGTTTGAGGAGCGGGGCTTCTCTTTTCCCGCGTAGCTCGAACTCCTCGTCCATGCGATCCATGAGGAAAGGTATCCAACCACAGCCGGATTCCAGGGCGGCAACCTTGAGTTTGGGGAACTTCTCCGGGACGCCGGCGAAGACGAGCCCAGTCAGGGCTGCCATGCACTCGAAGGGAAACGACACAGTGTGCACGGCAATGAAGGTATCAAACCTCCCGTGCATCCGCTCCGACGCCCGGATGCCACCGTGGATTGCGAGCGGAACACCCAACTCCTCCACCTCCTCGTAGAACGGCCAGAACTGGCGTCTACCTATATCCTGGTCACGAACGTTCGTGGGCATCATGATGGCCACATGTCCCAGTTCCTTCACAGCACGGCGGGCCTCCTTGATGGAGGCATCCACGTCTTGTAGGGGGACGATGGCCACTCCTTTGAGACGCTTGGGATCGGTTGCGCAAAAGGCCGCCAGCCAATCGTTGTAAGCGCGAGCAATGTCAACCACCAGGTTAGTTTCCTTTTCCGCACTCAGGGAGAGGCGCGAACTCGGATAAATCACCTGGATATCGATGCCCTCGGCATCCATATCGGCAAGCTGAACGTGGGGGTCTTCATTGCGCTTTCCCAATGTACCACCAAAACTTCGATCCCAGGCCTCCGAGGCCTGTAGCGGACGCGAACGATTTTCCTCTTTCATGTATTTTTTAAGGCTTGCGTTGGACTCGCTTACATGACCATCGGCATCAATGACTAGCATACCCTTCATAAAACCCTCCCTGGCGGAGTTCGGTTTGACACGTAATACTTAACAGGCCGGTTCCGTTCCCAATGTCGGGAAGAAGATATCCGATGACGGCCCTTTGTGTCAACTTGAAGTCGAAACCCGGGAAAACCTCTATGCAAGGGCAGGGGTGGCAAGGAAATTAGTAATGGGTACCAGGAAGGGCGGCTAGCTATCGGCGATCAATGGGCTGAGCTGCTTGCAAAATTCCCCTATCGGACCTGTGTAATGAAAGTCCGCTATCTCATCCAGGGGCGTCGGCTCCCGATTGACGATGGCGAGGAAGGCGCCGTTTTGTTTGGCTAAGACCGGGAATGACGCGGCTGGTTGGACTTGCAAAGAGGAGCCGAACACGACAAAGATACGGGCCTCTTCACTCAGGAGTTGGGCCCGTCTCATGGGCTCTGCAGGCATCGCCTGGCCAAAGGAAATGGTGGCTGATTTGAGCAGCCCACCGCATTCGTCACACCGGGGCGATTTGAAGTCTCCCACGAGGTGTTTCATGACTCCGTCTGGATCAAAGGATTTCTCACAACTCAGACAAATAATTTTTCGATCTGTGCCGTGCAGCTCCACGATCTTCTCATCGGGAAGCCCGGCCAGGCTGTGCAGGCCATCGATGTTTTGCGTGATGAGACCGAGAAGTTTTCCTCTCTCCTCCAGGGAGCAGATGAAATAGTGACCTAGGTTCGGACGGACGTCCTTATAGAGTTCATGGATCTCCCGCTTCATGGACCAGGCGCGAACTCGGGCTTCCTCGCTATTGATAAAATCCGAGAAGTATACGGGAGTGTACTTGGTCCAGATGCCTCCCGGGCTTCGGAAGTCAGGGACACCTGATTCCGTACTGATCCCTGCGCCAGTGAAGCATACGATATTGCCCGTTTCCTTTATTCTTTGGGCAAAATCCTGCAACGTCACGGCCAGGGATCAGCAGTTACGAGTTCAGTGGGTTGAAAGTAACTTCTGCGCGGAGCAGAAGTTACGCGGGTGCAGGCCTACTTCAGATGCCGACTAACGAGCTTGGTCATCTCGAACATGCTGACCTGTTTTTTTCCACGGAAGACAGGTCTCAGCTTGTCGTCGGCATTGATCATGGTCCTCTTCTTCTTATCCTGCAGCCCCCGGCGCTTGATGTAGATCCAGATCTTCTTGGTGACCTCGGTCCGCGGTATCGCCTTCGCCCCGATGACCTCGGCCAACATTGCGCTGGGCGTCACGGGTCTCATGAACGCCGCGTTCGGTTTACGTTTCTTCTTGGCCTTTGTTTTCTTTGCACTACGTTTTTTTGCTGCCATTTGCCCTCCTAAAAAAGGTATTTCTTAGAGGGTATTTTACATCAAAAGGCTACCCCTTGGCTAGCTTTTTTTTGCCTCCTGAGCCAAGAAGGGCGCCCTCCCCCGACCCGGCCGGGGGGGTAGGGTTCCTTCGGCCATCAGGACTTGCATTCGAAGGACGAAGAATTATAAGCTCGCCTATCAAATGGAGTGAGTTTTCATAGGGGGCAAAATGAGGCAGAAAATATTCCAATGGCTAGGTAAAGAGTTCATCGCCCTTTCTTGTGAGGGGGAACAGAGAGGGACTGCGGGGGAAGAGGCACGTGAGATCTTTCGCCGCCTCGATGAAGAGCTGCGGGGCCAGGGGCTCTCACTGGAGCACACGGTCCGGACTCGGCTCTGGGCGAGGGATAGAGAGAGCCGAAACCTGGCAAGCAACGAAAGATTTAATTTGCTCGCGGGAAAGGCAAGATCGGTCAGCTCCAGTTACATCGCGCCTGACCATTTTGACTCGGACGCACGGGTTGCCATGGATCTGCTTGCCATGAGACCTGATCAGCCAGGGAGTCAAAAAGTCCTGGTGGAATACGATCCACCCATCGTTCCGCTTCGCTACCTCAGCTACGAATCCATGGTCTTTCTATCAGGGGTTACCGTGGTCCTACCTGAACTCGCCAATCAGTTAAGCGATATTCTCCCCCGCATTACGGGCTCCCTGGCCGACGCGGGGGCCTCGTGGAATCAGGTGGTCAAGGTCTCTTCCTTCCTCCACCGCTCCCAAAAATTAGCGACCTATAAGGAGCTTTTCGCAAAAGACGTAAAGGCGGAGATTCCCCTAAACGAGTACGCCTTTGTGGATGGCTATTCATCAGAGGGGAAATTGGTGGAAGTGGAGGTGACCGCTAAGATTCGCTGATGAGGTAGAATCCACACGGAGGAGGTTAGCTGCCCATGTCTCAAACCGAATACCAATTGCTCACTCAAACGGATACAGGTACGCCCTGTGGGGAACTCATGCGGCGCTACTGGCAGCCTGCGGCCCTCTCCAGGGACCTCCCCCCGGGCGGAGCGCCGTTACCCGTGCGTTTGCTGGGAGAGGATTTGGTCCTGTTTCGCGACGACAAGGGACAACCAGGCTTATTGGGCCTTCACTGCGCGCACCGAGGGGCGGACCTGAGTTACGGGCGGGTCGAGGATGGCGGATTGAGGTGCATCTATCACGGTTGGCTCTATGACATCAAAGGTCATTGCCTGGATCAACCCGGGGAGCCGGGTGGAGGAGAACATCGGGACTCCATCCAACAAACGGCCTACCCCTGTCAGGAGTCCGGAGGGGTTGTCTTCGCCTATTTGGGTCCAGGCGAGCCACCTTATCTCCCTGCATATGAATTTCTACAGGTACCCGACGATCATCGGTTGGTTATAAAGGTCTTCCAGGATTGTAACTATCTGCAGGGAAACGAAGGGGGCATCGATCCGATCCACCCATCGTTTCTGCACCGTATCGCCCGAGACAGCGATGAGGATCAGTATGTAGGAGTCCGGGGGACTGATACTTCGTTTCTGACTCTGTGGGAAAGAGATGTGGCCCCCCAAATAGAAGTGGAACTCGCAGATTTCGGACTGAGAATTTTTACCGTACGCAAGGCCGGGGCCGACAAACATTACCTCCGGGTAACTAATTTTGTTTACCCCAACATAAGCGCCTTCCCCGCGCAGACGGGTGCAGAGGGGTACAATGTCAATTGGCATGTCCCCATCGATAATACACGCCACTGGAAATACATGTTCGTTTTCAGTCGAGAGAGGCCCCTCAGAAAAGAGATCATCAGCCGGGGACGTGCCGAGGACCGCAACAAGTCCAATCGGTACCTGCAGGATAGAGAATCCATGAAGACCAAATCCTACAGTGGCATGGCGATGGACGTTCCGGGTCAGGATACCTGCATTATAGAAGGGCAGGGTCCCACACAGAACCGTGAGCAGGAACACCTTGTCTCCTCGGATAAGGCCATCATCGCTGCCCGTAAACTTTTGCTCAGGGCCATCCAGGACGTTCAGGAGGGACGGGAAGCGCCCCATGTGGTGCGAGAGCCGAAGCTCAATCGGTTCCCCCAACTGGTGGTCCTATCGGATGTCATACCCAGCGGGACAGATTGGCAGGACTACACGAAGAAGATCGAGACAACGCCCACCTCTGCTTGAAAATCGACCTCACGTTGACATAAAAGCCCGTTATCCGATATCGTCAGCTCTAAAGTGCGGAGGCCCAGCCTGTTTGCCACCCTGCCCGTTGTTGGGGCCCCTCGACGGGGAATGGGTCTGGCGGAGGTTACGGAATCCTTCGGGTCTTCGGTCGCGAAACCTTAAAAGCAGGTTCCCATCATCACTCATGACGCCAAAAATCATTACCCGCAGGAATTTTCTTTATATTGGGGCAGGCACTGTCGCGGGCACCGTTTTGGGCTATGGGTGCGAATCCTCACCGTCGCTGAGCAGCAAACCCAAAGTGAGCGGCCCATCAAAAAGCGGCAGTACGATCCGTGATTACAGTTTTCACGCGTCAAAATTCACGGGCGCCCCTGACGGTAGAGAGCGGATGCTCATGGGATTCAACGAGATGTTCCCTGGCCCCATGATTCGTGCTACCGAGGGCGATACCATTCGGGTTCGTTTAAAGAACGACCTGGGCACCCCGACCACCACTCATTGGCACGGCCAATTCCAAGAAGGTACATGGTTTATGGACGGAGTCAGCGGCGTTACCCAACAACCTATTCCCAACGGAACTGACTTTGTCTATGAATTCACTGCCAATCCCTCCGGCACGTTCTGGTACCACTCTCATGCAGGGGTTCAGTATGGTAATGGATACAAAGGCCCCCTGATTGTCGACGAAAAAGATCCCATCGCAACCTATGACCGAGACGAGGTTCTCATGATTTCGGATTGGTTCCTGGAGCAAACTACCGAGATTCTTCAGCATGTCAAATCCGGCAAATACGACGACGACAATTCTTCAAAAATGCCCAAAATGAGAACCGGCAAAATGAAAATGAAGATGGATGTGGCGGATGTGCCGTGGCAATCCGGGCTAATGAACGGCAAAGGCCGGATGGACCCCTACAACGGGAAGGAGCCGCTCACGACTTTCAACGTGGAGAAGGGCGAAACCATTCGCCTCCGGCTTTTGAACACATCATCGACCTATTCTTTTCAGATTCGTATCGACGGGCATCCGATGACCGTTATTGCCGCTGATAGTGTCCCCGTGAAACCCATGGAAGTAGACACCCTTCGCATCGATATCGGGCAACGTTACGACGTGCTGGTTCGTGCCAACTTGCCAGGTGTCCACTGGATACGGGCCATGACGCGGAACGGAAAAGAATTTCTCGGTGTGTTGAAATACAAGGGGACAGCAGCGTCCGAACCTTCAGCAAAAAGCGGCCAATGGGGACCTCGCAATCTCAATGAACTGGACTTAAGAAACAAAGCGCCGGTCGACCTGCGGGGTGTTACCTACCGTGAAATTCCTTTCGTATTGGGTGGCACCATGAATCCATACCGATGGAACGTTAACGGTCAAACTTACCCGGAAATCGAACCGATCAGGATCAAGCAAGGTGAGGTGATTCGATTTATCATGAAAAATCCAACCGGGATGTGGCATCCGTTTCACCTGCATGGACAGACCTTTCATGTCCTTGGCAAGCCGGGCAATCTGAATTTGGTGAATCCACTCACACGTGACACGGTCATGTTGAAAAGCCAAGAAACCACGGTGATCCAACATCAGTTTAACAATCCCGGTAGATGGTTCTTTCATTGTCACATCATGTGGCACTTGGCAGTAGGAATGGCCACCATTCTTGAGGTTCACCCGTTCCACGATCCACGTGGTAAGGCCTACTTGGATAGTCTAATAGGAAGAGGCTAGCTCGCGGTTATATCGAAACCGCGCGCCAGGATTACCGAGCCGATCAGCTTAGATATTTGCCAAACCAGTTAAAGACTTTTTTCCACCCGTCCATTGCTGCCTCCGGCCGGTAGCCTGGCCGGTCCACGGAAAAGAAACCATGTCCTGCCTTCTCGTACGAGTGAAATTCATAC
>Ga0114947_10000668_pt1 | contig 12141 bp, 10 predicted proteins | sample CR02metaG_FD_99656 | JGI IMG/M metagenome (GOLD analysis project Ga0114947, IMG submission 99656) | Deep subsurface microbial communities from Mariana Trench to uncover new lineages of life (NeLLi) - CR02 metaG | ecosystem: Environmental > Aquatic > Marine > Ocean trench > Sediment ...
ACTTTACTCAGGTGGCCTCCGCCAGTCCTTTGCCTGTGGTTACCTATCATAATCCAGGCCCTGGGGCTGATCCCCCCATCGAGACCTTCGTGAAACTTAGCGAGTTGACCAACGTTCAGTATTTCAAGGAAAGCTCGCGCGACATTACCAAGATTAGCCGGCTGGTGGAGCAGATCGAGATGGCAGGGAAGGGGCATTACTTTACCACCATGCAGCCGCTCCTTGCGACGCTGATGATGGGTGGCTCCGGGGCCACCATGCCACCCCCCGGGACTCGTATTGGTGCGCAGGTGGTCAAGGCCTTCCGTGAAGGAGACATTAATCGTGCGCGGTACTGGCAGCGGTGTTTTTCTTTGTTTCCCGGTAAATGGGCGGCCTACGGGTTACCCCCTGTAATGAAGTCGGCATTGAGACACTTCGGTGTCGATATCGGTGATCCAGTGCGACCCTATACCCAGGTGACCCCAAGGGACCATGCACAGATCGGTCAGTTCTTTCGCCAGCTCGGTCTATTGGAAGAAGGGATACCGACAGATCTTGCCATCAAGGAGGCCGTTGCGGGGTTGGAACAGGAAGACACATTTCTCCGCTAGGGTACGAGGTCGTTGTCGAAAAAATATTTCTAACTTTGGTCTGGCCTGGTGAATACAATGAAACCACAGTGCGGACATTGATAGGATGAAGTGATGTTACAGCGAATGTTTGATTGGTTCATGGAACGCATCAAGGCCTTTTCGGATACCATCCTGGTGTTTTTGCTTCGCTCCACCTCTTGGTTCGGTCGAGAGCTCACCCAAGAGGGGAGGGCGGAGCAGGACATGTGGCGGGAGCAACGACTTAGGAATATCCGTGGCCTCGGCCTCGTTTCGCGTCGGCGGCAGATGAGGCAGCAGGGGAAATAGCTGACGGTGTCGGTTGGGATAACTGGAAGCGTGGGCAGCTAACGTGGTCAATGGACGGGCTCAAATTGTTATCCTGGGTGGTGGTATCGGGGGCCTTGTGGCCGCCACCAAGCTGGGCCGTTCTCTTGGGGCCAAACATGATGTGATTCTAATCGATCGGCGTGATGAACATATCTTTACACCGTCCTTCCTCTTTTTGATGTTGGGGCAACGTAGGCCGGAGGATCTGAAAAGAAAACTGCAGATACTAGAGCGGCGCAAGGTTAAGGTCATGCAGGCTGAAATCCTCGACATCGACCCGGGTCGTCAGGAGGTGGTACTCGACAGCAAGAGGGTCCCATACGATCACCTCGTTGTTGCCCTTGGCTTGCAGACCATGCCCGAGATGATCCCGGGATTCAGCGAGGGAGCTAACCACGCCTGGGAGATGGATGCGGCATTGAGGGTTCAACAGGCCCTGCAGCAATTTAACGAAGGCCGAATCCTTGTGGGAGTTCCATTGGGGCCCTATCGCTGTCCACCGGCTCCCTATGAGACCCAGTGGTTACTGGATAGCTATTTTCGCGACACGGGTCGTCGCGACCGTGTAGAGATCGAGTATTTTACGCGGGACCCTGAACCCTCAGGGGAAGCGCACGACCCCGTGGTTTGGATGGACGCCCAGAGCAAAGGGAGAAATATCAAGCAGAACTATGAATTCATCGTACAGTCCATTGACCCGGAGAAAAAAGCCGTTGTGGGACTATATGGTTACAAGCTCTCCTACGATTTATTATTTATGATTCCCCCTCACAGACCTGCGCAGGTGTTGAGAGACTGTGCCTTGGCCGATACGGAGAACGGTATCAGGATTGATTATGAAACGCTGGCCACCAAATGGGACAATGTCTATGCCATCGGCGATTGCGCAGAGATGCCCGCGTCTAAGGCCGGGATGGTGGCTCACCAGGAAGCCGATGTCGTGGCCCACAACCTGACGGTGAAAATCACAGGTCGGGGCGATCCCACCACTCTCCGACTGCATACCATATGACTGCTGGCCTGCGGTGCGGGGCGCGCCGCTGCAAATCGAACCATATATCCGCGTGGGTGGCCGCCCTTTGGGACGTTGGAATCACGCTCTTGGGGACCGTCTCGTATGATCTATTGGGCCAAGCTCGGTTTTGAAAAGTGGTGGCTTTGGCGGTATTGCTAAATTAACGTGTAATCGGAAGCTGCTGATCGTTCCAATCCACCATTCCTCCCCGAAGGTTCGACACCTGCTCGAAACCAAGACCCGTCAGGATAGCCGCCGCAGTGGTGCTGCGCACCCCGGCGCGGCAGATGGCAACGATATGTTGGTTCTTGTGTGCTTCCAGCTCGTTAGCCCTTGTGGGGAGCTCTTTAAGTGGGATCAGCAGGCTGCCGGAAATATGTCCAAGCTCGCCCGAATACTCCACTGGCTCGCGGACATCCACGAGGAGGGGAGGTAAGGAGGCCGCGAGCAGGGCTTGCACCTCTTGCGGGGTTAACTGCCGCACCTGATTCAATTCGGCGAGGCTTGGGAACGCGATTCGGTCGTCATCAAGGGCCGTTTGATTGGGTTGGAGGACCTCTTGAATTTTATCGGGCAGGGGCAGACCCAGGTTGGTCATAATCTCCACATAGGCCTCTTTTGTACGTCCTGCGACGCGGGGGTTTAGCCGCTTTTCGTCGCCGATGGTGGACATAGTGTTGCCGCGATAGTCGTGGGCCGGGAAGACCTGGGTTGCGTCCGGAAGTTGGAAGAGTTTCTGGGTAATGGCATCAAACTGAGCACTCGCGTCACCGCCGGCAAAGTCGCATCTCCCGGTGCCTCGAATGAGCAGCGTATCGCCAGTCAGAACCTTGTCTTTCACGTAAAGGCTCATGCTATCAGGGGTGTGTCCAGGGGTATGGAGGATCTTGATGGCGAGGTCGCCGACGGTGACAGTTTCGCCGTCTTCCACGTGGATGTCCACGTAAGGTGCAGGTGCCCGTCGGTGCATGATGACGTTTGCGCCGGTTAGGTCTTTGAGTTCAAAGGTAGCGGTACGGTGGTCCGCATGAGTGTGGGTATCAATCAGATCGTCCAGCCTCAAGCCCTGATACGCGAGTAACGAAAGGTATCGGTCGATCCTCTCTCTAACGGGATCGACAATGACTGCCCTGTGGGTATTCTCACAAGCGATGAGATAGGTTTTACATTTTCCAAGATTGAGTTCTTGAAAAATCATAATAATACATCCTCCTCAACAAAGATCGAGAGTAGCTGGAGGCGGTCATGGTGTCAAATCAAATCAGACCGTTGAAAAAGGCCCATCTGCCACCAGCCTGCCCAAGCAGGCGTATAGAATAGTTGCGCTCAAGCGACGCGGAAATCATTTCCGCTCCAAACGGGGTCGCTCCAATGTACTGCCCAAGTACGCCTCCGCTCGTCGATTTCTCGCGCGCCGCGCACCTGGGACCTTGTTGACCGGCCTGTGAACAGGGTTGTTCAACACCCTGTAATTCTCTGAACCACGTCCCCTGAGTTGATTTAAGGGTCTCCACTATGCATAATTCCGGCTGGTGAATAAGGATTCAAAAAAGTCCAAGCAGCTAAGAAGGTCGCCGGATGAAAACACCTGCAGCCATTGTCTTTACTTCCAGGCACCGTGGCCAGGGCGCCGCCCGTTGAAGGGGAACTGTAGCTACCATAAGGAATGGATCGACCATGCCTCCTGCTACACGTGCAGTGAAATGAGTGCCCTTTCGCTGAAGCCAAAAGGAATCTATCGAATAGAGACCGACGGGAAAGGCGGTTGGGTGTATGTCCGACGTGAGGGAAAGGTACGGTCCCGACTGTTTCTGGTGCGGGGGGCGCGAGATGGGGAAGGGCAGGAAGGGGCGAAAAGGAGGAAGCGATAGCTATATATCAAAGTTTACATAATATATCTTATCAGACGTTTTAGTAATAGCCCGTATTTATTCATTTTAGCCCTCAGAAGTCCCTTGCAACTTCCGTTTCAGCTCCTGAATGCGGAGAGAGATCTCCATAGCCCTCACGGTTCCCGGGTAGCTGGCCAAGTATTCGCGGTAGAGTTCCACCGCCTCACTGAACTGGCCAAGGGTGGCACTGCAGCGGGCCTTTGACAGGAATGCTTGCTCTTTTTGCGGACCATCCATTTTGGCTGCCTCGTCATAGGCGCTGATTGCTTCCTTACATTGGTTTGCCATTTCATGGGCGTAACCCAGGTTCGAAAGAGCCAATTGGTGCAGATAAGAGCTCTTTGATGTGCGGCCCAGAAAGTCCTCCAGGAGCGGCACCGCGTCTTTCGGCTGTTTGAGGCCGATATGGCTATTGGCCCGGTATAGGATTGCCAGCCGCTGATAGCTTGGCGAGCGGTAGGCGTCAACGCGGTCCAATAGGTCGAGTGCTGTCTGAAATTTCCCGTCGTGAAAGGCCTCCAGGGCCCTCGCGTAGGCTTGGGAAGCTAAACGGTTCTGATTGGACTGGTATTGTTGCCAGCCCCAAAGGCCGAGGGAAAGTACCACCACAAGGCCAAGGGCAACAAAGATTTGGGTCCGGTGTTCCTCGGAATAGCTGAAAACCCTGGATGTGAATGTAATAAACTGGTCAGGTTGCCGGATATCTTTACGAGTGATTCTTTTACGCGAGCGAACCATCCATTTAGTAGCGGCTTATCGTCGATTGTGGGTAGGAAATGCTCGAGAACAGTGATCGAAACAAACGGCCATTACGTCTTGTACTTGAAGTCGTCTGGCGACATTTTCTCCAAGGTCTCTGCCCATTTCTCCTTGGAGACGTTGGAAAAATCTGGATCACTTCCTTCTTCTGCCTGCTGGAGGATGCTGGATGCCTCTAGGACGGCCTTGGCCACATAAATTGGGCTTTTGGTTCTGAGCGCTAGTGCAATGGCATCGCTGGGCCGTGAATCAAGGGTGATTTCCTTTCCCGAAATCTTGAGATTGATTAAGGCATAATAGGTGTTCTCTTTCAATTCTGTAATCTCAACGAATTCCACCGCCCCTCCCAATTCGGCCAGGGTATTCTTAAGTAGATCGTGAGTCATTGGACGGGCCATTTTGATTCCCTCCAACTCGGTCGCCATGGCCGTAGCTTCGAGCAGACCAATCCAAATGGGCAGGTTTAACTTGTTATCGGCATCCTTCAGGATAACGATAGGGGTCTTTGTTACCGGGTCTAATGTGAGGCCGCCAACCGACATCTGAATCGAATCATCCTTCTTCATCACACTGTCCTCCTTAGTGTAACTCGCCGATCAGTGAATTGGCAGAAGCCCCCGTTATCCGGACTTCAAGGGTCTTTCCCACCAGGTCCCTTGGTGCCTCCACATTGACCACTTTGTTAGTTCTCGTACGCCCCATCATTTGATCTCTGCTGAGTTTTGACTCACCTTCGAGCAGAATTTCCTCCACGCGTCCTATCAGTTGCCGGTTTTTCCTGAGCGATATTTCCTTCTGCAGGGCCTGTACGGTTTTAAGTCGGGACTTTTTTGTCTCCTCAGGTACGTCATCAGAATGAATTTTTGCCGCAACCGTTTGAGGCCTCAGTGAATATTTAAAAGCAAAAATCTCATCGTACTCCATTTTCTCTAGGATTTCCAGGGTTGTTTCAAACTCGTCCTCCGTTTCCCCCGGAAATCCCACAATGATATCAGTGCTGAGAGCCACTTCTGGACATCGATCCCGCAACCGGTGAATTCGATCCATATATTCCTTGCGACTGTACCCTCTACGCATTCTTTGGAGCACTGTATCAGACCCAGATTGAACAGGCAAATGAAGGTGTTCGCACAGTTTTCCCAGCACTGCATAAGCATCAATCAACTGGGGTGAGAGATCTTGAGGGTGGGATGTGGTGAAGCGAATCCGGTCCAATCCATCGATTTCATTGATCTTGTGTAAGAGGCCTGCGAAGGTCAACTCTCCTTGACCGGTCTTGCCATAGGAATTCACATTCTGCCCCAGCAGCATGACCTCCCGAACTCCCTGGCCGGTCAGTTCGCGTACTTCATTAATTATGTTGTCGCTTGACCTGCTGATTTCTCTCCCCCGTACGTGCGGGACAATGCAGAAGCTACAGACCTTGTTGCATCCCTGCATGATCGTTACATAGGCCTTGGGGCCGTGCACTTCGGGTCTCCCTTGAAGATTTTCAAAGTAGGTGGGGTCGCGGTAAAAGGCCACTTCCACTGGCCGGCTTCCCAAGTTTTTAACCTCACGAACCATCTGGCCGAGCTTATGAATGTTGTGAGTTCCAAAGACGAGATCCAGATAGGGAACACGACGTAAAAGCTCTTCACCCTCTTGTTGGGCAACACACCCTCCGACACCAAGAATGAGCCCTTCATGCTGCTTCTTCAATTCGCGCCAACGCCCCAGGGCGCTGTAAACCTTTTGTTCCGCCTTATCCCTTACACTGCAGGTGTTTAGGATGATTAGGTCTGCTTCTTCGGCACGCTCTGTGGGCGTGTATCCCTGCTGCTTCATCACCTGCAGGATGCGGGCCGAGTCATGCTCGTTCATTTGGCAGCCGTAGGTCTTAGTGTAAATTTTCATGGGCAATGCAACCCAGTTCGAATAAGCGATTAGGAGATATAAAAATTACCATAAGGAACGTGGCGAAACAATTAGAGTGGTTATCCCTCAAATCCCTGGTTGCGTCAAGAGCTTCCATTCTATAAACATAGGCATTGGGTCCCTCAACTCAATCGGCTATTTAGGAGTCCGAAGGTGGCCGGCAATGCTCCAATAAATGCCTCAGTGATCATCCTTCTTCGTCCTGACGTGAAAGGGGGAATCGAGCTGTTAATGACCCGTTGCCCTCCAGGTGAATTCTCAGTTGAGAACTACACCTTCCCTTTGAGTCCAGTTAAAAAAGAAGACACCCGTGAAGGGATGCTGAACCGTTGCTGGGGGTTAACTCCACTGGAGGCTCGCAACATCCTTGGGAGTGAGTTAACCCCTCAGCTCTCACTGGGCCACTGGGTTGCGGCGATCCGAGGACTCTTTGAACAGATGGGGGTTCTTTTGTGCACCACTGAAGGGGGAAGGCCTCCGGCAAGGGTCAAGGGGTCATTCAGGGACAACCTCATCAAGAAACGGCGGTCGCTTATAGACGGGTGCATGGATTTTCGAACCCTTTTGGAATCCGCGGGACTTTTCTGTGACACGAGATGTCTCAAATATTTTACCCACTGGCTCACACCGGAAAATGCTTATCCGAACTATGATGCCCGTTATTACGTTGCCTCTCTGCCACCCGACCAGAAAGCTATTATGAGGTCCCGGAATCATTCAACTGGCCTATGGATAACCCCCGAGCGGGGAATGGATCTCTTCCAACAAGGTTCCCTTCCCATGGCTTTTTCCACCTTTGCCTCGGTGCGCAGCCTGGCGGATTTTGATTCTTGGGATAGTCTTGCATCCGAATATAGGCTTTATGCTTAATCTCACCTAAAAATAGTGCCGCCTCCCCTACCCTCTGTTCCTTTACCTACATCTATATTCGCTCAGCCGTTTTGGTCTTCGTCGGTAGGGAGGTTTAACGGGTATCATCAGCTTCACTTTTCTCTTCCTGACTTTGCAGTTTTTCCTTCGACTTCTGCCCACTTCGCAAGAGCAGATTAGCGGGTAGCTCCAGTGTGTTCTCGAAGATCCCCAAGACTCCTCCCTCGACACCTCGGATAGGAACATGGTCGAGTTGCAAATTGGCCAGGGGTCCATGCACATGGTAAGGAACCACTAAAATGCTTTTATCCTTGCCAAAGAGGAACGATCCAACTCCGAGATGCTTGATGAGCGGCAAATTACTGGCGGTGCGGAGGACCCTGTCAGTGAGCTGAAGGGGTTGCACCGCTACCTGCGCATCACAGGTGAGATGAACCAAGTCAATCTGTCCTGTCCCTCCGCCACGTAGGGACGGACTGCGAAGCAGGAGATCTTCCGTCTTGGCAACCCCCTTGTCCAGGAGGAACGTCGCGCTCAACTCATCGTAATGCATTCCCTTTTCTCCGGGGCCTTTTTTGAAGAGTCCGGTTAGGTTGATGGCCGTTAGAATCTTCTCGAGAACAAAAGAGCGTAGGATGTTCCCATTGAGCGCCTTGACTTTCACCTTTCCCTCTAGTGACGAGAGCCACTCTAAACCGGGCGCCGTTGTTATGGTGAGATTTCCGCTGGACTGTAATTCTCCCGTTACGAGAGCTGGCAACTCTTTGTCCTTTCTCGTCATCACAATACGTTCGACTCGGGCGTCCTCCAGGGTATATTCAATGGGCCACCTCCATCCTTTCTGCTCTCGTTTGCCTTGAAGTGTTACTCGAAGTTTTCCACCTCCCCACTGAGCCTCCAGTCCAGTGCTTTCGGCCGAGGACTCGGTGAAACGGATCTCTCCTCGGAGCTTTTCAATGGGTTCCGGGTGGCCGCGCAGGGTCAGGGAGGAGGCCTTCGTCTCTATGCGACCACGGTATCGTGGAAGAGCGCGAGGACCCTGAATGACCATGTCAAAATTCGTTACGCCCTTTGCTCCAGATATTTCCGGTGACAGAATGCTGGCTAGCACGGTGGGGGCTGTCCCTCGGATCGTCAAATTTATCTCCTTGCCGATGGTTCCCCCTAGTGCAATGTCGGTCCCCTCGCCTGTTAAAGTTAGGGGAGGAATGGTGAGTTGTCCATTCTTAAAAGTGAGTTCGGTTGTGCCTGCTGTTTGGAACGAGTGCCCTTGAATCTCTATCTTGGCAGTCCGAAGATCGACGGCTACTAGATCTAGAATTCTCTCTTTTAAGCGCGCACTGACATCGATCTGCCCAGTTCCGATCCCACTTATTTGAGTTGGGAGCCGATCCCATACGATTCGCAATAAAGACCCAAGGTCTCCTTTTTCCAGCGTGAGTGTCCCCTTGAACGGGAAATCAGCTACGGTCGATAGATCTCCCTGAAACGAGTAGCCGCGTTCAGGTAACACCAGGAGGCCGGTAGAGTATTGCTGAGAGCCATCCCATGTGATCGTCCCCTCCCCTGGGCCGAGGATCACACCATGGTAAGATAAATCTTCAAATTTGAGTTTGGACGTGACATGTTCCAAGCCCAGTGGCCCTTCGCCCTTTGCATACAGAATCTCTGCCGTTCCAGTAATGTCCGCATCCCCGAGGAAGGCCAAGCCCTCGATGGAGATCGGAGTCGAGCTGAAATCCCACCGAGTATAACCGTCGAAACTAACCTCCCAGTTGCCCACCATCGTACCGTTTCCCTGTTGAATTTTGAGTCCCTTGAGCGAGACCTTCCTGTCCTTAAGGTGAACGGTTGCGTCCGACCGGTCGAAGGTGACGTCAAGGACGCTGCCATCCATGATTACGAGTTTGCCTTGCCCGCTGAGCATATTTGGAGTTCCTCGAATCCCAGCCTTGAGCTGCATAGTGCCCGCCACGGGAAGAGTCTCTTTGGATGTCCTCTTGATAAATATCCCAATGAATTCTTTCCAGGGTCCCTCGATATCACCGTCAATTTTGAGCTTGAGGTCATGTTTGAGTTTGAGCTTCCGATCAGGCGGTTTCGGCAAGAGCGTGAGGCCTACGTGAAACTTGCCGCGCAAGTTTTGGCGGATCGCGTCAAGGGACGGCGAATTCAATGTCCGTTGCGCCATGGCCAGTTCTACGGGACCTCGCACGCTGGCCAATGTGACTCCCAGTAGTGTTACCTTGGTCCAATCGAGGCTGCCCTTTAAGACTGGATCGGCAAGGGATCCGGTTAGGTGTCCCTTGAATTTCGCCTCCCCAGCAAGCAGTTCCGGCTTGGATCCAAATAGGCCTGCAATTTGCTCTAGCTTTGAAGTCTGAGCCACCACGCTCATCTTCAGTGTCTCGCCTGGTTCAAGAGTTCCTTCTGCGGTTAACAGAGTTTGAGCGATGGCAATCTCTAACCGCCGGATTTGGATGCGATCATCCCGGCCCTCGAGAGAAAACCGCACATGACCCCGCTCCTCAGGACGCTTGAGGAGGTGAAAATCTTCAACACTTACATTGATCCGGCCTTTTAGCTTCGATAGGTCTGTCCCTTCACCCACCACCTGAGCCTCGATCGTCGTATGACCTCCGACGAAGGCTTCTCCCACGATCAGTCGAAGTATTCGAGTTAGATTCACTCGCTTCCCGAGCAGGTTTAGACGGTATTGAAGGCTCTTCCAGGTGAGGGTCATGTCCCCAGTTAAAGTTCCGTCCACTCCCCGCATATCGAGTTGCTTCAGGCGAAGCCTGTTGCGATTCGCCTCCACGGCCATGTGCATACCCAAGACGGCAACCTGCTCCACCTGTCCTTGACCAACCGAGGCTTGGCCGGTGAAGGTAGGGTCCATGATGGGTCCGGTAATTTTCCCCTCAAGACGAAAGTTCCCCCGTAGCGGTATGGGTGGTTTCCGTGGTAGTAGGTCTTCTATCTTACCGCGGGCATTTATGGCTAGGCTGATTGCCGGGTCATTCAAGATACTTCGTAACCGACCCTGTCCTTCGAAGACGCTCCCTAGAGCGGTGAGGTGAATTTGGTTGACTTGAATGTCGTTCCCCCTAAGCTCAGCCTGTAGGCCCAAGTCTGCTAGCAGAAGCGACATGGTCCCCGCCTCAATTTTCGCCTCTGCAATACTGATTGAACCTTCAACATCCTCCACGGTAGCTCGAATATCGCCTTGGAGACCGGTCAATGTGATCTTTTTTCTTGTATCGCCCCACACGACCTCTCCGTCTTGGACCTCAAAGTGCTTTACGCCGAGGGGTAGGGATAGAGAGGTGGTTGGGAAAGCCGTGGGTTTCTCCCGCCCCGTCTCACCCTGTAATAATTTAATCCTGACTTTCGGGCGACGCAGCAGGACCCGATCCAGTCGAAGGTGGAGACGAAGGAGATCCCATGTGTTCGGATAGAGTTCAACACTATCAACCTCTAGAAAGGCATCCCCTTGAGGTCGGCCTTGCTGTGAAAGTCGCAAATTCGAAATCTTGAGCGATCGAAGCAGAGGATCCAGATGTGCCCCACCAATCTGAACCTCAAGGTCGAAACGTGCGTGAAGCTCGGACTGGATTCGTGACTGGACCTCAGCCTGGATGAAGGGCAGGCGTATTAGCAGGGACAGGCTGACAAGCACTATCAGGACAAGCCCCAGTGCAATCCCCAATCCAAGAACTACCCGTTTCACCCCTTTACTCAATCGCATTTGGCTGTAACCTTCTTGTCTTTGCGCGATGGGAGGCGTGGCCACTCCCCAAATTCAGGAAAATTCCGGGCGGATGGTCGCCACTCCTAAGCAGTAGATCTATTATAGCAGCGAAACTAACTAGAGTCGGCCTGGGGAATGCGAAATCCTCACTCCCAACAAAAAAAAGCCCCCGATTGATCAGGGGCTTATTGATGTGAGTATTGGGGATTGAATCAATGACCTTATGCTTGGCGAGAACCGGTTAGGAAACACCCGGCGGTTTGTTGCTCTTGTCGTAGTAGCTGGCTGAAAACTCCGGTTTGCGCTTCTCGGAAAAAGCGGCAGATCCCTCATCATAATCCTTGCTCTGGCGTAGGTGAGCATAGTATTCCCTGTGCAGCTTGAATCCTTCCTCCCACCCTTGGATCTCGTACAATAACTTGTAGATATACTCTTTCGTGCGGGCCGCAATCAGCCTCCCGTTCCGGTTGATGGTTGCGCACAGTTCCAAGCAATCGTCCATGAGCTTGTCCGGCTCGCAGATTTTCTGGACGAGCCCCAATCGGAAGGCCGTCTCCGCATCCACCATTTGACCCGTAAGGCCAAACCAAAAGGCCCAGCCGGAAGGCAGGGTGCACACGTAAGAGGGCCAAGCGGCCAGGTGGGACCAACGCACCTCCGAGCAACCGAACCTCGCTGCGGGAACGCAATAGCGGATGTCGCAGTTAAGGGCTAAGCGAAACCAGTTGGCAGTGAGCAGCTGGCAGCAAAACGCTAAGCGTCAAAGGCTATTAGCCGCGGATTTATGCAGATGGACACAGAAAGATATCCCTTTAAGTATATTACCGCAGAGGCTAAATCGCTAAGCGCATAGCGCGCTCAAGACTGAGTTCCGAGTGCTGAGTACTGAGTGAGGATGAGGGATCTACGCGTAGCGTCCTTCTGATCACTGCCTGCTGTCCTGCTAAATTTTGTGGTCCGTTGTCCCGTGGTCAGTAGTCGGTAGTCTTTTTCCCCTTTGCGTACTCTGCGGTC
>Ga0114947_10000669_pt1 | contig 12133 bp, 9 predicted proteins | sample CR02metaG_FD_99656 | JGI IMG/M metagenome (GOLD analysis project Ga0114947, IMG submission 99656) | Deep subsurface microbial communities from Mariana Trench to uncover new lineages of life (NeLLi) - CR02 metaG | ecosystem: Environmental > Aquatic > Marine > Ocean trench > Sediment ...
ACCGATCAGCGGCGGCGGATGACGCCTGCGCGTACCAGAGCGAGTGTCGGCCCGGAGGGCCGTACGGAGCGCCCAGGAAGGCAAACCGATCAGCGGCGGGGGATGTATTCGCCGCCGCGTACCAGAGCGAGTGTCGGCCCGGAGGGCCGTACGGAGCGCTAGAAAAGAATATGGAAGGCCTTCCGCACATCGGCCCCGTGCTCGAGGACCGCTCGCGACGCGATCGATTCGAGGCTCGCGAGCTGGCGGTGGTGCTCAGCCACTACGACCTGGGCGTCATCGACCGAATCTGGGTGTATCCTCGCGGGTCCCGGCGCTCACCGAAGCTGCGGATCAGGACCGACCGCGGGGAGTTCCTCATCAAGCGGCGGGCGGTGGGCCGGGACGATCCCGATCGAGTCGCCTTCGCCCACGGTCTCGTGCTGTACCTGGCCGAGCAGGGCTATCCCGTGCCGCGGCTGATCGCGACGCGGCCGGGCGCCGAGTCGATGCTCCGGCTCGACGGGCGGATCTACGAGATGTTCGAGTACATCCAGGGGCGGCGCTACGACCAGTCGCTCGCCGCCAGCGAGCAGGCGGGGGTGGTCCTGGGCGGCCTCCACCGGCTCCTCGCCGGGCACAAGGCGGAATCGGGGTCCACGGGGGCGACCTATCACGCGGCGGGCGGGCTCGACTCGAAGCTCGCGCGGATCGCCGACGCGGTCAGGGCCGTCGAGCCGCAGGCCGACCGCGGGGCGATCAATCGCACCTGCACGTTCCTGCGAGAGGCCTATCACCGGGCGGCCGACCGGGTGGAGCGAGCGGGCTTCGCGCGGTGGCCCACGTGTATCCTCCACGGCGACTGGCATCCGGGGAACCTGATCTATCAAGAGGATCCTGCGGCGAGCTCGGTGGTGGCGGTGCTCGACTTCGATTCGGCCCGGCAGGGTCCGAGAATGACCGACGTGGCCAACGCGGTGCTCCAGTTCTCGATGGAGATGGACCAGCCGGACGACCCGTCGACCTGGCCCGACGGGCTCGACCCGCATCGGATGCGTTCCTTTCTTCGCGGATATGATCAGGCGGCCCTGGAGCCGGTGGGTCGCGAGGAACGGGAGGCCCTGGCGGGAATGATCATCGAAGCACTCATCGTTGAAAGCGTCGTGCCCATCGCGGCCACGGGGCGTTTCTCCCGGATCCCCGGCTCGTCGTTTCTCGAGATGGTCGAGCGCAAGGTGCGATGGATCGGGCCGCGAGCGGCCACGCTGGTGGAGCAATAGTCTTGGTGAGCTCGAAGTTGGTTTGGATTCGTCGGGCAAGGGAAGCGATGGCGCTGGTGTTCGCCGCGGCTGTCACCTCCGGCGCCGCGGGGCAGACGCCGCCGACAGAGCCCAAAGAGCCCCGATCGGACCCGGGGCGCTCGACCCTTGAGGCCCCCATCGGGCTGCGGGTGGCGGCCGAGATCGACCCGCCGCTGTCGCGGCTCGTGGACCGGCTCGAGGATGCCTCGTACGCCGGCCGCGAGGAGGCCACCGCGCGACTCCTCGAGGACACTTTCGACAACGCCCAGCTCTACACGGTCCTCCGAGGCGACCTCTCACCGGAGCAGCGACACCGCTTGCTTACCGTCGTCTGCCAGCGGCTGCTTGGGGCCCCCCGGGGCGCGGTGGGCATCGCCTACCCGCGGGTCCAGCCGGTCTCCGGCCGGCCCTTCGAGATCGTGGTGACCGATCTGCTGCCTGACCTTCCGGCGCAGCACCTGCTGATGATCGGCGATCGCATCACGCACGTCGACGGCCGCGCTCTCCAGGACGCCCAGCACTTCATCGTCTCGGTGCAGAGCAAGGCCCCCGGCGAGTTCATCCGGCTCAGGCTCAACCGCGTCAAGCGCGACGAGCACGAGGAGCGGGTCCGCGACGAGCAGGGGCAGCTCGTGTACGAAACGCTCGAGGTGGAACTCCAGCTCGGCTCGGTCGAGAACCTGCGCGACGCGGACGGGAACGCCCCGCGGGAGGAGAGCCCGGTCGTGCGGTTGCGCAAGGACGAGGCGCTGCAAGCCACGTTGAAGTACGCGCCGCGACCGCGGCTGATCCAGGTCCGCGGCCAGCCGACCCCGACCGCCGCGCCAGAGCCCGAGGTCGGCGAGATCCGCTAGAGCTGTTTCGAGCGCTCCGTAGCGGGCTGTTCCCTAGCGCTCCGTACGGCCCTCCGGGCCGACACTCGCTCCTTTGCGCTCCGCGGCCGATTCGATCGGCCGCTGCGCCCGGGATGCGCCCTCCGAGGCGGCCGCCGGGGCGACCCTCGCTCTCGTATGGCCGCGCCGCAGTGTCGGCGGGCCTGAGCGGGCGCCAACCGGTACACCTTGAGTAAACCTGCTCTAGAGCATCCACGAGATCATCTTCGCCGCCACGGTGAGGACGACGACCGCCACCGCCACGGCGAAGCCGATCCGGGCGAGAAGCGGCATTCGGTTGACGGGGGTCAGCGGCAGCTGGTCCTCGCGCTCGCCGACGTCCACCTCGTCCCAGTCGAGGTCCACGGAATCGGTGGCGTTCTTCTCGAGGGCCGCGTGGGCTCGCTCGAGGTCGGCGCGGCGAACCTGGACCGGCACCCCGAAGCGGTGCTGGCCAAGAGGAAGGCTCGCGTGCATGGCGGCGAAGACGTGGGCCTCGATCCCCTCCTCGCGCAGCACCGCCACGAGCGTATGCGCCTCGAACTCGCTGCCGACGGTGCGAAGGGTCTCCAGGGCGTCGGGGTCGGACTCGGTCATGAGGGGTGTTCCTTGGGAGATTGATCGACCGCCCGAGAGAGGGCCGCAACATCATCGGGGCCGAAGCCGTCCGACGGTGTCCTGACCTGCCAGTCGGAGATGACCTCCCGATCGAGCCAGATCAGGTCGCCGCGGGTGAGCCGGCCGACGGTGTGGGGCCGGTTCAGCAGCCTCGCCTCGGCCCGCTCGGGCTCGATCCGGCACAGCTCGAACCACAGGTGCTCCCGGGGGGCCGTCTCGCCGTCGTCCTCCCGGAAGCCGGCCTTGAGAAAGAAGCTCCACCCCCGGCGCCGATCGCCAGCCGGCGCCGACGAGAAGGCATGGGCGAGGTCGGGCCAGGTGTCCCGGGCCAGCCTCGACTGGCGCTCGGTCGAGCGTGTGGTGCGATAGATGATCGCGTGGTGCTCGCCCAGCTGCTTGACGATGCTCCGCGGCCAGAGACCGGCTTCATCCGAGCCGGCGGCGCAGACCACCGCGCGCACCCCGCCGTGGGCATTATCGGGCGCCTCCCCGCGGTCGGACCCCGAGCCCGGGAGGTCCGGGTCGAGCCCGGCGACGACCTCCTGCCAGGGACGAAACGTCACGTGCAGCCCGTGCCCGATCTCCAGCGGCGCGCCGGGCGGAGGCAGCGTCTGCTCGAGAAGCAGCTCGGCGATCCCGTTAACGAGATGACTGGCCGCGGCCACATCGTCAGCGGGGACCCCGAGCATCTCCAGCTCGGGCCGGCCGCAACGCCACAGCCCGTGGGTGTGGATCCACGCGACCCCTTCGCTCGCATCGCGCGGGCGGCGCGATTCCACGACGTGGATGATCCAGAGCACGTCGGTCGGAGGCTCGATGGGTTCGCTGGATCCGTCGGCGCCGAAGATACGGTCGAGCTCGGCCCGCCGGTGCCATCGGGTGGTGTTGACGTCGAGGATGGCGGGGACCGCGGGAAACGCGCCCGCCAGCAGATCGACGAGATGGGCGTAGCTCGCCAGCGGATCGTCGAAGTCGAGCAGTGTCTCCGCCCCGATCACCCAACGGCACGCCTCGGCCCGCGGATCGTCGAGCTCCCCCGGGGCGAGCGCTCGGGCCGGCTCCGCCCAGAAGACGACGGGGTGAGGAAGCGTCGGCACCTCGACCGCCGCGCTCCACTCGACTTCGGAATGGAGACGGTGGTCGCGATTGGGCTCTTGAAGCAGCTTCGGCTCGCGGTCGAGTCCCGCGGCGAGCGCCTCCAGGAGCTCGCGTGGTGTCGGCGGCCGCTCCTGGGGCCAGAGCGCGATCAGGTTCGTCGGCTCCGGCTCGGGGAGCGCCCACGGCTGGGGCTCATCTGCTTCGAGCCCGCCGAGGGAAGCGTTGCCGAGGCTTGGTTCCATTCTCATGAGTGTAGGGCGAGCAGCGTGCGGGCTGTCGGGCCCTTGCAGTGAGTTGTGGTAAGTGTCCACCGGCGGCTCGTCGATCTCGACCCACTCGAACATGGTGGCGCGGCCGGGACAACTCGCCGGGCCGGCGGGGTCGAGCGTCGAGCGGGGTCTCGCAGCCAGGGCAGGGGGCTCGAATCGATCGACGATCGGCAGGGGTACGGACCCGTCTCCGGCCCGCCCGGCGCGGCCGGCCCTTGCGGAGGTCACGTTCGGGCCCGCACGCTGCTACAGCTCGATGATGCGAAGGATCGCCAGGACCTCGACGATCCCGGTCAGCGTGACGATGAGCACGATCCGCCGCCGGTCCGGCACGGCCTTCCGCTGTTCCAGGCGCCGGTCGAACTCCTGCTGCTCGTGGAGGATCTCCGGCAGGACGTCGGCGAGATCGGGCCAATCGTCGAGCCGCACCCGGATGACGTAGCCGAGTCGTTCATCGTCCTCGGTGCACAGGCAGGCGTCGAACTCCATCGCCGCGATCGAGGTCGCCACCGCCCGGGCCTCCAGGAGGTCCTGCGACCGGTACAACTCACGCCAGGCAGTGTCGGCCACCATCACTGATCTAGTGTACCGCATTGCGGTTGCGGGCCAAGAAAAAAAGAGCCCCAAGCCGCCTCGCGGTTTTCCCGGCTCGTCACTTCGTCCCTTCTCCGTTGCCTTCGTGCCTCAGTCCTTCTCTTGGACGATGTTCACAATCTTCCCCGGCACCACCACCACCTTGCGCGGTGGCTTGCCCCCGAGACAGGCCACGACCTTCTCGTGGGCGAGCGCCGTCTGCTCGATGCTCTTGGAGTCGGCGTCGGCCCGGACCACGATCCGGGCGCGCACCTTGCCGCCGATCTGGACAGGAATCTCGACGGTGTCCCGAGCCAGCATCGCCTCGTCGTAGCCGGGCCAGGGTTCGGCGGCCAGCGAGTGCTCATGGCCGAGCCGGGCCCACAGCTCCTCGGCGATGTGCGGGGCGAAGGGAGCGAGCACGAGCGCAAACCGCTCGAGTTGAGCGCGGGTCAGGCCGGGGGCGATGGCGGCGTTGACGAACTCGATCATCGCGGCGATCGCCGTGTTGAACGTCAGCCGCTCGATGTCCTGGCCGACCTTGGCGATCGTCCGGTGCAGCTGGCGCTCGACGTCCGGGTCGGGCTCGGCGCGGACCTTCAGCTCACCGGTCGGCTCGTCCACCGCCAGGCGCCAGGTCCGCTGCAGGAACCGAAAGACGCCGATGATGTCCCGGGGCGCCCACGGCTTGCTCGCCTCGAGGGGGCCCATGTACATCTCGTAGAGCCGAAACGCATCGCACCCGTATGCCTCGCAAACTTCGTCGGGCCCGACCACGTTCTTGAGGCTCTTGCCCATCTTGCCGTACTGCTGGGTGACGGGCTCGCCCTGGTGGAAGAATTTCGCGGTGGAGTCGTCCTGGACCTCACCGGCCCCCCGGCCGTGCTGGTCCACCACCTCGGTCGCGGGAACGGCGACCCCCCGCTCGTCGCGGTAGCAATACGCCTGGATGTACCCCTGGTTGACGAGACGGCCGAACGGCTCCGGGGTCGAGACGTGGCCGAGGTCGAAGAGGACCTTGTGCCAGAAGCGGGCGTAGAGCAGGTGCAGCACCGCGTGCTCCACCCCGCCGACGTAGAGGTCCACCCCGCACCCGCTCATCCAGTAACGCTCCGCGGCCGGATCGACGATGGTGTTATCGTTGCGGGGGTCGATGAAGCGCAGGTAGTACCAGCACGAGCCCGCCCACTGCGGCATGGTGTTGAGCTCGCGCTCGTAGCGCACGCCGTCGCGCTCGACGATCCGCCACGACTCGGGCGCGCGGGCCAGGGGCGGCCGCGGCGGCGCTTCGGAATCGTCGCTCACCTCGGGGGAGAAATCCTCCATGTCGGGCAGCTTCACCGGAAGCTCGCCCTCGTCGACCGCGATCGTGCGGCCCTCGGGGTCGTGGAGCACCGGGAAGGGCTCGCCCCAGTACCGCTGGCGGCTGAAGAGCCAGTCGCGCAGCTTGTACTGCACCTCGAACCGGCCGTGCCCCGCCGACTCGAGCCAGGCGGTGACGGTCCGCTTGGCCTCGGCGCTGGGCAGACCGTCGAGCGAGACGCCGTTGTTGGTGGAGTTGACCGACGTGCCCCAGCCGGCGAAGGGGTAGACCATGTGGCCGTCCTCCTCGCAGGCCAGCGCCGCCTCCTCGGTGGTCGGCGGCTCACCCGCCGGTGGCTCGACGACCTTCCGCACGGGCAGGCCGAACTGCCGGGCGAAGACCCAGTCCCGCGCGTCGTGGGCGGGCACGGCCATGATCGCCCCGGTGCCGTAGCCCATGAGAACGTAGTCAGCGATCCAGACCGGCACCGGCTGGCCGGTGGCCGGGTTGACGGCGTGGGCGCCGGTGAAGACCCCGGTCTTCTTCCCGCCGCCGGCGCCCACCATGCGGTCGACGTCGCCGCGTGACTCAGCCGCGCGCTGATAGCGCCTGACCTCGTCGCGCTGCGGAGCCGTGGTGATCGCGTCGACCAGGGGATGCTCGGGCGCGAGCACCATGTACGTGGCCCCGAAGAGCGTGTCGGGTCGGGTCGTGTAGACGCGAATCTTCTCGCCGGAGCCGGCCAGGGGAAAGTCGATCATCGCTCCGTCGCTACGGCCGATCCAGTTGCGCTGCATGAGCTTGACCGCGTCGGGCCAGTCGACGAGGTCGAGGTCCGCCAGTAGACGATCCGCGTACGCCGTGATGCGCAGCATCCACTGCCGCAGCGGCCGCTTGTAGACGGGGTGATTGCCCCGCTCGCTACGGCCCTCGTTGGTGACCTCCTCGTTGGCGAGCACCGTCCCCAGGGCCGGGCACCAGTTGACCGGCACCGTGGCGAGATAGGCCAGGCGGTGGCGGGCGAGCACCTCCTCCCGCTCGCGCGAATCCAGCTCGCTCCAGGCGCGGCCGGGCTGAGCCGCCGGTGCTGCCCGGCCCCCGCCGTCGACCACCAGCGCACCTGACTCGAGACCCGCGACCAGGTCGCTGATCGGCCGTGCTTTCTGACGGGCCTCGTCGTAGTAGCTCCCATAGAGCTGGAGGAAGATCCACTGCGTCCACTTGTAGTAGCCCACGTCGACGGTGGCCACGCAGCGGTTCCAGTCGTAGCCCAGTCCGAGGGCCTTAAGCTGGCGGACCATGTTGGTGGTGTTGCGCTCGGTGGTGATCCTCGGATGAACGCCGTGCTCGACCGCGAACTGCTCGGCGGGCAGGCCGAAGGCATCGAAGCCCATCGGGTGGAGCACGTTGAAGCCGCGCATGCGGTGGTAGCGGCAGGTGATGTCGGTGGCGATGTACCCGAGGGGATGGCCGACGTGCAGCCCGGTTCCCGATGGGTACGGGAACATGTCCAGGCAGTAGAACTTCGGCCGGGTGGGGTCGAAGCCCCCCTCGCCGGGGCCGGGCGTAACGAAGGTGCCGCGCTTGGCCCAGACCGCCTGCCAGCGCGCCTCGATCTCGTTGGCCATCCGGGCGGTGTAGCGGTGCGGATGATCGGGGTCGGCGGTGGAAGCCGAGGCGCCGCTGGTGGGGGTGGGGGGGATGTCGGTCATCGCTGGTGAGCCCGGGCTCGGATACGGGCGCTCAGCGGGCCTTGCGCCGGCGGTCGAGGTCGGCGAGGTACTTCTTGGTCTCCCCGACGAGATAGAAGCTGCCGGTGACGCAGATCAGGTCGTCCCGCCCCACGGCCTGCGACGCCAGATCAAGGGCTTCGGGCAGCGTGGGCGCCACCTGGTGCATCTTGCCGTTCTGCTCGGCGAACTGGCGCTGGAGCTCGTAGGGGTCGGCCGCCCGGGGGTTGTTCTTGGCCCGGGTGAAGATCATCTTGTCGCCCCCGAGGCTGATCTTCTCGAGCATGGTCGGAATGTCCTTGTCCTCGCAGCACCCGAAGACGCAGACCATCGAGTCGTAGGGCACGTGCGCCCCCACGGACCGCATGAGAGCGCCGAGGGCCGCAGGGTTGTGGGCCCCGTCGACGAGAATCCTCGGCCGGTCCCAGACGAGCTCCATCCGGCCGGGGAGCGAGGTGCGGGCCAGCCCCTCGTGCAGGGCGACCTCGGGAAATCCCAGCCCGCAGCGCTGCAGCGCGTCGATCACCGCCAGGGCCAGGGCGCAGTTGATCGCCTGGTGCTCGCCCGGCAGCGGCACCGCAAGGTGCATGAACTCGCTCGTCTCCGTGGCCACGCAGACCCGTGAGTGCGGCCCCAGCGCCGCCGTGCTGCCGAAGCGGTGGCTGTACTCGATGTCCTCGGTGATCACGCGAAGCGGCGCGTCGACCTCGCTGGCGCACTGCCGCAGCACCGCCGCCACGGCGGGCGGCTGCTGGTGGGTGAGGGCGGGAACGCCCCGCTTGAAGATCCCGGCCTTCTCGCGGGCAATTTCGTCGAGGCTGTGGCCGAGCAGGTGGGTGTGGTCGTAGTCGATCTGGGTGATCACCGACACCTCCGGCCTGATCACATTGGTCGAGTCGAGCCGGCCGCCAAGGCCGGCCTCGATCACCGCGATGTCCACCGCCTGCTCGGCGAAGTGCTTGAACGCCATCGCGGTCAGCACCTCGAAGAACGTGGGCTCGATGGCGGCCCCGGCCGCGGCCGAGGCGATTCGCTGCATGAGATCGGTGAAGTCGCCGCGGCTGATCGGCTGGTTGTTGATCGTGATCCGCTCGCGGACGTCGATCAGATGGGGGCTGGTAAACTGGCCGACGGCGTAGCCGCAGCCTTCGAGCATCGAGGCAATCATGGCCACCGTCGAGCCCTTGCCCACGGTCCCCGCCACGTGCACCATGCGCACGTGCTCATGGGGATTCCCCATGACCTTAAGCAGGGTCTCCATCCGGTCGAGCTTGAACGATCCGGCGTCGAGGCGGATCACCCGCATGCGCTCGTAGTTGACGCGGTCGTACAGGCAGCGAACGGCCTGTGAGTACGTGGTGATTTGGGCGGCCGGCGCCCTGCGGGCCCGGCTGCCGCGACGGGAGGAGGTCGTGGTGGCCATAAGACCCCGAGTCTAGCACCCGGGGAAAAGGGATTCAAATCAATACATCTAAGTCATTGTCACTAACATAGTTGCATCTAGATTTCCCGATCGTCCGCCCCGGCGGCGGCCAAGCGTGGCGAGGGCAATGGCGGACTCGCTACGATCAGCCCATGCCCCCATCGGAAAACGACCATAAGGCCTCCCTGCGACAGGAGTCGTGGCGGGTCTTGCGGATCATGAGCGAGTTCGTCGAGGCCTTCGAGACCATGGTCAGGCTCGGACCGGCGGTGAGTGTCTTCGGGTCGGCCCGCACCCCGCCCACCGACCGGTACTACCAGCTCGCCTACGACCTCGGCGCGCGGCTGGCGAAGAAGGATTTCGCCGTGGTCACCGGGGGCGGCCCGGGCATCATGGAGGCCGCCAACCGCGGCGCCCTCGAAAGCGGCGGGACGTCGGTGGGGCTCAACATCACCCTGCCGATCGAGCAGACGTCCAATCGCTACCAGAACGTCGAGCTGGACTTTCGCTACTTCTTCATCCGCAAGGTGATGTTCGTCAAGTACGCCAAGGGGTTCGTCATCTTCCCCGGCGGCTTCGGGACCATGGACGAGTTCTTCGAGTCGCTGACGCTCATCCAGACCCTCAAGGCCATTCCCTTCCCGGTGGTTCTGATCGGCACGGACTTCTGGAGCGGCCTGATCGACTGGATGCGGGTCACCCTGGACAAAGAGTTCCAGACGATCAGCACGGAGGACTTCGAGCTCTTCCACCTCACCGATGACGTCGAGCAGGCGGTGCAGATCGTGCACGACTCGTTCGTCGGCAAGCGCAAGGCAGCCGACAAGCTGCCGCGGTTCAAGTCCGACGAGAAGGTGCCCACCGGCGAGGGGACACGCGTGGGCGTCGAGCGCCGCAAGGGAGGGCGGCTCCGCGAGCCCTACGACGACGTCGCGGACGACTCGGCGAGCGAAGCGTCTGGCGACTGAGCCGATTCGCGAACGGAGTGGCCTCTATTGAGCAAGCCTCGAACGGCATGGCGCCATCGCCCGTCTGTCCGCTTACCCTGGCAGCCCATCTGGGCTGCGGAGGGACGAGTCATGGCACCGCGAAATATCTTCGCTCAGACCGTGAGGGTCTTTGCGGATCCGGCGGCCGGGGTGGTGAAAAGGGTGGGCGGCCGTCCGTGCGCCGCCAGGTAGGCGCTGCGCAGCTGTCTCGAAACCGGCTCCACCGCATCGGGGCGGCAAAGGATCACCGCGCAGCCGCCGAAGCCGCCGCCGGTCATCCGGGCCCCGATGACCTCTCCCGTGCCGCGGAGCCCCGCCGCGGTCTCGACCAGCGTGTCCAGCTCGGGGCAGCTGACCTCGAAATCATCGCGCAGTGACGTGTGGCTGAGGAACATGAGCTCCCCCAGGAGCGCCAGGTCGCCGGTCTTGAGGGCGGCGGCGGCGAGCAGGACCCGCTGGTTCTCCTCAACCACGTGCCGGGCCCGTCGCCGCAGGGGGTCGCCCAGGGCGCTCGCCGCCACCTGAGCCGGGTCGGCCTCGCGCAGCGACGGCACCCCCAGCTCGGAGGCCGCCCGGCCGCACTCCCGGCGGCGATCGGCATAGAGACTCTCGGCCAGGACACGGCGGTGATGGGTGTCGGCGATCACAACCGTCACGCGATTCTGAGCGGGCAGGGGCACGGCCGTCGCCGAAGGCCCGCGGCAGTCGATGAGCAGGGCATGACCGGGGCGGGCGAGGATGGCGATCAACGGGTCCATGATCCCGCAGGGGGTGCCGGCGAACTTATGCTCGGCGTCCCGGCACCAGCGGGCCTTCTCCATCGGATCCACCCGCGTCGCGACGACTTGCTCGAGCAGCGTGGCCAAGGCCGTCAACAGCGCGGCACTGCTCGCGAGCCCCGCGCCGATGGGCACCGTGCCGGAGACCGCCAGGTCGAGGTTCGGCACCGCCAGGCCGTGCTCGCTGAAGATCCGGGCGATACCGAGCGGGTAGCGGGCGAAGCCGGCCGTGGGGACGTCGCGGGGCGCGGTCAGGTCGGCGGAGGCGACCTCGCCGAGGTCGATCGCCCAGAACGTGGACGACCCGGCCCGAGCCCGGTCGGCCACCACCAGGGTGTGGCGGTCGATCGCCAGGGGCAGCACGTAGCCGTTGTTGTAGTCGGTGTGCCCGCCGATCAGGTTCACCCGTCCCGGGGCGGCGGCGGCGTAGGCAGGGCGTCTCCCGAACCGCCGCGAGAAGGCCTCGACGGTGTCGGCGAGGTGCGCCTCGACCGACCTGCTTCCGGTGGTGCGTGGCGGCGGCACCCCGGCAGGGAAGCGGCCGGGCGAATACCTGTCAACCCCGCGCCGGCCGGCGCCGGTAGCGCCCCGGACCGACCACCTCCGGGACACCGGCTTTTCGCGTATGATCCGCGCCGAATTCGTCCGGCGACGCCGAGCCTTCCCGAAACGCCATCGAGAACCGAGCTCCCTTGAAATGGACGCCGCCGACGGCCCCCAGCCCCGGCCACCCTCCCCGCCGCTGACCCGGCCCAGCCCGCCCCGTGCACGCGAGGTCCCGGCTTGGCTGCGCGGTGTCTGCGCCGGTGTCTTCCTGTACCTGTTCCTGGCGGCAATTAACGCGATAACCGGCGGCCTGAGAACGTTTGCCGATAGCACGGATCGGCTGGAGAAGATCTTTGCCTACGGAGAGAACCCGCTCGTAGCCCTCATGGGCGGCGTCTTCGTGACCGCGGTCGTGCAGAGCTCGTCCTTCACCACCTCGCTGATCATTGCGGCGGTGGCCGCCGGCCAGATGAGCTTGGAAACGGCAGTCTTCGCGGTAATGGGCGCCAACATCGGGACGAGCATCACCAACAACCTCGTGTCGCTGGGCACCATCAGAATCCGGAGGCAGTTCCGACGGGGCTACACCGCCGCGCTCATGCACGGGAACGTCAATCTGCTCACCGTCGCCATCATGCTGCCGCTGGAGTGGG